>Ga0310811_10014012_pt1 | contig 10448 bp, 8 predicted proteins | sample YCmetagenome_FD_207642 | JGI IMG/M metagenome (GOLD analysis project Ga0310811, IMG submission 207642) | Soil microbial communities from experimental microcosm in Duke University, North Carolina, United States - YC | ecosystem: Engineered > Artificial ecosystem > Soil microcosm > Unclassified ... | reverse complement strand
GCGCTTCATCGCGGTCCAGAGGTCGCGCTTTTCTCCTTTCACGGAATCCCGGGCCCAGACCGTTGTCGTGGTGTTCACCGTTTCCATGACTTGCCTTTCTTCGGTTTGCCGGGCTTGCCTTTGCCCGACTTGCGATCTCGCGGGTGCGGACTGCGGCCCGGATGGGCCTTCGTCGATTTGACCGGCGCCTTGATAGCTTCGCGCGCGCCGCCCTGTTTTCTGCCGCGCGGAATGACCTTGCCTTCAGATAGTAACTCGAACCGCAGCGCGCCAGCTACCGGGGCTGCTTCTACCAGACGGACGTCGACAACGTCCCCCAGCCGGTGCATGGCACCGCTGCGTGTGCCGACCAGCGCATGGCGGGTCTCGTCGTAGTTGAAATATTCCGACCCCAGCGTGCGGATCGGGATCAAGCCGTCGGCGCCGGTATCAGAGAGTTTCACGAACAGGCCGGCGCGGGTGACGCCGGAAATGCGGCCCTGGAACGTGGCGCCGATGCGATCGGCGAGGAAATGCGCGATCAGCCGGTCGGCGGTCTCGCGCTCGGCCTTCATGGCGCGGCGTTCGGTGACGGAAATCTGGGCGGCGACCTCGGCCAGCGTCTCCAGCGTCTCGGTTTCCGGCAGGGCGCCTTCGCCAAGCCCCAGGCTGCGGATCAGCGCGCGATGCACGATCAGATCGGCGTATCGCCTGATCGGCGACGTGAAATGCGCGTAGCGCCGCAGGTTGAGGCCGAAATGGCCGTAATTCTCGGAGGCGTATTCCGCCTGTGCCTGTGAGCGCAGCACCACCTCATTCACCAGCGGCTCGGAATCATGGCCTTTGACCTGAGCCAGCACGCGATTGAACAGCGCAGGGCGCAGCGCGCCGGCCTTTGCGAACGGCAGATCGAGCGTCTTCAGGAATTCCTGGAGGTTATGAACCTTCTCCAGGCTCGGCTCGTCATGCACGCGGTAGATCAGCGGCAACGCCTTCTTTTCCAGCATCTCGGCGGCAGCGACGTTGGCGAGGATCATGAACTCCTCGATCAATTTATGCGCATCCAGCCGTTCCGGCACGATGACGCGATCCACCGTGCCGTCCGGCTTGAGCAGGATCTTGCGTTCGGGCAGATCGAGATCGAGCGGATCGCGCTCGTCGCGCGCCAGTTTTACCAGCGCGTAGGCCGTATACAGGGGTTTGAGGATCGGATCGAGCAGCGGGCCGGTGGTGTCGTCGGGCCGTCCGTCGATCGCGGCCTGCGCCTGCGCGTAGTTCAGTTTGGCGGCCGAACGCATCAGCACGCGGTGAAAGCTGTGCGAACGCTTGCGGCCGTCATGGCCGATCACCATCCGCACCGCGAGCGCGCCGCGCGGTTCGCCCGGCACCAGCGAGCAGAGGTCATTGGAGATACGCTCGGGCAGCATCGGCACCACGCGGTCCGGAAAGTACACCGAATTGCCGCGGGTGAGCGCGTCGCGATCGAGCGCGGAGCCCGGCCGCACATAGAACGCGACGTCGGCGATCGCGACGTGGACGATGTAGCCACCCTTGTTGTTCGGATCGTTGTCGGGCACGGCGTGAACGGCGTCGTCATGGTCCTTGGCGTCGGGCGGATCGATGGTGACGAGCGGCAACTCGCGCCAGTCTTCGCGGCCCTTCAGGACCGCGGGTTTTGCTTCCTCGGCCTCGCGCAAGGCGGACGGCGAAAATGTTTGCGGAATGTCGTGGGCGTGGATCGCGATCAGGCTGACCGCCTTCTCGGTCGCAAGCGAGCCGAGCCGCTCCTTCACCTTGCCCGACGCCAGGCCGTAACCGCGGCTGCGCACGAGATCGACACTGACGAGGTCGCCGTCCTCGGCGCCGCCGGTATCGGGGCTGGCGATGTTCAATTCCCGTCCGGCCTGCTTCTTGTCGACGGGAACCAGCCGGCCACCGCCATTGGGCAGTTTGCGGAAGATGCCGAGCAGCCGCGTGCGGGCGTGATCGACGACCTTGATGACACGCCCGCGATAGGGAGTGCCCCCGACCTCGTCGGTCTTCTCGACGCGCAGCAGTGCGCGGTCGCCGACACCGGCCGCCGTGCCCGGTTGCGGGCGGCGCGGGACGTGGATGCGGATTTTTGGCGCAGCACCAAATTCCTCTTCATCCCATTCGGTGGGGGTGGCGAGCAGTTCGCCGTCGGTGTCGCGGCCGGTGACGTCGGCCATCACGGTCGGCGGCAATGCCGCCGGCTCCAGCACCTTGCGGCCGCGTTTTGCGATGGCGCCGTCGTCGGCGAGTTCGCGCAGGATCCGCTTCAGCTCGACGCGGTCGGCATTCTTGAGGCCGAACTCGCGGGCGATCTCGCGGGTGCCGATCTTGCCTGGATTCGCACGGATGAAGGCGACGATGGCGTCCCGGGCCGGAAAGCCATTGTCGTGTTTTGTCTTCACTTATCCCCGGGCCTTGCCCGCGCTTTTCTTCGCAGGCGTTTTGGGTGCTGCAGTCGGCTTCGCCACGGACGTCTTGGCCGTCGACGCCACCGGCGCGCGGGCCTTGCTGACGGCTTCCGATTTCGGTTTTGCGGTGGCCTTCTTCACCGCCGCCTTCTTGGCCGGTTTTGGCGCATCGGGATCGGCGGGAGCCTTTGGACCGGCTTTCGCGGCTTTCTTCTTTGGTGCGGCTTTCTTCGCGCCGCGCTTCGGCTTGCCGCCGCCCTTGGCCGCGCGTTCGTCGATCAGCATGATCGCTTCAGCGAGCGTGATGCTGTCCGGCGTCTTGTCGCTCGGGATCGTGGCGTTGACACCGCCCGCGGTGACATAAGCGCCGTAGCGGCCGTTCTTGACGGCGACACCGCCGAGACTCGGGTGCTCGCCGATCGGTTTTCCCGGATCGGCGCCGAAGCGGCGTCCGCTCGGGCCTTTTGCGATTTTCTCGGCGATCAGGGTCACCGCGCGATTGAGGCCGATGTCGAACACCTCATCGCCGGCCTCCAGGCTCGCATAGGTCTTCTCGTGGCGCACGAACGGCCCGAAGCGGCCGATGCCGGCCGTGATCGGCTCGCCGGTCTCCGGATGCTTGCCAATTTCGCGCGGCAGCGACAGCAGTTTCAGAGCCAGCTCGAACTCCATGTCGGCCGGCGCCGTGTTTTTTGGCAGGCTCGCGCGCCGCGGCTTTTCGCCCTCGGCATAGTCCTTCTGCTCGCCGAGCTGGATGTAGGGGCCGAAGCGGCCGGCCTTCACCGTAACGTCGAGATCGGTCTCGGGGTCCTTGCCGAGAACGCGGTCGGCGCTGGCTTCGCCGTCGGCGGCCAGCGGACGCGTGTATCGGCATTCCGGATAGTTCGAGCAGCCGACGAAGGCGCCGAACTTGCCGGCCTTCAGATTGAGCTTGCCGGTGCCGCAGGTCGGGCACTGCCTGACATCGCCGCCATCGGTACGGGCGGGGTAGATGTGCGGCCCCAGCATGTCGTCGAGCGCATCCAGCACCTCGGAAACGCGCAGATCCTTGATGTCGTTGACCGCGCCGATGAAGCCGGTCCAGAAATCCTTCAGCACCTGCTGCCAGGAAATCTCGTTGTTGGAGATGCGGTCGAGCTGCTCTTCCAGATCCGCGGTGAAGTCGTACTCGACATAGCGGGCGAAGAAGTTTTCGAGGAATGCGACCACGACGCGGCCCTTGTCCTCGCCATGCAACCGCTTCTTTTCAAGCTTGACGTAGCCGCGATCCTTCAAGACCTGCAGGATCGAGGCGTAGGTCGAGGGGCGGCCGATGCTGAGCTCTTCCATCCGCTTGACCAGCGAGGCTTCCGAGAAGCGCGGCGGCGGCTCGGTGAAATGCTGGGTGACGGCGAGATCCTGCCGCTTCAGCGCTTCGCCCTGGCTCATGGCGGGGAGGCGGCGCGAATCCTCGTCGTCGCCGTCGTCGTCGCGGCCTTCCTGGTAGAGCGCGAGGAAGCCGTCGAATTTGACGACCTGGCCGCTGGCGCGCAGTTCCAGCAGGCGGGAGCCCGCCTTCGCCGCGATGTCGACGGTGGTGCGCTCCAGTTCGGCGGATTCCATCTGGCTCGCGATGGTGCGGATCCAGATCAGTTCGTAGAGCCGTGCCTGGTCGGTATCGAGGCGGCGGCGCATTTCGGCCGGGCGGCGCGACAGATCGGTCGGGCGGATCGCTTCATGCGCTTCCTGCGCGTTCTTGGCCTTGGTCTGGTACTGGCGCGGCGCATCCGGCACATAGGCGTTGCCGTAGTCCTCGCCGATCACCTTGCGCGCCTGCGTGATCGCCGAGCCGTCGATCTGCACACCGTCGGTTCGCATATAGGTGATGAGGCCGGTGGTTTCGCCGCCGATATCGATGCCTTCATAAAGCCGCTGCGCGATCCGCATCGTGTGCGCCGGGGCAAAGCCGAGCTTGCGGCTGGCTTCCTGCTGCAGCGTCGAGGTGGTGAAGGGCGCCTGTGGGTTGCGGCGCGCGGGCTTGGCTTCCACGGTCGAGACCGTGAAGCTGGCGGCCTCGATCGCCTTCTTGAGGTCTTCGGCTTCCGCACCGGTGCCGATGTCGAGCCGCTGGATCTTCTTGCCGTCGGCGCCGACCAGGCGCGCCTCGAACGCATCGCCGCGGGGCGTCGTCAGGGTTGCCACCAGCGACCAGTATTCACGGGGGACGAACTTTTCGATTTCGAGCTCGCGGTCGCAGACCAGCCGCAGCGCCACCGACTGCACGCGGCCCGCCGAGCGGGCGCCCGGCAGTTTACGCCACAACACCGGCGATAGCGTGAAGCCCACCAGATAATCCAGCGCGCGGCGCGCCATATAGGCGTCGACCAGCGCGCCGTCGATCTGGCGCGGCGCCTTCATCGCATCCGTTACCGCCTGCTTGGTGATGGCGTTGAACACGACGCGCTCGATCTTGTGGTCCTTCAGCGCGCGCTTCTCTTTCATCACCTCGAGCACGTGCCAGGAGATCGCTTCGCCCTCGCGATCGGGGTCGGTTGCGAGAATCAGGCGGTCGGCGCCCTTAAGCGCGCGTGCGATGTCGTTGAGCCGGCCGGCCGCCTTGGGGTCGACCTCCCAGATCATCTGGAAATTGGCGTCCGGATCGACCGATCCGTTCTTGGCGGGAAGGTCGCGGACATGGCCGAAAGAGGCCAGAACCTCGTAGGAGGCGCCCAAATATTTGTTGATCGTCTTGGCTTTCGCCGGCGACTCCACAATGACGATATTCATGTAATTCCAATAGCTTACGGGAAAATGTTAAGGCTGGCAACGCGAGACTCGCGGGCCACCGTTTCGAACCGAACATGGGTGGTGAGGCGGCCCCTGTCAAATCGAAGAGATTTGAGGAGGGGTTTTTGATCGTCCCTGGCGTTTCGACTTAATATCTAAAAAGTTGCGAAATACCTCCTAGAGTTGCGCTGCCAAAGCGGCTATTTCTGGACAATTCTGCAGGGGATTGGGTGCAAATTTATTGAGCAAGCCAGGCGGCGGCCGGAGGCGCACAGCTTCGGGCAGGGATCGGCGATCGACAACGGTAGAATCCATTGGGGAGGGCGGCCCGGACGAGGCCGTGGCCTTCATCGCGGAGACCGTTGCCGATCTGAGCAAACTCGCCAAACGGCACCGGCTGGAGATCCTCAGGCATCTGCTTGGAATGGCGCAGCTCGAGGCGGAAGAGCACCTGCGGCTGCGGAGCAAGCGCAAGCTGTCCTAAGTCACAGGTCAGGCGCCAATCCGCCTGACGCTCTTGGAAGCCTTTGGCCCCGGCCGCGGTTTCAGCGCGGTATCGGCCGCACTCAATCGCCGTCCATCCTGGGAATAGAGTTCGAGCTTGCGGACGGGGCGGCCTTTTTCCCTGTCGACCAGCATGGTCGCGATTTGCTCGGGGTGATCGTCGAACTCCTCGCTCCATTGCCGCAGCGCGACCAGGACCGGGAATACGCCGCGGCCCTTCGGCGTCAGCAGATATTCCTGGTAGGCGCTGCCGTCGGAGGCGGGGGCCATCTTCAGGATGCCCTGATCGACCAGCGCGCGCAGCCGAACGGTGAGGATGTTTTTGGCAAGGCCAAGCGTCTTCTGGAATTCGCCGAAGCGGCGGCTGCCGAACAGCGCCTCGCGGATGATCAGCATCGACCACCAGTCGCCGATCGCATCCAGCGAGCGGGCGATCGGGCAATCGTCGTCTTCAAAACTCGTCCGTTTCACCATGGCGATCTCCGGTGCGATCACAGCCTTGTGTGGTTGCATTATAAAACCAGATGGTCTACATGGCAACATAGTTTAATAATGCAACTACAACATTGGAGGCTCCCGTGCGACTGGCAAACAAGACGGCATTCATTACCGGCGGAAACAGCGGCATCGGCCTTGCGACCGCAAAGCTGTTCGTGGCGGAGGGGGCGAGGGTCGCCATTACCGGGCGCAACAAGGCGACGCTGGAGGCGGCTGCGAACGAACTCGGGCCGAACGCGCTTGCGATCGTGGCCGACGCCAACGACATTGCGGCGACTGAGGCTGCGATCAAGCAGGCCGTCGCGAAATTTGGCAAGCTCGATGTCGTATTCGCAAATGCCGGCATCCCCGGCGGCACGCCGCTGGGCGATACCGCGCTCGAGGCCTTTGAAAAAGTCATCAGGACCAATCTCACCGCGGTCTTCTTCACGGTCCAGGCCGCGGTCCCGCACCTGAATGACGGCGCCTCGATCATCCTGAACGGTTCGGTGATTTCGGTGCTCGGCAATCCCGGCTATTCGGCCTATGCGGCAAGCAAGGCCGGCGTGCGCGCGATGGCGCGGGTGATGGCGTCCGAACTGTCGCCGCGCAATATCCGCGTCAACGTGGTCTCGCCCGGTGCGGTCCGCACCCCGATCTGGGGCGCGGCGCTGGCCACGGCGGAAGCCGAGAAGGCGTTCGAGAAGCGCATCGGCGCCGCCACACCCTTGGGACGCATTGGTGAACCCGATCACATTTCGAAGACGGTGCTGTTCCTCGCTTCCGACGATGCCGCGCATGTGCAGGGCCAGGAATTGTTCGTCGACGGAGGGGCTACGGCCTCGCCCAGCGGCGCACCGATTTATCGGGGGTAGGGCGGTCGCCGTCGAATCCGATCAGCGCAACGGGATGAAAATTCTTGCCTTCGGTTGCGTTGTCCGGTTCCCTCGTCTTGCGGACGTATTTTCTTTGGAGCGCGCCAGATCATTGAACCTTCGTCGTAGCTGCCAAGACCCCCTCAAGGGCGGGGATTGTTTTTACTTGGGAATTGGAGAGCAGCCATGCCGAAAGTCGCCCGCATTTCCCCGCCGGTCTCCAGAACATCGTCGTCAACGAATTCAGATGGCGCTCAATTTATTTCAATCGCCTTGTTTTCCGGTATCGGTCTGTTGATCTCGCTGGTCACCGTGCTCGCGGGCATCAAGGGCTACTGGTTCTGATTATCGAGAATGCGCCTGCCGCTGCCATCGGGCGGAGGCAGGCTATAACGACACCTAGATCAGCGACACCAGCCCGCCGCCGTGGCGTTCCAGCCGGCCGGCGAGTTCGAGTTCGAGCAGCACCGAGCGGACGATCGCGGGCGAGGCATCCGACATCCGGATCAGGTCGTCGAGGCTGATCGGGCTCGGTCCGAGCAGATCGATGATGCGAGCGCGTTCGCTCGCGCCGGCTTCGAAATCCAGTGGCTCGCCATCCCCTTCGCGTACGCCGAACGCGAGCGGCCGTTCCATGATCGGCGCCACCGCGTTGATCACGTCCGCCGCCTCCGTGGTCAGCGTTGCGCCCTGCTTGATCAGATCGTTGGTGCCGGCGGCGCGCGGATCGAGCGGCGAGCCGGGGACGGCAAAGACCTCGCGGCCCTGTTCGGCGGCCATCCGCGCCGTGATCAGCGATCCCGAACGATGCGCGGCCTCCACCACCACGACGCCGAGCGACGCCCCCGAGATCAGGCGGTTGCGGCGGGGGAAATCCCGCGCCCGCGGCACGTGGCCAAACGGCATTTCAGAGATGGCGCCACCGTGTTCGAGCAGGGTGGCGAGCAGATCCTCATGCTCGGGCGGATAGATCCGGTCGTGCCCGCCGGCCAGCACCGCCACCGTGCCGCTTGCGATCGTGGCGCGATGCGCGGCCTGGTCGATGCCGCGCGCCAGCCCCGAGATGACGACGAAACCGGCATCGCCGAGATCGCGCGCCAACTGGCCCGCGAATTTCAGCCCGGCGCCGGAGGCATTGCGGGAGCCGACGATCGCGATCATCGGCCGCGCCATTACCTCGGGCGCGCCGCGGATACCCAGTAGCGGCGGCGCATCGTCCAGGGTGGCGAGCCGGGACGGGTAGGCGGCTTCCTCCGGTGCGACGAACGCGACGCCTATTTTCCCGGCCGCGGCCAGTTCGGCCCGCGCGTCATCCGCGCTGCAGATCCGTCCCGGGCCCGATGCGCCGCCCCGCCGCGCCAGGTCGGGAAGCCGCTCCAGCGCGGCGCCGGCACTGCCAAAATGCTGCAGCAGGGAGCGGAAGGTCCGCGGCCCGACATTGTCGGAACGGATCAGCCGCAACCGGTCGAGCCGTTCGGCATCGGTGAGGCGGGGCGCGCTGGGCGTTCGGTCGTGCATGCGGGTCCAGCTTTGCCCAACCGGAGATTGCGATCAACACTGTTCTCGCGGCTGCCATGCGTCCCGGTCGGCTTGCTCCACTCCAGTCCACTCCGTAAAACCGGATCGTCCGCCGCAAGGAGTATGGCCATGATCTCGCTCGCCGACCTTCAACGCCGTATCGCGCAGGGCGATCTGTCCGCCGATGGCGCCATTGCCCAGTCAAGGGAGGCGATCGCCACGCACGAAAACAAGATCGGCGCCTTCGTCTGCCATGACCCGCAAATCGGCGCGGCGAAGGCCGGGCCATTGCGCGGCATCGCGGTCGGTATCAAGGACATCATGGATACCGCGGACTTTCCGACCGAGATGGGCTCCGTCATCTACAAGGGGTTTCGCTCCCGCGGCGATGCGGCAGTGGTGATGGCGCTGAAGGCGGCCGGCGCCAGCATCATCGGCAAGACCACGACGACGGCGTTCGCATCGTCCGATCCGACCGCAACCCTCAATCCGCGCAACACCGCCCATACGCCGGGCGGATCGTCGGCGGGTTCGGCCGCAGCCGTCGGCGCCGGCATGATCCCGCTGGCGCTGGGGACGCAGACCGGCGGCTCGGTGATCCGCCCCGCCTCGTTCTGCGGCTGTGCTGCGATCAAGCCGTCCTATCGCCTGCTGCCGACGGTCGGCGTCAAATGCTATTCCTGGACGCTGGATACGGTCGGATTGTTCGCAGCCGGTGTCCGCGACCTGGCCCACGGTTTGGCGGCGATGACCGGCCGGAACGAATTGCTGCCGCAGGCAACCGTGCCGACGCCTCGCATCGGCGTGGTAACGCAGGATTTTGCCGGCGCCCCGGAAGCGGCAGGCGCGGAGGCGCTGCGGATCGCGGCGAAGGCAGCCGAGCGCGCCGGCGCGTCGGTGCGGACGCTGGCGATGCCGGAGATCATCGCCGTAGCCTGGCGCGCGCACCCGGACGTGCAGGAATTCGAGGCGCATCAGGCGCTGGCCTGGGAGTACCGCGAGAACTACGACGCGATGGCGCCAAACTTGCGTGGACGGCTCGACGAGAGCAAGGGCATCAAGCCCGCGGTCTATGACGAGGCGATGCGGATCACGGCCGCGGCGAGGGCCGCTCTGACGAAAATCTTCGAAGAGGTCGACGTGCTGCTTGCGTTGTCGGCGCCGGGCGGGGCGCCGAAGGGATTGGGCTCGACGGGCGACCCCCGCTACAACCGGCTGTGGACGCTGATGGGCACGCCTTGCGTCAATGTTCCCGCTTACGTCGCTGACGACGGATTGCCGGTCGGCGTGCAAATCATCGCGCGCTATGGCGATGATGCGAAGGCGCTGGCGGCGGCAAGGTTTGTCGAGGAGGCGTTGGCGCGTGGTTAAAACTATTTCTCGCCGATCTTGCTTTCGGTTCCGGCCTGCAACCGCTTGATGTTTTCGCGGTGCGCGTAGAACAGCAACATCGTCATGATGACGAACAGCGACGCCAGTGCCGGGTGGCCGAACCACCACAGGAACAGCGGCGTCACGAACGCCGCGATCAGCGCCGAGAGCGATGAGTAGCGGGTCGTAAACGCGGTGGCCAACCACATCACGCAGAACACGACCGCCGCCGGCCAGAACAGCCCGATCAGAACGCCGATATAGGTTGCGACACCTTTTCCGCCCTTGAATTTCAGCCAGACCGGGTAGAGGTGGCCGAGAAAGGCGCCGAAGGCGGCCAGCATCGCGGCGTTGGGGCCGCCGTAATAGCCCGCAATCACGACCGCCACGGTGCCCTTGAGCGCGTCGCCGATCAGCGTCGCGGCGGCAAGGCCCTTGCTCCCGGTCCGCAGCACATTGGTGGCGCCGATACTGCCGGAGCCGATCGAGCGCAGATCCTGCGTGCCCGCGAGCCTGG
>Ga0310811_10014011_pt1 | contig 10449 bp, 9 predicted proteins | sample YCmetagenome_FD_207642 | JGI IMG/M metagenome (GOLD analysis project Ga0310811, IMG submission 207642) | Soil microbial communities from experimental microcosm in Duke University, North Carolina, United States - YC | ecosystem: Engineered > Artificial ecosystem > Soil microcosm > Unclassified ... | reverse complement strand
CCAAGGCGGGGTCGCCCTTGCCCTGGGTCTTGGCAACCAAGTGCCATTTCAACCCCTCGACCTTGTCCATCGGCGTGCCCATACCGTTCACCAACACCCAGGCAAGGCGATTTTGCGCGATCGCGCTGCCTTGTTTGGCGGCCTTGCGGAGCAGCGCCACCGCGGCCGGCTCATTCCGCGGCGTGCCGGTGCCGTTGAATAGCGCGATGGCGTATTCGACCTCGGCGTCGACATTGTCGGCGAGCGCCGCGGCCTGCAACAGCCGCACCGCCGTGTCCATGTTCTTCTCGACGCCGGTGCCCTCCTTGTAGAAGGTCGCCAGCGCATATTGCGCTTCCGCATTGCCGGCGTCGGCCGCCTGGCGCAGCAGCTCCGCGCAGCGCTTGAGGTCCTGCGGCAGCGTCTGGCCGTCGAGATAGAGCAAAGCGAGATTATAGGCGGCCTTGGGCTCGCCGAGCTTGGCCGCCGAGGCCAGCAGCTTGACGGCTTCCTGCTTGTCGGTGGTGCCGCCGAAGCCGCCGAGCCGCATCATGGCGAGCGCCAGCATTGCTTCGCGATCGCCGCCGTCGGAGGCGTGCTTGTACCAGTCGGCCGCCTTGGCATAGTCGCGCTTGACGCCGAGGCCGTTGGCATAGAGCTCGCCGAGCATGGTCATGGCGTGGACGTCGCCCGCCTGCGCACGCGGCAGCGCCAGGCCGAACGTGGTCTTGTATTCGCCGCGCTGATAGGCGCCGTAGACCACGTCGACATTGGGATTGTCCGGCTCCGGCGAAGGCGTGGCGGAAGCCGCCGGCGATGATGCCGCACTCGGTTTGGGTTCCGGCTTCTGCTCGTTCTTCTGCTCAGATTTCTGTTCGTGTTTTTTGGCGGCCGCTGCGGGCGGCTTCGGTTTTGCCTTCTCGGCGGGCTTCTTTGCCGGCTCCTTCTGTGTCGCCGCGGGCGGCGTGATCGAGAGCTGCGCCAGCGCGCCTGTCGTGAGCAGCAGTGTGACGGCGAGGACCGACGCAAGGGCCGACGTCAGGATCGAGATCGAACGCGTGATCATCATCGCCGATTATTGTCCCTGCTCGGCGCTGGCAGCGCTGCGGGCGGCCGCATGCGCCTGGCGGATCGCCTGGCCGATCTCGGCCAGAGCTGCGGCGGCGCCGCGCGGGTCCGCCCACACCGCATCATCGACCAGGACAAAATCCGCGCCCGACCGCGCCAACTCATAGGCCTCTTCCCGCGAGGCCGCGTATCCGATGCAGGGCGGCTCGAACAATTCGGCCCACCAGTCGATGCGCTCGGCGACCGCGTCGACCGAAGGCCGCTTGCCTTGTGCGTCCGGCTCGCCGAACAGCACGTAGTCGGCGCCGAGCTCGCCGGCGATCATGGAATCATGCCGCGTCTCCAGGGCGCCAATGCCTGCGATGCGGTCCGGCTTCAACGTCGGCAGCGCGTCTTCCAGCGCGGCAATGCCGGAAAGATGCGCGCCATCGGCGCCCGCACGCGCGACCAGTTCGACATGGCCTTCCAGCAGCAGCGCCGCGCCGGCATTCTGGATCGCAGGCGCCAGCGTTTTCACCGTCGAGATCATGCTGCGTTGGTCCGCCATCTTCAGCCGCAGCAGCACGGCTGCGACGTCGGCGCCGGCAAGCAGGCCGGGCAGGCTCGAGACAAGCGCGGAGGGATCATCCACGGCCGGCGTGGCGAGATAGATCCTCGGCACCGGGCGCGATGGAGCGGGCTTGGAGGCCAATCTACGCCGCCTTCTTTTCCATGTCGGTCGCCCACTCGCCTTTGCTCGCAAGCGCGTTCATGCGCGCGCGATGGGTGAAGGCGCGCTGGCCTGCGGCGACATTCTCCGATTTGCCCGACCAGGCCTTCTGCGGCGCGGCCTGCAATGCGCGGCCGTAGGAGAAGGTGAGCTTCCAGGGCAGATTGCCGATCCGGTTCATCGCATTGAGATGTGCGGTCGCATCCTCATCCGACTGGCCGCCGGAGAGGAAGGCGATGCCGGGCACGGCGGCCGGCACGCAGGCCTTCAGCATGCGGATGGTCTTTTCCGCGACTTCCTCGACCGAAGCCTGCTTCGCGCACTTCTTGCCTGAGACGGCCATGTTGGGTTTCAGGATCATGCCTTCCAGCTCGACGCGCTGCACCCGCAATTCGCGGAAGGTCTGGTTCAGCACCCGGCTCGTCACATCGTAGCAGCGGTCGATGTCGTGATCGCCGTCCATCAGGACTTCCGGCTCGACGATCGGCACGATTTGCGCGGCCTGGCACAGTGCGGCGTAGCGGGCCAGCGCATGCGCATTGACGCGGATCGCCGTCATGGTCGGGACGCCGCCGGCGGCGATATCGATCACCGCGCGCCATTTCGCAAAGCGCGCGCCGCGCTCGTAATACTTCTTCAGCCGCTCGGCGAGCTTGTCGAGGCCGACGGTGACGAGCTCGCCCGGGCACGCCGGCAGGGCCTGCGTGCCCTCGTCGACCTTGATGCCGGGGATCGAGCCTGCCTGCTCGATCAGCTTGACCAGCGGCGTGCCGTCCTTGGCGTTTTGCCAGATGGTCTCGTCATAGAGGATGACGCCGGAGATATATTTGCTCATGGCTTCCTGCGAGCGGAACAGCATCTCGCGATAGTCGCGGCGGTTCTCCTCGGTCGATTCCACCTTGATGGCGTCGAAGCGCTTTTTGATGGTGCCTGAGGATTCATCGGCGGCAAGGATGCCCTTGCCCGGCGTGACCATGGCTTGGGCGATTTTGTTGAGATCGGCGAGGTTCATCGGGGCGTCCTCCGGCGGTTGCTTATTGGTCGCCAAAATAGACGGTTCTCGGGCAAATGCCGAGTTTAACGTTCGCCGAAAGGAGGGGGTAACCCGCTGTCATTCCGGGGCGATGCCACCCGGTCCGCGCAAAGCGCGGCCGGATGACAGGCTCCACATCGAACCCGGAATCTCGAGATTCCGGGTCCTTCGGACCATCCCGGAATGACAGGCGAAGACGTGTGCCATTTCACGCCACCTACGGGATCGCTACGCGACCTTCGGATCCAGCTCGCCCTTGCCGTAGCGCTTGGCCATTTCGGCGGTGGTCAGGACCTTCTTGACCTTGCTCGCTTGTCCGGCAGTATTGAATTCCTGCAGTCGCTGCTTGCAGAGTTTGGTCATGGCTTCCATGGCGGGTTTGAGGTACTTGCGCGGATCGAACTCTTCCGGATGGTCCTTCAGCACCTTCCGGATCTGGCCGGTCATCGCCATGCGATTGTCGGTATCGATGTTGATCTTGCGCACGCCGTTATTGATGCCGCGCTGGATCTCGGAAACCGGCACGCCCCAGGTCGGCTTCATCTTGCCGCCGTTGGCGTTGATGATCTCCTGCAAATCTTCCGGCACCGACGACGAACCATGCATCACAAGATGCGTGTTCGGCAGCTTGCGATGGATTTCCTCGATCACGTTCATGGCGAGGATGTTGCCGTCGGGCTTGCGGGTGAATTTGTAGGCGCCGTGCGAGGTGCCCATCGCGATCGCGAGCGCGTCGACCCTGGTCTCCTTCACGAACTTCACCGCTTCGTCCGGATTGGTGAGGAGCTGGTCGTGCGACAGCTTGCCTTCCGCGCCGTGACCGTCTTCCTTGTCGCCCATGCCGGTCTCGAGCGAGCCGAGCACGCCGAGCTCGCCTTCGACCGAGATGCCGCCGAGATGGGCCATGTTGGTCACGGTCTTCGTCACGCCGACATTGTAGTCCCAGTCGCCGGGCGTCTTGCCGTCGGCCTTCAGCGAGCCGTCCATCATGACCGAGGTGAAGCCGGCCTGGATCGCGGTCATGCAGGTCGCGGGCTCGTTGCCGTGATCGAGATGCACGCAGACCGGAATGTGCGGATAGATTTCGGTCACCGCGTCCATCATGTGACGCAGCATGACGTCATTGGCGTAGGAGCGCGCACCGCGCGAGGCCTGAATGATGACGGGCGCATCGGTCTGGTTGGCGGCGTCCATGATCGCCAGCGCCTGCTCCATGTTGTTGATGTTGAAGGCCGGCACGCCGTAGTCGTGCTCCGCCGCATGGTCGAGCAATTGTCGCAACGTGATGCGAGCCATCTGTCTATCTCCGTTTTGGGGCGTCTCCGCCCGAATGCCTTATCCCCTCATCCTGAGGAGCTTGCGCAGGCAAGCGTCTCGAAGGATGAGGCCCGGCAGCGGGGGTCTTATGACGGCGCTAACGTGCCTCCTCACCATGAGGATCATTGTCCACTTACCGCGCTTTGAGAACTTCGACGCCGGGCAGGGGTTTCCCCTCCATCCATTCAAGAAACGCGCCGCCCGCGGTCGAGACGTAGGAAAAATCGCCGGCCACGCCGGCCTGGTTGAGCGCGGCAACGGTGTCGCCGCCGCCGGCGACCGAAATCAGCTTCTTGGCCTTGGTGCGCTCGGCGGCATGTTTCGCAGCCACGACCGTGCCGCGGTCGAACGGAGTCATCTCGAAGGCCCCCAGCGGGCCGTTCCAGACCAGCGTCGCCGCATCATCGATCGCGGCGTGAATCCGCGCGGTCGATTGCGGACCGACGTCGAGGATCATGCCGTCGCCGGGGATGGCGTCCAGCCCATAAGCATGCGAGGGCGCATTCGCCGCGAACTGGTTGGCGACGACGGCATCGACGGGGAGGATGATCGCGCAATTGGCGGCGTCAGCCTTTTCCAGGATCCGCAGCACCGTCGCGGCGAGGTCCTTTTCCGCCAGCGACTTGCCGACGGCGACGCCCTGCGCATGCAGGAAGGTGTTGGCCATGCCGCCGCCGATGACCAGCGCATCGACCTTGCTCACGAGGTTTTCGAGCAAGTCGATCTTGGTCGATACTTTGGCGCCGCCGATGATGGCGATGACAGGCTTGGTCGGAGCTTCCAGCGCCTTGTTCAGCGCGTCGAGCTCGGCTTGCATGGTGCGGCCGGCATAGGCCGGCAGCTTGTGGCCGAGGCCTTCGGTCGAGGCATGGGCGCGGTGCGCCGCCGAGAAGGCGTCGTTGACCCAGATGTCGCCGAGCTTGGCCAGTTCCGCGACAAAGGCGGGATCGTTCTTCTCTTCCTCTTTATGGAAGCGCGTGTTTTCCAGGCACAGGATGTCGCCATCCTTCATCGCCGCGATCGCCTTCTGGGCGGGCTCGCCGATGCAATCCTCGGCGAAGCCGACCGGCTTCTTGATCACCTTCGACAGCGCTTCGGCGACGGGCCTCAGCGACTCCTTCGGATCGCGGCCCTTCGGCCGGCCGAAATGCGCGAGCAGGATCACCTTGCCGCCCTTGTCGGAGAGTTCAGCGATGGTCGGTCCAACACGTTCCAGCCGCGTCGCGTCACTGACGCGGCCGTTCTCCATGGGAACGTTGAGGTCGACGCGCAGCAGCACGCGTTTGCCCTTCACATTGACGTCGTCGAGAGTGCGGAATGATTTGGACATGGTTGAACTCTTGTCCCGGGCGCGGCGTGAGCCGCGAAGCGGTGCGCTGCAGAACCGGGACCCACGTTGATGAAGGTCCCGCGCGAATAGGTCCCGGATCTGCGAAGCAGCGTTTCACGCTGCATCGCGTCCGGGACATGAGAGCGGAGTTAGATCTTCTTCGCGATCGCGACGGCTGTGTCGGCCATGCGGTTGGAGAAGCCCCACTCATTGTCGTACCAGCTCATCACGCGCACCAGCGTGCCGTTCTGCACCTTGGTCTGGTCCTCGTGGAAGGTCGAGGAGTGCGGGTCGTGATTGAAGTCGATCGAGACGTTGGGAGCCGTGGTGTAGCCCAGGATGCCCTTGAGCTGCTGCTCGGAGGCGCGCTTCATCGCCGCGTTGATCTCCTTGGCGTCGGTGGCGCGCTTGGCGACGATCTTCAGATCGACCACCGAAACGTTCGGCGTCGGCACGCGGATCGCAACGCCGTCGAGCTTGCCCTTCAACTCGGGCAGCACCAACCCGATCGCCTTCGCGGCACCGGTCGAGGTCGGGATCATCGACATCGCCGCGGCGCGGCCGCGATAGAGGTCCTTGTGCAGCGTATCCAGCGTCGGCTGGTCGCCGGTATAGGCATGGATCGTGGTCATGAAGCCGGTCTCGATGCCGACCGTGTCGTTGAGCACCTTGGCGACCGGGGCGAGGCAGTTGGTGGTGCAGGAGCCGTTCGAGACTACCAGATGGTCCCTGGTCAGCGTCTCATGGTTGACGCCGTAGACGATGGTGGCATCGGCCCCATCGGCGGGTGCGGAGACCAGCACGCGCCTGGCGCCGGCGGTCAAATGCGCGGAGGCCTTGTCCTTGGAGGTGAAGATGCCGGTGCATTCCAGCGCGATGTCGACGCCGAGCTGCTTCCACGGCAGCTTCGACGGATCGCGTTCGGCCGAAACCTTGATCTTGCCGTTGCCGAGGCTGATCGAGTCGCCCTCGACCGTCACCGTCCCCGGGAAGCGGCCATGCACGCTGTCATAGCGGAGCAGATGGGCGTTGGTCTCGACCGCTCCGAGGTCGTTGATGCCGACCACCTCGATGTCCGTGCGGCCGGACTCGGCGATCGCCCGCAACACGTTGCGGCCGATGCGGCCAAAACCGTTAATTGCGACCCGTACTGTCATGCGTTTCTCCTCTAATAGCCTTTGCCGTCCCCACGGGCGGCTCCCGCAGAGAGGCTGACGGCGGTTTCGCCCGGTTCGGCCGGACGAGGACGGAAAAGATGACAGCTTAGGTAGCCCCTTTCGGGGGCTAGGTAAACCTCTAGCCCAAACGCTTCAGGACTGCGTTAACCGTCGCCTCGGCGGTAATGCCGAAATGCTTGAAAAGGTCCGCGGCTTTGCCGCTTTCGCCGAAGCCATGCATGCCGATGAACACACCGTCGTGACCGATCACGGCGTCCCAGCCCCAGCGCACGGCGGCCTCGATCGCAACCTTGACGGGGGCATTGCCGATGATGGCCTTCTGCTTGGCCTCCGGCAGCGACAGCAGCAGCTCCAGCGACGGCACCGAGACCACCCGCGACGCGATGCCGCGCTCGGCGAGCTGCTTCTGGGCGGCCACCGCGATCTGGACCTCGGAGCCGGAGGCGAACAATGACACCTTTGCGTCGCCTTGGGCCGGGAACAACTCATAGGCACCTTGGGCGCAGGGACTATCGGCGGGTGCGGAGGTGCGAAGCTGTGGAACGTTCTGGCGGGTCAGCGCCAGCACGGTGGGACCCGTGGTGCGGTTCAGCGCCAGTTCCCAGCATTCGGCGACTTCGATCGCGTCGCAGGGGCGGAACACCCGCATGTTCGGAATGGCGCGCAGGGCCGAGAGATGTTCCACCGGCTGGTGGGTCGGGCCGTCTTCGCCGAGCCCGATCGAGTCATGGGTCATGACGTAGTTCACGCCGGTGCCCATCAGCGCCGCGAGCCGCATCGCCGGCCGCGCGTAATCGGTGAAGACGAGGAACGTCGCGCCGTTCGGCGCAAAGCCGCCATGCAGGAAGATGCCGTTGAGCGCCGCGCACATGCCGTGCTCGCGGATGCCGTAATGGATGAAGCGGCCCTTCGGCGTCTTGGCGCCGAAGGCGGTCGCCGACTTCGCCTTGTTGTTGTTGGAGCCGGTGAGATCCGCCGAGCCAGCCACGAACTCGAACGGCATCGCTTCCGCAATCGCGTCGATCGCCGCTTCCGAAGACTTGCGCGTGGCGACGTTGAGCGGGCTTTCGAGCAGCTTCTTCTTGTGGTCGCGCAGCGCCTTGGCGAGCGAAGCCGGACGCTCGTGCCGCATGCGGCGTTCGAACTCGGCGCGCTTGCGCGGACCCAATTCGGCGAAACGCGTTTCCCATTCCTTGTGTGCGGCGGCACCACGTGCGCCAGCCTCGCGCCAGGCCTTGAGCACGTCGTCGGGCACGGAGAACGGCTCGAGCGAAATGCCGAGCTTCTCCTTCGCGGCCTTCAGCTCGTCGGCGCCGAGCGCTTCGCCATGCGCCTTCGCGGTGCCGGCCTTATGCGGCGCGCCATAGCCGATCGTGGTCTTGCAGGCGATCATCGAGGGCTTGTTGGATTTTTGCGCGCGCGTGATCGCGGCGGCAATCGCGGCCTGGTCCTGGCCGTCGATCAGCTCCGCAGCCCAGCCGGCCGACTTGAAGCGCTTGACCTGGTCGACCGAGTCCGAGATCGAGGTCGGCCCATCGATCGAGATGCCGTTGTCGTCATAGAGCACGATCATCTTGTTGAGCTTCCAGACGCCGGCGAGCGCGATCGCCTCCTGCGAGATGCCCTCCATCAGGTCGCCGTCGGAGCAGAGAACATAGGTGTGGTGCTCGACGATCTTCTTGCCGAACTCGGCGGCGAGCATCTTCTCGGCGAGCGCCATGCCGACCGCGGTCGCGATGCCCTGGCCGAGCGGGCCGGTCGTGGTCTCGACGCCCTTGGTGCGGAAGTTTTCGGGATGCCCGGGAGTGAGCGAATCGACCTGACGGAAACGCTTGATCTGATCCAGCGTCATGTCCGGATTGCCGGTGAGATAGAGCAGTGCGTAGAGCAGCATCGAGCCGTGACCGGCCGAGAGCACGAAGCGGTCGCGGTCCGGCCAGGCGGGATCGGTGGCATCGAATTTCAGGAATTGCGTGAACAGCACGGTCGCGATGTCGGCCGCCCCCATCGGCAGGCCGGGATGGCCGGAATTGGCCTTCTCCACGGCATCCATTGCGAGCCCCCGAATCGCGTTGGCCATACGGGTGTGGTCGACCTGCGTCATGACTGAAATCCGTCCGAATTGAGGTGGTTGGTTGCGTGCGCAACGCGGGCGAGGAACAGGGCGCTTGCGGCGTAAGGGGTGCTTAGCACCTGATTTTCGCGAGTCCAACGCCTTTGGCCCCTCAAAAGTTGCTTTGCAGTGCATAGCTCGGCGGCGGCGTTGCGCTGGCCCTGCGGCCCACGTAAGCTTCCCAGTGTAAAGGCTTGCCGCATCGTGGCTTTTGCCGCGCCGCACAGCTCGCCTGGAAGGCAGACCCTAAGCCGTATGAACGACCGTCCCAACCATCCCGGTTTTGTCGAGCCGCCCGCGGCCGACATCGACGCCGCGACGCGGCGGCTGATGTCGGCGCTCGATGCGCTGGAGAGCGCGGTGGAGCGGCGGCGCGAGGCCGATCGCGATGAGGACGAGCTCGCAACGCGCATCCAGGCGCTCGGCGCCGATCGCTCGCGGCTTGCCGATGAGCTCGACACCTCGCTGGTGAAGTCGCGCAAGCTCGAGCGCACCAATCGCGAGATCGCCGAGAAGCTCGATGCCGCGATCGGCACCATCCGCGACGTGCTGAGCAGCGAGGGCCGCAAGCAGGAGGCGCATCCGGAGGAAGAGGATCACAGCGAGCTCGCCGCGGCGCTCATGGAACACGACGATGACGTCGACGCGGAGGATGACGAGGAATGAGCCACATCAATGTCACCATCAATGGCCGGCAATACCGCATGGCTTGCGAGGAGGGGCAGGAGGTGCGGCTGCTCAAGCTCGCCGAGAGTCTTGAATCACGCGTCGAACAGCTCCGCGGCAAGTTCGGCGAGATCGGCGATCAGCGCCTCACCGTGATGGCCGCGCTCACGGTCTGCGACGAGTTGCTCGATGCGGGGCAGCGCATCCGCAATCTCGAGCAGGAGCTGGAAAATCTCCGCGGCGTCCGCACCGCCGCCATCGACCGCGCGCGGCAAACGCAGACCGCGGTTGCGAACGCGCTGAATGCAGCGGCCGAGCGCATCGAGCGCACGACCCAGGTGCTCAACCGCACCGTCGGCGGCGGCGTCGCGATTGGGTAGTGAATTGACTGACTTTGACTTTGACTTTGTCTTTGTCTGCTGACTTTGTCTTTCGTCATGGCTGAGCCATCGTCGTTGCGAGCGAAGCGAAGCAATCCATGCTGATTCCGCGGCGGCAGTCTGGATTGCGTCGTCGCTTTGCTCCTCGCAATGACGATGCGGGCAAAGCCCGGGCATGACGGACTTAAAGACCACAAGCTGTTTCGAGAATTACCCGAGCGACCTCACGCCAGCGACGCCAGGTACACCGCGTTGCGCGCGCTCCAGTTCAGCCGCCCGACTTGCACCAGCATCGGATTCCACAGCGCGGCGAACTCCTTCGCCTCTTCGCGGCCCTCGATGTAGCGTCCATGCAGGACGTCCATCTCGCGCTCGTAAGTGAGCTTGCCGATAGCGACAGCTCCGAAAACGAATCCTAAAATCCCGATGATTTCCATGTGAGCCCCCCAGCCCTTTTTGGTTTTGGATGACCCATGGAAATACAGGTAAAATTTTAAGGTTCGGCCCGCGAAAACCGCGGCAATCGAAAGGTCGTGTTGAGGTTTCGTTAACCCAGGTGAAGCGCCATCAGCCAAATTCGCTTGAATCCACTTGACCGTATGTTCTTGTTTTGTTCTTATATGAGTCTCCCTGCCCGAGGAGGCTTTGATGGACAACCGGCTGAACAGAATTCGCA
>Ga0310811_10014009_pt1 | contig 10449 bp, 7 predicted proteins | sample YCmetagenome_FD_207642 | JGI IMG/M metagenome (GOLD analysis project Ga0310811, IMG submission 207642) | Soil microbial communities from experimental microcosm in Duke University, North Carolina, United States - YC | ecosystem: Engineered > Artificial ecosystem > Soil microcosm > Unclassified ... | reverse complement strand
TCACTCGCTCCTGGCAGAGCACACTCGACTCCTCGGCGAAATGCACGTCCTCGAGCTGGAGCACCGCGCGCTCCAGGAAGGTGGCGACGACCTTGCCGGCCATCGGGAACACCGCGCGAGGCTGCATGCGCACATCGCCGAGCTGAGGGCGCACGTCGAGCGGCTTCGAGCTCGGATTCCGAGGACGCGACGGCGTCGGACGACCGATTTTGACCGCTGACGTTCGTGATCCGTTCTGCGCGGGAGCGGCCGACGTGTCCAGCGTCGCCGCGAACTGGCTGTAGACGACCACGCTAGAGGGCGCTCTTCGTCGAGTCCATCGAAGTTGCCCCGCCTGCCTGTCTGGCCTGATAGCGTTGGATCGCGTCGCGAGCGCTGAACAGCATCCGCTCCCGACCGAGTCGTTCACCCAGGGCGGAGTTCCGCACCACCTCCAGGACAGCCGGATTCAGATCGACGATCCAGACGAGGGTCCCGTTTCTGGTTGCGCGTTGCTCCTGTTCGATGAGCGCCTGCAAGGCCGAGTATTCGAGGTCTGGCGTCCGACTCATGTCCAGCGCCAGCACGCTCGGCCGGTATTCCGCCAGCAACGCATTGATTCGCTCGACAACGCTCTGCGCGTTCACGAAGAAGAGACGCCCTTCCGGCCGGACGATCAACAGACCTTCGAAGGTTTCGTCGTCGGGGTGCTCGGCGGAGAGCGGCCGCAGCACGTCGGTCCCCCGTTTGCGACCGATGACGGATACCCGCGGCTGTGCGGTCTGGCTGGCCAATCCAATCATCGACGCGATGATCGCGACGACGATCCCCTTGAGCGTGCCGAAGAACAGCACGCCGACACAGGCGATGAGCGCCCAGCGAAACTCCATCGATCGTACTGCGCGGATGGCGCGGAACTCCACCGGCTGAATCAGTCCGACCGAATAGACGATCACGACCGCCGCGAGCGTGGCGTTCGGCATCAGGCCGAGCATCGGTGCGAGGAGCAGCATCGTGGCAACCGAAGCAGCCGCAGTCACCAGCGAAGTCCGTTGCGACTGTCCGCCTGCGGAGCGGACGACCGCGGTCTGGGACGTGCCGCCACCCGCCGGCATTGCCCCGAGCAGTGCGCCGCCCAGATTGGCGGCGCCCGTGGCGACGAGCTCGCGGTTCGCGTTGATTGGCGCGTCAACCGGACGCGCAAAGGCGCGACCCGCCGCGATCGTCTCGGTGAAGCTCATGAGCGCGATGCCGAGAGCGCCAGGTACCAGCCGCGCGATCAGCGAGACGTCCGGCGTCGTGAGCGGCGGCAAGCCCCGTGGAATCATGCCGACTATCGAGACTCCGCGCGCCTGCAGGCCGAAGAACCACGACGCGGCGATGGCGCCTCCGATGGCGACCAGCGGCGCCGGCGAGTGCGGCCAGAGCCGCTCCATGGCGATCAAAACGGCGAAGGTCGCCGCGGCCACGGCCAGCGTGATGAGCGATGCCTCGGGAATGTGATGCGCGACCTGCAGGAGGTCCCGGAAGAATCCTTCCTTGGTGATGTGGATGCCGAGGACCTTCGGCAGCTGGTCGAGCACGATCACGAGGCCGATGCCCGCCTTGAATCCTGTGAGCACCGGCACGGAGATGAAGTTCGCAACGAAGCCCAGACGTAGAAGTGCCGCCAGCACCAGCATCACGCCGACGAGTGCGGTCAGCGCCGCAGTCGCGGCGACGAGCTTCGCCGGATCGCCGTCGGGAACCACGAGACCAAGTTCGGTGGCCGTCAGGATCGCCAGCGTGGTGGTGGAGCTGACGCTGAGCACGCGCGACGAGCCGAGGAGCGCGTAGATCACCATCGGGACGAACGCGGTGTAGAGTCCGACTGCTACTGGCAGGCCGGCCACGGTCGCGTACGCCATGGCCTTGGGCAACACGACGGCCGCGGCCACGAGGCCGGCAACCACGTCGCGTTGGACGTGAGAGCCCGGTTCGTTCGATTTCGTCGCGAGAGGAGATCGATTCATCTGAGGCGATCTTCCAGATTCAGCCGTCCGTGGACGTCACCGCGAACAGCCGAGCTTCGCCGTCCGCCGGCCGCTGCGTCGATCGGCGATAGGGCGGCACCCGCCTCCGATATACCGTAGGTGCGCTCCCACAATACGGTTGTCCGAGGCAACACCGATCTCGTCGTCCTCGAGATCATCTTGAGAAACCGAGTGGTGACCGATGCGTTCGCAATGGCATGAGCACAGGCGACGCCAGATGCACCGGGCGTTCGCAACGCGCGCGTTTGTGACCAACGCTCACCACCACCTTGCGCCGAGAGACGGTCGGGTACCGCATTTGCTCGTCGGACGACCTACCTCACTTGCGGCCGCCAAACACAGACGGGGATCGAAGGAGACTGTTGCTATGGCCAGGTACACGACCCTCTACGTCGTCTTCTTAATCGGCGTGCTCGCAATCTGCGGGGGCGGTGCGGCTGCGCAAACCGCGCAGAGTACCCGATCTGACACTCAGGGGCTCAAAGAGACAGAGAACTTCATCAAAGAAGGTGGCGACGTTGTCCATACCGTCGCCGTCGCGAAGGCACAAGTGGAAGCCACGCTGGCTGCGTACGACACCCTCGTCGCGAGCCCTTCGAAAAACATGAAGCGTGACTACGGCAAACTGCTCAAGGCAGTGAAAACGATGGACGAGAAGGCGGCCGCCGCGCGCACCCAGGTGGACGAGATGGAGGAGGCCAGTAAAGCATATTTCGCCGGCCGCGCGGCAACCATCGCGACGATTCAGGATCCCGAACTCAGAGCACATGCCGAGCAGCGGCTCGCGGAGTCCAGAAAACAGCACGCCGACGTGGTCGCGTCGCTCAGGGCGGCCGGCGAGTCCCTCGATCCAGTTCGAAGGGACCTGGACGACCAAATCAAGTTCCTTGGCAGCGATCTCAATCCGGGGGCGGCCGCCTCGCTCGGCCCGAAGGCGAAGGAACTGGACGAGCGCGGCAAGGCCAATTTCGCAAAGGCCAACGAAGCCATCAATGCCGCCAACGCCTACTTCAACTCGATGCGGCCATCGAAGTAGGCCTGCCGGGACGACGCTCCGCAACGTGCCGCCGAACGAGTCGTAACCGTCCTTCTGGCGAGGGCGGAGGCTTCTTCGGCCGGATCTATTCGCCAGAGACAGCCCACCAGCTCTGGAGCTCACGCGTATTCGCCGTCGCCCGCGCGCCTCGGCCATGGCCAGCACTTTGTCTCGACCGCACCAGCGCGGGCGCGAGTCGCATGGCAATCTCCCGCGGGAGCGTGATGACGGTGGACACGTGACGGTTCACCCGCCGATTTCCGGTCGCACCCACAATCCATCCCTGTACGGGACGCGTAGAACAGGCGGGGAAGGTGCGCATGAACGAACTGGCGGGGAAGTGAAGGTATGATGGCGCCTTCCCCCATGGTGTGGCTCACCGCCTTGTCGGCGTTCGTCGGCGGTGCACAGCAGCAGGCCGAAGACGTGGCGCGGCTATCGCGCTCGGCGGGCGGCGACGGCTCCGCGCTGGCGGCCCTCTACGATCGCCATGCGCGCGGCGTGTACTCCATCGCGCTGCGGGTGCTCGGAGACGAGGGAGAAGCCGAGGACGTCGTCCAGGAGGTCTTCGCGCAGGCGTGGCGACAGTCAGCCCGATATGACGCCAGACGGGGCACCGTTGCGGCCTGGTTTTTGATGATGGCGCGAACGCGCGCGATCGACCGGCTGCGGGCGCGGCGCGCGCGCCCTGAAGGATCGGGCAAACCGCCGGAGTCGTCGTGGGGGGAGCTGCCGGCGGCAACAGCGGATCCGGTGGACGTGCTCGACATCGAACGTAATGCGCTCCGCGTGCGCGATGCGCTCCGCGACCTGCCGATTCTCCAGCGAGTGGCGATCGAGCTCGCCTATTTCGAGGGGCTGACGCAAAGCGAAATCGCGCAGCGCCTCGAGGAACCGCTGGGAACGGTGAAGACCCGCATCAGGCAAGGGCTGCTCAAACTGAGGGACGCCCTGTCTGGCACCGTGTCCGGAGGCGCGGCATGAGCGCGCAGCACGACGACCAGGTGCTCGCCGGCGCATACGTTCTCGGCGCTCTCGATCCGGGCGAACGGCTCGCTTACGAGGCGCACCTGGCTACCTGTGAAGTCTGCCGCACCGAAGTGCGGTCGTTTCGGCGTGTCGCAGACGCCCTCGCGGGATCCGTCCCGCAGACGATGCCACGGCCGGAACTGCGCGCGCGTGTCCTGAGCGCGATTACTGGCGAAGCGGTGGCTTTCACCGCACCGTCGGCGCCCGCTGCGCGACGGCCAATCTCACTGACATGGCTGCCGCTGGCCGCGTCCATTGTCGTCGCCGTCGCGCTTGGCCTCTACGCGCGCGAGCTGCAGCTCCGCCTGTCGACGATGGAAGCGCGGCTCACGGAAGCCGAGCAGCGTGCCTCGTCGGCGGAGCGCACGACCATCGAAGCGCGCCGCACCGCCGCGGAAGTGCAGACCGCGATGGCGGTTCTGGCCGCGCCCGATCTGGTCCGAATTGATCTCACCGGGCAGGCTGCCGCTCCTGCCGCATCCGCACGCGCGCTGTGGAGCCGCAACCGCGGGATGGTGTTCGCCACGACCAACCTGCCCGCCGCACCTCCGGGGCGCGTGTACCAGGTGTGGGTCGTGACCGCGACCGCACCGGTGAGCGCGGGCTTCCTTCAGCTCGATGCGTCGGGCCGCGCGTCGGCCTACTTCAGCACCCCCGCCGACATCGCGCCGCCTGTCGCGGTCGCCGTCACGCTCGAACCGGCCGGAGGTGTGCCGGCGCCAACCGGCGAACGGTATCTGGTCGGCAAGCCAGCCATCTAGGTTTCAACCGACAACCACAGACATCAATCCGCCGGACTGGTCCTTCCGTAGAGAAGGTGTTGCGTTGGAGGACCAGATGACGCGTCGACAGGCCATTGCTTCCGGACTCTTCGCCGCCGTTCTCTCGGCAGCTGCATGCCATCGTCCCGCGGCCGCTTCACATGCCACGCCGCTTTCAGAGGTGTTGCCGCCACCCGACGCGTGCGCTATCGCGCTCGCACCGGGGTCGACGCGGGATGCAACCGACCGGGAAATCAGCGGTGCACAAGCAGAAGGGCGCGAAGGCGGCGCACGCGCCCGGAACGCGCTCGAGCGACTGGGGTACCTGTATGTGTCGCGCGCGCGCATCACGTCCGATCCCGGAAATTACAGGCTCGCGGAGGCAGCGGCCGATTGCATCACGTCGCGGTTCTCCGACGATCCCGCCGCGCTCCTGCTTCGCGGTCATGTGTTGGATCAACTGCATCGATTCCACGACGCAGAGCAAGTCGCGAGAGAGCTCACCGCGAGGCGGACGATGGTCCTCGACTACGGCCTGCTGGGTGACGCGTTAATGGAACAGGGACGGCTCACGGAGGCGGCCGACGCGTACCAGAAGATGATCGATATCAAACCCTTCTACCAGTCGTACGTGCGCGCGGCGCACATGCGCTGGCTCGAGGGAGACCTCAAGGGCGCGATTGCGGTCATGCGGCTCGCGATCGCGTCCGCGAGTCCCCGCGATCCGGAATCCTCGGCATGGGCCTGGACGCGCATGGCCGCTTACCAGCTTCAGTCAGGGCGGCTGCGCGAGGCGGACGATGCCGCCGCCGCAGCGCTGACCTACGAGCCTGAATACGCGGCCGCCTTCCTCGCGCAGGGGCGGATTCGGCTCGCGCGCGGGGACGCCGCGGGCGCAGCCGACGTGTTCGCGCGTGCCGCGAAACGGAATCCCGTTCCCGAATACCAGTGGGCCTTCGCCGATGCGCTGCGCGCCTGCGGCCGTGCACGCGAGGCCGAGTCCGTCGAACGAGAGCTGGTGGCCCGAGGCGGTGCGGCGGATCCGCGCACCCTCGCGGTGTACCTCGCGACCCGTCGCACCGACGTGGCGCGCGCGCTGGCGCTCGCCGAGGATGAGCTCCACACACGCGCCGACATCTTCACGCTCGACGCGCACGCGTGGACGCTCGCCGCCGCCGGCCGGACCACTGACGCGCTCGGCGAGATCCGGCGGGCTGTCTCCGCCGGAACCCAGGACGCCCGACTGTTCCTGCATGCGGGCGTCATCAATGCGGCAGCGGGCCGGAACGCCGAGGCGACCCGCTGGCTGCGGCGGGCGGAGCGCCTGCGATCGACCCTCCTGCCCTCTGAGCAGGCCGAGCTCGACGGCCGCCTGACCGGATCGCGCTCTAAACGAGAACTGACCTCTAACGAGGAGAACTGACGATGACGAGAAGGTCGCGCCCCACGCTGTCCATTGCGGCAGCCGCCGCGTTCCTGCTGATGGGAACCGGCACCGCCCGTGCGTCCAGTCACATGGACGCACCACTTATCACGCTCGACGAAGCGGCGAACACGACCGACGTGTACGCCTTCGTTCACACCGAGGGAGGACGCAAGTCGCTCGTGACCGCCCTCGGAGTCTATCCATTCGAGGAGCCCGGCATCGGTCCGAACAAGTACGGGTTCGACGACAACGTGCTGTACGCGATTCACGTCGCGACCGGAGACGACGTCGCGGCCGGCCGCTCGACATTCACCTATGAGTTCCGGTTCACGACGAAGTACAAGAACACGCGGACCATTCTGCAGGCGTATCTGGGCGTTATCAAAGACGTGGACGACGCAGCCCAGAATCTCACGCAGTACTACACCGTCACGCGTGTCAACGACCGAACCGGGACGCGAACGAAACTCGGCCGCGGTGTGGTGCCGCCGAACAACCAGGGAAACGCTACGCCGTTCTACAACCAGAACGACGACGGAGAACAGCCCGCCCGCGACGGCGTGGCCATGTACGACGAGCTCGATCGCTACACGAAGGAGGCGATCACACCGCTCGACGGCGGCTATCTCGCGTTCGCAGGGCAGCGGGACGACGGCTTCTACGGCGATATTCAGGCAGTTTTCGATCTCCTTACGCTGCGGAAACCCGGAAAGGACGCGCAGAAAGGTTTCAATCTGCACCTGATGGAACTCGCGATTCCCGTCGAGGAGATCGGCGGCGATCAGCAGATCGTCGGCGTGTATGCGACGACGAGCCGCCGCCGGATCACCATCCTGTCCGACGGCGCGAACTCGGACGATCCGGGCCGCGTCGGCGACTGGGTGCAGGTCGGCCGGCAGGGCAACCCGCTGTTCAACGAAGCGCTCGTCGCAATCGCGGACAAGGATCTCTATAGCCGCACGACACCAGCGACCGACGCGACGCTGTTCCGGAAGTACGCCGAGAATCCGGAGCTTGCCAAGCTGCTGAACCTGCTGGTGCTCAATCCCGACATCCCCGGAATCGAGACCGGACGCACCGACATTGCGGCCATTTTCATTCCCGATCTGATCAAGGTCGATCTGTCGACCGCCTCCGCTCGCCTTGCCGGCGGCGGCGCCGGGAACGCGACCAACCCGGACGACCCCGGCTACTCGCGTCTGGGTATCTTCGGTGGAGACGTCCTCATCAGCGGGATTCAGCCGGGATTCGGCGGTGGCGCGATCCCGGGCGGATGGCCGAATGGCCGACGGTTCGGCGACGACGTCGTGGATATCGCAGTGACCGCACTCATCAGCGACCTGCGGACCAATCCTCCGATCATCCGCGGCCCGGCGGGCGACAACGTGAACGGCAACGATATGGCGTTCAACAAGGTCTTTCCGTATGAATCGACGCCGCAGAACGGCCGCCGTCACACGCACGAGTGACGTGCCGGCTCTCCCTATGTTCGGGCGCAGGGCCGCCGTCCTCGTGACGGCGGCTCTCGTGTTGGCAGTACCTGCGATCGCCTACGCCCACGATCCCGGACTGAGCGCGCTCGACGTACGCCTCTCCGGGGGCGCGGCGATCGTGGAGCTGTCGCTCGCCGCCGGCGACGCGAGGCTGGCCTGCGACAGTTTCGGCACCATCGATGCCTTTGCGACCCGGACCGTGCACGTCGTTGTCGATGGTGTCGATCGCGCCGCGAGCGCGGGCGCTTTTGTCGCTGCGCCGTCGGGTACCACGATCACGCTCACCTTCGATGCGCGTGCTGCCGCGCAGCTCGAAGTTCGATCGGATGTTCCACGGACGCTCGCACGCGGCCATCGCGAGCTGGTAACGGTGCGAGGGGCATCGGGCGAGATCCTGGCGCGGCGCATGCTCGACGCCTCTCTCGATTCCGTAAACGTCGGCACGGCGGGTTCGGAACCGCCCGGACAACCCGTCGGCGCGTTCCTGACGCTCGGCGTGCGTCACATCCTGTCCGGTTACGACCACCTGCTTTTCCTGGCCGCGCTTCTATTGGGCGTTCGGCGTGCGCGCGATGTGGTTGGCACCGTGACGGCTTTCACGGTCGCGCACTCGATCACGCTCGCCGCGTCCGCGCTGGCGATCGTGCGCGTGCCGCCGGCAATCGTCGAACCGCTCATCGCGGCGTCCATCGTAGTAGTGGGAATCGAAAATCTCGTGCGCGGGCAGGTGGACTCGCGCTGGAAGCTGACGTTCGCGTTCGGCCTCGTGCACGGCTTCGGCTTCGCGGCCGCGCTGCGCGAGCTCGGACTCGGATCGAACGCGTTTGACGTGGCGGTCCGCCTCGCCTGTTTCAACGGTGGTGTCGAAGTCGGGCAGCTCGGCGTGGTCGCGCTGATGTGGCCCGTCATCCGGCGGCTGAATGCGGCGCCGCAGCTGCGCGTCCGGCTGGCGCCGGCCTGCTCGCTGCTCGTAATCGGAGCCGGCGGGTACTGGATGATGCAGCGGCTGTTGTGGTCATGAGCGCACGCGACGGGCACGTCGCCATAGTGAGCCGTGCGGCACTTCATTCCCATCGGCCCGGCCTTTACACGTTATAACTTTGTGGTGTAAAGTTTAAGTCGATGCGGCTGGAGCAGCCAGGGGTATGAATGCCGGTCGCGGTCCGTGGACCGCCGTCTCGTGGCTCGACTGGAAGCTGGGCGCGCGTCTGCTGCGGAAATATCCGGCGCTCACGATCATCGGCGGCATCTCGCTGGCGGGTGCCATCGCGATTGGGGCTGTCGGCTTCGAAGTCGCCAACGAACTGCTGTACAAACGGCTGCCGTTCGATGACGGCGCCCGAGTCGTGCGCCTCGAGACGGAGGACACGGCAGCGTCACGCGTGGAGCCGAGGGTGCTCCACGATTTCTCGATCTGGCGCCGGTCGCTGAAGACGGTGGTCGAACTCGGCGCCGCCCGCGTCAGCGAGCGCAACGTGGTGACGGGCGAAGGCCGCGTCGAATTGCTGCGCGTGGCGGAGATCACGGCGTCGGCCTTTCCGCTCACTCGTGTGCCGCCGTTGCTCGGCAGGCCGCTCGAGCCGGCGGACGAAGTGCAGGGGGCAGCCCCGGTCGTCGTCCTGGCTTACGACGTCTGGCAGAAACAGTTCCTGCAGGATCCGGCGATCATCGGCCGCGTGGTGACGGTGGGCCGCACGGCACGCACGTTGGTGGGCGTGATGCCGCCGCGCTTCGGGTTCCCGCGCAATGAGCAGGTATGGGTGCCGTTGACGGTCCAGGACGCGGCGCCGCGCGACGGGCCGGCGGTGGAGGTGTTCGGCCGCCTCGCCGACGGAGCGGGCTGGCAGGACGCCGCATCGGAACTCGACCTCGTCTCGGCGCGCCTTGCCGCTGACGAGCCGGCGACGCACGCGCAACTGCGGACGCGCGTTCGCGCATTCGCCGGGCGCACGCCCGGCGATCCGCTGCGGCTCGAAGACGTAGCGGTCCACGCCATCGTCCTGCTTCTGCTGGGGGTGGTGTCGGCGAACGTCGCGACGCTGATCTTCGCGCGCATTGCGATGCGCGAGTCGGAGATGGTCGTTCGCCACGCGCTGGGCGCGAGCCGTGCCCGCGTGATCGGGCAGATCGTCACCGAAGGGCTCGTCCTGGCCCTCGCCGCCGCCGTGCTCGGGCTCGTTGTCGCCCAGACGACAGTGCGCTATGCCTGGGCCCGGGTGAGCCAGATCATTGGGGACGCCCTGCCGTTCTGGGTGGATCTGAAGCTCGAGCCTGCCACCATTGCGTATGCGCTGCTGCTCGCGCTCGTCGCCGCGGCACTCATCGGGCTGCTGCCCGCCATGAAGGCGACGCGCGCATCCGTCCAGCGGGGACTGCAGGGGATCACGAGCACAGGCGGGACGATGAAGTTCGGCGGGATCTGGTCGTTCATCATCGGCGCGCAGGTGGCGTGCACGCTGGTGTTCGTGCCCGCCGCGGTCGGAATCTTCACCAACACGCTGCATGAAGAGTCGATGTCGGCGGCATTTCCGACAGAACGTTACCTGACCTTTCGTCTCAGCATGGACAACGAAGCGCCGGCGCGCGACCAGGGGATGCCCGACGATCGGCAGATCGCGGCGCGGCGCGCGCTCGCATACGAAGAATTCGCGCGTCGGTTGCGTCAGGAACCTGGTGTAACCGACGTGACACT
>Ga0310811_10014008_pt1 | contig 10450 bp, 9 predicted proteins | sample YCmetagenome_FD_207642 | JGI IMG/M metagenome (GOLD analysis project Ga0310811, IMG submission 207642) | Soil microbial communities from experimental microcosm in Duke University, North Carolina, United States - YC | ecosystem: Engineered > Artificial ecosystem > Soil microcosm > Unclassified ... | reverse complement strand
GGCCGCCTCGGGTCCTGCAGGCTCAAGACCTCACTCGGCGACATCCAGGTCGACAGGGCAGCAACCGTGTACCTGAAGACCGACCACGGCGACATCCGGGTGGACCACATCGAGGGAGACGCCGAGGTCCTCGGGGCGGGCCGGGTCGATGTCGGGGAGATCACGGGCGCAGCGACAATCAAGAACGGCAACGGCGAGACCACTATCGGAGAGGTCACCGGAGACCTACGGGCGAACTCCGCCAACGGCCGCATCTCCGTCGGCGTCGCGCACACCGGGGTCGACGCCAAGTCCGCCAATGGCGGCATCCGGATCGGCGAAGTGATACGAGGCCGGGTCGTGCTCCAGACCGCCGTCGGCGATGTCGAGGTCGGTATCCATGAGTCCAGCGCCGCCTGGCTCGACGTGAACACCCGCTTCGGCAGGGTGCGCAACTCGCTCAGCCCGTCCGAGGGCCCCGGAACCTCCGACGAAACCGTCGAGGTACGCGCCCGCAGCGGGGTGGGTGACATTGTGATCCGCCGCTCCTGACAGCCATCCACAACGCAGAGGAGACCCGGCTGCCATGACCGGACCTTCCGCGACCGCCTTGCCAGCGGCCATCACAGCCATCGGGTTATCCAAGTCCTACGGCGACAAGGTGGTGCTCGACGGCATCGACCTGCGCATCCCCGATTGCACGGTCCTCGCGCTGCTCAGGCCCAACGGCGCAGGCAAGCCCACCACCGTGCAGATCCTCTCCACGCTCATACCCGCGAACGCCGGCGAGGCGCACGTCGCTGGCCACGATCCGGACCGCGACGCCGACCCCGTACGCGCCGCGACCAGCGTCACCGGCCAGTTCTCGGTTGGCCCTCACCTGCCTGGCCGCCAGGATCGGTCTGGCGGCCAAGACCCCTGAAACCGCCAGCACCATGCCCATGCCGCTGACGTTCCTCCCCTTCATCTGCAGCGCCATTGTCCCACCGGAATCCATGCCCACCGGGCTGCGCTGGTTCGCCGAGTACCAGCCCTTCACGCCGATCACCGAGACGATGCGGAGCCTGCTGAAACAGGCGCGCCGCCAGGCTGAGCGGTCAGCAAGCCGGCACACGAGTCGCGGCCCGAGGGCTCGGAGCCCGGCCCGAAGCGCATCGCGTGCTCTCCGGGTACCGCGACGGTGCGGCGGTGGCGCGTTTGCCGCGGACGGCGGCTCCGCGGCTGTCGTCGTAGGGGGCGTCCTCGCCCCGGGATATGGACGCGCCGTAGGTGCCCCGGTCGGAGGTCCGGACATCCTTCCGGTGGAACCAGCCGTCCTCGACGCTGCCGACGATCAGAACGATCAATGCCCCGGACACCACGACGGCGACGCCGCCGAGGATCACTCCGGCCATCGCGTGGCTCCGGTTGGTCGCCTCGCCGCGCTTGACGGTGCGCAGGCCGATGATGCCGAACACCAAGGCCGCTATGCCCACGGGGAGGCCCAGGAAGGCGCCGAGACAGGTGAGGGCGAGGACCGCTCCGACGAGACCGAGCACCAGCGCGGTGACGCCGAAGCCGTTGCGCGGTGCGGCGGCGTACGGCCAGCCGCCGAACGGGGGGTATCCGGAATAGCCCGGGTGTACGGGCGGCCCGGGGTAGCCGCCGTAGCCTGCCGGGCCCGGGGGCACCGGGAACCGGGGCGCGTACGGTGGGCCGGGGTCCGGGGACTGGTGTGCGACGGATGGCGGAAACGGCATCGGCGGGGCGGGCAGTACCTCCCCTTGGGCCGAAGCTCCGGCGGCCGGAGCATCAACCGCCAGGTGCCGGTCGGCCGGAGCCCGGTCGGCCGGGCGCGATGGCACATCGGCCGGCGGCGCCCATGGGTCGCGCGGCTCGGAACTCTCGGACGCGTCAGCCATCGCTGCCTTCCTGTGGTCACCTCCGGCAATGCTATGGCCTCGATATGACAACGGATGTGCGCCGGAAGCCGTTTACGATGGGGCGGACGTCCGCCCGCAGGAGGAACCCCCCGCATGTCCGACACCGCGCCCGCTCTCGACACCTTCATCGCGGGCCTGCCCAAGGCCGAACTGCATGTGCACCATGTCGGATCCGCGTCTCCCCGGATCGTCGCCGAGCTCGCCGCCCGACACCCCGACTCCAGGGTCCCCGCCGACCCCGCAGCGCTCGCCCGGTACTTCACCTTCAGCGACTTCGCGCACTTCATCGAGGTCTATCTCTCGGTCGTCGACCTGATCCGCGATGCCGAGGACATACGCCTGCTGACATACGAGATCGCCCGTGACATGGCCCGGCAGAACATCCGCTACGCCGAGCTGACCGTCACTCCGTACAGCTCGGTGCGCCGTGGCATCCCCGACCGTGCCTTCATGGAAGCCATCGAGGACGCCCGCAAAGCCGCCGAGACCGAGCTCGGGGTCATACTGCGCTGGTGCTTCGACATCCCCGGCGAGGCGGGACTCGTCTCCGCGGAGGAGACCACCCGGCTCGCGGTGGACCTGCGGCCCGAGGGGCTGGTGAGTTTCGGGCTCGGCGGGCCCGAGATCGGCGTGGCACGCCCCCAGTTCAAGCCGTACTTCGACCGGGCCATCGCCGCCGGGCTGCGCAGCGTCCCGCACTCGGGCGAGACCACCGGTCCGCAGTCCATCTGGGACGCCCTGAACGAGCTCGGGGCAGAGCGCATCGGTCATGGCACCAGTGCCGTCCAGGACCCGCGGCTCCTCGCGCACCTGGCAGAGCACCGCATCCCGCTGGAGGTGTGCCCCACCTCCAACATCGCGACGCGCGCGGTCTCCACGCTCGACGATCACCCGCTGAAGGAGATGGTCTCGGCCGGCGTTCTGGTCACCATCAACAGCGACGACCCACCGATGTTCGGCACCGACCTCAACACCGAGTACGCCGTCGCGGCCCGCCTCCTCGACCTCGACGAGACCGGGCTCGCCGCCCTCGCCAAGAACGCCGTCGAGGCCTCCTTCCTCGACCCGGCCGGCAAGGCCCAAATCGCCGCCGAGATCGACAGCTACACGGCCGGATGGCGGCGCTGAGAGCTGTCGCCCACCGCGGCGACCCTTATCTGCGGCGCGAGAACACCCTGCCCTCGCTGGTGTCCGCCGCGCGGGCGGGCGCCGACGCAGTGGAGATGGACGTCCGGCTGACCTCCGACGGAGTCCCGGTGCTGCTCCACGACCCGACGCTGAAACGGCTGTGGGGGCAGTCCGCCGCCGTCGCGGATCTCTCCCTGGCCGACCTGCTGCGGCTGACCGACGGCGGGGTCCCCACCCTGGACGAGGCGCTGGGGGCGCTGACCGGGACGCGGGCCCTGCTCGACCTGGCTCTCCCGGGGTGCGCCGACGCCGTCCTGGACCGCGTACGCTCCGGTGGAGCCGGGCACCGCGCCTACTACTGCGGCGATACCGCCGCCCTGCTCGCTGTACGCGACCGCGACCCGGACGCCGAGATCGCTCTGACCTGGGAGACCTCCACCCTGCCACCCAGCGCCCTGATCGAGGAGATGCGTCCGCGCTGGCTCAACCTCCGCTTCGGACTGGCCCGCCCCGAGGTGATCCGCTGGGCGCACGACCACGGGCTCCTCGTGGGGACCTGGACCGCGGACACCCGCCGTACGATGCGGCGGCTGCACCGGGCCGGCGTCGATGCGATCACCACCAATCGCATCAACACGCTCCGCGGCCTGCTGGACGGCTGAACCGGCGCCCACCCGCCGCCCGGTGCCGCCGGCCCGCGCCGCTGCGCCAAGGCCCGTACCCGGCCCTGGAATCAGCGCGGCATCACCCGTCCAGCGAGGTCATCACATGCTTGATCCGCGTGTAGTCCTCGAATCCGTAGGCCGAGAGGTCCTTGCCGTAGCCGGACCGTTTGAATCCGCCATGCGGCATCTCCGCTGTCAGCGCGATGTGGGTGTTGATCCACACGCATCCGAAGTCGAGCTTCTTCGACAGCCGCATCGCACGCCCGTGGTCCCTGGTCCACACCGAGGACGCCAGTGCGTACCTCACACCGTTGGCCCATTCGACGGCCTGGTCCTCATCGGTGAAGGACTGGACGGTGATGACAGGCCCGAAGACCTCGTTCTGGATGATCTCGTCGTCCTGCCTCAAGCCCGAGACGACGGTGGGGGCGTAGAAGAAGCCCTTGTCACCGACCCGGTGACCGCCCGACTCGATTTTGGCGTGGGCGGGCAGCCGCTCGATGAAGCCGGACACCCGCTGAAGCTGGTCGGCGTTGTTCAACGGGCCGTAGAACACATCCTCGTCGTCCGGCTGCCCGGTCCTGGTCTCTTCCGCCGCCTCGGTGAGGGCAGCCAGGAACTCGTCGTGGACCGAATCCTGCACCAGTACGCGGGTGGCCGCCGTACAGTCCTGGCCTGCGTTGAAAAAGCCCGCCACCGAGATGTCCCGCACCGCTTTGGGAATGTCGGTGTCGGAGAAGACGACAACCGGAGCCTTGCCGCCGAGCTCCAGATGGACCCGCTTGATGTCCTTCGACGCGCTCTCGGCGACCTGTGTGCCCGCGCGGACCGAGCCGGTAATGGACACCATCGCCGGCACCTTGTGCTCCACCATCGCGCGGCCGGTCTCGCGGTCGCCGCAGATGACATTGAAAACACCGGTTGGCAGGATCCCCCCGAGGATCCCAGCCAGCAGCAGGGTCGACGCCGGGGTGGTGTCCGACGGTTTCAGCACCACGGTATTACCCGCCGCAATGGCCGGAGCGAACTTCCACACGGCCATCATCATCGGGTAGTTCCACGGTGTGACCTGCGCACACACGCCCACCGGCTCGCGGCGGACCATCGAGGTCATCCCCTCCATGTACTCACCGGCCGAGCGCCCCTCCAGCAGCCGGGCCGCACCGGCGAAGAAACGGATCTGGTCCACCATCGGCGGCAGCTCCTCGCTCGCCGTCAGCCCCAGTGGCTTGCCGGTGTTCTCGCTCTCGACCGCGACCAGCTCGTCGGCCCGCGCCTCGATCGCGTCAGCGATCCTCAGCAACGCCTTCTGCCGCTCGCTGGGCGTGGCATCCCGCCAGGCCGGGAACGCGGCCTCGGCCGCGGCCATCGCCGCGTCCACATCGGCGGCCGCGGACAGCGGCGCGGTGGCGTACACCTCGCCGGTGGCCGGATTGACCACATCCGTGGTCCGCCCGTCGGCGGCGTCGCAGAATTCTCCGTTGATGTAGTTGCGCAGAATACGGAGTGCGCTCACTTCAACCTCTCCCTGTCCTGATGGTCCGGTGTCCGATGGGTGAGACGCTCTCCAGCCTAAGAGCTGTCCTGTGTCCGCGCCGGTGTCCGGCGTGATGCGGGGTGTGCTCGTGTCCTACGGCAACTCCCCTGGCATCGGCCCGCCTCAGCCTCCGCGCCGCGCCGACGGCCGGCGACGGCCGAGGCGAACCCTTGGCAGCACCGGCTCGGCTGAACGCCGGCCGGCCGATGGTCGGTGAGGCCGAGCGGAACCCGGTCGTGCGCACCCCGTCGCGTTCGTGCGGAAGCCGGGCCGTGGTTCACAGCACCCCGGTCCCGGCCCGCCTGCTCACCCGCATGGGTGGTGCGGCCGAGGACACTCTGGCGAAGGCCGGGAATACCTGCCGCCCGCGCGTATCGTGCCACCGCAGTGACCCGTCCTCCCCGTTTTCGTTCACCGGGGAAGAACGCGAATCGCGGAGGTGCAGGACATGGTGGCCCCACCCGACAACGACGTGCTGTGGGCCCGGGGCCTGCGCCACGCGCACCAGGGCTCACCCGCCCTGACCGGTGTCTCACTCGCCGCACGCGAAGGCGAGATCCTCGGCGTCCTGGGGCAGCGGGGCGCAGGCAAGACGACACTGCTGAACTGCCTGTCCGGACGGCTGGTGGCGGACCAGGGCGAAGTGTGGTTCAACAGCTCACCCGTGCACACCCTTGCGGTGGCCGCCCGCGAGCGACTGCGCCGCGACCGCTTCGGGTGGATCAGCAGCGGCCCTCGGTTGCTCCCCGAACTCACCGTCAGAGAGAATGCGGCGCTGCCGCTGCTCCTGAACGGCGTACCGCATCGCACCGCCAAGAACACCGCCCAGGAATGGCTGGACCGTCTGGACATCGGTCCGCTCGCCCGCAAGCGCCCCGCTGAACTGCTCCAGGCCGAACGCCAGCGTGTCGCCATCGCCCGGGCCCTGGTCAACCTCCCCCAGGTGATCTTCGCCGACGAACCCACTGTGCCGCTGCACCGCGCCGACCGCACCCAGGCGCTCCGAACGCTCACCAGCGCCGCGCGCTCTCACCGGATCACCGTCGTGCTCGCCAGCAACGATCCCGAAGTCACCTCGCTCGCCGACCGCGTCATCACCCTGGCCGACGGGCGCCTGGTCTCCGGCATGCCGTCCCAGGACCGGGAGGACCGGAAGGGTGCCGGCTCGTGCTCAGCCTCCGTGTAGCCCGGGGGGCGCGCGCCACCGTTCAGTTCCGGCGGCTGCTGGTGGCCGGCGCCGCCGCGGGCACCGGCTTCCTACTGCTCGCCGCCCTCGGCTACGCCGTGGGCCACCCCGGACACTCCACGGCTGCGCTGGTCCGGCTCGGCTGGTGCGTCATCCCGTCCGCTGTCACCGTGCACCTCGCTGTCGTCGTGGCCCGCACCGAGCCGAACGGACGGCTGCGCGCCGGGCTCGCCGCCGTCGGGCTCGGGCACCGCGGGCTCCCGCTGCTCGCCGCCGTGTCCAGCGCGCTGAACTGTGCCCTCGGCAGCGCCACCGCCCTCCTGATCTTTCTGCACCTGCGCGGCGACATCCCAGGATCGCCCCTCGAAGGCACCGCGGCCGGGATGCTCGGTGCTGGTCACCCGCTGCCGGTCGCCGCGGCCCTCACCCTGCTCAGCGCCGTACCGCTGCTCGCCGGCACCGCCGCCGCGACCAGCCTGAGGCCGCGCTCTGCCGCCACCGCACCGGCCGAGCCGGAGACGGACGCCGAGGAGGCATACCCCGACGGCTCAGGCGCCCCGTCCGCCGTCCGCACCCCGGCTGGGCTCGCCTGGGGCGCGGCCCTCACCGCCATCGGCCTCACCATCGAGGTGTCCGCCGACGGCCGGGCCCACCCCGGCTCCCTCATCCCGCTCCCCGGCGGCCTCGGCGCCGTCGCCTCCGCCGTCCTCGTGGGATGGGCCCTCACCGCCGCCGGCATGATCCTGTCCGGCCCGGGTCTCATCCATCTACTCGGCCGCTTGCTCGCCCTCTTCCGTCCCGGCGCCCTCCGGCTGATCGCCGGCCGGGGGCTCCAGGAAGACGCCCACCGCATCGGCCGGCCCGTCGGCGTACTGTGCGTGGTCTCCTCCGCCGCCTACGCCGTCGGCGGCCATTACGGCCTCGGCCCCCTCACCACCTTCGGCAGCCTGCTCGTCGCCCTCTGCGCCACTTTCACTGCTCTCGCCGCCTTGCTGGAAGCGAGGCTGGCACGCCGCCACCGCATCGCCGCGCTCACCCAACTCGGCGCCTCGGCCACCTTCCTCCGCCACGCCGCCGCTCTCCGCGCGGCCGTACTGCTCGCCGTCGTGGTGCCGGTCACCTGGATTGTCGCGGAGTTCGCAGCGAAGCCGCTGGGCATGTAGGACCTTGTCGCGCCGCCCTTCCCCCGGCCCACCAGCGCTCCGGCTCGGCCTGGAGGTATGCGTCACCGCCGCTCGGGCGGCCTGGAACCGTCGCCCTCCCGGATCCTGTCTCATCCACGCCACCCACCGCGCGACGATGCGCACGACCATCGTGCTCATCTGCTGCCGAGGCGGTCAGGCGCCCGCCACCGACGCCTTTGCGTCGCACAGGCGTCGCGAGGGAGAAAGCCGCAGCAGGCGCTACCTCTCGGACGCCGCCAGCTGGCCACAGGCTCCGTCGATCTCCTGCCCGCGGGTGTCTCGCACCGTGACCGGGACACCGTGGGCCTCGAGTGCCGCGACGAACGCCCTCTCGTCCTCGGGGCGGGAGGCCGTCCACTTCGATCCCGGAGTGGGGTTGAGCGGGATCAGGTTCACATGGACCCGATGGCCCTTCAGGAGCCGTCCGAGCAGATCGGCCCGCCATGCCTGGTCATTGATGTCCTTGATCAGCGCATACTCGATGGAGATCCGGCGACCGGACACCTCGGCGTAGTGCCATGCGGCATCCAGCACCTCCCGGACGTTCCACCGGGTGTTCACCGGCACCAGGGTGTCGCGCAGCTCGTCGTCGGGCGCGTGCAGCGAGACGGCGAGCCGGCACTTAAAGCCCTCGTCGGCGAAACGCATCATCGCGGGCACCAGGCCGACCGTGGATACGGTGATGCCGCGTTGCGAAAGCCCCAGCCCGTCCGGCTCGCCATCGGTCAGCCGGCGGATGGCACCGACCACTCGGTTGTAATTGGCGAGGGGCTCACCCATGCCCATGAAAACGACATTGCTCAGCCGCGCCGCACCACCCGGGATCTCCCCGTCGCGCAGCGAGCGCATCCCTGCCACGATCTGGTGCACGATCTCGGCGGTCGAGAGGTTACGTGTCAGCCCCGCCTGCCCGGTGGCGCAGAACGGGCAGTTCATGCCGCACCCGGCCTGCGAGCTGATGCACATCGTGATCCGGTCCGGGTACCGCATCAGCACGGACTCGACGAGTGTGCCGTCGAACAGGCGCCAGAGAGTCTTGCGGGTCGTGTCGTCATCGCAGGAGATGTGCCGCACCACCGACATCAGGTCGGGCAGCAGCTCAGCCGCCAGCTTCTCCCGCGCTCCGGCCGGGATATCGCTCCAGGCCGCAGGATCGTCGGCGTACCGCGCGAAGTAGTGCTGCGAGAGCTGCTTCGCGCGGAACGGCTTCTCCCCCAGCCCCGCCACCGCCTCGCGGCGCTCCGCGGGCGTCAGGTCGGCAAGGTGCCGCGGTGGCTTCTTGGCCCGCGGCGTGACGAAAGTGAGTTCTCCGGTAACAGGCATGGTGGATCCAGTGTCGCAGATCGGCTCTCCCGGCCCGGGCCGGAGTGGTGCGAGAGCGGTCGCCCCCCGGGCGTTCGCCAAAGCCTGGCTCCACTCGCTGCTGGACGGCGGTCTCTCGGTGGGGCGGTAGGGCGCTCCCGGACGGGCCCGCCGGCTACTGGCCGGCGGCGAAGCGCATCAGGGACTGCTCGTCACCCTGCTTTATCTTTCCCTTGAGGTTGAGGACCTGGAACTTCCAGGCGTTGCCCACCCGGTAGGCCTTGGCCACCGCATTGGCGTTCTCCGTGCCGAGCAGGGACGGCCAGATATCGGCCACCTGGACAACGGTCCCGCCGCTGGCGTCGTAGACCTTGAAGGAGACGTTCCGTGCCTTGCTGAACGAGGTGCCCCTCTTGAACGCCGCGGCAATGAACACGATCGAATCGACCACGGGCGGCACGTCGGCGAATATGACGTTCACTGTCTCGTCATCGCCTTCACCATGGCCGGTCTGGTTGTCGCCCGTGTGGGTGACCGAGCCGTTGCCCATCGGGTCCAGCGAGTCAAGTCCGGCCAGCCGGACCGGGTCCTTGCCCTGCTTGGCCACGGCGATCAGGTCCAGGTCAATCCCCCGCTTGCGCCTGGCCCACCCGGTCAAACCTCCGTCGCTCCCGGAGGTGGGGTCCCAAGAGACCCCGATCGCCATCTTGGTGACGCCGTCCAGGTCGGCCGGTTCATCTTCCTTCTTGAGCGTAACGATTCCCATGGTGTATCTCCTTCGCTGGCGGGTGGAGGCGCGGACGGCCGGCCCCGGGGTGGGTCGGAAGCTCGTTTCTTCGGCGCGGCTTCGTCCGTAACCATCGGGAATGCCGAACTCGTCGGGAGCCCCTGGTCTGTTGCCGGGTCAGCTCGTATGGCGTGGCTGAGTCCGGCAACGCGAGGGCGGCCGTATCGCGTCGATGATCATCCGGATGCGACGGGCTTCCACCCCAAGCCGGAGGATGCACGGCTCGGCGGCTTACCAAGCGCTCGCCATCCTGTGTCCAAGCCCTCGACGCCGAGCGATTCTTTCCCGGTCGGACGGGCCTGCGGGCAGTCACCGTACGCGCCCCCTTCGCATGGGGCCCGATTTTACTCCAATCGGCTCTGCCCGCACATATTTGATGATCAGTCAACTGGGTCTGCGCACCGTTGGTGCCGCCACCAGGCCGGGAGACTCCCGCCCCTGCCGGCCGCGGTCCGCTGCCGGCAGGGGGCTGACCCCGCGGCGCGGGGGATCTCCTCCTGCTCCGGAAGCGTTTCCGCTCCTTGTTCCGCGGTAGCGACTGCGACGCGATCGTCCGGATCGGCTGGAAGCGACCACCACCATCGTCGAGACGGTCGGCGGTCGCAGGGTGGCGGAGTCAGCTGGATCCGACGAAGACAACCAGCAGCAGCCACACCACAGGCGCGGTGGGCAGCAACGAGTCCAGACGGTCCATGATCCCGCCGTGGCCGGGCAGAAGGGTGCCCATGTCCTTGATCCCCAGATCCCGCTTGATCATGGA
>Ga0310811_10014007_pt1 | contig 10450 bp, 5 predicted proteins | sample YCmetagenome_FD_207642 | JGI IMG/M metagenome (GOLD analysis project Ga0310811, IMG submission 207642) | Soil microbial communities from experimental microcosm in Duke University, North Carolina, United States - YC | ecosystem: Engineered > Artificial ecosystem > Soil microcosm > Unclassified ... | reverse complement strand
GGAATGAACCTTGGCGGGAACGGTCCCTTTACCGCTGTGACGAAGATCAATGATGATCCTCAGGACTTCGGCACCAACGGCGCTTCTTACACTCCCGGAAACTTTGTAAAGGGAGAGTTCCCCGGCATGGTCACTGCCGCCGACGCGCTGGCTCACTCTTTGAACATCGCCACGATTGCGCTTGCCCAGCAGGTTGGCTATGGCAATGTTGCTGCGCTTGCCCGTTCGGCGGGCATTGCCAGCGCTCGAGGGACACCTTCGGTCGCGATCGGAACTTATAGCGCGTCTCCACTGGATATGGCGGGCGCTTACACGGTCTTCGCCAACAATGGCGTTCACATCAATCCATGGATGCTGGCGTCGGTGCGAAACACCAACGGCGACATCGTCTCGGACTTCTCTCCCAGCGCCAAGCAGGTGATCGACCCGCGCGTTGCCTACCTGACGCAGTCTCTGATGGAGGGCGTGCTGAACTACGGCACGGGCGCCGGAGTAAGGGCGCGAGGCTTTAATGCTCCGGCCGCAGGCAAGACCGGCACGGAGCATGACGCGTGGTTTGCCGGGTATACCTCGACCCTGCTCTGCGTGGTCTGGGTCGGTAATGACGACTACACCGACATCAAGGTACAGGGAGCAGATGCCGCTGCTCCGATCTGGGCTGCGTTCATGAAGCAGGCCATCAAACTGCCGCAATACTCCGACGTCAAGTCTTTTAGTCCGCCGGAGGGCATTACCATGGCTCGCATCAACCGCGACACGGGGCTGCTGACGGACGCATCCTGCCCGACTCACTCGGCAGACCTCGCCTTCCTCGACGGCACAGCGCCCACCAGCAGCTGTACGCAGATGGACGAAAACCCGCAGAACTTCTTCCAGAAGGTCTTCGGCATTGGAGGCCATTCGCCGCAGGTTTCGCCACAGATTGCGCCTCCGATTGTTCCTCCTCCGCCAGGCAGCTCTACACCGCAGCAACACCCTTCCCCTGCGTCTCCTGCGAATGGTTCTCCGTCGCAGCCGCAGGCCCAGCCGGACCAGCAGGAACAGCAACAGAAAAAGAAGAAGAAAAACTTCTTCCAGAAGATCTTTGGCGGTGGGGGAGACAACAACAAACAGGATCAGTCTGACCAGCCGCAGCAGTAACAGCGCTAGGGCGTGAGCACGGTGGACCGTTTGCGGATATAAAACCCAGTGGCTCCCGTGGAGAAGCCAGCCTCAAGCAGATGCGGCGCAAGGGAATGCTCCGCTGTTGCGACTCCATTGATCGATCCAATCAGCATTCCAGCACGCGAATCGCCTTCTTCGGCGCGCTGTTCCACCCGATGCACCAAAAACTCTGCAAGGGCGCGAGAGACGCCGGAGCGCTGCGGTTCTTCGTCGGGAAGAAAGACCTGCAGGCTGGGATTGCCGCGACGCAGGTAAGCCGTTAACGCTCCGTCGATAAGGATGATCTTCGCTCCGACACTACGCGAAAGAAGGGTTCCAGCCTCCGCGGCTGGCCAGCGCAGAAGAGCACCGTAGGGATTCGCAGGATCGGTCGCGGCCAGCTCGACAACCTCTGTTTTGCTCTCCTCAGACCGGCCACGGAGAGAACGCAGCATCTCGACCGCTGCGGGCATGGCAAATTGTGTTGCCCCAAGATCGGCGACGAAGTATCCGCGACGCAGCCGGCCACTCTCCTCCATTGCCTTCAGCACATCGTAGACGGCGGAGAAACCTCCGGGGAGATTCTCTGCATGCGCACTCTCGCGAAAGACGATTCCATAACGCGTAAGCAACTGCTGCGTGATGGCGTGACTCCACTCGGTTGCGGAGCGACGTTCGGCAAATGCGGTTGACTGTATCGCCCACCGTCCCTGAGCTGCAGGGGGCGTGGTGCGACGCGAACGGAAGGAGGCTGCCTTGGGTCCCTGGACGTGTACGCGACGTGCAGATCTGCGCTCTTCCGTCTGTGGCCGACAGAAGGCACGAAGCGCTGCCATACCATCGTTGGTGATCATCCCCTTCCAGACGAGGGACCAGAGCGCATCCAGAGTTTCGCCGGGGTATCCGCCGCCAACGCCTTCATGCAGGTCTTGGAAGAACGAAGCTCCACGAGAGCGCAGATAGGCAAGGATGGCTTGCTCGCGCTCGTTAGTGATGGAGGTCTCTCTGCCGATAGGCCAGAGCTCAGCGATTCGGTCGGCGAGATAAAGACCGATGCGTCCGTCGCGGTCTCCCAGAGGCTCAAGCCCCACCCAGACGACCTCGCCTGCGGCAATCAGGGTATCGAGATCGCTGGGGTTGTAATCAACGATCCGCGCAGGCAGAATCTCTGTCTCGAGGATCGAAGCAGGTAAAGGAGCACCCTGCAGGGTCTCGATAGTATCGAGCAGAGCGTCGAGACCTCGGCGCGGCTGCGCCACTCCCTGCCATCGACTCTGCAGGCGCGCCAGTGTGGTCTGCTCTACGGGCTCGATCTCCTTGCGCAGGCGGGCGAGGCTCTTTCTGCGAATCGTACGGAGCACATCGTCGTCGCACCATTCGCGATGGATGCCTTCGGGACGGAAACCGCCTTCGACGAGACGCCCCGTTTGCATGAGGCGTTCGAGGATCGATTCCGCGCGCGCGGGTTCGATGCCGAATCGCATAGCGACTTCTGCTGCGGTAAAGGGACCGTGGGTGCGGCTGTATCGCCGAATCAGATCGGTCACGGCCTCGGGCCGAGGCTCGAGAAAGACTTTGGGGAGTCCGGAAGGAAGAGCGATTCTCAAAGCATCGCGATATCGGGCGGCATCTTCGATAGCGATCCAGCGAAGGTCGCCTGCAACTTTTACTTCGAGGATTCGTTTGGCTTGCTGCAGGCGCTTTGCGCTAGCAGCTACCTGTTCGTCGATGCAGCGAAGAGATAGCTCTTCGAAAGAAAGATCTCCGAGGCGTAGAAGGAGATCGTGTACGCCATCCATGCTGCGAGCCTTCGAAGTCTCTGTGAGCGATTGCAGCTGATTCTCTGTCTCGCGAATGGCATCGGCATCGAGCAGCTCGCGCAGGTCGGCATCGCCCATTAGATCGCGCAGGTGCTCAAGATCGATCGACAGAGTTTGGGCGCGACGCTCAGCCAGAGGAGCGTCTCCGTCGTAGATATAGTTGGCGACATAGCCGAACAGCAGCGCCGAGGCGAACGGGCTGGGCGTACGAGAGTCGACGGTATGTACCTTCAGGCTGCGGTCGGCGATGCCGCGAAGTGTCTCCATCAAGGAGGGCATGTCGAAGACATCGCGCAGGCACTCGCGATAGGCCTCGAGGATCATGGGAAACTCGGCGTAACGGCTGGCGACACGAAGAAGATCATAGGCGCGCTTCCTCTGCTGCCAGAGTGGAGTTCTACCGGTTGCGCGATGGCGGGGCAACAACAGAGCACGCGATGCACTCTCGCGGAACTTCGCAGCGAACATCGAGGTGGCGCTTAGATGCTCCAGCACGAGAGATGCAGCCTCTTCCGCAGAGAGCAGGATGGGCTCAACCGAAGGCGGATCGTCCTGTTCGGGGAAACGCAGCACAAAGCCGTCTTCGCTCCACATTGTCTCCACATCAGGGCCGCCGAGTGCGCTGATCTTTGCTGTCGCGGCCATCGCCCACGGTGTATGAACACGGCTTCCGAAGGGAGTGAGCACGCACACGCGCCAAAAGCCAAGTTCATCGCGCACGCGTTCGATCAAGACGGTGCGGTCATCGGGAATTTGAGTGGTCGCAAGCTCCTGGTCGGCGAGATAGCGTAAGACATTTTCGGCTGCGAGCGGATCCAAATCGTGAGACTCGACCAGGCGCGAGACAGCAGCGGCGCGCGGCATCCCGCGAAGCTCGCGGACGAGTGCTCCGATTCTGCGTCCAAACTCGAGTGGTCGACCGGCGCGGTCGCCATGCCAGAAGGGCATCTTGCCCGGCTCACCAGGCGCCGGTGTGACGAGAACGCGATCCTGCCGGATCTCTTCGATCCTCCAGGTGGAAGCGCCCAGGACGAAGACCTCGCCGGGACGGCTCTCGAAGACCATCTCTTCGTCCAGTTCGCCGACACGCACAGGCTTCTCTCTTTCACCGGCGAGAAAGACGCCGTAGAGACCACGGTCAGGGATCGTTCCGGCGTTAAGGATGGCGATGCGTCGCACTCCGGAGCGCGGCGTAAGCCAGTTCTTGGTTCGATCCCAGGTAATGCGCGGACGAAGCTCTGCAAACTCATCGGAGGGATATCGCCCTGCAAGCATGTCGAGGACACCGTTGAAGACTCTGCTATTGAGCCCTGTGAAAGGGGCGGAGCTTCGCACCAGCGAAAACAGGGCGTCGTAACTAATTCCTGGGCCTTCCTCTTCCGCGGACCATCGCTCTGTGCGTTTCTGTTCGTTCGGAGAAAGCGGTGGATGCGAGACGATGGCGACGATCTGCTGCGCCAGTACATCGAGAGGATTGCGGAGAAACGCGGTCGATTCGACCAACCCCTCATGCATCGCGCGCGTAACAGCGGCGCATGCGATGAGGTCAGCCCGGTACTTGGGGAAGATGACTCCACTCGAGGGCGCACCCACCTGATGACCCGCGCGGCCGATTCGTTGCATACCGCTTGCGACCGAGGGTGGCGACTCGATCTGAATGACCTGATCGATGGCTCCCATATCGATTCCAAGTTCGAGCGAAGAGGTGGCCACCAGCGCACGAATCTCTCCTGCCTTCAGCAAGGACTCGATCTCGCTCCGTTGCGCCGCCGCGAGCGAACCGTGATGCGCACGCGCCAGCGGCTCTCCCGCAAGATCGTTCAATGCGCTGGCCATGCGCTCAGCAATGCGGCGTGCGTTTACGAAGATCAACGTAGACCGATGCTGGCGAACGATCTCGAGCACCGAAGGAAAGATGGACTGCCAGATGGAGGTCCGCTTCAGCACATCGGGCTTCCCTGCCCGCTTCCGCCCCGGTTCCTTGAGGTCACGTCCGGTATCGAGGCGCGCCATATCTTCGACGGGAACCTCGACGCGAAGCTCCAGTGGCTTTCGTGCACCGGCATTCACAATCGTCACAGGGCGAAAGTGTGGAACCGAAGGAACTTCATCGTCTGTTACCTGGGCGAGCACAGAGAGTGCTTCGTCTTCTGGACTGTTCTGCACCTCGCCTGGAGCCGTCCGCGGGTTTGCTCCTCCCAGAAAGCGTGCGACCTCCTCCAGCGGCCTCTGAGTCGCGGAGAGTCCGATGCGTTGCAGTTTCCGTCCGCAGAGCGTCTCAAGTCGCTCGAGCGAGAGCGCGAGATGCGCGCCGCGCTTGGTCGGAACGAGCGCATGAATCTCGTCGATGATGACGGTCTCGATGCTTCTCAAAGCCTCATCGGTGGCGGAGGTCAACATCAGGTAGAGGCTCTCCGGAGTGGTAATAACGATCTCACCGGGATGTCTCTTGAACCGCGCTCTGTCGCGCTGCGGAGTGTCGCCGGTTCGCACGCTGATCTCAGGCACGCAAACCTCAACTCCTTCACGCCTGGCTACCTCGGCAATGCCTTCGAGCGGCCGCTGCAGGTTGCGTTCGACGTCAACGGCGAGAGCCTTCAAAGGCGAGACATAGACCACTCGAGCGCCTTCTCCACGAGGCCTTAGGGAACGGAACATCAATGTATCGAGGCACCACAGAAACGCCGTGAGGGTCTTGCCCGTACCGGTCGGCGCGAGGATCAGGGTGGAGTCGCCCTGTGCGATCGCTGGCCATCCTTCCACCTGCGGAGCCGTCGGCTCACCTAACACCTCTCGAAACCACTGTGCGGTGATGGGGTGAAAAAGGTCGAGCGCGCTTTCCGAAGATTTGCGGCGGCTTCCAGTGTTCCTGGTCGTCTTCGAGTTGGAAGAAGCGCGAGGCATGAAAAAGGTCGTATTCTCTATGAGCCAGCATAACTGCCTCACAGGCATACGATGCAATGCCCGCGTGGCAGGTCGCGCTTGTCATTCGTTGCGGCACCCGTTAGCCTCACGACATGTCTGCAGAGCACACAGGCGGCATCTCCGCTGAACAGATCCAAACTCTCGAGCAGAGGGCGAGGCAGGTCGCCGCAAATGCTTATTCTCCCTATAGCGGCTTTCGGGTGGGAGTAGCCCTGCTGCTGGAGGACGGAAACATCGTCACCGGATGCAACGTGGAGAACGCCTCGTACCGGCTGACCACATGCGCCGAGCAGGCCGCTATCGCTGCCGCTGTGGCACTTCATGGTTCAGCAATCCGTATCCGCGCAGTCGTTATCGTCAACCTCAACGATGCTCTCAGCCCTCCTTGCGGGGCCTGCCGCCAGACGATCTGCGAGTTCGGCTCAGCCGCCACCGAGGTCTTCTTCCCTGCAGACGATGGCAGGCTGCAACGCTGCGTGGCTGGCGATCTGTTGCCCCATGCCTTTGCCCTCAAGCACGACTAACCCCGATCCGTATCTTTGGAATCCATGAGTATTTTTCATCCCATCGACAGCATCCTGCGGAAGCGTGACGGCCGCGCTCTCAGCGACAAGGAGATTCACAACTTCATCAGTGCGGTGGTTGAACGAACCGACGAGAAGCCTCTGATCTCCGACGCGCAGATCGCCGCGTTTCTGATGGCGGTCTTTCTTCGCGGACTCAACCCTCGTGAGCTCGCAGCTCTCACTCGGGAGATGCGCTTTTCCGGCGATACGTTCGATGCTGCTCCGCTCAAGACCTTCACTATCGATAAGCATTCGACAGGCGGCGTTGGCGACAAGACCTCCTTGCTTATTGCGCCGGTTATGGCCGCTGCCGGGATAGCGCATCCTACCAGCGAGGGCGTACCTGGCATATGCGTTCCAATGATTAGCGGTCGCGCCCTGGGACATACCGGAGGGACACTCGACATGCTCGAGACGATCCCAGGCTTCAACACGCAGCTTGATCTGAAGCAGCTAAGTGAGGTCCTGCGACGCTGTGGAGCTGCGTTGATCGGTCAGACTCCTCGCGTCGTCCCTGCGGACCGGATACTGTATGCGCTGCGTGACCATACCGGCACGGTCGAGTCTCCCTACCTCATCGCTGCAAGCATTATGAGCAAGAAGCTGGCCGAGTCGCTCAATGCGCTGGTTCTTGACGTAAAGGTGGGTTGCGGAGCGTTTATGCCCACCAATGAAGAATCGCGGCAACTCGCGCAGCTGATGGTTGAGTTAGGCGAAGCAGCAGGTACTCGTACCGTGGCTCTCTTGACCGCGATGGAAGAGCCTCTGGGACGATTCTCAGGCAACTGGGTTGGCGTGTGGGAGTGTGTCGACATTCTGCGCGGCCGGCGTCATCCGATGTCTTCCGATCTGATCGAGCTATCGAACACGCTTGCGGGGTGGATGCTTCATCTTGCCTGTCAGGCCGCTACTCCTGAGGAAGGCGCCAGGCTGGCGGACCACTATTTGCAATCCGGCGAAGCGTACAAAGCATGGATGAGGATTATTGAAGCTCAGGGCGGAGACACAAAGGTCTTCGAAGATCCGGCAGCGCATCATAAGCCAGCGCTTACCAGTGTCTTCAAAGCTCCAAAAAGCGGCTATCTCGCCTCGGTGGATTGCAAGCAGATCGGCTGGGCCATCCAGCGGCTCGGGGCAGGCCGTGCCAAGCCGGGAGATCCGGTAAGCGCACACGCTGGTCTGGAATCGCACGCCAAAGTAGGAGATCGCCTCGAAGAAGGGCAACCGTTGTACACGCTCTTCTGCGAAGACTGCGAGCGGCTTACGGAGCCGAAGGAGATGCTGGGAGAGGCAATCCGGATTACGGACGCGCCACCCGAAAAACAGTCCATAATTCGCGACGTTGTCGCCTCCAAAGCATCGAAACTTTAGACTGCCATGCCCTATTGAACCCACGGAGATGCAGCTATGCCTTTTTCGCGGTCGGAAAAAGAGAAGATGATCGCCGGAGAGCTCTACGATGCGCAGGATCCGGTTCTGGTGGCGGACCGCGTCCACACTGCCGCTCTGCTGCACAAGTACAACGCCACGGTGCATCATCCGGCGACGCATCTGGTGCAGCTGAAGGAGCTGCTGGGTTCGGTGGGAGAACACACCGTGATTCGTCCGCCCTTCTTCGTGGACTACGGCTATAACATCCACGTCGGCAGAGGCGTTTTTATGAACTTCAACTGCGTCCTGCTGGACGTAACCACGATCACCATTGGCGACGGAACCCAGATCGGTCCTGCCGTTCAGATCTACGCCGCCGATCATCCCCGCAACCCGGGACTGCGCCGACAAAACCTCGAAAATGGATGTCCGGTCAGCATTGGAGCGAATGTCTGGATTGGCGGTGGAGCCATTCTTTTGCCTGGAATCAACATTGGGGATGATGCGGTCATCGGAGCAGGATCAATCGTCACCCACAATGTGCCGGCAGGAGCCACAGTCGTTGGGAATCCTGCCAGAATCAAGAGCTGAATTCTGTTCTTTTACAGGGAGATGACAAAATTCATCGCCTTTTCGGCATAATCTTGGCCGATAATCATCCTGAGAAGCAAAACCATCAGCAGGCTCATCCGGGCCCCCTCTTCTTTAAAAAGAAGCCTGCGCGAGAAAGCACGGACCCCTGATGAACTACGCTTTTCTTCCCGATCTCTCAGCGTTGACGATATTGATCGCCATTCTGCTGTTGCTACGCCGCCGTCATCCACAGAAGCAGGCCAACCTCTGGTTGCTGGGCCTTCTGTTTACCCTGATCGAGTCATCGGCCCATATCTTTTATGCTCCCATGGGGCTTCCCAGTACGATCCTCCACACTGTCGTGATCTCCTGCTACCTGCTGGCAGGGCTGGTTTTTGTCTGGGCTTCAGGAGACTACGAGCTCTCTGACCGGCAGAGCTTTCTCTATCTGCTGGCCAACTCGCTTCCGCTGCTGGGAACAAGCCTGACCTATGGGATGCATCTCTTCTCTCCCAAGGCCTTCCTGCCGTGGATTGTCCTGGGGCTGATCCTCAGTGTCGCCTCGTCGTTGATGCTGCGACGCAGTCTTGTACTGATGCTGCTGCTCGCCGCAGGCTGGACTGCCATGGGATGGCTGATCCTCCATCATCAATACCGCGAGGCCGTCTACTGGAGCCTCGGCGTGGTCTACACCATCGCCACGATCAACTTTTATCGTAAGCTGCCACGACGCAGCACAGGCCGGCTGGCCATCATTACAGGATTCTGCATCTGGGCCTTCTTCTTCTTTCTCCATCCGTTCATCGTCACCTATCGCAGCTACGCCGACATTGCTTCGCATATCTGGAATATGCAGAAGTCTCTGATCTCCATCGGCATGATCCTGGTGATGCTGGAAGAACAGGTCTCCTGCAATCGCTGGCTGGCGCTGCACGATGAGTTGACCGGGTTGCCGAATCGGCGGTCGTTTGAAGATCATCTTGCCTCGGCGCTCGATCGCTGCCGCCGCAGCCACTCCACTCTGGCTGTCTTCATGCTCGACCTCGACGGCTTCAAACAGATCAACGACACACACGGACATCACGCTGGCGACCAGTTGCTGCGGCATGTCGCCATCAATTTGCGTGAGCATGCGGAGGGCTTCGCCTCCATTGCACGACTGGGCGGCGACGAGTTCACGCTGGTCGCCTGCGATCCCAGCCACCCCAGCACCGTAGAGCAGCTTCGCGATACGATCCGCGAAGCCACGGAACGTCCCTTTGTCTTCGACGGGCACAATCTCAGTGTCTCGGCTTCCATCGGAATCGCGCTCTATCCCGATGACGCCGACGACGCCACTCGTCTGCTTCGCATCGCCGACCTGCGGATGTATTCGTTGAAACAGGCACGCACTCCGCTGCGTCATATCCGGCTGGACAGCGTACCGGCGCTCACGGCGAGCGGTCGCTTCCGCAGCCGCACAGCCTCAGGTCACTTCTAGAAATCGCTGGCTCTCCCCTCCCCAAGCCTTTACACTCATCTCCAAAGGCACATTTGCATGTATCCGTAGGAGAGCCCCTTCTTTGCATCGATTCACCGGACTTTTAGGCCTCATCGTCTTCCTCGCGCTCGCCTACGCCTTCTCTACTGATCGTCGTGCCATCCGATGGCGCACTGTCGCCTGGGGACTCGGACTACAGATTCTCTTCGCCTTCCTCGTCATCAAATGGACCTACGGCCAGACGATCCTCCGGGCTGGGAGCAATGCTGTTACCGCACTGCTCTCCCATGCCGTCGATGGTTCGGCCATGGTCTTCGGCCGCCTGGGAACCCCGAATAATCCCGCAGCCATTTTTGCTTTCTCCGTCCTGCCCACCATCATCTTTATCTCCGCATTTTTTGCGTTGCTCTATCACATCGGCTTCATGCAGCAGGTAATTCGCGTCGTTGCCTGGATCATGCAGCGCACCATGGGAACGAGCGGCGCGGAATCGACTAACGTGGCCGCCTCCATCTTTATGGGCCAGACCGAAGCTCCGTTGACCATCCGCCCCTTTCTTGGAGGAGCTACGC
>Ga0310811_10014006_pt1 | contig 10450 bp, 10 predicted proteins | sample YCmetagenome_FD_207642 | JGI IMG/M metagenome (GOLD analysis project Ga0310811, IMG submission 207642) | Soil microbial communities from experimental microcosm in Duke University, North Carolina, United States - YC | ecosystem: Engineered > Artificial ecosystem > Soil microcosm > Unclassified ... | reverse complement strand
GCGGTCGGGGTCGGCGGACTCGAGGTGCAGCAGCTGCGCGACGACGAGGTTGGCGATCTCGTCGTCGATCGGCTGGCCGAGGAAGACGATGCGCTCGTTGAGCAGCCGGCTGTAGATGTCGAACGAGCGCTCGCCGCGCCCGTCCTGCTGGACGACCATCGGGACGAGAGGCATGAGGCTGACACGGCTCCTTTGGTGGTTCGTGCAACCAACAGGTTGCGTTTCGTGTCAGCGGCACGGTAGCATGTGCGCAACCGTTCAGTTGCACGTACGAAGGAGCGCCATCCATGGACGTCACCCGCGAGATCACCCTCCCCCTCGACCCGGGCGACGCCTGGGAGGCGGTCGTCGACCTCGAGCGCTGGCTCACCGACGCCGGCTCGCTCGAGCTCGAGCCCGGCGCCGAGGGCGAGCTGACGCTGCGCGACGGCGAGACGCGCTGGGCGACCGTCGAGGACGTCGAGCCGGGCGAGCGGCTGTCGTTCTGGTGGCACACCTACGACGCGCTCGCCACGCGCGTCGAGGTCCGCCTCGTCGCCGTCGACGACGGCACGCGCGTCGTCGTCGTCGAGTCCGGCTACGCGGGCGCCCCGGTCTGCGGCTCGCCGTGGGCGGGCGGCGCGAACCCCGGCCCGCGCGCGCGCAGCGCCGCGGCCGCGACCGCCTCGCCGAGCTTCGCGCTGGGCTACGCGCACGTGCTGACGGTCGCCGACTGGGAGCCGGCGCTCGCCCGCCTGCGCGGCGCCGGAGAGCTCGTCGCGGCGTGAACGCCGGATCCGCCTCCGCCGACCGCGAGCAGGCGGTCTTCGCAGCGCTCGCCGATCCCACGCGCCGCGCGCTGCTGCGCTCGATCTCCAGCGGCGAGGCCAACACGCCGACCGAGCTCGCGGCGCTGCTGCCGGTCAGCCGCCAGGCCGTCAGCAAGCACCTCGCCCAGCTCGAGCAGGCGCGGCTCGTCGACGCCGAGCGCAGCGGCCGCGAAGTGCGCTTCCAGGCGACACCGGCGCCGCTGAGCGACGCGATCGCCTGGATGACCGACGTCGGCGCCCAGTGGGACGACCGTCTCGCAGCGCTCGGCAGAGCCGCCGCAGCGCGCGAGAACCGCTGACGCGGCCTGCGGCGCAAGACGCCATGGTTGCGGGAAACTACGGATGCGCTCCGTCATCCGGCGTGCCGACACGGGGGGCATGAGCCGATCCCTCGCCCGCGTCACCGCCACCGTGCTGCTCGTCGCCGCCGCAGCTCTCGCCGCCCAGGCAACGCCTGCGTTCGCATCGCTCTCGTCGCTGCTCGCGCCGCCGCCGCCGCCCGTCAAGGTCATCCCGCCCGTGCAGCCGCCCGTCAGCGCCGACCCGGTCGGCCCGCCCGTCGGCACGATGCTCATCGTCCACGGCGGCGGCTGGACCGGCCATGACGGCGACGTCCAGCGCCATCTGCTCACGGCCCGTGGCGATCTCTTCCTCGCGCGCGGCTGGCGCGTCGTGTCGCTCGACTACGACGAGGGACCCCAAGGCATCCAGGACGTCATGGACGCCGCCGGCGCCGAGCTCGCCCGCGGGACGGGCAACGGCCCCCTCTGCATCTACGGCGAGTCCTCGGGCGGCCACATCGCGCTCATGGCCGCCGCGCGGCTGCGCTCGATCGACTGCGTCATCGCCGTGGGCACACCGACCGACCTCAAGCTCTACACCGACGAGGAGGCCGGCAACCCCGACCCCCGCGTCGGGCTCGTCACGAGCCAGATCGGGCGGCTGTTCGGGACCACCGACGAGGCCCTCGCGCCGTTCAACCTCGTGACCCTCGCGCCGCAGATCCGCGCCGACGTCCTGCTCGTCCGCGAGGCCGACGACGCGCTCGTCAACGCCGACCAGGCGCAGCGCTTCATCGACGCGCGGCCGACGACGCAGTTCCTCGAGCTCGAGCCCGGCGACCCGAGCAACCCGCAGGCCGCCTTCATGCACGGCACGACGACCGACGCCGGCCGCGTCCTGTACGCGTCGACCGCGGGCGCGTTCGCCGACCGCGCGGTCGCCAACCACCGCGCCGAGGACGTCGCCCGCGACTCCGGCTGCGCCCGGGTCACGCGGCCGGTGCGCGACGTCGGCGACGGCGTGGTCCAGGGCGCCCTGCGCTGCCTCGCGCGCAAGGAGTCCTCTTCGCTGCCGTCGAACCTCGGCGACTGGCACCAGACGAGCGTGCGCCTGCGCGGCGACGTCAACGCGGCCCGCCTGTGGGCCCAGCTGCAGGATTCGCGCAACGGCCGTCTCGCGCTCGCCGCCACGGCGCGCAACCGGACCCGCGTCAGCGTGCAGGTCAGCGATCGCTCGCGGGCGATCGTGCAGGCGCTGAGCCGCTGAGTCGGCGACTCAGCGCCGCCGCGCGCGCTTGCGGCGCAGGATCCGCATCCAGCGGTTGAAGAGCGACTTCATGGGCGAAGCGTAACCGCGCGGGCCGTGGGCGATCCGTCCACGACGGCGCCGGTGAACTCGCGGCGCGCCGCCCGCGGGCCGTAGGGTCATTGATGACTGATCGACACGTCTTCGCGGGGTCGGGCGCGCCGCCCGGTCACGAGCCCGCGCCCGCGCGCGACAGCGGCGTCCTGCGGCGCCCGCGACGGCGCCGCAGCCTGGCGGTCGGCGCGCTGGTCGGGTTCGCGATCGTGGTGCGGCTGGCGCTCCTCGCGGTGTCCGACCCGGAGATCGCCGCCCACCTGCACATCGGGTCGGCCTACCCCAACTGCGACACAGCGCAGATCAGCACGCCCGAGGGGCGCGAGGGAACCTGCGCGGTTCGAGTGCGGTTCGGGCGCTCGATGATTTCGACGGTCGTCAACCGCGACCACGTCCTGCACATGCCCGGCTACGACGCGCGCCTGCTCTCGGCGGTCGGCATCCCGACCCGGGTCACCAACGTTGCGCCCGACAACGCCCGGTATCCCGGCGCTCGCGGCCTGCTCATGTCCTACCGGGTCCGGGTGAGGAACACGACCGGCGCACCGCTGCAGTTCGACGCCGACGGCCGGAGCATCGACCTGCTCTACCCCGTCTCGCGCACCTCCCACGAGCAGTTTCTCGTGCCCCAGCTCGTTCACGCCGACGATGCCCCGGGCGCGCCTCCGGGTCACGCGCAGCCGATCGCTCCATATGCGACCGCCACGGGCTGGGTGAGCTTCGTCGTCCCGCTCGCAGCCGCCACGCTCCTGGACAAGCGGCCCGCCGATCTCGAGTTCTACCGCCCCGGCCGACCCGACCGGGCGTTCAACGGGCAGCTTCGCCTCTGGAAGTGACCGCGGGCCGCGCCGTGCGGCCCGCGGTCGTCCAGTCCGGTCGCGCTAGCCGAGGCGCTGCTCGAAGGCCTCGAGCTGGTTGCTGATCTCGGCCGGCAGGTCGTCGCCGAACTTCGCGAGGAATTCCCGCACCTGCGGCAGCTGGGCCTTGAACGCGGCCGGGTCGACCGTGGTCACCTGCTCGAGGTCGGAGTCCGAGATGTCCAGGCCGGAGACGTCGAGCTCCCCGGGCGCCGGCACGATGCCGACGGGCGTCTCGACGCCCTCCGCGGTGCCCGCGCAGCGCTCGAAGACCCACTTCAGCACACGGCTGTTCTCGCCGAAGCCGGGCCACAGGAACTTGCCGGAGTCCGGATCCTTGCGGAACCAGTTGACGTAGAACAGCTTCGGCAGCTGCGCGCCGTCGCGGGCCCCGATGTCGAGCCAGTTCTGGAAGTACTCGGCCATGTTGTAGCCGCAGAACGGCAGCATCGCGAACGGGTCGAAGCGCAGCTGGCCGACGCCGCCGGCCGCGGCCGCCGTCATCTCCGAGCTCATCGTCGCGCCGAGGAAGACGCCGTGGTTCCAGTCGAACGCCTCGGTGACGAGCGGCACGACGGTCGCGCGGCGGCCACCGAAGATCATCGCGTCGACCGCGACGCCCTTGGGGTCCTCCCACTCCGGCGCGATCGCCGGGTCCTGCGCGGCGGGCGTCGTGAAGCGTCCGTTGGGGTGTGCGGCGGGCGCCTCGGACTCGGGCGTCCAGTCGTTGCCCTTCCAGTCGATCGCGTGCGCCGGCGGATCCTTCGTCATGCCCTCCCACCACACGTCGCCGTCGTCGGTCAGCGCGCAGTTGGCGAACAGCGTGTTGCGCTCGACGGTCTTCATCGCGTTGGGGTTGGTCTCCTCACCGGTGCCAGGCGCGACGCCGAAGAAGCCGGTCTCCGGGTTGATCGCGTAGAGCTTGCCGTCGTCGCCGAACTTCATCCAGGCGATGTCGTCGCCGATCGTCTCGACCGTCCAGCCCTCGAGCGTCGGGATGAGCATGGCGAGGTTCGTCTTGCCGCACGCGCTCGGGAACGCGCCGGTGACGACCTTGACCTCGCCCTCGGGCGACGTGAGCTTGAGGATGAGCATGTGCTCGGCCATCCAGCCCTCGTCGCGCGCCATGCGCGAGGCGATGCGCAGCGCGAAGCACTTCTTGCCCAGCAGCGCGTTGCCGCCGTAGCCCGAGCCGAAGGACCAGATCTCGCGCGTCTCGGGGTAGTGGACGATGTACTTCGTCTCCGGGTTGCACGGCCACGGGACGTCGTCCTGGCCCTCGGCAAGCGGGGCGCCGACGGAGTGCACGCAGGGGACGAACTCCCCGTCCTCGCCGAGCACGTCGAGCGTCCTGGCGCCGACGCGGGTCATGATCATCATGTTCACCGCGACGCAGGCCGAGTCCGTGAGCTCGACGCCGATGTGCGCGATCGGCGAGCCGAGCGGGCCCATCGAGAACGGCAGGACGTACATCGTGCGGCCCGCCATGCAGCCGTCGAAGAGACCGTCGAGCTTCTCGCGCATCTCCGCGGGGTCGGTCCAGTTGTTCGTCGGGCCGGCGCCGTGCTGGGTCTCGGTGCAGATGAACGTGCGGTCCTCGACGCGCGCGACGTCACCGGGGTCCGAGCGGGCGAGGTAGGAGTTGGGCCGCTTGGCGTCCTCGAGCCTCGTGAAGGTCCCGTTCTCGACGAGCAACTGGCACAGCCGGTCGTACTCCTCGGCCGACCCGTCGCACCAATGGATGTCCTTCGGCTTGGTCAGCTCGGCGATCTCATCGACCCACTGGATGAGCTTCTGGTTCTGCGTCGGCACGGTCGTCGTGTCGCTCACGATCTCTCCTCGTCTCTCGTATGTTCACACCGATTGTGCCGCATCGATGCGTCCAGGGGAATACTCACGGTTGCTTCATGGTTTCCCGGCCTTATGTCCGCGCGAGTAACTAGGTTGCTCGCGAGAAGACGGTGAGCCGCCGTCGCAACGCATCGGCGTCGCCTGCCGCTCGCCGGCACGACCCCCGACCGTGACGTCGAGGGGGCGCCACCGGCGCCCCCTCGCCGTCGGTGCGTCCTCACGATTGCCTCATGGTTCGCGCGCGCAACTTCGGCGCGGGTCCACGGGTTGATCTGGGCAAGAGCGGCGTGACCCGCAGGGGCGATCCGGTCACGCATCTCAACGCGGCTGCCGCACGGCGGCCGACAGCGAAGGCGAGCGTTCGCGTTCGCCCGTTCCGACCAGTCCATCAACTGAGGAGGCCACCCCATGGACCATCGAAACGACCCCACCGCCAAGCGCCGCCGGCCGCGCCTGCCGCTCGCGAGCAACAGCCCCCGGACGCGCTCGGTCGTCATCGCGACGGGCCTGCTCGTGCTCGGCATCACGCCGTTCGCGGCCGCTCGTACGGGCTCCAACCTCCGTGAGGGCCTGCGCAACGGCACCGCGACGCGCGAGACGCAGATCATCGCGGACGTCGGCTCGACGAACGCCACGACCGGCGGCTACTCGACGCGCCAGTCCAACTTGTCGTCGACGGGCGGCGGCGCGATCTACGGCTGCCGCTCCGGCGCCGGCGGATCGTTCGCCAAGCCGCAGCCGCAGAACCCGTGCCTGCGCGCCAACAACCTCAGCAGCGGCCTGGCGTTCGAGTTCAACGCGTCCAACGGCGATACCGCCGGCACGATCACGGTCGGCAAGGGCGGCGACACCACGAAGCCGTTCACGACGAACGCCACCGGCGTCGCGACGGGCCTGAACGCCGACGAGGTCGACGGCCTCGACGCGTCGCAGGTCGTGGCGGCCGCGCGCGTCAAGACCGGCCTCGACGCCGACACGGTCGACGGCAAGGACTCGACGGACCTGCAGGCGCGCTTCGCGCAGGTGGCCACCGACGGAACCGCGGGAGCCACGCGCGGCGTGCCGACCGGCGGCGTGACGACCGGCACGGTCGGCGACGGCATCTATTCCGTCGTCTTCAGCGGTGACCTGACCAAGTGCGCGATGAACGCCACGATCACCGGGACGACGCCCGGTGAGGTCACCGTCACGCCGACGCTGGCCGCCGGCAACACCACCGTCGAGGTTCGGACGTTCAACTCGGCCGGTACGGCCGCCGATCGCGGGTTCCACCTGACGGCGAACTGCTAGTCCGCAGCGACGACGATCACCGCGAGGGGGCGCGCCGCCGGCGCCCCCTCGTCGTTGCGGCTACTCCGGCGTGCCGTGCTCCCTGCGCGGCACGAGCACGAGGCGCTTGAACTCCGCCACGAGCACGCCGTCCTGGTTGAGCACGCGGGTGTGCACGCGCACCGTCCCGCGGTCGAGCTTCGTCTTGGACTCGCGCTTCTCGAGCACCTCGGTCTCGCAGAACAGCGTGTCGCCGTGGAAGACCGGCGCCGGGTGCTTGAGCTCCTCGGTCTGCAGGTTGGCGATCGCCTTGCCGCTGACGTCCGAGACGCTCATGCCGAGCGCCAGCGAGTAGACCATCGGCCCGACGACGACGTTGCGGCCCTGCTGCGAGGCCTTGGCGTACACGTCGTTGACGTGCAGCGGGTGGTGGTTCATCGTCAGCAGGCAGAAGAGGTGGTCTTCACTCTCGGTGATCGTCTTCGCCGGCCAGTGCTTGTAGACCGCACCGACCTCGAACTCCTCGAGGTAGCGCCCGTAGGGGTGGGCGCCGGATGCCTCGCGTTCGGCCTGGTCGGTCGTGAAGTCGTCGCTCATCCAGTCTCCTTGGGAGGGCCGCCAGCAGGCGCCGGATGATGCACGAAACGTCGTTCAGCTGACGTCCAGCTCGCGCAGTCGCCGGTGCACGAGCGTGCGGCGCTCCTCCAGCTCGGCCTCCAGCGCGTCGAGCTTGTCGCGCCGCCGGTGGACGAGCGCGAGCTGGTGGGCGATGTGGTCGAGCGACTCGTCGAGGATCTCGCGCCGGCGCTCGCGCGACGGCGTTCCGTGGCGAAACTCGGCGCGCAGCGCGTTGCGCGCCTCCTCGCGCTCGACGACGTCGCGCAGCTCGTCGAGCGACAGGCCGAGCAGGTCCTTCAGGCGCAGCAGCTGCTCGAGGCGCTCGACGTCGCCCTCGCTGTACGTACGGTGCCGGCCGGCGTCGCGCCCGGCGGCGGACGGCAGCAGACCGAGCTCCTCGTAGTAGCGGATCGTGCGCGGCGTCGTGCCCGCGAGGCGCGCGAGGTCGCCGATGCGAAGGCCCGCCGGGGCGGTCGACGCGTTTGCGCCCTCGTCCCTCGCACGCTCGGGACTGCGCACGACGTCACTCATGCCGCCGCCCGTTCGAGCTCGGCGGCGCGCTCGACGGCGCGCGCCGTCGCCGCCTTCGAGTCGGCCGGGCGCATGAGCGAGACGAGCGCGCCGACGACCGACGTCGCCGCCAGCACCCACAGCGCGACGTGCATGTTGGAGATGAACGGGTCCAGCTGCGCGTCCGACAGGCCGCTCGTCAGCCCGGAGAAGATCTGGAACAGGACGTCCTTCGGCACGGCCGCCGTGATGATCGCGAGGACGAACGCGATCGACAGGACGGCGCCGGTGTTCTGCAGCATCATCCGCGCGCCCGCGGCGACGCCGCGCCGCTGCGCCGGGACCGTTCCCATCATCGCCGCGGTGTTGGGCGAGTTGAACATGCCCGAGCCGACGCCGACGATCAGCAGCCACAGGCCGCTCTGCCAGTACGGCGTGTGCACCTCGAGCGTCGTCATGAGGGCGAGGCCGACGGCGCTGACGACCATGCCCAGCGCGGCGAGGATGCGCGAGCCGTGGCGGTCGGCGTAGATGCCCGCCAGCGGCGAGGCGATGAGCATCCCGAGCGCCATCGGGGCGAGCTTGATGCCGGCCGTGATCGGGTCGTCGCCCTGGGGCCCCTGGAAGTAGAAGACGAAGACGAACATCAGCGCGAAGCGCGAGAGGCCGTTGACGAACGCGGCGCCGGTCGCGGCGGCGAACAGGCGGTTGCGGAAGATCGAGAGGTCGAGCATCGGCGCGGGCGTGCGGCTCTCGATGGCGACGAAGGCCGGCAGCAGGACGAGCGCCACGGCGATGGCACCGAGCACGAGCGGGTCGACCCAGCCGTCGATGCCGCCGCGCGAGATGCCGAAGACCAGCCCGGTGAGGCCGAGCACGAACGTCGTCGTGCCGAGCACGTCGAGGCCGCGCACGGCGTCGGGACGGGCGAGCTCGCGCAGGATCACCGCGCCCCAGATCGCGCCGACGAGCCCGAGCGGGACGTTGAACCAGAAGACCCACTCCCAGCCGATCGCCACGAGCGCGCCGCCCAGCACCGGCCCGATGACGAGCCCGATCGCGGCGACCATCGTGTTGGTCCCCATCGCCAGGCCCAGCTGCTCGCGCGGGAACGCGTCGGTGACGAGCGCGGCCGCGTTGGCGAACAGGAACGCGGCGCCGATGCCCTGCACGATGCGCCAGAGGATGAGCTGCGTCGCGTCCTGCGCGAAGCCGGCGCCGAGCGAGGCCAGCGCGAAGACGACGAAGCCGCCGATGTAAGCCTGCTTGCGGCCGAAGAGGTCCGACAGCCGGCCGGCGGTCAGCACGAGCACGGTCGAGGCGATCATGTAGGCGAGGATCACCCAGACGAGCGTCAGCAGGCCGGTGTGCAGCGCGCGCTCGAGGTCCGGCAGGGCGATGATGAGCGTGCCGGAGTTGATCGTCGCCAGCAGCATCCCGAGGCTCGTGCAGGAGAGCGCCCACCACTTGTAGTGGTGATGGTCGGAGTCGACGCCGAGTCGGCGGCGGGAAGGCTTGACGGCCTGATTCAGCATCTTACGTAAACGTCAGCTTAGCACCTTCTCGGTGGTCGCCGTGGGTACGGCGCGTCCGCTGCGTCGATGAGGACGTCGGGCGGCCGCCGGGAGGCCGCCGAGCGCCCGCGCGACCTCACGCCGAGCCAGCGGGTACGACCGCGCACGCGCCCGGAAGCCCCCGCGAAGCCATGCGGCGGTAGGTTGCGCCGAACGCCGCTGTCCCCGAAGACCTGGAGCCTGACTCGTGCGTAACCCCCGTGCCTTCCTCAAGCCGCTCGCGATGGGCGCGCCGGACCCGATGCGCGAGGTCCCCGTCACCCCGTCGCGGATGATCCACTTCCTCGACTTCTCCAACGAGAAGATGGTCGCCAAGGCGCCCGACATCGCGAAGAAGGTCGACATCCTGCTGGGCAACCTCGAGGACGCCGTGCCGGTCGAGCGCAAGGAGGCCGCGCGCGAGGGGCTCATCACCGTCGGCCGCGACATGGACCTCGGCACGACCGCGCTGTGGACGCGGATCAACTCGCTCGAGTCGCCCTGGGTGCTCGACGACATCACGCGGATCGTCACCGAGATCGGCCACAAGCTCGACGTCATCATGGTCCCGAAGGTCGAGGGGCCGTGGGACATCCACTACATGGACCGCCTGCTCGCCCAGCTCGAGGCGAAGGCCGGCATCGACCGCCCGATCCAGCTGCACGCCCTGCTGGAGACCGCGCAGGGCGTCAACAACATCGAGGACATCGCGACCGCCAGCCCGCGCATGCAGGGCATGAGCCTCGGCCCCGCGGATCTCGCCGCGAGCCGCCGCATGAAGACCACGCGCGTGGGCGGCGGGCACCCCGGCTACCGGGTTCTCAGCGACCCCGATCCCGACGACCCCGACGCCGTCCGCGTCACCGCCCAGCAGGATCTGTGGCACTACTCGTTCGGCCGCATGGTCGACGCCTGCACGTCGGCCGACCTGCTGCCGTTCTACGGCCCGTTCGGCGACATCAAGGACGTCGAGGGCTGTGAGACGCAGTTCCGCTCGGCGTTCATCATGGGCTGCGTCGGCGCCTGGTCGCTGCACCCGGTGCAGATCGAGATCGCCAAGAAGGTCTTCTCCCCCGACCCCGACGAGGTGCGCTTCGCCAAGCGGGTCATCGAGGCGATCCCCGACGGCCGCGGCGTGCACATGATCGACGGCAAGATGCAGGACGACGCGACGTGGAAGCAGTGCCGCGTCATGGTCGACCTCGCCGAGATGCTGGCGCGCAAGGACCCCGAGCTCGCCGAGGCCTACGAGATGGAGGGCGCGCCCGCCTGACCGAGCCCGCCCCGAGCGTCCTGGACCGGCTCGCGGTCCCGATCGTGCAGGCGCCGATGGCCGGCGGGC
>Ga0310811_10014004_pt1 | contig 10450 bp, 8 predicted proteins | sample YCmetagenome_FD_207642 | JGI IMG/M metagenome (GOLD analysis project Ga0310811, IMG submission 207642) | Soil microbial communities from experimental microcosm in Duke University, North Carolina, United States - YC | ecosystem: Engineered > Artificial ecosystem > Soil microcosm > Unclassified ... | reverse complement strand
CAAGGCATTCGCGGCACGCGGGCATAAGCCGAAAGCCATTACCTCCGGCGTCATTGAAATTGGGCTGATGGTGGTCATACTAAGATCGTCGCAACCGTCATTGCGAGGAGCGGAGCGACGAAGCAATCCACGTCTCCAAGTCTGAAGGACTGGATTGCTTCGCTTCGCTCGCAATGACGGAAACCACGGAAACCCATGCTCACCAAACCCCAACATCTCTTCGACGACGCCACGCGCGTGGTCGCCGGCGACAGCCGCTGGCAGGGACGGACCAGTCCGGACTATTTCGCCTTTGTCGGCCCGTTCGGCGGCTGCACGGCCGCAACCATCCTGCGCGCCCTGATCGAACACCCGCAGCGAGCAGGCGATCCCCTGGCCCTGACGGTGAATTACTGCGCGCCCATCGCGGAAGGAGAGTTCGATCTCGATGTCCGCCTGGTCAAGGCCAACCGCTCCTCGCAGCATTGGAGCGTCGAGCTGAGCCAGGGCGGCGGCGATGTCGCGACCCTGGCGACTGCGGTGTTCGCCGAGCGCCGGCCGTCCTGGTCGCACCAATCGGCACAGATGCCGGAGCCAACGCCGTTCGCGACGATCCCGCCCTACACCAAGGTCGCCGTGCCCTGGGCCAGGCAATATGATTTTCGCTTTATCGAGGGCGAACCGAATTTCGCGGCCGGCAAGCAGGTCGGGGCCAGCGCATATTCAAGGCTATGGATCGGCGATCGCGTGCCGCGGAAGATCGATATGTTGTCGCTGGTGTCGATGTCGGATGCGTTCTTCGCCCGCGTGTTTCACGCGCGGCGCGAACTGGTGCCGTTCGGCACCGTGACGCTGACGACCTATTTTCACGTCAGCTCGGACGATCTCGCCACCGAGGACATCACCCATGTCCTCGCCTGCGCCGACGCGAAGATTTTCAATCGCAGCTATCAGGACCAGACCGGCGAATTGTGGTCGCCGTCAGGCAAGCTGATCGCGACCACGACGCAGATGGGGTATTTCAAGGCTTAAGCCTTCCACGGAAACGCGCCGGCAGATTCGCTTTAGCTCAGGAGTCGAGCGTGGCGTTGCCCTGCACCAGGCTGGTGTCACCCGTGGTGGGATCGGTGACGGCGTTATAGACGATCGCCTTACCGGCTCCCGACAACACGAACTTCGAATTGCCGATGCGGAATGAGGAATTGCCGATCAGCACCTGCTGATACTGCGTGCTCGAGCCGCTCTGATATTTGACCTGGGCGCGGAAGCCGTTGACGTCGGAAATCGTGATCTTGAATTTCTGGTTGTTGGAATAGATTCCTTCCCAGGTGCCCTGGTACGATTTCGAATCGACGTTGGTGTATTTCGTCGTGGTCGGCGTCAGCGGCGCGGTCGCATAGGCGCTGGCAATGACGCTCATGATGTCGGACATGCCGAAGGCTCCTGCGGTGGATTGTCGCAGTCACTACGGGATGGGGTTGGTTAATGGCAGGTTAAAGGCCTCGCCAAATCGGCGGGGGCGAAACGACTAGACTAGAAATAAAAAAGGGCGGATCACCGAGCCGCCCTTTTTGTTTTGCACCCTCGTCATTCCGGGATGGTCTGAAGGACCAGACCCGGAATCTCGAGATTCCGGGTTCGATGCTGCGCATCGCCCCGGAATGACACTGACACGTCATTCCGCCGCCATCTTCACTTCCGGCGCGGCAGCGCGGACGTCGGCGTCGACCTGGGCTTCGAATTTGGCAAAGTTCTTCTGGAACATCCCGACCAGCGCGCGTGCCGTCTTGTCGAACTCGGCCTTGTCCTTCCAGGTCTTGATCGGATCGAGGATGTGCGGCTCGACACCAGGCAGCGAGGTCGGCACCGCGAAGCCGAAATAGCGGTCGGTGCGGAAATCGGCATTGCGGAGCGAGCCGTCGAGCGCCGCGGTGAGCAGCGCACGCGTCGCCTTGATCGGCATGCGGCGGCCGGTGCCGTATTTGCCGCCGGTCCAGCCGGTGTTGACCAGCCAGCAATCGACATTGTGCTTGGCGATCAGCTCACGCAACAGGTTGCCGTAGACGGACGGATCGCGCGGCAGGAACGGCGAGCCGAAGCAGGTCGAGAATTCCGGCTGCGGCTCGTTGCCAAGACCGCGCTCGGTGCCGGCCACCTTCGCGGTGTAGCCGGACAGGAAGTGGTACATCGCCTGCGCCGGCGTCAGCTTGGCGATCGGCGGCATCACGCCGAAGGCGTCGGCGGCGAGCATCACCAGATTCTTCGGATGCGGCGCGCGGCCGGTGCGCGAGGCATTGGGGATGAAGTCGAGCGGATAGGCCGAGCGGGTGTTTTCGGTCTTCGAGCCGTTGTCGAAATCCGGCACACGGGTGCGCTCGTCGAGCACGACGTTTTCCAGCACCGCGCCGAAGCGCTTGCTCGCGGCAAAGATCTCGGGCTCGGCTTCCTGGGAGAGCTTGATGCACTTGGCGTAGCAGCCGCCCTCGAAATTGAAAACGCCGTCCGCGCCCCAGCCATGCTCGTCGTCACCGATCAACGTGCGCTTCGGATCGGCCGAGAGCGTGGTCTTGCCGGTGCCCGACAGGCCGAAGAAGATCGCGGTGTCGCCGTTCGGGCCGACATTGGCCGAGCAGTGCATCGGCATCACGCCCTTTTCCGGCAGGTAATAGTTCAGCGTGGTGAACACGCTCTTCTTCATCTCGCCGGCATAATAAGACCCGCCGATCAGGACGATCTTGCGGGCGAAATCGATGGCCACGACGTTCTCCGAGCGCACGCCATGACGTTTGGGGTCGGCGCGGAAGCTCGGCAGGTCGATGATGGTCAGCTCCGGCACGAAGCTCGCAAGCTCGGAGGCCTCGGGGCGGATCAGCAGCGTGCGGATGAACAGCGAATGCCAGGCGAGCTCGGTGAAGACGCGCGTCCTGATGCGGTGGGTCGGATCGGCGCCGCCATAGAGATCCTGCGCGAACAGCGTCATGCCTTCGGCATGCTTCAGGAAGTCCTGATAGAGCGCTTCGAACTGCTCTGCGGTGATCGACTGGTTGCCCGCCCACCACATGGTCTTGTCGGTAAGCGAGTCACGGACGGTGAACTTGTCCTTCGGACTGCGGCCGGTGAACACACCGGTATCCGCGCATAACGCGCCATCGGCTGAGACCACGGCTTCGCCCGCGCGAAGCGAATGCTCGTAGAGCTGAGGCGCACCGAAATTCCAGTTCACGCCATTGAGTTTTTTTAAGCCGAATTTGTCGGCGCCGAAGGCACCGTTATGCACGCCCGTCTCTTGCACGAAGAACCCTCCTCGAACCCGCGTATCCTGAAAGCGCTGAGATCGCCGTCCAGCACCTCGCTCGCGGTGAACCGTAATTATAGCCTTAGAGGCTAGCTCGGGCGACCTATTACTGATGAACGCTCACCTTGCCAAGCCGATCCAGCAGGATGTGGCTTATTCGAAGATGGCGGTTGACGTGGATCAACAACTTGCTGCGATGCGGCCTTGCCAGAGCCATTTTATCGCGACAATGAGCCGCGAATTTAGCCGGGAGACATGCTGCGTCGCAACATTACCGTGCCGCGCCTTCGCCGATCAGGGCGAACGGCCCCCAGATCGCAGGATAGGCGTTTCGCGGCGACGACGCGTCGTCGAGATAGGCCAGCATCGCCCGCCGCAGCGCCTCGGCACGACCGATTCCAGGCTCGGCCTTGAGCAGATCGAAGGTCGAGGTGGTGAGCCGCGTGGCGGCGGCCGAATCGACTGCCCAATGCGTCACCAATAATGCCCGAGCACCGGCATAGAAGAATGAGCGCGCTAGTCCCGAGAGCGCTTCGGCACCGGGTTTGTCGCCGGCAATGGTGTTGCAGGAGGAGAGCACGACGAAATCGGCATTGAGCTTCAGCTCGGCCACCTCGCTCGAGGTCAACAGGCCATCGTCGAGCACCGACGGCACTTTCGGCAGGCTGAGCGCGAGCGCTGGCTCAGCCACGCCCTTGATGTCACCGGCGACAAGGCCATGGGTGGCGAAATAGACGATGCGGTAATCGGCGAGCGACGCATGCTTCACCATGGTCTCGCTGGCTTCTGCGCCGAGATGAATATCTGATGCGGCGGCGCCGAGATCCTTTGCCACCGCATTCAATTCGTCCGGGGTGTCAGGAAGTTGCGGCAGGGCCAGCGCCAGCTTGCCGCGATCGACGCCGGCGCCTTGCCAGAAATCAGTATAAGCCGCGGTGGTCACGCTGCGTGCGGCGGTGCGCTTTTCGCTGCCGGCTTCGGCAGGATTGAAGACGGGATCGCCAAAGCCGGTGATCGGCTTGATCGCCTGGTCCTTTCGCGCAATGCCGCGCAATGCCTTCAGGCTCGACACCGAAGGCAGGATCGACACCGCCTGTCGCTTCAACAGCCAGGCGGCATCGCGATAGCCTTCGATCTTGTCGGGGATCGAAGCAGCCGGCTTCTCCGTCACAAGCAGATGAAACGGCAACGCGGTCAGCGCGCCGGCGGGCGCGACAAGGAGGCTGCGCTTGTCCTTCACCAGCCCTTCGACCGGGCCGAGCAAGGCCACGTAGAGCTCATTCGCCGGCGACAGATCGAACAAGCCGGATTTGCCCGAGGCGTCGCTGGCCTTGCCGACATCGAGGCCGCGGCGAAACGCGGCGACCTTCTGCGATAACGATTCCGCTCCGAACGGAACCCGCCGCCAGTCGAAATTGTCGCGCGTCAGCGCCAGCACAAAGGACTCCTGGTCGGCGGGCGCGAACAGCACCATGGCTTCGTCGCTCGATAGCAGCGCCTGGATTTCCTCTGCCTTCAGCGGCAGCGGATTCGATAGCGCGGCATAATCGGGAAATTCGCTCGCCAGCGTCCTTTGCAAACTGGCGCGTTCGGTGGCGATGGCGGCAAGCCGATCGCGGCCCGCGGCCGCTTCACGCGGCGAGCCCTGCCTGGACAGCGCGGCAATGATCGCCTTGTCGAGCCGGTCAGCCTCGCTCGCCATGTCCTGATCCCGTCTCACCAACACGGCGAGGTGATCGCTGCCGGCGGCGAGCCGGACCGCGAGCTTGTTGACGGCGGAAGCTGCAGAAGATTGCGCGCCGTGCTGGATCACATCGAGCGCCGCGTCAAAGGCCTTGCCGGGCGGCATCAATTGCTTCTTCTGCGCATCGAGCAGCACGGGCAAAGCCACACGGATCTGTGCGCGGCCGCTTGCCATCATCCGCTCCACCAACGGCAACGCGTCGGCCGTGCGGCCTTCAGCCTGATAGAGCGAGGCCAGATTGTTCACTGACATCGCAGTGTCCGGGTGATCGGGGCCGACGGTGTGCTCGCGGATATCGAGCGCGCGCTGATAGATCGGCTCGGCGTCGGCGTACCGAGCTTGCCGCTGATAGAGATCGGCGAGATTGTTCAGCGAGCGCGCGACATCGACATGATCGCGACCGAGCACCTTTTCGCGGATCGCGAGCGACTGCTTGATCGCGCCCTCGGCATCGGCATAGCGGCCTTCGGCCTTGGCGACCTGGCCGAGATTATTGAGCAGCGTTGCGACCGCTGGCGCCGCGCTGGGAATCTTCTGGTAGATCGCCAGCGCCCGCTTGAACAGCGGCTCGGAGTCGGCGTGACGGTCCTGCCGCTCATAGAGCGTCGCCAGATTGTTGAGGGATTGCCCGACATCCGGATGGTTGGCGGCCAGCGCTTTTTCGCGAATCGCGAGCGCGCGCTTGAACAGCGGTTCAGCCTCGGCGTAGCGAAGCTGGCGTTCATCGAGCGCGGCAAGATTGTTCAGCTCGGGTGCGATATCGGCGGAATCGAGCCCGGCCGATTTTTCCATGATGGCAAGCGCTCGTTTGTACAGAGGCTCGGCCTCGGCATCGCGGCCCATGTCACCGTAGACCTGCGCCAGATTGTTGATGGCGCCGGCGAGGTCGCGGTTGGGCGGCCCCTTTTCCAGCTGCGCGACCATGGCCTGTGCGAGCGGCAAGGCCTCCGCATATTTTCCAGCGCGCGTGAGCTGGATGATCTTGCTGCTCTGCGCCGACAGGCTTTGCGCAAAGGACGGCGTGGCGACGAAGGCCGCACCCACGAGCGCCAGACACAGCATCAACAGCAGGCGATGGCGGGACGTCATCAGGACTCTCATGCACGAAAGGACCTGCCGTAGGTCGCCGCAGCACGCCAATCCGTTCAATGGGGCGGCCTCTTCAGTAGAGCGGCTTAGCCCTTCGCCCTTGCCTCCTCCGCTAGCCGCGCCAGCATCTTGCGCAATTCGCCCGGCGTCGTGACGCGAGCCGGAAATTCCAGCCGCAGCGCCACGGCGCCGGCCTGCATGTCGAGCCCTTCCGGATCGCAGCCGGTGCAGCGCCAATCGGCGCCCGCAGCGCCGAGCAATTTCGTCGCATAGAGGTTCATCGCCTCGCGATGATCTTCGTTCATATGCTCGACTGCCCCCGGCTCGGCCTCGAGCAAGGAAGCAGCGTCGCTCATGTCAGTCAGAAGCTGCGCCGGCTCCAGATCGATGATGCGGCCGAAGCCGGCGACGAGATGCGCGCCAGACGGCTGGATGCGGAAGAAGGAGAAGTCCTTGAAGTCGACGAAGGCCTCCGCGGAAGGATGTGCGGCCAAATAGCGCCGGCGCAGCACGGCGCGATCCTCCTCCACCGCTTCTACGGCCCTGCCCGCCACCATGATCCGTGCGCCTTCGAGCGGATCGCCGGGTGCACGCTCGTCCAGCATCAGCGAGACGCGATCATCCGCCAGCAGGTTTTTGGTGTGCACGGCGAGCCGCGAGATCAGGAGAATCGGTGAGCCGTCGGAATGGCTCGCCACATTCACGAGTGAACAATAGGGATCGCCTGTTCCCGCCATCAGGGTCGCCAAAGCCCCCTGCCGGTTCCTCCGGAGTAGAGATTTGGCCAGTCTGGAAGAGTTAAAATCCGGGGTGACTTGCATCGATATTCCCTTGCCATCCTATTGCTAAGCAGGCCTTTTTTCGGCTAAACCGGCATCCGTAAGGGTCGGATGCTTCGCCAAGAATGAGGCATTCTGTCGGAACTCGGTCACACTTCAGCCCAGCTTGCATTGCTCGTTGACCGCTTCCGAAGCCCAATTATGCGGCGCATCACCGGAATGCTCGCCGTTTCAGCCATTGAAGTAACTGAAAGCAGGCTCATGCCCACAATCGCCTTGGTCGACGACGACCGCAACATTCTCACCTCCGTCTCGATCGCGCTGGAAGCCGAAGGCTACCGCATCATGACCTACACGGATGGGGCCTCCGCACTCGACGGTTTCCGCACCAGCCAGCCCGATCTTGCCATCCTCGACATCAAGATGCCGCGCATGGACGGCATGGAGACGCTACGGCGCCTCCGGCAAAAGTCCGACCTGCCAGTGATCTTCCTGACCTCAAAGGACGAGGAGATCGACGAATTGTTCGGCCTCAAAATGGGCGCCGACGATTTCATCCGCAAGCCGTTCTCGCAGCGGCTTCTGGTGGAGCGCGTCAAGGCCGTGCTGCGCCGTTCGCAGCCCAAGGATCCGACCGCCGCGCCGAAGGAGAACGACGCGAAAGCGCTCGACCGCGGTCTGCTCCGGATGGATCCCGAGCGCCACACCTGCACCTGGAAGAACGAGCCGGTCACGCTGACCGTCACCGAGTTCCTGATCCTGCAAGCGCTCGCGACCCGGCCCGGCGTCGTGAAGAGCCGCAACGCGCTGATGGATGCGGCCTATGACGACCAGGTCTATGTCGATGACCGCACCATCGACAGCCACATCAAGCGGCTGCGCAAGAAGTTCAAGGTGGTGGACGACGACTTCGAGATGATCGAAACGCTCTACGGCGTCGGCTACCGCTTCAAGGAAGCTTGATATCGGCGCGGCCACGCCGCGCTGACTTCTCCGGCGCGGCCACGCCGCGCTGACTTTGGGCACCGGTCTGGGTTAGGATGCGATCGGCGCCGAACCATCGAACGCAGTGTTAGCCCTTGCTTGACCGGACGCAGCCTAATCCAGGTGTGAATGCCCAGGACGATTCCGCGTCGCTGGCGCTCGAGGGCGTGGCTGCGGAAAATCCGCCGCGCAGGAAATGGAGGCGGCCGGTCAGGCTGCTCAGCCGTGCCGGCCAATTCCTGTTCACGCTCTCGTTCTCCAGCCTGACGCGCCGCATCGTCTCGCTCAACATCGCCGGCCTCCTCGCGCTGGTCGCGAGCGTCCTCTACCTCTCGCAATTCCGCGCCGGCCTGATCGACGCCCGTGCACAGAGCCTGCTGGTCCAGGCCGAGATCATCGCGGGTGCGTTCGGCGCATCCGCGACCGTGCAGACCAACAACGCCATCTCGATCGATCCGGACAAGCTGCTCGACCTCAAGGCCGGCGAGACCATCAAGGGACCGGACGAGGATTCCGCGCTCGATTTCCCAATCAATCCCGAGCGCGTGGCGCCGGTGCTGCACACGCTGATCTCCCCGACCAAGACCCGCGCCCGCATCTACGATCCGAACGGCGGGCTGTTGCTCGACAGCCGCGACCTCGAGAACGTGATGCGCTTCCCGCTGCCGCCGCCGTCAACGCCGGGGCTGGTCGAACGCATGCTGATCGACATCCGCACCTGGCTCAATCGCGGCGACCTGTCGCTCTACCGCGAATTGGGGCCGGGCGCCGGCGTGGGCTACGAGGAGGTTTCCGACGCGCTGAAGGGCCAGAAGAAGAGCGTGGTCCGCGTCAACGATCGCGGCGAAGTGATCGTTTCGGTCGCGGTGCCGGTGCTGCGCGCGCGCACCATCCACGGCGCCCTGATGCTGTCGACGCAGGGCGACGACATCGACCAGATGGTCACCGCCGAGCGGCTCGCGATCCTCAAGGTCGGCGGCGTCGCCTCCATCGTCATGATCGTGCTGTCGCTGCTGCTAGCGAGCACCATCGCCGGTCCCGTGCGGCGGCTCGCCGATTCGGCCGAGGTCGTGCGCCGCCGCATCAAGATGCGCGTGGAGATCCCCGACTTCACCCGCCGCCGCGACGAGATCGGCCATCTCTCCCGCGCGCTGCGCGACATGACCGATGCGCTCTATAACCGTATGGAGGCGATCGAGATGTTCGCCGCCGACGTCGCGCATGAGCTGAAGAATCCGCTGACCTCGCTGCGCTCGGCAGTGGAGACCTTGCCGCTCGCCCGCAACGAGCACAGCCGCTCGCGGCTGCTCGCCGTGATCGAGCATGACGTCAAACGCCTCGACCGGCTGATCTCCGACATCTCCGATGCGAGCCGGCTCGATGCCGAATTGCAGCGGCAGGACATGGCGCCGGTCGATCTGCGCCGTCTGCTGACCACGCTGACCACGGTCGCCAACGAGACCAAGCTCGGCCACGACGTCGGCGTCGAGGCCCGCTTCGAGGGCCGCGGGGCGACCGAAACCTTCTCGGTGCCGGGCCATGATTCCCGCCTCGGCCAGGTGATCTCCAACCTGCTGTCCAACGCACAATCCTTCTCCAATGCCGGCGGCAAGGTGCGCATCCTCTGCCGCCGCCTGCGCACGCAGATCGAGATCGTGGTCGACGACGACGGCCCCGGCATCCGTCCCGATGCGCTGGAGCGCGTGTTCGAGCGCTTCTATACCGACCGCCCGCATCAGGGCTTTGGCCAGAACTCGGGCCTCGGCCTTTCCATCTCCAAGCAGATCATCGAGGCGCATGGCGGACGGATCTGGGCCGAGAATCGCGCGGGCCCGCTCGACGAGGAAGGCGAGCCGACGGTGGCCGGCGCGCGCTTCATCGTCAGGCTGCCGGCGCCATGAGCTACAACCCAAGCGTCCATGCGTCCGCGGTGAAGGTGGGCGAGCGGGCGGTCCTGATCCGCGGTCCTTCCGGCTCCGGCAAGTCCCGCCTCGCCTTCGACCTGATCCTCGCGGGACGCTCTGGGCAGCTTCCGCCGGCCGTTTTGGTGGGCGACGACCGTGTCCGGCTCGACACAGCCGGCGGAGAATTATTGGTTAGCGCCATGCCGGAACTCGCCGGCCTGATCGAGATCAGAGGGCTTGGAATCCGCCGCTGCGACTTCGTGGCTGAGGCCAAGGTCGCCCTTGTGGTCGATCTCGCCGCTCCCGACGCCGAGCGGATGCCGCCACCGGAAGCGCTTCAAATCAGCATTTCTGGTGTCACCATACCGCGAATTCCCATCGGTGAAGGCTTCCCACCCCTGCCTCTGGTTGTCGCCGCGCTGACGACAGCCCATGGTTTACCATCTCTTAACGACCGCCTGGATTGTTTTAAGGGGATTGGTAACCATATGCGCTCCACACTCGCAACCGAATAGACCGGCGCTGCTCCCCTTCTCGAAAGCCAGATCCGGGAGAATCGTAAACATCCCCTCTTGCGCGGGGGCTCTGGATGGTCAAAGTGGCGCGTTCGTGCGGTGCACCAAATGGCACCCGCGAGGAGTTTCCGATGATTGGGCTAGTACTGGTGACCCATGGG
>Ga0310811_10014003_pt1 | contig 10451 bp, 8 predicted proteins | sample YCmetagenome_FD_207642 | JGI IMG/M metagenome (GOLD analysis project Ga0310811, IMG submission 207642) | Soil microbial communities from experimental microcosm in Duke University, North Carolina, United States - YC | ecosystem: Engineered > Artificial ecosystem > Soil microcosm > Unclassified ... | reverse complement strand
GAAACCGTGGTCGAGCATATTGACCAACAAAGTACGACGGGAACCGGCGCGACCACTGCTGCGACGCGCAACTCACGCGTCAACGTGCAAACACAGCCACAAGGGATTGCCGGGAGCCCGAATCCGGTTCTGCTGCAACAGGAAGGCACAACGCTCACACGCAAATCGACATTCCGAGAGGCGGCATCGGTCATTGTTCACGCCGAAACCGGTGTTGTCACGGTACGTGCCACCGGACGACAGCACGAAAAGGTGCAGGAGTTTCTCGATCACGTCACGCACAGTGCGCGGCGGCAAGTGATGATCGAAGCCACCATCGTCGAAGTCGAACTAGGCGATGCATGGCAGCAAGGAATCGATTGGTCGAGATTGCGTGCCGATGGCTCTGGCTTCTCCATTCGCGCGCCGATTACAGCCAATGCCACGCACACACAAAATCCGTTCGTCATCGGCTACAGCGACAAAAGCAATCCGCTCGACGTCACGCTCACACTCAACTTGCTTGAACAATTCGGCAGCGTCAAGGTGCTGTCCAGCCCGCGTCTGTCGGTGCTCAACAATCAGGCTGCGTTGCTGAAGGTCGTCGAGAACAAAGTGTATTTCACCGTCAAGGCCGATCTCGCTGCAGCCACGGTCACCGGCGGACAAGCGACCAAAGCCATCACGACAACACCGCAATCGGTGTCGGTTGGGCTTGTCATGATGGTCATGCCGCAAATCAGCGAAAGCGATGTCGTCACGCTCAATGTTCGTCCGTCGATTACCAGCATCGCCAGCTATGTGCCCGATCCGAATCCGGAAATCGCCACCATCGGTAATCACATTCCGGAGATCCGCACGCGCGAAATCGAATCGACTTTGCGCGTTGGAGATGGACAGGTTGCGGTTCTCGGCGGCTTGATGCAGGAACACGCAAATCGAAACACCTCGCGCATTCCCGGATTAGGCATGGTGCCACTCCTCGGAGAGTTGTTCACGCGACGCGACAACGCTATGTATAAATCAGAACTGGTCGTCTTCCTGAGACCTGTCGTCATTCGCAACGGTGACGAGTATGGGTCTATGCAGAACGCGCTCCCGGACGACACTTTCTTCGCACCATCGCAAGGAAAGCAGCCATTCACACTCGGACAGGTGTCGTCATGAAAATCCTGCTCTTCGTTTGCACAATGCTACCCATTTCGTTTTCACACGCGGTCGATGCGCAAAACCCTCTCGTTGGTAACGCAACAACGATTCGCGTCACGCATCGCATAACGCCAACCATGGGATTGCTTGAACAAGGTTATGCCGCCTTGCGACAGAATTTTTTATCACAGGCAAGTAGGCTCTACGCTCAAGTGCTGATCATCGATTCGAAAAATACGGATGCGCTCTGCGGTTTGGCGATCATCGCCCTGCGTGAAAATCGGCCCGATATTGCAGAGCGCCACTACCGGCAAATTCTGGCGCTCGATCCACGCAATGCCAATGCAGTTGCCGCGCTATCAGACCTGCGTGCGCACTTCGACGAAACTCGTTTGAAATTACTGCTCGCCGAAATGCCAGATAACGCCGCCCTACACTTTGCACTGGGCAATCTGTATGCACGAACACAACGCTGGCCGGAGGCACAGCAAGCATGGTTCCGCGCCTATACGAACGACACCACAAATCCGGACATTATTTTCAATCTCGCAGTCGGTCTTGATCATATTGGACAAGCCAATTTGGCAGCGCAGTATTACGCCGAAGCACTGCGAGTAGCGGACACAAACTACAGCAGCTTCATACGTACAGTTGTACAAACACGGCTGAAAAACCTGGGGGCGGATTGATGGGCGAGTCATTGCAGCCACCGCATCAATTGATCGGCCAGACACTGAAAGCGCAGGGCCTCATTAGCGAAGATCAATTGCGCATTGCCTTGCACGAACAAATGCAAGCAGTGCGGCCGATATCGCTCGGCAAGTTGCTGGTAAAACTCGGCTTCATCTCCGAAGCAACATTGCGCGATACATTGGGTTTCCTGCTTGGACAGCCCACGATCGATCTTGCCAATGTATTGATCGATACTGACACCTTGCAATGCGTCCCGTGTGACTTAGCGAAAAAGCATCATCTAATGCCGCTCGCATGGTGCGCAAAAAATAACCATCTTCGGCTTGCCATGGCTGCGCCGGACGACATCGTTGCACTTGATCGGCTGCGTAGCCACATTCCGGAAATCGCCACGATCGAAACGGTACTGGCCGGTGAGTCCGAAATTGCACACGCCATTGATCGCCATTACGGCCGTGAGCTTTCAATTGACGGCATCCTGCACGAACTGGAAACCGGGCAAGCCGGCACCGCTTTACAGGAGTACACCCAGCCCATCGTACGACTGATCGATGCATTGCTTGCCGATGCCGTCAAGCAAGACGCCTCTGATATTCATTTCGAGCCCGAGGCAGGGTTCTTGCGTATCCGGTATCGCATTGACGGCATCCTCCGTCAGATTCGCGTGCTGCATCAATCTTACTGGCCGGCCATGGTCGTACGGCTCAAAATCATCGGCGGGATGAACATTGCCGAAACACGCGCGCCGCAAGACGGCCGCACATCGCTCAGTATCAGTGGCCGGCACATCGACTTCAGAATGGCCACGCTGCCAACGCTGCATGGCGAAAACATTGCGCTTCGAATTCTCGATCGACATAAAGGCATCGTGCCGCTCCATGCGCTTGGTCTAAGCACAACGCAATTGGATCAAATACATCAAATGATCAGCCGGCCAGAGGGGATCATTCTCGTCACCGGGCCGACCGGTAGCGGCAAGACGACAACCCTCTATTCCGTTCTTAACCATCTGAACAGCGAGCACGTGAACATCATGACGCTCGAAGACCCAGTCGAATATCCGCTGGCGACAGTACGCCAAACCAGTGTTGGAGAAGCATCCAAGCTCGATTTCGCAGAGGGCATTCGTTCGCTGCTACGGCAAGACCCCGACATTATTCTGGTCGGTGAAATTCGGGATGCCGATACTGCAGCCATGGCATTTCGCGCGGCCATGACCGGTCATCAGGTGTACGCGACATTGCATGCAAACTCGGTCTTCGGTGCAGTTCCGCGCCTCATCGACATTGGCGTATCGCCCGAACTGTTGGCCGGCAATATCATCGGCATCGTCGGGCAACGCCTTGTCCGGAAGCTCTGCACACATTGCCGACAGCCACATTGCGTCAATGCGCACGAAGCCACTGTACTCGGGGTCAGCCCTGACATATTGATTCATCGTCCAGTTGGATGCCCACATTGCAATCATCAAGGGTATCGGGGCCGCGGGCCGCTCATGGAGGCCCTGTTGATGGACGATGAGCTGGATGACCTGATCTCACAACATGTAACACAGGGCCAATTGCGCCAAACCGCGACGCGTAAGGGATATATCGGCCTCGTGGAAATGGCGATCAGTCGGGTGCTCGACGGAACAACTTCTTTCGAAGAAGCCGCACGTGTCATTGATTTTCGAAAGCCGCATCCATGACGCATTACGCTTGGCTTGCCATCGACAAAACCGGGCGGCGGGTGCATGGCCACGCCAACGCACATGACGAAAACGATCTTGAAGGTCGACTGAACAGAATGCGCCTTGATCTGATCGTTGCACGTCGGTTGAAGCGTAAAAACACAGCAAGACTGCCACATAACGAATTGATCGAGCTTTGCTTCCAACTTGAGCTCTTGCTGAGCGCGGGAATTCCATTAATCGAAGGCCTGACCGATCTTCGCGACGGTGCGACTTCCCATCAACAGCGAGACGTTCTAGCCGATGTCATTGAATATCTGCATGGTGGAAAGCCACTGTCGACGGCGCTCGCGGCACACCCGAGCATATTCGACGAGGTATTCCGGGGGCTTGTGCAGGTCGGGGAGTCAAGTGGCCAGTTAGCCGAAGTCTTCGGACAGTTGCATGCTCATCTGGAATGGCGTGCGTCTCTCGCAGCACAAACGAAGAAGCTCGCTGCCTACCCCATTTTTCTCGCATTGATCGTGGCAGGCGTAGTTGCCTTTATCTGTATTTACCTGGCGCCAAAGCTGGTGAGTTTCATGCGAACGCTGGGACAGGAAACACCGCTCTCACTGCGCTTCCTGACAGGCCTTTCCGACATCCTTGCTCATATCTGGCCGCTGCTCATTGTGATTCCGATCTTCGCAACACTCCTGATACGTTATCTATTGCGTCAACATGAATGGGCATGCCACCATCGTGACGCATTGCTATTTTCATTGCCGATTTTCGGCGACATTCTGCGCAAGCTGGCATTGACGCGTTTCACGTCTGCGTTTGCCATGATGTACGCCGCAGGCATGTCAATCACGAGCACGCTCGGTATCGCGAAAAACGTCAGCGGCAACCTGCTTGTACGCGATGCAATTAAACGCGCAGCAGAAGATCTCGATAGCGGACAAAGTCTGACGCAAGCATTTCGGCATACCGGCTTGTTCCCGCCGCTGGCAATACGCATGCTGAACATTGGCGAAAGCACCGGTTCTCTTGATATTGCATTGACCAATGCTTCGCGTGTCTTCAATCGAGAAGCCCAGGATGCCATTCAACGCCTGCAAACCTTGCTCGAACCGATGCTCACATTGATTGTCGGTGCGCTGCTCGGCGGAGTCATGTTGTCCGTCCTGGGTCCGCTTTACGATTTGATCGCGCGACTCAAGCCCTGAGCAACGCCATGTCAAAGCGCCAAATTCTGACAGTCACTGTGCACGGTCTGATTGCCTGGAGTCCAGTTGGAAAAATTCGCGAAGACCGATACTTCACGTCTGAAAATACTGAGCTCTTCACACAGTGGCTCAGCACGAAACAAGGTGTTGAGTTTCACTTGATCGCGGATATAGTCGATGAAGGCTTTCACCTAGAAAAGCTCCCTGAAGTACGTGTGTACGAGCGGCGTTCCTTGCTGAAAAGAAAATTACGCCAACGATTTCCGGACACGTCGCTGTCGCTAGCGCACACCATCACTCAGGTGACAGAAAAGCAGCGACGAAAAAGTGTTTTGCTCTCTGCCTTGACTGAATCTACACGACTGAAACCCTGGTTGGACATATTGCAGGCGCACGATGCATGTCTAGTCGGCATTTATACACCATCACTTTTGCTACCGCATCTACTGGGCAAGGCAGAGCCACAACAACTCTTGGTCACATTTGGGCGTAGCGGCATGCGTCAGAGCCTGCTCCAAAACGGCGTTGTGATTTTTTCGCGCCTGTTTCCGATTGAAAGCCAGTCAGCGGTGATCGCGATTCTTCATGCAGAAACCTCGCGTCTGCAGCAGTACCTCATTGGGCAAGGATTGCTTGAGAGTTCTGTTCAACTCCCCGTACATTGCTTTATTGATGCAGAGCACAGCAGCGTGCTGAAGCAACATTGCCCGGACAGCACAACACTTACATTCCAATATGCCGATATGTGCACGTTAAGCAGTCATGTGCACTCGAAAAATCTACCGGAAAGATTCACGGTGGATGATTTATTCGTTCAACTTCTAATCAAGCATCCACCACGTCTTCGTTTTGGCAACCGAAGCACGCTCAAGTACTATGCTGCCGATCAATGGCAACACCCGCTAAAGATATGTACGGCGACAGCATTGTTATGCGCAATGTTAATTGTGCCTATCAGCCTCCTGAGCGTCCATGAAAGTCGAGTTCGTGAAGCAACAGCTCGCCTCGCCTTATCGAAATCACAAAGTCAGCAAGATTTATTGGATGCTGCGCTGAGCACTCGCGGGACCAATATCGAGGTATTGCAGTCTATAAGCGCGCAATGGCATGACATTAAGAGGCGATCGTCTAGCTTAATTCCGAGTTTGCAAATAGTCAGTCGCACATTACCGGCCGGGCTTGAGCTGCAGCGACTGGAATGGCGCCACGACCCAAATGACCAAAGCATCCACATGGATCTTTTGCTTCATGGAGTGCCATCGTCAAACCGAGCCGAGATCGGCGACATCGCCGAACAGTTCACCGCTGCGTTGCGCAACTCACCCACAGATGAAGCTCAACTCGACATGCCAGCGATTGACCAAACAGGACAAGAGGAGTCGGGCCAGCTAATTCGGATTCACTATCAAAGCAGGCCGAACTCATGACTCTCATCAAGTCTCACGTCTTCAGGCGAGCGCTGTGTATCGGCCTAGTGTTGTCTTCGGCTTTGTTGGTTTGCGCGGTGGCAATTCATAGCATGTCCACAGCCAAGGCCGGTGCAGACAAGGAAGAACTGAAAGCCATCGCTGTCGCGAACACGGTGCGTGCGAGACAAGCAATGCTTCCGCTATTGCAAGCCTATATCGAACAGTTTCAAACATTGCGACAACGTGGTCTGATCGGCCCGGAGCAGCGTGCTGCGTGGAATGATCGCATGCGTACGCTGCGCCGGACGTACATCCCATCGAAAATCGACTATCAATTTCAGTCGCAACAAGCATTGCCCGGATATTCGCATTTTGCCTACAGCACCATGCAACTACATCTTCAACTCCTGCATGAGGGTGATCTTATTGCAATGCTAGATGCGCTCGAAAAAACTCCGTCTGCCCACCTACGTATACGCAGTTGCACATTGCAGCGCGTACTTCCGAACAACGAAGCATTAACCCCAACGTTGCAGGCCGAATGCATGATGGAGTGGATCACGGTACCTGGCGGCATGGCAAACACATGAAGAGATGTTTTTTAATCTGCTGCCTGTTTCTCTTACCGACCGGCTCCGCAATCGCCGAGCCGGAAAATCTACAACTGGGTCGGCTTTTCCTCTCTCCACAGCAACGGCAGGCACTCGATATTCAGCGCATGGATATACAGCAAAACGGAAGATTGGATGGCATCGTAAAGCGCAGTGATGGATACAACAGTGTATGGATCGACAAACGTCTCCGTACAGAAAACAACGGTGCACTTCCACTCGCTCATACCGTCGGCACACCACTGCTATTAAACAATCGTGAACGCTAGCAAACGCCGTCAACAAGGCCAAGCCTGGCTCATCACACTCGTAGGAATGTTGCTTGGCACCGTAGCTGGAATATTGCTGTACGACGCCCTGCTTACCCCTGGCGCTCGAGCGCAAACACAAGCACAGCGCACCTTGCAATCTATGCAAATGGCACGCGAAGCATTGCTCGGCTACGCCGTGACTTATCGAGAAACACATTCGGATGAGGGCTATGGCTACTTACCTTGCCCTGATCTTCTCGGTAATGGCGAGGCCGCTGCGACATGCGGAACAACCGGTGTATTCGCACTCGGATTATTTCCATATAAAACGCTCGGGCTCAACGATCTACGCGATGGCAATGACGAATGTCTCTGGTATGCAGTGTCCGGGCGCTTCAAAAACAATCCCAAAAGCGAATTGCTTAATTGGGATACACAGGGCGAGCTGGATATCAACAACCCCGACGATGCGTATCGCCTCGGCGCAGCTAACGATCTACGCGGCGGTATTGTCGCAATCGTGTTTTCACCAGGCCAAGCGCTGAACGATCAGGCGACCAATCGCACCGCAAACAATTTTCCTTGTCATGCCAATCCGCAACAGGCGGAAAAATATCTGGAATCGACACAGCCACCTTTTCATCAAAGTACGAGCAACTCGAGCAGCAATGATCAGCTACTGTGGCTCACGAACTCAGATATCTTTTCGCGTTTGCGGCTGCGCAAAGATTTTTCCGCTTACATCAATACAGGAATAAACAGTCTGCAAAGCGCACTCGGCTTTAATCAAACACAACTAGCACCAACATTAGGTTCACGTATCCCCAGCACGATAGGCGATCATTTATCCGGACGCGACGCACGTTTTCATCTGCAATGGCATGATCAATTTGCGTATCTGGGTTGCCCGGACAGCAACCGTTATTGCTACAGACTTGCGGCTCAGCAGTGTGGTGGCGTATTGATTTTTAGCGGGGAAAATACAAACGGTCGGCCGCGCTCCACAACGGCTCGCTCATACGCCGATTATTTTGAGTCGGCACTTGGTCTGGTTAGTGGCACCAGCAACAATCTATCGCAACCTGCTACAGATTACGGAGCTACATCGCTGGCAACGCGCAGTCGAGATCTTGTTCGCTGCGTGTCACCAAAGCTACAAACGCTTGGCAGTACGCTGCTCAATCAAAAGCCTGTGACAACGAGCAATGTTGCAACTTTGGCGAACAACGCTCTAGACACGGCAACGGACCCCTGGTTAAAACTCGGGCGTGCAGATACTGCATCGGCACTCAGTGCCGGCTGCGCCTGGTTTCCGGAACCACTCGTATTCGGAACGGGTAATACCGCGACGCAGCTGCGGCTTTATATGAGCTTTACAATCGTTGCGGCAAACCAAGGTTTCACACTCACGATTGCGGACGCCGACACCAACAGTAGTACGCGTATGTGCGGGAAAGGCGGTGCCTTTCTCGGTTATGCCGGCAGCGACATCGGATTCGCTCCAATCAATGCGCCCAAGATTGGCTTGGAGTTCGACACGCAATGCAATGGCGCCACCTTCGGCGAAACGCCATGCGCCACGCCATGGCAGCAAATGTCTTTTTTGCACTGGGGCAAAGACGACGGCTTAAATGATGACAATCGGCATGGCCTTGGCAACAATATGCCGATTGGCAGTTCAGCCGAGCGGAACGGGCTTTCATTGATTGGCGCGTTGCGGCACGTACGCTTGGAAATGGGTCGTCACTACGACGACACAATCGGTATCAGTCGGCACGTGCTGAATGCGTGGTTGAGCGACGACATTTTGCGCTGCCCCGAGTTGTCGGACTTGTCTGCCGACATGGCCACGTTGCGAACACGCAATCCCGCTTGCCCTGCACCGTTGATTTTTAGCCGCCTCGATATTTCCCGCACTGAGGGTAACGGCGTGCCCTTCAAGCAGGCTTGGCTAGGCTTCACAGCAGGACAGGAAGGCGGCGCACAAACCGTTCTCATCCACAAACTCATCGCCGAAGTGAGCCTGCAATGAAGAAGCGCACTATTAGGAGTCAAATCAAAGGCTTTACGCTGGCTGAAATGGCGATCGTCATGGTCCTCATTACGCTGCTGATTGGCGGCTTGATGTCTCCGCTCACAGCACAGCGTGATGCCGACGCGCGACGCAATACTCAGCAGGCATTGAATACTGCACGCGAGGCGCTTTTTGGCTACGCCATCCAGCATGGCCGTTTGCCTTGCCCAGCCAGAATGGACATTCCCACCGGAGCGACCGGCGCCGGCATAGAAGCCACCATCAGAGGCAGCGGTGATTGTGCATGTACGTCATCGAGTGCGGCATCAAGTCACGGCATTTCAGGCAATAGCGGCGGCTGCAATGGTAATACAGTGTTTGGCGTATTGCCCTGGGTCACGCTCGGTCTTGACGAAACCGACGCCTGGAACAATCGCTACAGCTACCTCGTCACAGCCTACTACGCGCGCACCTCAGGCATACAAAGCAATTTCGACTGCGACACGGTGAGTCCGGAACCACCGCCCAACAATGCTGCTTTTGCGTTGTGTAGTAAGGGGCTCGGTCTCGTTCGCGATTCATCGTCGCTTAATTGGTCGCCACTAACAACCGCAAATGAGGCGCCGGCGATTGTTGTTTCGCATGGCAACAACGGCCTAGGCGCTTACGGCCCAAACGGACTCTTGCTTACTGGCGCCGGTGGCGATGAGCTTGCCAACAGCGACGGCGATGCAATTTTCATCAGCAATACCAAGATCGACGATCTGCTTGTCTGGATCAGCCGGCCTGTCCTTATGAACCGCATGATCGCGGCAGGTCGACTACCTTAATTTATTCACGGAGCATATTGATGTACTTAACAAAACCAAAAATGCAAAATGGTTTCACGCTTGTCGAAATTGCGATTGTTCTCGTCATTATTGGATTACTTATCGGCGGCGTGCTGAAGGGACAAGAATTAATTCATAGCGCCAAGGTTAAAAATCTGATCAATGAACTGCGCGCTACATCCACTTTCGTCTACGCTTATCAGGATCGCTTTCGTCGCCTACCTGGCGATGATGTCAGTGCCAATTTGCATGTCGGCGGCAGCGTAGCAAGCAGCCCGACCGGGAGCATAGGTAATGGCCGAATCAATGGACCTTGGAATTCAAACAATGTGGGAGATGAAAGCTATTTGTTTTGGCAGCACGTACGGCTCGCAAACCTCACTGCAGGTGGGAGCAGTACCGGCAATCCTGACTATCTGCCACGGAATGCTGATGGTGGGCAGATTGGCATCACGGGAGATCGCGTACTCACAAACAGCCATTGGCCTGCCAGCTTTTATGTCTGCACATCAGGAGTCTCAGGCCGTTACGCAAGACAGGTAGATGAGAGTCTGGACGACGGACACACGGGAAGCGGGACGGTAAGGGTACTGGGGAGCAGTGCTGGCGGAGAGCTATCAAGTGCAGCGACGGCG
>Ga0310811_10014002_pt1 | contig 10452 bp, 8 predicted proteins | sample YCmetagenome_FD_207642 | JGI IMG/M metagenome (GOLD analysis project Ga0310811, IMG submission 207642) | Soil microbial communities from experimental microcosm in Duke University, North Carolina, United States - YC | ecosystem: Engineered > Artificial ecosystem > Soil microcosm > Unclassified ... | reverse complement strand
GTCGGCGGTCAGGGTGGCGTAGGCGTTGGCCAGGTCCAAGGCGGGGGTCGCGGAGACGCCGAGGGTGAACGCGCCCCACGACGCGCTGGCCGGCGGCTCGCTCAGCTGCCGGTCGATCTCGCTGCGGAAGGTGATGCCCAGGCGTTTGGCCATGGCGACCGCCTTGTCCGCGCCGATGCGCTCCTGCAGCGGCACGAAGTACGTCACCACCGCGTGGCCGAACGCGTCCCACATGGTGCGCGGCCCCGACAGGTACGCCGGGTCGCCGGTGTTGGCGGGGCACCAGTGGCTGCCCTGGCAGGCCGCCGGGCTCTGCGGGTCGATGACGTACTTCGACTGGTACACCTGCTTCGTGTCGATCGTGTGGTTCAGCGTCAGGCCGCCCTCCAGCGCCGCGGCCAGCGTGAACATCATGAAGGGCGCGCCGGCGGCGTCGCCGGGCGTGTTGGCGTCGCCGGCGACGAGCGGGTCCACCAGGTCCGGTCCGGGGGATCGCCACGGCGGCTGGCCGGAGCCGGTCGGGGACGGGCTCGGGGACGGCGGGCGGCGGAAATTGCGGTTCACGGCCATCGTCCTGACCAGGCCGGTGCCGGGCTCGATCGTGGCCAGCGAGAACACCTTCGGGTCGCCGACCGGCAGGAGCTGGTCGACTCGCTGCTTCGCGCCGGCCTGCAGCCCCGGGTCGAGCGAACCGCCGATACGGTACCCGCCGTGGCGCAGCCGATCGAGCCGCTGCGCCTCGTCGGCCCCGAAGGCGGACTGCGCCTGCCACCACGTGACCACGTAGTCGCAGAAGTAGCCCCAGTCGTTGACCGGCGCCCGCAGGCAGCTCTCGCGGGGGTCGTCGGTGTCGAACCGCGCGATCAGCGTCGTGCCGTCGGCCGCGTACAGCTCCGAGGCCCGCGGTCCGGGCGACGCCGACGCGTCCGGCAGGGCCGCGTCCCGGGAGCGCCACAGGACGACGCCCACCACGGCGCCGACCACCAGGACGACCGCCGCCGCCAGCGCCGCACGCCGGCCGTTCCTTGACTCGCCCGCCATCGCTGCCCCTGCTGCTCGCGCGCTGTGAAAGGTTCGATGATATCGATTGATGCTGCCGGTCGCTGACCCGAACCGGGCGCCGTTGGTGATCTGTGGGTACGTTCAAGGACATGTCGTTCCGACGGCCGTCGCGATGACGGCCCCCAGCCGCCGGGAGACGCGTGCGCTCCTGGCCCGGGCCGCCGCGGTGCAGGCCGACGCCGAGGCGATCGTCGAGATCATCAGCGCGGCGCGTGCGGAGGTCGTCGAGGCGTACGCGATCGCGAGTGAGCCGCAGGTGTGGACCGCCATCGGCAAGATGTCGATCGAGACGGTCAAGGACACCGTGGACGGCCGGGCCCGGCTGGACGAGCTGCCGGCGCACGGCATCTGCTCGGTCGCCGACGTGCTGCGGGCCGGGCCGGAGCGGCTGGTCCGGGTGCCCGGCATCGGCGAAGGCACGGCCCGCAAGACTATCCACGCCGCCGAGCAGCTCAAGCGGGCGGCGCGGGACTCGCTGCAGTTCCGGATCGAGCTCGACCCGAAGAACGCGGAGATGACCCGCCTGCTGCGGGCGCTGGCCAGGTTCGGCGCGGTGTGGCACGCGGCCGGTGCGCACGAGGCCGACGCCGGGCGGCTCGCCGCGGAACTGGCCGAGCAGCGGCCGATCGCCCAGCCGAGCGCGGCGGGACGGGTGCGGCGGCTGTTCATGCGGGCCGGGGACAAGGCGGTCGCCGACGACGCGGCGCGGCGGGTGCGGACCGTGGTGGACGCGGCGGAGTCCAGCGGGCTGCCGCGGGCCGCCAAGGAGGTCCGCGCCGTGCGCACGCCGGGCGACCGGCAGGTCTGGCGCGACTTCGAGCGGCGCTCGGCGGACTACTACGCGCTGCTCAGCCAGGTCGTCGGCCTCGGCGGCGACGTCGCCGCGAGCGAGGGATTCCTGCCGGCCGACATCGTCGAGCGGGTCGGCGCGCAGCAGCTGGACACCTCCCGGCTCAACGACAGCCTGCGGTTGCGCGGGTACCAGTCGTTCGGCGCCCGGTTCGCCCTGGTGCAGCGCCGGGTCGTGCTCGGCGACGAGATGGGGCTGGGCAAGACGGTCCAGGCCATCGCCGCGATGGCGCACCTGGCGGCCCGCGGCGCCACGCACTTCCTCGTCGTCTGCCCGGCCAGCGTGCTGATCAACTGGTCCCGCGAGATCGCCCGGCACTCGACGATCCCGGTCGTCAGCCTGCACGGCGGCGGCCGGGCGCGGGCGGTGGCCCGGTGGCGGGCACAGGGCGGCGTCGGCGTGGTCACGTTCGGCTCGCTGGGCGCGCTCGGCGCTGCCCACCCCAAACCCGCAATGCTGGTCGTCGACGAGGCGCACTACGTGAAGAACCCCGGCGCGAAGCGGTCGCAGGCCGTCAACCGGGTCGCCGCGGAGTCCGAACGGGTGCTGTTCCTCACCGGTACGCCGATGGAGAACCGGATCGACGAGTTCCGTTCCCTGATCGAACACCTGCGTCCGGACGTCGCCGCCGGCATGGGGCCCGAGCACGCGGCGATCAGCGTCGAGGCGTTCCGGCGCGCGGCGGCCCCGGTGTACCTGCGCCGCAACCAGCCCGACGTGCTCACCGAGCTGCCGGATCTCGTCCAGGTCGACGAGTGGGAGGAGTTCGGCGCCGAGGACGGGGACGCGTACCGGGACGCGGTGCGCGAGGGCAACTTCATGGCGATGCGGCGGGCGGCGTTCGCGGTCCGCCGGCCGCGCGACTCGGCGAAGCTGACCCGCCTGCTGGAGCTGGCCCGGGAGGCGATGGCCAACGGTCGCAAGGTCGTCGTCTTCTCGTACTTCCGCGACGTCCTGACCGTGGTGTGCGCCGCGCTCGGCGCCGACGCCCGCGGCCCGATCACCGGCTCGACGCCGGTCGCCGACCGCCAGCGCATCGTGGACGAGTTCACCGCCGCGAAGAAACCGGCCGTCCTGGTCTGCCAGATCGAGGCCGCCGGCGTCGGCGTGAACATCCAGGCAGCCTCGGTGGTGATCCTGTGTGAGCCGCAGGTCAAGCCGTCGATCGAGGCCCAGGCGATCGCCCGCGCGCACCGGATGGGCCAGGTACGCACGGTCCAGGTCCACCGCCTGCTGATCGCCGACTCCGTCGACGAGCGCATGATCGAGATCCTCGGCTCGAAGGCACAGCTCTTCGACGCGTACGTCCGGCACAGCACCATCGCACAGGCCGCACCGGGCGCCGTGGACATCTCCGAGGTACAACTGGCACGGATGATCGTGGCGCAGGAGCAGCAACGCCTGTCCGGCTCAGTGGCCGCCGTCTCCTAGGAAGGGCCGGCCGCGGCGATCGCGGTCGGCCCTTTCGCGTGTTCGTCAGGGCTTCGGGGGAGGGGCGGCGTGCTGGTTGGTGCCGGCCACCTGCGCCGCGATCGGCTCGAGGGTGGCGAGGTCGTCGGCGGTCAGGGTCAGGGCCGCGGCGCCGAGGTTCTCCTCCAGGTACTCCCGGTTGCTCGTACCGGGGATCGGCAGCACGCCCAGGCCGTGTGCCTCGGTGCGGGCGATCAGCCACGCCAGGCACACCTGCGCCGGGGTGGCGTCGTACTGCTTTGCCACGCCGCGGACGATGTCGAGCAGGCGCTGGTTGTGGTCCGCGTTCTCGCCCACGAACCGGGACACGACGCTGCGCACGTCGCCCGGCTCGTACGTCGACGACGACGTGTACGCGCCGCTGAGGAAGCCGCGGCCGAGCGGGCAGTTCGCGACGTACCCGATGCCGAGCTCGGCGCAGGTGGGCACGACGTCGGCCTCGTCGGTGCGGGTGAACAGCGACCATTCCTTCTGTACCGCGGTGATCGGGTGCACCGCGTGCGCCCGGCGGATGTGGGCCTCGTCGAGGTTGGAAAGGCCCAGGTAGCGCACCTTGCCCGCGGCGACCAGCTCCGCCATGGCGCCGACGGTGTCCTCGATCGGGACCTTCGGGTCCGGCACGTGCAGGTAGTACAGGTCGATGTAGTCGGTGCCGAGGCGGGACAGGCTCGCCTCGCAGGCCTCCTTCACGTACTCCGGGTCGGCGCGCAGGCCCTTGAGGCCCCGCGTCTGCGGGTCGCGGACCGGGCCGAACTTCGTGGCCACCACGATCTCCTCGCGGTGGCCCTTGAGGAAGGCGCCGACGAGGCGCTCGTTCTCGCCGATGCCGTAGGTGTCGGCGGTGTCGAACGTCGTCACGCCGAGCTCCAGGGCCCGCTCCATCGTGGCGAGCGACTCCTGGTCGTCGGCCGGGCCGTAGAACTCGCTCATGCCCATGCAGCCGAGGCCGAGCACCGACACCTCGGGGCCGCTGCGGCCGAGTCGGACCGTTCTCATGTGTATCCCTCCTACGTGCCTTTTCCTGCGTCGCCCTACGGCGCGCCGGTGGGATCCCAACCTGGCTGGACCACCAGGTTCCGGTCGAGGCCGTCGAGGACGGCCATGTCGTCGTCGGTCAGTGCGAAGCCGAAGACGTCCGCGTTCGCGGCGATGCGCTGCGGATTGGTGGAGCGCGGCAGCGGTACCACACCCTTCTGCAACGCCCACCGGATGAGCACCTGCGCGGCGCTGCGGCCGTGCCGGCCGGCGACGGCGGCGAGGCCGGGGTCGCGCAGCATCCGGCCTTGCGTCAGCGGGCTGAACGACTGCACGACGATCCCGGCCTGCCGGCAGCGCTCGACCACGGCGGCCCGCGAGCGGTAGCAGAACGGGGAGAGCTCGATCTGGTTGACCGCCGGCGGGTGCTTCGCCACGGCGAGCAGCTCGTCGAGGTGGCGCTCCATGTAGTTGCTGACCCCGATGGCGCGGACCTTGCCCTCCTCGAGCAGCTCCTCCATCACCCGCCAGCTGTCCAGGCGCAGCCGCGGCACGGGCCAGTGGATGAGGTACAGGTCCACGACGTCGATGCCGAGCGCGCGACGGCTGCGCTCGAACGCCGGGCGGACCGAGCCCGCGCCCTGGTCGGAGTTCCACAGCTTGGTGGTGACGAACACGCCGCCGCCGGGCTCGTTGCCGTAGATGGACGCGGTGTCGACGTGCCGGTAGCCGGCGTCGACGGCGGCGGCGACGGAGGTGCGCACCTGCCGGCCGGAGAGCTGGAACACGCCGAGGCCGAGGACCGGCATCGGCACCTTGTCGCCGATGAGGACGGTGTCGCCGGGGCCGGTCGCGTCGGCGATGGTCATGCGCTCACTCCCGCCACCGCCGGCTCGCCGAACCAGGTGCGCACCGCGGCCCGCGTCTCCGCGTCGTCGGTGCCGACGTAGGCCACGATCCCGTCGGGGCGCACGAGGACGCGCCGGGCCGGCGTTGCCGAAGCGCTCACGAGGTGCAGGCGGTCCGACCAGGCGGCGACGTCGAGGGGCTCGGCGGTGGAGTCGACGAGCAGGCCTTGGCCGTTGCGCAGCAGGTCCGCCGCGTCGGGCAGCCGCCGGCCGAGCAGCTCGTCGTCGCCGCCCGGCATCGGGTACACGTCGTCGGTGCTCTGCTCCAGCAGGAAGCGGTGCACGGCGGGGTACCGCAGGAACTCTCCGAACAGCTCGCGGACGTCGCCGACGCGGTCGAACGGGTGCAGCAGCCGCATCTGCGCGCGGGCATGGCGGGCCAGGCGCGCGCCGATCGGGTGGCGCTCCGCGTGGTACGTGTCGAGCAGGCCGTCCGGCGCCCAGCCCCGCACGGCGGCGGCGAGCTTCCAGCCGAGGTTGACCGCGTCCTGGATGCCGGCGTTGAGCCCCTGCGTGCCGGAGACGAACAGCACGTGCGCGGCGTCGCCGGCGACGAAGACGCGGCCCTTGCGGTACTGCGTCGCCAGCCGGGTGTGGTTGCCGTAGCGCGACACCCACCCGGGCGTGACGTCCGGGCGTTCGCCGGTGATGCGCTCGACGGCGTCGAGCAGCTCGTCGCCGGTCGCCGGGGTGCCCGCCGGCGGGCGTTCGCGCTCGAACTCGACGGTCATGAACCGCACCGCGCCCGGCTGCAGCGGCAGCACCGCGAACATGCCGCCGGGGAAGCGGCCGTTGGAGAAGGCCGCCTCCGGGTCGGTCAGCGGCACGTCGCCGATCATGCCGTAGTACGTGTCGCCCTCGGCCGGGAAGTCGATGCCGGCCGCGGCCCGCACCGCGCTGAACTCGCCGTCGCAGCCAACGACGTAGGCCGCCTCGAGCGACTCCTCGCCGCCGGCGGTGGCGATCCGCACGCTGACCCCGTTGCCGTGGTCGGCCAGGCCGGCCACCCGGGCGCCGCGGCGGATCTCGGCACCCAGCTCGCAGGCCCGCGCCTCCAGCAGCGCCTCGGTGCGCCACTGCGGGAACGCGTAGGTCTGGTCCTCGGGGCCGGCCGACGCGACGTCGAGCCACATCATCGCGAACGGCGTGCGCGGCCACACCGGCAGCTTGGCGATGCCGGCCTCGTCCAGCAGCCCGCGCTGCCGGAACACCTCCAGGGTGCGGCCGTGCATGCCCATGCCCTGCGACACGGTGGCCGGCTCGGCCCGTTCCTCCACGACGACGGCGCGGACCCCCATGAGCCCGAGCTCGCCGGCGAGCATGAGGCCGGTCGGCCCGCCGCCCGCGATCACCACGGTACTGCTCATTTCTGCGTGTGCTCCTTCGGCTGTCGTTGGCGCCGCCCACGATCGCAGCGCACGGGTACCAGCGAGGTCCCCGCCCGGTCGATCACTTGTATCCCGGGTGAGCCGGGCCACGGAAGCCAGACGTGGCCGCGGCGGTGCGCGGCGTACACGAGGGTGGTCGGCACGTCGGTCACCAGCGCCGCGCCGGCCTCGTCGAGGGCGTGGAACTCCCACGCCGCGCCGCTCTCGGCCAGGGCCGCGGCGACGAGCCGGAACGTGGTGTTGACCCGCAGCGCCTTCGCGCCCGGCACGACGATGCCCTGCGCGGACGCGAGGGCCTCCGAGAGGTGCGAGCGCTGCCGCATCAGCACCATGAGGGGGCGGGTGTCGCCGGCGGCGAGCGCCGCCGCGTGCCGGACCGCGGCGACGCCGCACTCGCGGTCGTCGACGATCACGCAGACGCGCGGCTGCGGCGGCGGGGCGCCCGTCTTGGAGTGCACGGTGTCCGGCCGACCGGCGTTCCCGTCCGTCTGCATGTCCGCACCGTGCTCGTCGCCGCTAACGGCGGCCTTGCGGCCCGCTAAAGCAAGTCGTGGCTTAGGTCAGCTTTAGCGGCCGCAACCACGATGAGGCGTACGGCGTACAGCATCTGCGACTGGAAGGGGCAGCATGGAGCGCCCGGACGTGCGGATCCTCTCCGCGGCGAGCACCCTGCCGGGGCAGCCGGTCGACAACGGCGCCCTGGCCCGCCGGTTCCGCATGGACCCGGTGTGGACGCAGTGGGTCGACGCGTTCGTCGGCACCCGCAACCGGCACCTGTCCATCGACCTGGCCACCGGCGAGGTGCGAGGGTCCCTGGCCGACCTGGCCGCGAGCGCCGGGCAGCGGGCCCTGGCCGGCGCCGGGATCGACGCCGCCGACGTCGACGTCGTCGTCATGGGCACGGCGACCCCGGACACGCTGATGCCGGCCACCGTCAACGTCGTCGCCGACCGGCTCGGCATCGACGGCGTGCCCACATACCAGCTGCAGTCCGGCTGCGCCGGCGCCGTGCAGGCGCTCGACGTCGCCTGCCGGATGCTCGGCGGCGGCATGCGTACCGCCCTGGTCCTGGCCGGCGATGTCTCCACGAAGTACTTCGACCTCGGCGTCGACCTGCGCAAGCTGCCCAGCGCCGAGCTCGTCAACGTGGTCCTCTTCGGCGACGCGGCCGGCGCCGCCGTGCTGACCACCGAGCCGGTCGCGCACTCGACCGCGATCCGCGGCCTGCTCAACCGGCTCACCGGCAAGGGACGTACGCCCGGGCACACGCTCGACTGGTTCGGGCCGGCCGACCGCACGTCGCAGCGCCCGGCGGCCGTCGAGGACTTCAAAGCCATCGAGCAGTCGGTACCCGTCATGGCCGTCGAAATCCTCAAGGAACTGCTCGAGGAGCTCGGCTGGCACCGCACCGACGTCGACTACCTGATGCCGCCGCAGCTGTCCGGCCGCATGACCGCCCGCATCGTCGAGCAGCTCGACCTGCCGGTCGCCACCGAGATCTCCTGCGTCGTGGACACCGGCAACACCGGCAACGCGCTGCCGTTCCTGCAGATCGAGCAGGCGCTGGCGAAGATGGCGCCCGGCGACCGGGCCCTCGGCATCGCCGTCGAGTCCAGCAAGTGGATCAAGGCCGGCTTCGCGCTGGAGAGGTGCTGAGGCGACATGGATCTCCTTGCGGAGTACCCGGACCTGCCGGCCCGCCTCGCCGACGCCGGCCCCGACGAACTGCTGCGCACCGGGCGGCTGCTGCAGCGCATCGACCCCGCCGACCTGCGCGCCAAGCACCCGTCGCTGCCGGCCGTCTCCGCGGCGGTCGTCGGGCACGGCACCCTCGCCACGCTGCGCACCGCGCTGACCGCCGAGGCCGCCCGGCACGGGCTCGTGCTCGAGGCCGCCGTCGGCGACTTCGACGGCTACGTGTTCGACCTCGGGGATCCGGGCAGCATGGTGTACCAACGGCAACCCCAGATCGTGCTGTGCGCCCTGGACGCCGAAGAGGTCTTCGCGAACCTCGAACCCGGCTGGACCGCCGAGGACGCCGGCGCGGCCGCCGATGCGCTCGCCGGGCGGGTCGCCGGCCTCGCCGAGCGCTACGTCGCGCACGGCACCGGCGTGCTCGTGCTCAACACCGTGCCGCTGCCGGCGATCCACGCACACCAGCTCGTCGACCACCGCTCCCGCGCCCGGCTCGGCATCGCCTGGCGGGCGGCCAACACCCGCCTGCTCGAGCTCGCCGCCGCCGACCCGCGCATCGTCGTGCTCGACCTCGACCCGATCGCCGCCGAGGGCGTCGCCGTGCACGACCCGCGGATGAGCACCTACGCCAAGGCGCATCTGTCCGACGCGCTGCTGCTGCGCTACGCCCGGCAGGCCGGGCACCTGTGCCGTGCGCTGTCCGGCCGGACCCGCAAGGTGCTCGCCCTCGACCTCGACAACACCGTGTGGGGCGGGGTCCTCGGCGACGACGGCATCGACGGGATCGAGGTCTGCGAGACGTACCGCGGCGAGGCCTTCCGCGCCTTTCAGCGCGTCGCCCGCCAGCTCGGCACCCAGGGCGTGCTGCTCGCAGCGGTCAGCAAGAACGACCTCGAGCCGGTGCAGCAGGCGCTGCGCGAGCACCCCGGCATGACGCTGCGCGAGGACGACTTCGCCCACGTCACCGCGAACTGGCAGCCCAAGAGCGACAACCTGGCCCTGGACGCGTTCGTCTTCGCCGACGACAGCCCCTACGAGTGCGGCCTCGTGCGCGCCGAGCTGCCGCAGGTCGCCGTCGTCCAGCTCGACGACGAACCGGCCCGGCACGTGACGAAGCTACTGCGCGACGGCTGGTTCGACGCCCTCGACGTCACCGCCGAGGACCGGGCCCGCACCGCGCTCTACCGCCAGGAGGCCCAGCGCAGCAGCTTCCTGCAGCGCTTCGACTCCATCGAGGAGTACCTCGCCGGCCTCGAGGTCACCGTCGACTTCGACGCGGCCCGCGCCGAGCACGTGCCCCGGCTGTCGCAGATCACGTTGCGCACCAACCAGTTCAACCTCACCACGCAGCGGCTGCAGCAGTCCGACGTCCAGGCCCGCCTCGACGACCCGGCCCACCTGGTGCTCACCATCCACGCCGGCGACCGCTTCGGCGACAACGGCCTCGTCGGCGCCGTGTTCGCCCGCCGCAGCGCCGACCGGCTCGACATCGACAACATGCTGCTGAGCTGCCGCGTCTTCGCCCGCGGCATCGAGCAGACCTGCCTGGCCGCGCTGCTGCGCCATGCGCGGGCGACCGGCGTCCGCGAGGTGCACGCCGGATACGTCGCCACCGCCAAGAACGGCAACGTCCGCGACCTCTTCCCGTCGTACGGGTTCGCCGTGGCCACCGACGACGGCGCGAGCCGCACCTTCCGCCACGACCTGACCGACGTGATCGAGCCGGCGCCACACGTGCGGCTCGTCACCCAGCTGGAGGGAGCCAGCCGGTGAAGACCTTCGAGGAGTTCGTCGGGCTGCTGCAGGAGGAGCTCGGCCTGCCGATCACGCTCGAGCAGGCCGGCGGTTCGCTCGACGCCGTGCCCGGCTGGGACTCGATGCACCTGCTGACCGTGCTCGTGCTGCTGGAGCGCCAGACCAGCCGGCAGATCTCCATGCCGGCGGTGCTGGAGGCCGGCAGCCTGCGCGACATCTACGAGCTGGTGACCGCATGAGCGGTCCGGAGCGGAGCGGAGGGGCCGCGAACAATAAGCACAGCTTTGGCTCAGGCCGGCACCGGAGCGAAGCGGAGGTGACGGCATGAGCGTCACGCAATTGGCCCGGC
>Ga0310811_10014001_pt1 | contig 10452 bp, 8 predicted proteins | sample YCmetagenome_FD_207642 | JGI IMG/M metagenome (GOLD analysis project Ga0310811, IMG submission 207642) | Soil microbial communities from experimental microcosm in Duke University, North Carolina, United States - YC | ecosystem: Engineered > Artificial ecosystem > Soil microcosm > Unclassified ... | reverse complement strand
GGCAGCCTCAAGTAACGCCCCTACCCCCACCCCCCCAGCCATCCCCCCGCCCGAGGTCCCTCGGGCGACCGTGAATTGCGGCATGCCCTGGCACCTCGCCCGAGGGCTCACATGACTGCCGCTTTGCGCAGATTGCACATGACCTAGGCGCGAATGCGCGTTCTGCCGCGTCACGCGCACGTGCGCCTTCCGCCGCTTCTGATCTTCCCTTCTTTTCCCCTTTCTCCCGACCCGGCCCTCGTCGCCCCCCTTCGTTGGCCTGCTCCTTGTCGCCAATGCAGTACTCGACTTCGAGTGTCCCGCCTTCGCCTTGCGTGACGGGGCTCCGCGCGCACGCCCTCTGCGTGGCAGAAAGTTCCACCCTAGTGAGATTTTTCTAAAACTACGGCATCCATGCCTAAAATCATGTAATTTTGGTTAAATTGGTAGCCAAAGTACAACACCATCACACATAAAACGTAGTTTTACTCCATTTTAGATGAGGCAAAGCGGGCCGCTGCATTGGCTCGCGTGCAATTAGCAGTGGAGTGGCATCACTTTTGACAGGGTTAAGAAGGAGGAGACGATGAAGAAAGCAGGGCTCGCGGCGGCACTCATGTCTGCTGGCGTCATGGCGCATGCGCAAACGAGCGTGACGCTATACGGACGCATCGACGCCGGCATCGAATACATCAGCGGGCTGCCCAACAACAGCTACACGGGCTCCACGTCGCGTTGGCGCGCGCAGAGCGGTGACTGGGGTACGAGCCTCTGGGGATTGAAAGGCGCGGAAGACCTCGGCGGCGGCACCAAGGCGGTGTTCCAGCTTGAAGGCTCTTTCGATGCGATGAGCGGCGGTTCGGGTTCTGCCGGCTCCATCTGGAACCGATGGGCCACGGTCGGTTTGGCTAACCCTGAGTACGGTACCTTTCTTCTCGGCCGCGAGCTCTTCATTTCCAACGGCGTGTGGGACTTCGATCCGTTCGGCCAGTCGAATTGGTCGTCGGCTTCCCTTGTGCGCGGCCGCAACTGGCCGCAATCGAGCAACAACGTGTCGTACCAGTCACCGAGTTTCGCCGGCTTTGACGTCTACGGACAATTTGCGCTTTCGAATGCCACGAACTGGAACGGCAACGGCACAACGCCGCAAGGCCGCGAGGGCGGCCTTCAGATCACCTACACGTCCCCGGTTTTCCAGGTGCGTGGCATCTATGACGAAATCCGCAACAGCGCGGACGGCAACCTGAACGGCGCAGACGGCGCGTTCTCTTTCTCTCGCGAATATACGGCCGCTGTGAACGTCTTCCTCGGCCCATTCAAGGTGCAAGGCGCTTATCAGGCCATTCGCGCGTCGCGCTATGCAGCCGGCGCCGCGGCGCCCACCTCGCTTGATCACGAATGGGGCGGCATCACCTGGCAGGCAACGCCGAGAGCCGCCGTCATCGCCGCCGTCTACCACGTCAATGCCAACAACGGCTTTGGCAACGCGACGATTTACACCCTCGGTGGCTCGTACAATCTGTCCAAGCGCACGCTACTGGATTTCCAGATCGCGCAGGTCCGCAACAGCAAAACGGCCAACTTCGGCCTGGATGCCAACGCTTTCGGCCCCGGCGGTACGATCAGCGGTTCCAGCTACAACGAGAACCCGCTACCCGGCCACCAACAGACGGGCTTTTACGCCGGCATTCAACACGTCTTCTGATCGACGCACACACAAATTCATACTTCGAAGTTGCCCGGTTTCACGCTGCTGCGAGAGGCGCGTATCGGTGCGGTGTCCGCATGGGCGTCGCACCGCTTTTTTAAAGCAGCAGACGCGCTCAAGATCGAGCGCCAAAGAGTCCGAAAGCTCGGCCCGCAGGCAGGGAATCGGTAGCAAGGCGGCAAAGGGCGAAGCGCCAGCCCCGCCGCCTTTACCTTCAGATGGCGGCTTCGTTTTCCTCGCCCGTGCGGATTCGGATCGTACGCTCGACATCGCTGACGAAGATCTTGCCGTCGCCAATTTTGCCCGTCCGGGCGGCCGCGATGATGGCGTCAATCACCTGCTCGCACTGTGCGCTGGGCACAACCACCTCGACCTTCACTTTCGGGAGAAAGTCGACGACGTATTCCGCACCACGGTAGAGCTCCGTATGCCCCTTTTGCCGGCCGAAACCCTTGACTTCCGTCACGGTCAGCCCGCTCATGCCGACTTCGGCCAGTGCCTCACGCACTTCGTCGAGCTTGAACGGTTTGATGATTGCGGTGATGCGCTTCATGGCTTCTCCCTCATTGCGCTAAAACGAACAGGTCGATTCTACGCTGCACCGCCCTCCCCCGTCCGGCGCCCGCCCTGTCACTGAATCGGCTCCGTAAAGCGCGACGTGATCGGATAACGCCAGTCGCGCCCGAACGCGCGGTGCGTGACGCGAATGCCGATCGGCGCCTGCCGTCGCTTATATTCGTTGAGCTTGAGAAGGCGGGTGACGCGCGCCACATCCTCTCGCGCGTAGCCGGCAGCGACAATCTCGGCCAGCGACTTGTCCTCCTCCATGTACATACGCATGATCGCGTCGAGCACGTCGTAAGGCGGCAAGCTGTCCTGATCAGTCTGGTTCTCGCGCAATTCCGCCGAAGGCGCGCGCGTCAGAATGCGCTCGGGAATGATGTCTTGCTTGGCAAACGAGGGCGCCGCGTTGCGATAGCTGCACAGCCGGTAGACGAGCGTCTTGGCGATGTCCTTGATGACCGCGAAGCCGCCCGCCATATCGCCATAAAGCGTGCAATAGCCAACGGCCATCTCGCTCTTGTTGCCCGTCGTCAGCACGAGCGAGCCGAATTTGTTCGAGAGGGCCATGAGCAGCGTGCCGCGAATGCGCGCCTGGATGTTCTCCTCGGTCGCGTCTTCCCGCAAGCCTTTGAATTCGCTCGCGAGCGCGCCGCGAAACGCCTCCATCATCGGCGCAATCTCGATCTGGTCGTAGCGCACGCCAACGCGCCGCGCCATCTCCTCGGCATCGAGCATTGAAATATCGGCGGTGTAGCGTGAAGGCATCATCACGGCGCGCACACGTTCGGGCCCCAGCGCGTCACAGGCGATCGCAAGCACGAGCGCCGAATCGACGCCGCCAGACAGGCCGATGATCGCGCCGGGAAACCCGTTCTTGCCGATGTAGTCGCGCACGCCGAGCACGAGCGCCGCGTAGACCTGCGCCTCGAGCGGCTCGGTGTCTGCGATCTGGCCTATTTGCGGGCGCGGTCCGTCGAACTCGACGATTGCGCAGCCTTCGACGAACTGTGGCATCCGGGCGACAAGCTCGCCGTTTTCGTCGAGCACGAACGACCCGCCATCGAACACCAGCTCGTCCTGCGCGCCCACGGCGTTCACGTAGGCCATCGGCAAGCCGGTTTCCGCGATGCGCGCACGCAGCATGTCGATGCGCGTCGCCTCCTTGTTGAGATGGTAGGGCGATGCGTTCGGAATCAGCAGCACCTGAGCGCCCGCCGCTTTCGCGAGCTGCGCCGCCGAGGCATGCCAGACATCTTCGCAAATGATGACGCCGTACTTGACTCCCTCGAGCGTGAAGACGAACGGCGTCGAATCCGCCGCGAAGTAACGCTTCTCGTCGAACACCTCGGTGTTGGGCAAATCGTGCTTGCGATAACTGCCGGCGATGCGCCCGTCGACGATCAGCGTGGCCGCGTTGTAGGTATCGACGGGGGGCAACGCACGCTCGATGGGCCGGTTTGCATTACCATGGGCGCTCGCCGCGTCCAACGCATCCACTGCTCCGCGCGCTGGATGACCGACGAGGACGGCGAGGCCTGGGAATGGCCTCAACTGCTCGGCCAACTCGGCGAGCGCGGCCGCGCTCGCCGCATAGAACGCGGGCCGTAGCAGCAGATCCTCAGGCGGATAGCCCGACAGCGCCAGTTCCGGCGTGACGACGAGTTTGGCGCCGTCGCGGTGGGCTGCGCGCGCGGCGTCGACGATTTTCGCGATATTGCCGGCGAAGTCGCCGACGGTGGTGTTGATTTGAGCGAGAGCGATTCGGATCTTCATGGCCAATCGAAACGGCGAGCGGCGGTGGGTGCCGGCAACGACTCGACAAAAAGCGGGTGAGCAGGTGACCGCAACAGCAGTACAACAGGCAATCAATCCGCGACGGCACCGCAATAAGAGCCCGGCGCGCGGCGGCGCCGGAAGAGGCGGCTGCCTTAAGCTGACACGGTCATACAGTTGAAACAGGAACGCATCGATTATCGCATGGGTGTTCTCGAGTCGCCGCTCGAGATCGAAGCGAGCCAATGGAATGCCCTCCTCGCCCTGCAACCCCAGCCGACGCCGTTCTTGCGTCATGAATTCTTGAGCGCTTTGGCGGCGACGCAGTGCGCAAGCGAGCGCTCAGGCTGGGCAACGCGCTTCGTCACGCTCGTCGACGCGCGTACGAACACGCTCGCAGCAGCCGCCCCCGTCTATTTGAAGAGCCACTCGTATGGCGAATATGTCTTCGACTGGGCGTGGGCCGATGCGTACCAGCGTAATGGCCTCGCCTATTACCCGAAGCTCGTCTGCGCGGTACCGTTCACGCCCGTGCAAGGCACACGCCTCATTGCCGTCGACGATGCCGCGCGCCGTCAGTTGGCCGCCTCGCTTGTGGCGCTCGCGGAGCAGGCGGACGTCTCCTCGCTGCACATCCTTTTTCCGACGCAAGCGGAATCCGAGACGCTCCTCGAGCTCGGCATGATGCGGCGCGAGGGCATTCAGTTTCACTGGGTCAACGAAGGCTACGGCAGCTTTGACGACTTTCTCTCGACGCTCGAGCAGAAAAAGCGCAAGAACATCCGGGCTGAACGGCGCAAAGTGCGCGAGGCCGGCGTCACTTTCCGACGCGTGCGCGGTGGTGATGCGACGGACGCGGACTGGCGCTTTTTCACGCGCTGTTACCGCCAGACGTACCGCGAGCATTTTTCGTCGCCCTACCTCAACCTCGAATTCTTTCGCACGATCGCCGCCACGATGCCCGAGAATCTGCTGCTCGTCATCGCAGAGCGCGAGGGCCGGCCGATCGCGAGTGCGCTCGTCGTCTATCACCGCGATGTCAGCACCGGCGGAACGTTGTACGGGCGCTACTGGGGTGCAGTCGAACACGTGCCCTGTCTGCACTTCGAGACAGCCTACTATCAGCCGCTCGAGTTCTGCATCGAGGAAAAGCTCGCCCTCTTCGAAGGCGGCGCGCAAGGCGAGCACAAGATGGCGCGCGGCTTTTTGCCGACCGTCACGCATTCGGCCCACTGGCTTGCGCACCCGGCATTTGGGGATGCCGTCGCGCGCTTTCTTTCCAATGAGGCGAATCTCATCCATGCGCACGTCGATGAGCTGCGCGAGCATGACCCTTTCAAGAAACGCTGACGGGCCGCGATGTCCTGGTTCCTCTATTTGATCGAATGTGCGGACGCTAGCATCTATACGGGCATCGCGACGGACGTTCAAGCGCGTTTCGCGAAACATGCAAGCGGCATGGGCGCACGCTATACGCGCGCAAAGAAACCCGTTGCGTTGCTCGCGACATTCGAACTCGCCAACCGCTCAAGTGCGTCGCGCGCCGAATACTGGGTAAAGCGGCTCACACCCACGCAAAAACGCGCGCTCGCAGCGGGCGAGCGCACTCTCGAATCCGTGTTGCCGGTAGATACGGCGAATCAAGAATCAGTCGACGCTGATTGACAACCTAAGTGCCGACAGCGGATTGATGTCGGATGATCCGAAATTTCTGATTGGCAAAGGATTCATCGCCGGAGATGATACGGCCCTCCGCCATCGATTCGACGCTGCTATTGCAATTGATGCAATCGAATTATGGAATTTTTGCGTTGAAGGTCTTAACTCTGTCAAAATGACCGAGTCGCCAACCATATAGTCCACGATGGATTCGACCGCCGAAAGCGCCCGCCAAGCTCCTAATCTGGGACACAAGATTCGCGCACTGCGGCAGCGGCTGCAGCGAACGCTCGATGAGACGGCCACCGCCGCAGGCATCTCCAAACCCTTTCTTTCTCAGGTGGAGCGTGGGCTTGCCTCGCCTTCGTTGACGTCGTTGGCGGGAATCGCCGGCGCGCTGGGCGTGCCGCTGCATTACTTCGTCGATACGCCGAGTGAAGACAAAACGGTACATCGAGCCGAGCACTTGCGCTTCTTCAGCTTTTCCGGCTCCCCCAATTTGTTCGCACGCCTAACCAGTTCGTCGGTCGGCAGTCAGATCGATAGCCTGCTGGTACGGCTTCCGGTAGGCGACGCGTCGGACACCGAAGTGACGACGCATGCCGGCGAGGAGTTCGTCTACTTGATTTCGGGCGAGCTTTCGCTGACGGTTGAAGGCAAGACGTTCAAGCTGCACGCGGGCGACAGCGCGCATTACGAATCGACCGTACCGCACAGCTGGGCCAATACGGGCGATGTTGAAACGACCCTGGTCTGGGTCGGCACGCCACGGCTTTTTTGACGGCGCGCGGCGCGGCGCTAATCAGCACGCGTGCCGCGCGCGAGACGCGAGTCCGTCGCGCGCAGCACGGTCAACTATCACTTATCACTTGCCCGCCACTGCAAGCGAGGCATCCGAAGTGTTTGCGGCATCGCGCTGGCGATTGAGATCCGACAGCCGTCGCATGAGCGGCAGCAGCACGATCGATAGCACCGTGCCCGCTGTCGCGAGCCAGCCTAGTTGCGAGAAGAACTTCGTATAGACGTGCAGCGATGCCTCGACGTCAAGGCTCCCCGACGGCAACTGCGAGAAGTTGGCCACAACGCTGCCGAGATAGCTCGACACGCCTACGGTGACGAAATACGCCCCCATCATGAAGCCGCTCATGCGAACCGGCGTATAGCGCGCAATCGCTGCCTGCCCCAAGCCGCTCACGAGCAGTTCGCCCAGCGAGTAGAGACCGTAGCCCCACACCATCATCCACGACGACACGCGGCCGTCGACTGCATCGCGGCCGCCGAGCGCGTAGATGAAGTAGCCGGCCGCGACGGCGGCAAAGCCGATCGCGAACTTGGCAGGCACGCTGAGGTCGCCACGACCGCGCGCAAGGTGCGTATAAAGCGCCGCGAGCACGGGGCTCAACAGCATGATCCAGATCGGGTTAAGCGCCTGAAACTGTGCCGGGCTCCAGGTAAAGAGCTTGATGCCGAAGAGCGTAAAGGAGGGATCGACATTGCGCAGTGCAAAGAGCGTCAGCGATGTCGACATCTGCTGATAGAAGACGAAGAACAGGATCGACTGCAACAGCATGATCAAGGCGGCGATGAGGCCGGCACGCTCGCCACGATTGCACTTCGTAAGCAGGTAGAAAAACACAGCGAGAACGATGACTGCCGCCACAAAGACACAAGCCACCGCAAGCGAGCGGTGACCAATCATGAACGCAGCAGCCGCCCACAGCACAACGCCCCCCACCGCAATCACCGCCACGCGCCGCCAGGCGATCGGCTTTTGATCGGGCACTGAACCCACATGCGCGAGCGAGCGATACCGCATCAAGAAATTGAGGACCCCAAGCACCATGCCGGCACAGCAAACGGCGAACGCCGCGTGCCAGCCCCAGCGATCCTTGATCCAGGGCGTCGCCAACATTGAAATGGTCGAGCCGATGTTGACCGACATGTAGTAGATCGTGAACGCGCTGTCGATGCGCGCTTCGTCGCCTTCGTAGATGCTACGTACAAGGTTCGCCGAATTCGGCTTGAAGAGCGTACCGCCCACCACGATCACGGCGAGCGACGCATACATGAACGACAGGCTATCGATGGGCAGCGCGAGCATCAGATAGCCCACGATGTAGATGCAGGCGCCCACCAGCATCGCGCGACGCGTGCCGATCACTTTGTCGCCGAGCCACCCACCGATCACCGGTGCCGTATAGTTGATCGCACCGAACGCACCCCAGACGAGATAGGCCTGCGCATCGCTGAACCCCGCCTTTTGGATCATGAACAGCACAAGCAGCGCCGCCATGCCGTAAAAGCCGAAGCGCTCCCACATCTCCACGAGAAAAACCGTGGTGAATGCCTGTTTTTGCGACGCACGCGCCGCGTGCGATACGGATGATTCCATTGAATGCCCCGTTGTTATTGGTGGTGTCGCCGACAATCTTCCAGCAAGCGTGCAGGCTCTGTCGACTAGCTGGTCTGCTATGCGAGCGCCATCACACTAACTGGCGCTGCGCATCGGGTTCTACATCGAGTGACGCGGCAAGCAGCGACTGCGTGTAGGGATGCGAGGGCGTACTCAGCACATCGAGCGCCTCGCCAGCCTCGACGATGCGCCCCGCTTTCATGACGACGACGCGATGCGCCATCGCGCGAATCACGGCAAGATCATGCGTGATCAGCAAGTAACTCAAGCCGTACTTTTCCTGCAGGTTTGCGAGCAACGCCAGCACCTGCTTTTGAACGGATACGTCGAGCGCGCTGGTCGGCTCGTCGAGCACGAGCAGTTCGGGTTCTACTGCAAGCGCACGTGCAATTGCGATGCGCTGACGCTGGCCGCCGGAAAACTCATGCGGATAACGCGTAATCGCATCGGCGGGCAAACCGACCTCTTCCAACAGTTCAGCCACCCGTGCCCGACGCGTCGCGGCATCCTTCGCGCGACCATGGACATGCAACCCCTCGCCCACGATCTGCTCGATCGTCATGCGCGGCGACAGCGAGCCGAACGGATCTTGGAACACCACCTGCATCCGCGAGCACAGGCCTCGCCACTCTTGCGGCGAAGCGCGAAACTTCGCGAGCGGCCGGCCGCCGATGCGGATCTCCCCAAGCGCCGCGCGCTGCAAGCCGAGCACCGTCGACGCCAGCGTCGACTTGCCCGAGCCCGATTCGCCGACGATGCCCAAGGTCTCCCCGCGCTTCAAGTGCAAGTCGATACCTTCGAGGGCACGAAACTTCGCACTCCCAAATAACCCCTGCAGGCCCTTGGCGCGCGTGCGGTAGTCGACGGCAAGCCCCTCGATATCGAGCACGCGCGGCGCGTTCGCCGGCACGGGCACCACTGTGCGGCGCGGTTCGCTGTCGATAAGCCGCTTTGTGTACGGATGTTGTGGGTTGCTGAAAAGCGCTTCCGTCGTATTCGTTTCGACGAGTATGCCCTTTTCCATCACAGCGACGCGTTGAGCAAAGCGCTTGACGAGATTGAGGTCATGCGTGATCAACAGCACCGCCATGCCGCGCTCGGCTGCCGCCTCTTCCTGCAAGTCGATGAGCAGATCGACGATCTGCTGACGCACCGTCACGTCGAGCGCCGTCGTTGGCTCATCTGCGAGCAAGAGACGCGGCCTGCACGCGAGCGCCATCGCGATCATCGCGCGTTGACGCTGGCCGCCCGAGAGTTGGTGCGGGAAGCTGTCAATGCGCCGCTCAGGTTCAGGAATGCCGGTGCGTCGCAACAGCTCAATGCCGCGCTGGCGCGCCGCATTGGGGCGCAGGCCCTCATGCAGGCGCAGGCTTTCGGCGATCTGCTTCCCCACGGTGTAGAGCGGGTTGAGCGCCGTCATCGGCTCCTGAAACACCATGGCGATTTCAGCACCACGGATGCCGCGCATTTGCTGCTCGGTCTTTTGCAGGAGATCCTCGCCGCCGAACAGCATGCGGCCGCTCGTTGTCGATTGCCGGACGAGCTGCAAAATCGACAGCGCTGTCACGCTTTTTCCCGAACCCGATTCGCCGACGAGTGCGACGCGCTCGCCGCGCCCGATCGACAGGTTCAAGTTATGCACGCAGGCTTTTGCACCGAAGCTCAGGCAAAAGTTCTCGATCGATAGCAATGGCGTCGCGTTCATTGATCGCCGCCTCCGAAAGCCGAACCGTGCCCGCGCGTATCGAGCGCGTTGCGCAGTGCGTCGCCCATGAACGTCAGCAACAGCAGCGTCACAACGAGCGCCGAAAATGCCGATGCGGAAATCCACCACGCATCGAGGTAGTTCTTCCCTTCCTGCAGCAGCTCGCCCAAGCTCGGCAGCGGCGGCGGCACACCGAGTCCCAGAAAATCGAGGCTCGCGAGCGACAGAATTGCGGCGCTCATGCGAAACGGCAGAAACGTAATGACAGGGGTCAAGCTGTTCGGCAGGACATGACGCCAGATGATTTGCCAGTTAGACAGACCCATCGTGCGCGCCGCCTTCACGTAGTCGAGCGACCGGTTGCGCAAGAACTCGGCGCGCACGTAGTCGGACAGCACGAGCCAGCCGAACATCGACAACAAGACGAAAAGCAGCCACAGCGTCGGCTCGAAAATCGATGCGAAGATGATCAGCAAATAAAGATCCGGCATCGAGCCCCAGATCTCGATGAGCCGCTGCCCGACGAGATCGATGCGCCCGCCATAAAAACCCTGAACGGCACCCGTCAGCACGCCGAAGACGACGCCCGATAGGGTCAGCGCGAACGCCATCAGCACGGAGACGCGAAAGCCGTACAGCAATCGCGCGAGC
>Ga0310811_10014000_pt1 | contig 10453 bp, 7 predicted proteins | sample YCmetagenome_FD_207642 | JGI IMG/M metagenome (GOLD analysis project Ga0310811, IMG submission 207642) | Soil microbial communities from experimental microcosm in Duke University, North Carolina, United States - YC | ecosystem: Engineered > Artificial ecosystem > Soil microcosm > Unclassified ... | reverse complement strand
GCACCGCGCTGTGAACCACCTTGCCGCGGCGATAGACCACGAGCTGTGTTCCGGGAAATCGTCCGGCATCGATATAGCGGCGCTTGAGGTGGTCTTCGACGCGGTCGAGAGCGGCCTTGGACATGCCGGCGGATTCGGGCGAGGCGGGAGCTAACATCGATCATGTCTCCAGAGCTGTCTCGGTCAGGCTTGATAGCTGAAAAGGTGCTCCATTCCAATTGCAACCCGTCTTACCCCGGTGAAATGGCTGGTGTAGGCTTGATGTCAAGGAAACGCGTAAAGCCGCAGGATGGTCCCGATGACCCAGTTCAATGACACTCAGCTCACCGCCGCCGTGATCGAAAGTTTCGAGGAGACGCCGAATCCGCGCGCCAAATTCCTGCTCCAGGAGCTGGTGAAGTCGCTCCACGACTATGTCCGCAAGACCGATCTCACCTTCGCAGAATGGGAATATGCGATCGATTTCCTGACCCGCACCGGCCAGAAATGCACCGACATCCGGCAGGAGTTCATCCTGCTGTCCGACGTGCTCGGGGTTTCGATGCTGGTCGATGCCGTCAACCATCGCGAGCGCGACGGTGCGACCGAGACCACGGTGCTCGGCCCGTTCTATGTCGGCGAGCACAAAAAGACGGCGCATGGGACCGACATCTCCACCAACCTGCCGGGCGAGCGGATGTTCGTGCAGAGCCGCGTCACCGATCTCCATGGCAAGCCGCTGGCCGGTGTGCCGGTCGATGTCTGGCACGCCGATGATGACGGCTACTACGACTCCCAGAAGCCGTCTTATGCGACCGAGGGTCCGTCCTCGCGGGCGCGCTTCGTCACCGACGACGACGGCCGTTTTTTCTTCCGCACCATCCTGCCGTGCAGCTATCCGATTCCGACCGATGGGCCGGTCGGCGAGATGATCCTGCAGACCAGGCGGCATCCGATGCGGCCGGCGCATGTTCATTTCCTGGTCAACGCGCCGGGCTATGAGCCGCTGATCACCCATGTCTTCATCGACGGCGACAAATATCTCGATTCCGACGTGGTGTTCGGAGTGAAGGATGACCTCATCGCCAGGATCGAGAAGCGCGATGATGCGGCGATGCCGGACGGCAAGCCGGCAAAGGCACCCTGGCATCTGATGACCTATGAGTTTCACCTGAAGCCCGGCCACGGCGCGGCGCCGCAGCCGCTCGGTGTCAGGGAGACCGAAGTCGCCTGAGCGCGGGTTCAGCGTCGCCTGCTCAATTTTTGTGCGGCGCACAAGGATTGAGCGAATCGCAAATTTAGGGGGCGGCGCTGCAATCGAATGCGTCGCTCCTTAGAGCGACAACGTACTGTAATTTATATCCTTTCAGCACCCGTTCGGCTTGGCACGAGGCTTGAATAGCCTCTCTTCGACGCCATCGATGCCGTCCTCGAAATCTTCATCCGAATCGTCGCGCCGCCAGGCCGGGGCATTCCCGGCGCGTGCCTTTGCGCGCGCGAATTTGACGGCCGCGACGCCGGAGGAAGCGACATTCAGCGCAGAAAGGAATTCTCTCGTGAGCAATCAGAGCCCGACTCAGAGCCCGACCTGGATCTCGGAGTGGAAACCGGAGGACGAGACGTTCTGGAATTCGACCGGCAAGTTCGTCGCGCGGCGCAACCTGATCTGGTCGATCGTAGCGGAGCATGTCGGATTTTCGGTCTGGCTGATCTGGAGCATCGTTGCGACCAAGCTGCCGCAGGCGGGCTTTCACTACGCGACCGATCAGTTGTTTCAGCTGGTCGCGATTCCCGGGCTGATCGGCTCGCTGATGCGCTTTCCCTATACATTCGCGGTCACCAGGTTCGGCGGCCGCAACTGGACCATCTTCAGCGCCTCGGTGCTCTTCATTCCGACACTTGGGCTCGCTTATTTCGTCAGTCACCCCGAGACGCCGTTCTGGCTGATGCTGCTGGTTGCCTCCACCGCGGGTCTCGGTGGCGGCAACTTTGCTTCCTCCATGACCAACATCTCCTTCTTCTATCCGGATCGCATGAAAGGCTGGGCACTTGGTCTGAATGCGGCAGGCGGAAATATCGGGGTCAGCAGCGTGCAGTTGCTGACGCCGATCCTGATGGGCCTTGGCCTGATCAATCTCTATCAGGCGAAACCGGTTGCCGGAATCTATCTCCAGAATGCCGGGCTGATGTGGGTGCTGCCGATCGTCATTGCGGTGTGTGGCGCGGTGTTCTTCATGAACAACCTGACCAATGCCAAGTCATCGTTCAAGAACCAGCTTGCCATCATCGGGCGCCGGCACACCTGGATCATGTCGTTCCTCTATGTCGGGACCTTCGGCTCCTTCATCGGCTATTCGGCGGCGTTTCCGCTGTTGATCAAGACGCAATTCCCGGCGGTCACGATCGGCATCGCCTTCCTCGGACCGCTGGTCGGGTCGCTGTCGCGTCCGCTCGGTGGCCTGCTGGCGGATAAGGTCGGCGGCGCCATCGTGACGTTCTGGAATTTCATCGCGATGGCGGCAGCGACAATTGGCGTTTTGTATTTCGTCGGCGCCAAGGACTTCACCGGCTTTCTCGTGATGTTCCTGATCCTGTTCGTCACCACCGGTATCGGCAACGGTTCGACCTACCGGATGATCCCGTCGATCTTCCGCGAGGAGAATCTGCGTAAAGCCCAAGGCAAGGGCGAGGCCGGCCGGGCCATGGCGCTGAAGACCGCGAGCATCGAGAGCGGTGCGGCGGTCGGATTCATCGGCGCGATCGGGGCCTGTGGCGGCTATTTGATCCCGAGCGGCTTTGGCCAGTCGATTGCACTGACCGGCGGTCCGCAGCTCGCGCTGATCATCTATCTCTCGTTCTACGCCTGCTGCCTGGCGCTGACCTGGTGGTTCTATCTGCGCCGGAGCGCGGAGGAGGCGGGGGCATCGAGCCTCGCGTCGGCGCGGATCTGAGCGCGTCACCTGATCGATGCGCGGCCTCGGCCGCGCATCTCCATCCGAAAGCTGGAGCGAAACATGACCCCCGAGCAAGCCGCACTGGTTCAGCAGAGCTTTGCCAACGTGGCACCGATTTCCGATCAGGCGGCAATGATGTTCTACGATCGTCTGTTCGAGATCGCGCCGTCGGTCAAGGCAATGTTCCCTTCCGACATGACGGAGCAGCGCAAGAAGCTGATGGCGACGCTGGCCGTCGTGGTGAACGGGCTCAGCAAGCTGGACTCGGTGCTGCCGGCGGCAAGTGCCTTGGCGAAACGCCATGTCAGCTACGGGGCAAAGCCGGAACACTATCCGGTGGTGGGCTCCGCGTTGTTGTGGACGCTGGAGAAGGGATTGGGCGCGGGCTGGACCCCTGACATCGCCGACGCCTGGGGCGCGGCCTATGCCACCTTGTCCGGCTTCATGATTTCTGAAGCCTACGGCCAAGCTCAGGCAGCCGAATAGGAGCAAGGCGATGAGTGAACCCCTCGTCGTCGTCGGCAATGGAATGGCGGCCGCGCGCTTCGTCGACGAACTGGCCAAGGTCGCGCTCGGCCGTTACGCCGTTGCCGTGATCGGCGAGGAGCCGCGGCTTGCCTATAACCGCGTGCTGCTGTCGTCGGTGCTCGCGGGCGAGACGCAGTCCCACGACATCGAGCTCAGACCAGCGTCCTGGTGGCGCGATCGTGGTGTCACCTTGAAATATGGCTGCCGGGTCAGCGAGATCGATGTCGGTCGACGCGAGCTCAAGATCGCGAACGAGGAAAGCGTCGCGTTTTCCAGGCTGGTGCTCGCGACCGGCTCGACAGCGCTGCGGCTCAATCTGCCGGGCGCCGAGCTCGCCGGTGTCTATACGTTTCGCGACACGCGGGATGTCGATCTGTTGCTGACGCTGGCGGCGCAAAAGAAACGTGTCGTCGTCATCGGCGGCGGCTTGCTGGGCTTGGAAGCGGCCTATGGCCTTGCAAAAGCGGGCGCGCCGGTCGCGCTCGTCCATTTGATGGATCGGTTGATGGAACGCCAGCTCGATGCGCCCGCTGCCGATCTCCTGAAGTCGCTGGTCGAGCCCAAGGGCATCAAGGTCCTGCTCAATGCCAACACCGCGCGCATCCACGGCACGACGCGGGTTGAAGGCGTTGAACTCACCGATGGACAACGGCTCGACGCCGACGCGGTGATCTTCGCGGCTGGCATCCGCCCGAACACGGCTCTGGCCAAGGAAGCCGGGATCACCGTCAACCGCGGCATCGTCGTCGACGATCATATGCAGACGGCTGCGCCGGATATCTTCGCGCTCGGCGAATGCGCCGAGCACCGCGGCGTCTGCTATGGACTGGTCGAGCCGGCCTATGAGCAGGCCCGGGTTCTGGCGCGCCATCTCGCCGGTGGACCCGACAGCTATGGCGGCAGCGTGGTTGCGACCAATCTCAAGGTCTCCGGTGTCAGCGTGTTCTCTGCCGGCGATTTCATGGGCGCAGAGGGCAGCGAGGCCATCGTCCTCAAGGATATCAAGCGCGGCATTTATCGGAAGCTTGTGATTGCCGACGGGCGCCTCACCGGTGCGGTGCTGGTCGGCGATGTCAGCGATGCGCTCTGGTATCTCGAACTGATCCGCTCCCGCCAATCCGTGGCGGCGATCCGCGGCGACATGATGTTCGGCCGTTCCTTCATTCGAAAGGAGGCGGCGTAATCCAATGCCGCGACTTCGCACATGACCGCCGTCGATCCCACCTTGCGTGAAACGCGCACGACCTGTGCTTATTGCGGCGTCGGCTGCGGCGTGCTCGCAACGCCGGACGGGAACGGTGGGGCCGCGATTTCCGGCGATCCAACACATCCCGCCAATTTCGGGCGGCTGTGCTCCAAGGGCTCGGCGCTCGGCGAGACGCTGGGGCTGGAGGGCCGGTTGCTTCATCCGATGATCCGCTGCGACAACGGTGCGCTGGAGCGGATCGCCTGGAGCGACGCGCTCGACCATGTTGCGCATCGGCTCGGGCACATCATCCGGCGCGACGGGCCGGGCGCAGTCGCGTTCTATCTGTCCGGCCAGTTGCTGACCGAGGATTATTACGTCGCCAACAAGCTGATGAAGGGTTTCATCGGCAGCAGCAACGTAGACACCAATTCGCGGCTGTGCATGTCGTCATCGGTCGCGGGCCATCGCCGCGGCTTCGGCGCCGATACGGTGCCGGGTTGCTATGAGGACCTCGATGAAGCCGATCTGCTGGTGCTGACGGGCTCCAACGCCGCCTGGTGTCATCCGGTGCTGTTCCAGCGCATGATGGCCAACAAGCAGGAGCGCGGCGCGCGCATCGTGGTGATCGATCCGCGCCACACCGATACGGCCGAGGATGCCGATCTGTTTCTCGGATTGAAGCCGGGCACCGATACAGCGCTGTTCAGTGGATTATTGGTCTATCTCGCCGACAACGGCGCGCTCGATCGCGACTATATCGAACATTACACTTCCGGCCTCGATGAAGCCATTGCGCGGGCGCGCAGCATGGCCGGCAGCGTGGCCGCAACTGCGCTCGCCACCGGACTTACGGAGTGTGACGTCGCCGGGTTTTTCCAGATGTTCGCCGCGACGCCGCGCGTGGTCACGCTGTATTCGCAGGGCGTCAACCAGTCGGCGCAGGGCACCGACAAGGTCAACGCCATCCTCAATTGCCATCTGGCTACCGGGCGGATCGGCAAGGTCGGCGGATCGCCGTTTTCCTTGACCGGCCAGCCCAATGCGATGGGCGGGCGCGAAGTCGGCGGCCTCGCCAACCAATTGGCCGCGCATATGAACTTCACGCCGCCGGATATCGACCGGGTCAGGCGGTTCTGGAAGGCGCCGCGCATCGCGACCCACGACGGCCTGAAAGCGCTGCAGATGTTCGAGGCGATCGGACGCGGCGAGATCAAGGCGCTGTGGGTGATGGGCACCAACCCGGCGGTGTCCTTGCCGGACGCCGACGCCGCGCGCGCAACGCTTTCAAAGCTCGAACTGTTCGTGGTTTCGGAAAATGTCCGTTCCAACGATACCGTGAATTCAGGCGTCCAGGTGCTGCTGCCGGCACAGGCCTGGGGCGAGAAGTCCGGCACCGTGACCAATTCGGAGCGTCGTATCTCGCGGCAGCGTGCGTTTCTGCCGGCGCCGGGTGAGGCCAGGCCGGATTGGTGGATCGTCAGTGAAGTCGCCAAGCGGCTCGGCTTCGGCGCGGCATTCGATTTCAAGTCGGCCGCCGATATTTTTCGCGAGCACGCGGCGCTGTCGGCCTTCGAGAACAACGGTAGCCGGGATTTCGACATCGGCGCCTTGAGCGCGATGTCGGACGAGGCATTCGACGAGATGTCGCCGCTGCAATGGCCGATGCGTGATGGCGAGTTGGATCCGCAGCGGCGCTTCTTCGCCGAGGGTGGTTTCTTTACCAACGACCGCAAGGCGAGGTTCGTCGCGCCCGAAGTGCCGCTATTGCGCAGCGAGACCACGGCTTCGCGGCCGCTGCGGCTCAACACGGGCCGGATCCGCGACCAGTGGCATACGATGACGCGAACTGGGGCCAGTCCGAGGCTGGGCCAGCATCTGCCGGAGCCGTTCGTCGAGATCCACCCTGATGACGCGATCAGGTACAGCGTCGATGACGGCGACTTCGCGCGCATCACCACCGACTACGGTCAATGCGTACTCAAGGTGGTCGTAAGTGAACGCCAGCAGCGCGGCATGCTGTTTGCGCCGATCCACTGGAGTGCCGAAACGGCTTCAGGGGCGCGCGTCGGTGCGCTGGTGGCGCCGTTTACGGATCCGTTTTCCGGCCAGCCCGAGAACAAGGCGACGCCGGCCGCAATCGCGCCGTATGAGTATGTCTACCGCGGCTTTGCGCTTTCGCGTCGCCCCCTCAAATTGCCATCGCAGATCTGGTGGACCCGCGTGTCGATCAGCGGCGGCTATGGCTATCTGCTGGCCAACAACGCCGACCTCGCCGGCTGGCAAACCTGGTTGCGTCAGGTCGAGGGCGATGATGTTGCCGAATACACCGATTTTCACGGCGGCATCTATCGCGCGGCGTCGTTTGCAGGGGATCGCATCGCGAGCTGCCTGTTCGTGGGTCCCGCGCACGACGCCGGCGACTGGAACGTGGCCAAGAGCCTGTTTGCCGTGGACGCCCTGACCAGTGATCAACGGCGGACGCTGCTGTCCGGCCGGTCGGCGGAGGGAATGGTCAGCGCCGGCCCGGTCGTGTGTGCCTGTTTTGGCGTCGGCCGTGACACGATCTGCGATGCGATCGCGGCCGGCGCAGTGACGCCGGCGGAGATCGGGGCCAAGCTGAAGGCCGGGACCAATTGCGGTTCATGCATTCCGGAGTTGAAGCGCTTGATTGCGCAGGCGAATGCGCCCGGCGCTAAACCGCAGGATGAACGTCAGGTCGCAGCCGCTTCCAGCTGACAAGTAATCGTTGCGTCATTGCAAGAGGCCTGGTCATTTGGCACGTCATTCCGGGATGGTGCGTTAGCACCAGACCTCAGATGCGCAATTGCGCATCGGGGAATCTCGAGATTCCGGATCGCCGCTTCGCGCCGTCCGGAATGATGGGGCAATAAACTGCTTCGCTTCGCTCGCAATGACGGGCGGATCGAACGGTCGACGACCTGCGCCATCTCATCTATGGTGCACCTGCTTACGTAATGCAGGTGACACCTCCCGATGATGTATCTCGACACTCCGCCACGGCTCATCCAGGCCGAAGTCTTCTCGGCGATGCCCGATCAGTTCCGCCGCAAGGGCGTCAGTACGGAATGGGCGGACGCCAACCGGCCCGGCCAGCCTGTCGATTGCTTCATCGAAGGCCCGTCATTCGATGCCGAGGGCAATCTCTATATCGTCGACGTTCCGTTCGGGCGTATCTTCAGAATCGCGCCAGACGGCAAATGGTCGCTCGTGGTGGAGTATGAGGGCTGGCCGAACGGGCTGAAGATCAGCCGCGAGGGGCGCATTCTCGTCGCCGACTATCGGCGCGGCATCATGGAGCTCGACGCCAAGGCTGGCCGCATGCGGCCGGTGCTGGCTTCCCGCAATTCCGAGTCCTTCAAGGGCTGCAACGATCTGCATCTCGCCTCCAACGGCGACATCTATTTCACCGATCAGGGCCAGACCGGCCTGCACGATCCGACCGGCCGGGTTTACCGGTTGACGCCGGGCGGCCGGCTCGATTGCCTGATCAATACCGGCATCAGCCCAAATGGGCTGGTGCTAGATCCCACCGAGACCGTGTTGTTCGTTGCGATGACGCGCGATAATGCGGTGTGGCGGATGCCGTTCATGAAGGACGGCAGCGTGTCGAAGGTCGGACGGTTCTGCTCGATGTTCGGTCCAGGCGGCCCCGACGGCATGACCATGGATGGCGCCGGGCGCCTGTTTGTGGCACATGTTTCACTCGGTCATGTCTTTGTATTCGCGCCGAGCGGCGAACTGATCGCACGTATCAAGTCTTGCGCGAGTGCGGCCTGCACCAATGTCGCGATCGGTGGCAAGAACAAGGACCGGCTTTACATCACGGAGTCCATCACCGGCACGGTGATGGTCGCGGACATCAGTGGATTGAGATAGCCAATGCAAAAGCGGCAATTCGGCAACGCCGGCGCCCGCGTGTCCGTGATCGGCCAGGGCACCTGGTATATCGATCGCGGTGACCGCAAGACGGCGATCGCGGCGTTACAGCGCGGTCTCGACCTCGGCATGACCCATATCGACACCGCGGAAATGTACGGCGAGGCCGAGCCTGTGATCGCCGAGGCCATCGCCGGCCGCCGCGACGAGGTGTTTCTGGTCTCCAAGGTGTTGCCGAGCAACGCCTCTCGCCGCGGCACGATCGCGGCTTGCGAACGTTCGCTCAAACGGCTGAAGACCGACCGGCTCGACTGCTATCTCCTGCATTGGCCTGGATCCTATCCGCTCACTGAGACGGTTGCCGCGTTCGAGGAGCTGGTCAGCGCCGGAAAAATCCGTAGCTGGGGTGTCAGCAATTTCGATGTCGACGATCTCGACGAGCTGAGTGCGGTCGCCGACGAGGGCAGGATCGCCTGCAACCAGGTGCTCTACCATTTGCAGGAGCGCGCGATCGAGCATGCGGTGATTCCGTGGTGTAAGCAGAACAAAGTCGCGGTGGTCGCTTACTCGCCGTTCGGTCACAATGATTTTCCGTCACCGGCGAGCAAGGCCGGGCAGGTATTGCAGACGATCGCCGACGCTCACGGCGTATCGCCGCGGCAGGTCGCGCTTGCGTTCCTCACGCGCGACCCCGATGTGCTCGCCATTCCAAAAGCCTCGACCGCCGAGCATGCGGCCGACAATGCCGCAGCGGGCCAGCTGACGCTGAGCGCAGATGAAACCGCGCGTTTGGACAAGGCCATTCCGCGAGGCCCAAAACCGCGTGGCCTGCCGATGCTGTAGCGGTCACGATCCGTTACATACTGTTTCAGCTTCTGTTTTGACGCGTTTTCTTCACGCGAACCGGCATCCGCCTCGCTCGAAAGCGCTATATGGCCTGCGACGCGCCGTCGCGGATATCAGCGCATATCGGCTGCCCGATTTCGCCCGTTGCTGGCCTGGCGCATTTAGCGTTTTTTTAACGCGCTCGATTCGATCATTCGATTTTCACGCCGAGTTTCGCCTTGTCCCCTCCATCAGCCTTACCCGTCAGGCTGGAAGTTCCTCCGTTGCCGTTGGCCGAGAAGAAGCCGGTCGCTCGACCGTTGTCGGCGCATGCCGACAAGCCATTTCGCGGTATCGCGCTGGTCCTGCTCGCCACCGTATTTCTCGGGACCTCGGATACCACCTCCAAATATCTGTCGGCGACGCTGCCCTCGATCGAGATCGCCTGGATCCGCTTTCTCGTATTTCTGCTGATCATGTCTCCGGCGTTGCTGCCGGGAACGCGGTTCTATGCACTGCCGACCCGTCGCGCCGGGCTGCTGCTGGTGCGCAGCACTGCGCTGATGGCGTCGGCGATCTTCTTCATCTCCGGCTTGCGGTACATCCCGATAGCGGAAGCCTCCGCCACCAGCTTCGTGTCGCCGCTTTTCGTGACCGGGCTGTCGATCTTTCTTCTGAAAGAGAGTGTCGGCTTGCGCCGCTGGCTTGCGACCGCGGTTGGCCTGATCGGTGTGCTGATCGTGTTGCGGCCCGGTTCCAGTGCGTTTCATCCCGCCGCCATGTTCTCGATCGTCTCGGCGTTCGCCTGGGCCATTACCCTGGTCTTGACGCGAAAGATGAGCGGCGAGCCTGCGCTCACCATGATGGCCTATGCCTCGATTGTCGGCTTCGTCATCATGTCGGCGCTGGTCCCCTTCGTCTGGGTTACCCCGAGCTGGCACGATATCTTCTTCGGTATCGTTGTCGGGATCGCATCGACCACGGGGCAGTGGATCGTGGTGCTGGCGTTCCGCTATGCCAATGCTTCGGTACTGGCGCCGTTTTCCTACACCCAACTGCTCTGGGTGAGCTTTCTCGGCGT
>Ga0310811_10013999_pt1 | contig 10453 bp, 16 predicted proteins | sample YCmetagenome_FD_207642 | JGI IMG/M metagenome (GOLD analysis project Ga0310811, IMG submission 207642) | Soil microbial communities from experimental microcosm in Duke University, North Carolina, United States - YC | ecosystem: Engineered > Artificial ecosystem > Soil microcosm > Unclassified ... | reverse complement strand
ATGCACGACTGCACCGCTTCGCTACGGCGGCAACGACCGTCCGGCACACCGCCTGACCGCGCCGAATCCGACACCACTGACCATCCCGGCCTATCAATCGCCATAGCCGCGAAGCTTCCAACCGCGTTGGGGCACTCCGCGGTTTCCTCCATCGGGCTTATTCGACGCCTGCCGGCACGCGCGCAGGCGTGCACATTCCTGTGGCCGATGGCAGGCATCGAATAAACCTTAACGAACTCGGTCCGAACAGGCGCGCTGGTCCACCGACGCGCGCGGCAGCACGAGACGCGATTAGGGTCACTCACACGCCGCGCCGCGCTCCCTATTTCCATTTCGAGCCAAGCGTTTCGAGTCCAGCTTTCTTGAGGTCATCTGCCACCATCACCACGCGAAACTCGCAGTCGGCATTGAACGTAAGAAACCATGGCTCCGCGAATTTTGGAATCTGTGCCGGCTCATCAAGGTTCACGATGAGGATTGCTCCACGTGTTCCGTTTTGCTCGGTAAAGTAGGCGGCTTCCGGTTTCAGCTCTGCGAGAATCCTCTCGATTAACTCTCCGATGGAGCCATCGCGCACAAAAGCGTTGAATGGGTCGTGTGGTAATCGTATGTTGAGAAGCATGCGCATCGTGTTCCTCCTTGATTGGGTCCGAACGGATCCTTCAAGAATAGGAGTTTGTCGCGCTATTGGCTGTGGCCATTCAACAAACCAGCGAAGAGTAATTTGAGGGCATTCACATGCGTTGCTGAGCGCTCGACGCGCTGGCGTTCCCGGGAAAGATGGAAGGTTTCAACCGTAGTTTGCCGAAATGTCATCCGCGTATTGAATGGCCGTTTGCTGAGCAGAGCGGTCGTCTGAACGTCCGAGCCGCGTGGCGGACGAATGACACTTCTTGGCCGAGGCTGTGTAAAAACGCGAGTGATCGCCTAGACTGAATCAACCCGTTGGCGCGAGAGGTGAAGATGGGGCGATTTGTCGAAGGTGCGGACCGCAATCAGGTAACGCTGCTGCCGGAATGTCTTGATGACTTCATCGCAGAAGACAATCCGATCAGAATAGTCGATGCATTCGTAGAAGAGCTCGAACTGGCTTCCCTAGGGTTTGAAGGGGCCACGCCAGCAACCACGGGTCGCCCGTCATACCACCCCACGGTGTTGCTCAAGATCTACATCTACGGCTATCTCAATCGTGTTCAGTCGAGCCGGCGTCTGGAGCGAGAGTGCCAACGCAATGTCGAACTGATGTGGTTGACCGGCCGCCTCGCGCCGGACTTCAAGACAATTGCCGAGTTCAGGCGAAGCAACGGAGAAGGCATCCGCAACGTGTGTCGGCGTTTCGTGATGATATGCCGTGACCTGAAGCTCTTTACGCAAGCTGTCGTTGCTATCGACAGCAGCAAGTTCAAGGCGGTTAACAGCCGCGACCAGAACTTCACACCCAACAAGATCGAGAGGCGGCAGGAACAGATCGAACAAAGCATTCAGCGCTACCTGGATGCGCTGGAAACAGCAGATCGCACTCAACCACCCGAAGTTGAAGCGAAGACCGATCGGCTACGGGAAAAGATCGAGACGCTGCGTGAACAGATGCGCGATCTGGATCGCGCAGCAACGCTCTTAAACAATCTGCCGGAAAAGCAGGTCTCGCTAACCGATCCCGACTCACGCTCGATGATCTCGCAAGCCAAAGGCACAGGCGTGGTTGGCTACAACGTTCAGGTGGCTGTCGATAGCCGACATCATCTCATCGTGACGCACGAAGTCACGAACATTGGCAGCGACCGGGCGCAGTTGAGCCCGATGGCGAAGGCCGCGCGTGATGCCATGGGCAAGAAGAAGATCAAGGCACTGGCAGATCGCGGCTACTTCAGCGCACCGGAAATCAAGGCTTGTGATGACGTGGGCATCGCAGCACTTGTGCCCAAAACGCAAACCTCGAGTGCAAAGGCTGACGGGCGGTTCGACCGGGCAGACTTCATCTATATAGCCAAAGATGACCAGTACCTGTGTCTAGCGGGTCAACGAGCCATCTATCGATTCAGCTCGGTTGAGCGTAGTAACCAGATGACCCTGCGCACCTACTGGAGCAGCGCGTGCCCTCGATGTCCGATGAAGAGTCAGTGTACGCCAGCTGATTACCGGCGTATCCGCCGCTGGGAGCACGAAGCCGTGCTAGAGGCGATGCAGTACCGGCTGGATCGCCAGCTCGACGCCATGACGATACGACGCCGTACGGTCGAGCACGTGTTCGGCACAGTCAAGCACTGGATGGGTTCGACACACTTCCAGATGCGCGGACTTGGCCACGTCGCAACCGAAATGAGCCTGCATGTACTGACATACAACTTCAAGCGCATCATCAGGATTCTGGGATTCGCCAAAGCGATGCGCGCGATGAAGCTGGCAGGCGCGTGATCTCGCGCGCCGTTCCTGCTAACTCGGTCAGTAACGATTAGGCACGGCAAGCCGTCTGCATTCAGGCGGGCGCGCAAATGTGTTCTCGCGATGCTCTATCGACTAACCCGAGCGTTTTTACACAACCTCGGCCAACAACAGTCCTTCGACCGGTGAGTCAAATTTGTCGACAATTGAGACAATTTTTGATGAGTTGCAGGGCAGAGCGCACGAGGCAGACTATCCTGTGGATAGATGGTATGAACGCCGCCCTCTCTCAGCAGGGATTCGTGCGCGGCCAGATGCGACTTTGGAGAGATGTTGGTTGGGTCCCTCCAGAACCGAACGGCATCTATGTGCCAAAGTGGAAGTGTCACTGCCACTTAGGAACGGAGGGACCATCATGAATACTACGACGTTCGGGCTTGATATTGCCAAACGCACTTTCCAGATGTAATGGGTTGAAGTGGGAACCGGAGAGATCGTAAATCGGCGATTTTCGAAGCAGCAACTTATAGAATTTCTTGGTCAACGATCTGCCGGGCTTGTCGCATTGGAAGCCTGCGGGAGCGCGCACTGGTGGGCACGTAAGATCGTGGCGCTCGGTCATAAAGTCGTATTGCTGCACGCGAGGTTCATCCGCCCGTTCGTTCAGAATAACAAGACGGATGCCACTGACGCTCGTGCGATCTGGACAGCAGCACAGCAACCCGGCATGCGTTCGGTAGCACCGAAGTCAGCGGAGCAGCAAGCCACTTTGGCTTTACATCGCATGCGCTCCCTGATGGTCAAGTTACGTACCATGCAGGTGAACCAGCTACGTGGCCTGTTATACGAATTCGGCGTGACGCTCAAAGCGGAGCGCATTGCCGGCCTAGCCGAAGTCCGCGAGCGGCTCCCGGAGATTGAGCAGGTTGTTCCAGGCACGTTGTTCTCTGCTCTTCGTGGCCAACTTCAGTTTATCGATCGTATCGAAGACGAGATCAAGAAACTGGAGAGGCAAATCGTTGCCTGGCAGCGGCAGGAGGCAGCATGTCGGCGAATCGCTGCCATTCCAGGTATTGGTCCATTGACGGCGACAGCCCTGGTCGCGACCATTGGCGATCCTTCTGCATTCAAATCGGGACGTGAACTCGCTGCATATCTCGGCCTGGTCCCCAGGCAAAACGGTACGGGTGGCAAGACTCGATTGGGCGGAATAAGCAAGCGAGGCGACGCCTATGTACGCATGCTGCTGATCCATGGAGCAAGAGCCGTTCTATTCAAAAGCAGGAGCAAAAGTGCCTGGTGCGAAGAACTCTCTCTGCGGCGTCCGACGAATGTGGTTACCGTCGCGCTGGCAAACAAGATGGTGCGAACCGCGTGGTCGCTGCTCGCGCATCAAAGCGCTTATCGGAAAGATTACGTAGCACGAGAAGCCGCGTAAGAAGCGCGGAATCAAACAAGCGTTTCCAGACTGGTTGCGAAGGTCGATAACGGTGCGATGGCGAGACAGGTTGGTCCGCAAGAACGTGAACTTGATTGACGCTGAGCGCTTTGAGCGCGTTAGATAGCAGAGGTCGTTCTTGGCGAATTCCATCAGGGCGCGCAGGCTGGCCTGCAGACGCCGGATATAAGCGTGCAACCAAATCCTTGCCCAACTTCTCAACGGTATCACCTTGCAGGCCGGGCGGCGTTCATATAAGCGTCAAGCAGAACGGCCGGTTTACCGATAATCATTTTGGCCAGTCGACCGGGGTGATTGTCGGTGGTTATTCGGCCATGTTTGTCGCTCCTTGTGATTGTCGCTGGATGATTGTCGGCGTCGGCTGTTCTGTTTGTCGCTGGCGGTTCGACGACTGTAGCTTTCGACATTCATCTCGAAGATCGTCGAATGATGGACGAGCCGGTCGATTGCAGCGACGGTCATTCCGGGATTGGGAAACACGTCGTCCCAGCCCGAGAAGGGCTGGTTGGCCGTGATGAGAAGGCTACGGCGCTCGTACCTTTCGGCGATCAGTTCGAACAGCACGCTCGTTTCAGCCTAGTCCTTGCGGGCGTACGACAGGTCGTCCAGGATGATCAGGTCGAATCGATCGAGTTTGGCAAGGGCCGTACGCGCATCGGCGCGTAATATCGCGATCAGTCGTGTATCGATATCGTCCATGATGAGAAAAACATGACCGATTCCAGCAAAAGATAAAGTTGCCGAATCCGTAAGAGCCAAGTATTCCGCGAAGCCCCGTGTCCGGAATTAACCAACAATGTCTGGCTCCTATGCGATTGCGAGACATTCTCGCGGTGTGCGTTGCAGCCCAAGTTTTCCGAAGAGGTTTCTGGGCTCGCTTAGCGCAGGAATGAGTTCAATTGTGTTCCCGGTCTGCTGCTCGATCGCCAGATCGCGGATAAAGGTCAGCGCGGAATAGTCTTCGAGTGCGAAGCCGACTGAGTCGAACGCAGGTAGAGCGATAAAAAACGAATTGACACTGGAAAAGTGTACGTTGATATTTTCACATCAACGGGGGTCTCTTATTTAATAGGGCAGAACTCAACCAGCGGTCCCGCGGAACAGAAGGGTCATGTGCCGGATGAAAATCAAGCATCGTTCCACCTTGGCGTGCCTGCGATGAGCAAGCTCGATCCTCAAGTCGAAGCCCTGTTAGAACAGTTTAAAGCCAATGCGCCCCGGCACCCTTCGTCGGCGCGCGGAGCGAGCGTGACTCCGGAACTTCTCATGATGTACGGTGCGCTCGGGATAGCGTTCGAACCGGTATGGCGAGCCGATGATTTTGACTTACCGGGGCCCGCCGGAAACATTCCTGTTCGCCTATATGCTTCGAAAGCCAGGGCGCCTCTGTGTGAATCCACGCCGATGCTCATCTACTACCACGGTGGCGCCTTTGTCTCAGGGGATCTCGATGGTCACGACACACTACTTCGCGCAATCGCCAATCGTGCTGGCTGCCTTGTCCTATCCGTAGGCTATCGCCTCGCCCCCGAGCACCCATACCCCGCTGCGAATGACGACGCACTGGCTGCGCTTAGCTGGGTCGTGGACCACGCGTCTGAGATCGGGGCGGACCCCATGCGACTGGCTGTCGGCGGGGATGGCGCAGGCGGTCTTCTGGCTGCCTGGGTGGCGCAAAGGGCCGCTGAATGCGGCATCCATTTGCGGCTTCAGGTGTTGCTCTCTCCGGTTCTCGATGCTACGGCATCGAGCGATTCGTGGAAGGAATTGGGAACCGGCGAGTTTATCGTTTCCCATAGCCGGACGCTTGAGCTGTACGACACCTATCTGCCGAAAGGGATATGCCGTGCGGATCCGAAGGTATCGCCGTTGTTCGCGACCGATCTTGCCGGGGTTGCACCGGCTCTGATCATCACGGCCGATCATGATCCGCTGCGCGATGAAGGGGATGCGTACGCAGACAAATTGAAAGCGGCAAACGTGCAGGTCGACCACACCTGTTGGCCAGGCATGATCCATGGCCTGGTATTAGTCGCAGGTGTGATCGATGCAGGGAGAGTCCTCATCGACCAGATTGCAGCAGCTCTTCGTCAAGCGCTCGCAATGCCCGACTAGGCGATCAGTCAGGCTCCCGTAGTGCGCTTCTTTCAGCGCCGATGTCCGCCAAAGAAGGTTTTATCGAAGCGAAACATCATTGCGCCCCAACGCGGCAATCATCGACGCGTTGCAACATCTGATGATCGCCTTCGACGACGGAAAATCATTTGCAAGTCTTGAGAATCAACGAGTGACCGATGTCAAGAGCGTCCAGTGTCCCTTTCGGGGTCGGCTTCGGCCCTCCGATCTCGGGGCGGCATCGCCGGCGCACTTTCAAGAGCCTTGCGGTGTTCCCACTTGTGTCAAACTCTTTTATCGCGAGATGCCGATACCAATGGTGTTGGGTTGTTATTGTGTCAAACTCTATTTCGTCAGAGCGTGATCAAGCGTTCCGTTAAGTGACTGATTATGTGACGTTCACGGTGTCAAACTCTTTTGTTCGTTCACACCAGGGCGAGGTTCAAGGCTGGGTGAACCAACTGCGCAACCCCGAACATTGGCAACCGGGCTGCATAGCGGTCGATGAGCGAGATCGCATGTGGACGACTATCGCGGGCAGTGAGCGCGACGGCGCGCTGATGTGGCTCGCGAATCACGAACTGTAGGAAAACACCGGAGAAATGGTGAGCGCTTCGAGAGAGAACATGCTTCGTGCATTGAAAGATCGAGACGCTGCACGAGCTGCGTACCGTGTCGGGCGAATCGAAGGCGATGGCCGCCTTGCGGCGGCAGAGGCGGAGTACGTCAATGCCGTAAAGCAGTACCGTGAGATACAACGCGAGAAGATCGTCGCCGGCATCGTCTTTGCCATAGCGTGCGGCGCGGTGGGCCTTGCGGTCGGTTTACCCGCTTGGGCCGTAATGGTCTTGTTTCTCGGTGGCGTTGGCCTCGTGAAGCTGCTCACGCTTTGACGACGGAAAATTCGAACATGCCGCTTGAAACGGTTCGACTAGATCGCGTGTTTGGCGTCGTGCAGACTTCGCAGAACCGCGAGCAGGTCACTCTGTTCGGGTTCGAAAGCGCGAACCGGAAGGAGTATTCGGTGGCCGCACCAGGCAAGCCCCGTATCGAGTCGGGAATGACGATCACTGCCTATCTCGCGGAAGCCGGCAACTGGCACACTCTGATTGGTTGGCGCGACCATGAGAACGGCGCGATCGTGTGCAAGCCTGAAGGCCGGCCGATTTTCCTTTGCGTCTGGAGCGTTCTGGGTTTTTGCATGGCAGCGCGTGGCGTTTGGGACCGGTCAATTATGTTGTCAGCATGGTGTTTTTTGTTGCTGTATTCGGTTGGAGCGTCGGGAATTTTCGCTGTCTGCGGAGAGCCCGCCGCGAACTGGAGGCGTCGGCGACGCTCGGCGATGCTCAACACAATTCCTAGGAAAACGGCATATAGGCTTATGAATGAAGTTAAGGGTAGCTCATCGTTGATTTCGGCGTCTTGGGAGGGGCCCGCAGCGGCAAGCACGCAGCCACGGGCTTTCAAATATGTCGCAGAGGGAACGACCGTTGCCACTGGGTGCATCAAAACGAAAGAAGGCGATTTGTCCGAGCACAACGAATCTGTAAAGCGTCACCGTGAGCTCGCTATGATCGCGCGACGATAAACGGACAACGGAGATTCCATGAGCACGGCTCTAAGCCCAAAGAAGAAAGAAGCATTTTCCCGCGCTGCGTACCTGCGCGCGAAGGTGTTGGAGAGCCTGTCGAACCAATGCCATGACCAGCAACTGCTTTTTTCGTCACTTGGACAGGACGAAATGGCGGATGCGTATGCGGAGGCGAGCTCTGGACTGCACGAGCAGGCCCGGAAGCTATTTCCCCTGTATCCGCACCCGCGATTTGCGGCTCGGCAACAATGGGCTCGCGAGAACGGATTCAACGAATAGTAAAACGGGAAAAGCAAACCATGAACCGTTCGGTAAAGCGAGTCTCGTTGCGCTCCGGGCTCGCGAAACGGTCGCGGCAAAACAAAGCGCTCTTTTTGCCGATGGGCCGTGGGGAGGCGGATAAGCTCGTCCTCCCGGTGAGGATCGCGTTAGAGCGAATACGCCTAGGGAGGGCTGATCGGGACGCAGCGGTGTGTATGGCCGAGATAGTGTTGTTGACGGGGTTTCTGACAGAGGGTGGATTCGGGCAACTCGATGCGGATTTTCTGGACGATGTCGAAAAGCAGCTGCTAACTCGGATGGATGAGGGAAGTGCGGGTGGCAAATGGCGATTCGAGCCTGAGTTAGTCGATGCGCTTGTCGTTGTGGTCAATGAATACGACAGGCTGATGCGAGAAACCCGGCTCCAGGCAATCGTTGAGGCAAATGATAATTTCGCTCGACTGAGCCAAGCGGCTCGTGGCTAATTGATAGGAAAATCCACGGGACGCCTGATCGTTGCCGCTGTAGGCGGCAACCGTGAGTCGTCCGACTCAGTAACGACAATCACATGAAGGTGTCCAATGCACAAGCAGGAATTGATCGACGCGGTGGCGGAGAAGACTGGCGATAGCAAGGCTCAAACCGGGGCGGCGATCGACGCGATTATCGAAGTGATTACGCGCGCTGTTAGTGACGGCCAGACAATCCAGCTGATCGGTTTTGGCAGCTTTTCGACGGGTCACCGCGCCGAGCGCACCGGACGAAACCCGTCGACGGGTGTAGAGATGACCATTGCTGCGGCGAAGACGGTGAAGTTCACTGCTGGCAAGGCATTCAAGGACGCGGTGAACGGCGAGTAGGCCGCACACAGGAAAACAACGGGAGTCAGTCGACAATGTACGAGAAGCAGATGAACGCGATCGTTGAATGCCTCCGACTCGTTGCAGACAGCTACGAGGGCCACGAGCAAGCGGTCCTCGATGTCATTGCTGATTGCCAAGACGCGATGGAAGAAGAGCGCGAGGGGGGCCATCGGGGCATGGGAGCAACGCGAGCTAGTGTCATGAGTTAGAAGTTCGTTGCATTAACGTCCAGTGGAGTCAGCCATGACGAAATGCTGCTTAAAGAGCCGCTCGGACTCACGCAATCCTTCTTCGGTGAAGATGACGGACTTCGTTTTATTAACCGGGTCGTCGATGAGGCCTCGTTCATAGAGCCGATTCAACACCTCCCAGTCGAACCCCTTCCATGCCCGGTTGTGATCGTGCAGGGTCAGATAGAGAAGTGCGAGGGCGACCTCGTCGATAGAGCCGGTATTGATATTCATCGCGCGCGTCCTTCGGCCCTCTGGATCCGCATGCAGAACCGTTCAAGGCTGGTCAGGATTTCGTCGGCCGACTTGCTCCAGGCGAAGGGTTGAGGATTTGCGTTGTAGCCTTCAAGGTAATGGCGGATGGCGTCTTCGAGCTGGCGGGTCGAACGATGTGTGCCGCGTCGAAGGTACTTCTCTGTGAGCGTGGCGAACCATCGTTCAACCTGATTGAGCCACGATGCCGAGGTCGGCGTGAAATGAACGTGGAAGCGAGGATGGCGAGCGAACCATGCCTTGATCGAAGGCGTCTTATGGGTACCGTAATTGTCCATCACCAGATGCACGTCCAGCGACGGCGGAACGTTGGCTTCGATCGTGCGTAGGAACTGCAGAAATTCGCTGCTGCGATGGCGCCGGTGCAACTCCCCGATCACTTCACCGGTGGCGATGTCTAATGCCGCGAACAACGTGGTCGTGCCGTGGCGCATGTAATCGTGGGTGCGCCGCTCGGGAATGCCCGGTGCCAACGGCAGGATTGGCTGAGTGCGATCCAGTGCCTGAATCTGGCTCTTCTCGTCCACGCACAACACCATAGCCTTGAGTGGCGGATCGAGGTAAAGCCCGACGATATCGCGCACCTTGTCGACAAACAGCGGATCGCTGGAAAGTTTGAAGGTCTCCTGGCGATGCGGCTGCAACCCGAAAGCACGCCAGATTCGGGTCACTGCCGTTTGCGAGAGATTCATCTCGCGCGCCATCGTACGCGTGCTCCAGTGCGTGGCCCCCGCAGGGACAGACTCGAGCGTCTTCGCGATCACTGCGTCGACGCGCGAGTCACCGATCGTTCGGGGCGCGCCCGGGCGCGGCGCGTCAAGCAATCCATCCAGACGATCTGCAACGAAGCGCGCACGCCACTTGCAAACAGTCTGCTGACTCACACGCTGTCTCGTTGCAACTATCCGGTTGTCCATGCCATCGGCGCAGGCCAGCACGATGCGTGCTCGCAAAGCCAACGCCTGCGCCGTCTTGCGTCGCATAGTCAACGCTTTAAGCTGTTCACGCTCCGATTCGCTCAGCACGAGCTCCGCCTTAGGTCTTCCGCTCATCGCCACGTCCTCCTGCCAGTGCCACAAAGACACTTTAGTACGCAGCGGACATATTTCAACGAATTTTTAACTCACGACACTAGATTACGCGCGAGTTGGCGTCCGTGACGGCTTCCTGCGACCAGCGCAGCTACGGACACCGGCTCACGCTCTCACGCCGACGGTCGAACGTCGGCTCCGAGCAAGGCAACGGACGTTCGTGAGCTGACCATGTCCGCCGCGTCGTT
>Ga0310811_10013998_pt1 | contig 10453 bp, 8 predicted proteins | sample YCmetagenome_FD_207642 | JGI IMG/M metagenome (GOLD analysis project Ga0310811, IMG submission 207642) | Soil microbial communities from experimental microcosm in Duke University, North Carolina, United States - YC | ecosystem: Engineered > Artificial ecosystem > Soil microcosm > Unclassified ... | reverse complement strand
GGTTGTCGAGCTCGAGCGCCTCGACGCGCGCGGTGTTGAACGTGCGGCTCTTGTCGGCGATCGCCGTGCGGCCGGCGCGCCCCTCGAGCTCGAGCACCTTCTGCACGCCCTCCGCCAGCAGCTCCTGGTTGCGGAAGACCCCGCAATGCGACTGCATCGTACGCCGCAGGTCGTCGCCGACCGCGGCCACGCCCTCGCCGCTCGCCGTCGAATCGAGCCGCGCGAGCCGCGCGAGCGACGCGTCGCCGGTGTCGGATGGAAGCGGCTTGTGCGCGGATGCGCGCAGGTTGCGGCTGGCGATGAAGTCGCCCGCCGATCGGCCGAACACGAGCAGGTCGAGCAGCGAATTGGTGCCGAGGCGATTGGCACCGTGCACGGAGACGCAGGCGCATTCGCCGACCGCGTAGAGACCCTCGACGACCGCGCTCGGGTCTCCATCGCGCGGCATGACGACCTGCCCGTGGATGTTCGTCGGCACGCCGCCCATCATGTAATGGATCGTCGGCACGACCGGGATCGGCTCCTTGATCGGGTCGACGTTCGCGAACTTGATCGAGATCTCGCGGATCGACGGCAGGCGCTTGATGATGACGTCGGGGCCGAGATGGTCGAGCTTGAGCAGCACGTAATCCTTGTTCGGCCCGACGCCGCGCCCCTCCTTGATCTCCTGGTCCATCGAGCGGCTGACGACGTCGCGCGACGCGAGGTCCTTCAGGTTCGGCGCGTAGCGCTCCATGAAGCGCTCGCCGTTAGCATTGAGCAGGATCCCGCCCTCGCCGCGCACGGCTTCCGTGATGAGGATGCCAGCGCCCGCCACGCCGGTCGGGTGGAATTGCCAGAATTCCATGTCCTCGAGCGGCACGCCCGCGCGGGCGGCCATGCCGAGGCCGTCGCCGGTGTTGATGAACGCGTTGGTCGACGCGGCGAAGATGCGGCCGGCGCCGCCGGTCGCGAGGATCGTGGCCTTCGCCTCGAGCGCGAGCACGTCGCCCGTCTCCATCTCGAGCGCCACGACACCGAGCACGTCGCCGTCGGCGTCGCGGATCAGGTCGAGCGCCATCCACTCGACGAAGAACTGCGTACGCGAGCGAACGTTCTGCTGGTAGAGCGTGTGCAGCATCGCGTGCCCGGTGCGGTCGGCCGACGCGCACGCGCGTCGCACCGATTTCTCGCCGAAGTTCATCGAGTGGCCGCCGAACGGCCGCTGGTAGATCGTGCCGTCGGGATTGCGGTCGAACGGCATCCCGAAGTGCTCGAGCTCGTAGACGACTTGCGGCGCCATCCGGCACATGTACTCGATCGCATCCTGGTCGCCGAGCCAGTCGGAACCCTTGATCGTGTCGTACATGTGCCACAGCCAGCTGTCCTCGGACATGTTGCCGAGCGACGCGCCGATGCCGCCTTGCGCGGCCACCGTGTGCGATCGCGTCGGAAACACCTTCGACAGCACCGCGACGGACAGTCCCGCCTGCGCGAGCTGCAGCGATGCGCGCATGCCGGCGCCGCCGGCGCCGACGATCAAGGCGTCGAAGCGGCGCGTCGCGAGCTTCATCGCGCCCACCCGCGAGCGGCGTCGGGCATCGTCACGCCCCGCCCCACAGCACCTGCACGGTCCAGCCCGTGTACGCGATCAGCGCGCACACGACGACGATCTGCAGCGTAAGCCGCACGCTCAGCGGCTTCGCGTAATCCATCAGGATGTTTCGCACACCGACCCACGCGTGCACGAACAACGCCACCATGAACAGGAACGTCGCGACGCGAAACGCGTTGCTCCTGAAGAGCGCCTGCCATGTCGCGTAATCGAGACCGCCGTTCCACAGCACGATCCCGAGGAAGAGTGCCGTGTACAGCGTGATGACGATCGCCGTCACGCGCTGGGACAGCCAGTCGCGCAGCCCGTAGTGGGCGCCGACCGGCAGCTTGTCGACGCCGCTCACCACAGCCGCACCGCGATCACGATCGCGAGCACCACCGAGAGCACGAGCACGATGGCGGCGGAGCTTCGCGCCGGCGCGAGCTCGATGCCCAAGTGGAGGTCGAGCGCGAGGTGACGAATCCCCGCGAGCAGGTGGTAGAGATACGACCAGGCGAGGACGAGGAACACCAGCTTGCCGAACAGCGTCGTGAACGGCTGCATCGCGGCGTCGAATGCCGCCTGCGACGCGAGCGAGCGCTGGACGAACCATAGCAGCACGGGAATGCCGGCGAGGAACAGCAACGCGCCCGTCGCGCGGTGGATGATCGAGGCGATCGCAGGGACCGGCTGGCGGATCGCGAAGAGGTTGAGGTAGACGGGACGCGGTTTGACGACGGGAGGCTCAGCGGCGGCCATCGGTCGACCTCATTGTCGTGCGCGCGGGCGAAAGCGATGAAAAGAACGACCCCCGGTTCAGCGCGCGGAAACCCGGTTTTTTTTGCACGGCATCAAATTATAGCCTCATGTGAGCGTGTTCCAGTAATGCTCGTCGCGCGTCGTGCACAGGCCGCGCCGCCACTCGACGGGGCGATCGCCGTACGTATACGCGACGCGATCGACGGCCAGCAGCGGCGTGCCCGGCGCGACTTCGAGCAGCGCGGCGCGCGCCGCATCGGCGGCCACCGCGTGCAGGCGCTCCTCGGCGCGCAGCATGCGCACCCCGAACTCGCTTTCGAAGAAGCCGTACATCGAGCCCGGATACGCCTCGCAGCGCGCGCGCGTGAGTCCCTGGAACAGCGACGCTGGCAACGTGATCTCGTCGAGCACCGCGGGCCGCCCGCTGTACTCGAGAATCCGGCGCAACTGGTAGGCCGGCTCGCCGGTGCGCATGTCGAGCGCGCGCGCGACTTCGGCGCCCGCCTTCGCCCGCCGCAGGTCCACGAGACGGCTGCGCGGGTATTCCGGCTGCCCGTCGTTGCGCCGGATGCGCAGGAAACGGAAGTTCGACGCCTTTTCCTCGGTGTGCGTCGCGACGAACGTGCCCTTGCCCTGCCGGCGCACCAGGAGGTTCTCCGCCGCGAGCGACTGGATCGCCTTTCGCACCGTGCCTTGCGACACACCGAAGCGCGACGCGAGCTCGAGCTCGGACGGAATCGCGGCGCCGGGCGCCCATTCGCCGGCTTCGAGCGCGCGCTCGATCAGCACGCGTATCTGGCCGTACAGGGGGCGGAACGTCGGTGGCGATTTCACGATTCTTGTATCTTATATCAGATATAAGACATTGACGCGCGGAACCAAGGCGCCTACCATCATGGCATCCGGTCCGCGGGCCCCCTTGCCGCGATGCCCCGGCGTCTTCGGCCGCTCGCCGCGGCCGGCCGCGCCGCCTCTCCACGCACCCTAGAGGTCCTCTCGCTCGAGGAGTCCACGATGAAACCACCCGTCCGCGTTGCCGTCACCGGGGCCGCTGGCCAGATCGGCTACAGCCTGCTGTTTCGGATTGCCAATGGCGAAATGCTCGGGCGCGACCAGCCGGTGATTCTCCAGCTTCTCGAGCTGCCGCTCGACAAAGCGCAGGCGGCACTCAAAGGCGTGATGATGGAGCTCGAGGATTGCGCGTTCCCGCTGCTCGCCGGCATGAGCGGCGGCGCCGATCCGAACGTCGCGTTTCGCGATGCCGAAATCGCGATGCTCGTCGGCGCGCGTCCGCGCGGCCCGGGCATGGAGCGCAAGGATCTGCTGCTCGAGAACGCGAAGATCTTCATCGAGCAGGGCAAGGCGCTCGACGCGGTCGCCTCGCGCGACGTGCGCGTGCTCGTCGTCGGCAACCCCGCCAACACCAACGCCTACATCGCCATGAAGTCCGCGCCGTCGCTGCCCTCGCGCCATTTCACGGCGATGCTGCGGCTCGACCACAACCGTGCGCTGTCCCAGCTCGCCGCCAAGAGCGGCAAGCCGGTCGGCTCGATCGAGAAGCTCATCGTGTGGGGCAACCACTCGCCCACGATGTATCCGGACTACCGCTTCGCCACCGCCGGGGGACAGTCGCTCAAGCAGATCATCGACGACGAGAACTGGAACCGCACGGTGTTCGTGCCGACCGTCGGCAAGCGCGGCGCCGCGGTCATCGAGGCGCGCGGGCTGTCGTCGGCCGCCTCCGCGGCCAACGCCGCCGTCGACCACGTGCGCGACTGGATGCTCGGCAGCGACGGTCATTGGGTGACGATGGGCGTGCCCTCCGACGGCAGCTACGGCATCCCGCGCGACGTGATGTACGGCGTACCCGTCACGACGAAGGACGGCGAATACACGCGCGTCGAAGGTCTCGACATCGACGCGTTCTCGCGCGAGAAGATGGACGCGACGCTGAAGGAGCTCCAGGAAGAGCGCGCGGGCGTCGCATCGCTGCTCGCGCGATGAGCGCCGGCGGGCCACCCCGAGGCGCGAATTCCACCCCGTCGCGGGGCAGCGCAGGAACGCAGCCGCAAGCGTGGGGGGATCGTTCGAGCGCAAGCGCCGGCGCCCGCTTTCGCGCCGCGCTCGCCGCGGAGCGGCCGCTGCAGGTGCCCGGGGCGATCTGCGCCTATCACGCGATCCTCGCGCAGCGCAGCGGCTTTCGTGCGATCTACCTGTCGGGCGGCGGCGTTGCCGCCGGCTCGCTGGGGCTGCCCGACCTCGGCATCAGCAATCTCGACGACGTGCTGACCGACGTGCGCCGCATCACCGACGTATGCACGCTGCCCCTGCTGGTCGACGTCGACACGGGCTTCGGCGCGTCGGCGTTCAACATCGCGCGCACGGTGAGATCGCTGATCAAGTTCGGGGCCGGCGCGATGCACATCGAGGACCAGGTCGGCGCCAAGCGCTGCGGCCATCGCCCGGGCAAGGAGCTCGTGTCGCAGCAGGAAATGGTCGATCGCATCAAGGCCGCCGTCGATGCGCGCACTGATCCGCAGTTCGTGATCATGGCGCGCACCGATGCGCTCGCCGTCGAGGGTCTCGACGCGGCGATCGAGCGCGCGGCCGCGTGCGTCGCCGCGGGTGCCGACATGATCTTCCCCGAGGCGATCACCGAGCTCGCGATGTACCGCAAGTTCGCCGATGCCGTGAAAGTGCCGATCCTCGCCAACCTCACCGAGTTCGGCCGCACGCCGCTTTTCACCGTCGACGAGATCGCGAGCGCCGGCGTGGCGATCGCGCTCTATCCGCTGTCCGCGTTCCGTGCAATGAACCAGGCGGCGCTCAATGTCTACCAGACGCTGCGTCGCGACGGCACGCAGAAGAGCGCCGTGGCGACGATGCAGACGCGCGACGAGCTCTACGACTACCTCCGCTATCACGACTACGAGCAGAAGCTCGACCGGCTGTTCGCGCAACGCAAGGACGCGTGAGTGCCTGCCCTCGCCAACCCGCCCACGACGATGATGACCACCGACATTGCAGTTCCCGCCGTCAAACCGAAGAAATCCGTCGCGCTGTCGGGCGTCGCGGCGGGCAACACGGCGCTGTGCACGGTCGGGCGCACCGGCAACGACTTGCACTACCGCGGCTACGACATCCTCGACATGGCGGCCGTCTGCGAATTCGAGGAAATCGCGTACCTGCTCGTGCACGGCACGCTGCCAACGCGCGCTGAGCTCGATGCGTATCGCCACAAGCTGCGGGCGCTGCGCGGCATCCCGGCGCCGGTCAGGACCGCGCTCGAGCAGATCCCGGCGTCGGCACATCCGATGGACGTCATGCGTACCGGTGCGTCGATGCTCGGCACCGTGCTGCCCGAGCGCGAGTCCCACGACGCGGCCGGCGCGCGCGACATCGCCGATCGCCTGATGGCGTCGCTCGGCTCGATACTGCTCTACTGGAACCACTACAGCCGCAGCGGCGAGCGCATCGACGTCGAAACGGACGACGCATCCATCGGCGCGCACTTCCTGCACCTGCTGCACCGGCGGCCGCCGCCGGCGTCGTGGGTGCGCGCGATGCACACGTCGCTCAACCTCTACGCGGAGCACGAGTTCAACGCGTCGACGTTCGCCGCACGCGTGATTGCCGGCACCGGCTCGGACATGTACTCGGCGATCACCGGCGCCATCGGCGCGCTGCGCGGGCCGAAGCACGGCGGCGCGAACGAGTTCTCGTTCGAGGTGCAGAAGCGCTACGCCACGCCCGACGAGGCCGAAGCGGACATCCGCCGGCGCGTCGCCGCGCGCGAAGTGGTGATCGGCTTCGGGCATCCGGTGTACACGGTAGCCGATCCGCGCAACAAGGTGATCAAGGAGGTCGCGCGCGAGTTGTCGGTGGCGGCGGGCGACACGAAGATGTTCGACATCGCCGAGCGGCTCGAGCACGTGATGTGGGACGCGAAGAAGATGTTCCCCAACCTCGACTGGTTCTCCGCAGTCAGCTATCACATGCTGGGCGTGCCGACGCCGATGTTCACGCCGCTGTTCGTCATCGCGCGCACCGCCGGATGGTCCGCGCACGTGATCGAGCAGCGCGAGGACGGGAAGATCATCCGGCCGTCGGCGAATTACACCGGGCCCGAGGATCGCATGTTCGTGCCCATCGAAAAGCGCTGATCACGATGTCCGCCGCGACCCCCTCCGCGCTGCGCCCCGCTCCCGACGACGTTCTCGTCCAGATCGCCGATTACGTCGCGAATTACTCGATCGCGAGCGACGAGGCGTACCGCACGGCGCACTATTGCCTGCTCGACACGCTCGGTTGCGGCTTCGAGGCGCTCGGTTATCCGGCGTGCACGAAGCTGCTCGGGCCGATCGTGCCCGGCACGGTGGTGCCGAACGGCGCCAGGGTCCCCGGCACGCCGTACCAGCTCGATCCGGTGCAGGCCGCGTTCAACCTCGGCGCGATGATCCGCTGGCTCGACTTCAACGACACGTGGCTCGCCGCCGAATGGGGTCATCCGTCGGACAACCTCGGCGGCATTCTCATGACTGCCGACTGGCTGTCGCGCAATGCGGCTGCGGCGGGACGCAAGCCGCTCGCGGTGCAGGACGTCCTGACTGCGATGATCAAGGCGCACGAGATCCAGGGCGTGATCGCGCTCGCCAACAGCTTCAACCGCGTCGGCCTCGACCACGTGGTGCTGGTGAAGGTCGCGACCACCGCCGTCGTCGCGCAAATGCTCGGCCTGTCGCGCGAGGAGGTGATCAACGCGGTGTCGCTCGCATGGGTCGACGGGCAGAGCCTGCGCACCTACCGGCATGCGCCGAACACGGGCTCGCGCAAGAGCTGGGCGGCGGGCGATGCGACGTCGCGCGGCGTGCGCCTCGCGCTGATCGCGAAGACCGGCGAGATGGGCTATCCATCGGTGCTGACGGCCAAGACGTGGGGCTTCTACGATGTCTCGTTCAAGGGCCAGCCGTTCCGCTTCGAGCGGCCCTACGCCAGCTACGTGATGGAGCACGTGCTGTTCAAGATCAGCTTCCCCGCCGAATTTCACGCGCAAACCGCAGTCGAATGCGCCATGAAGCTTCACCCGCTGGTGCGCGACCGCATCGCCGACATCCGCCGCATCACGATTCGCACGCACGAATCGGCGATCCGCATCATCGACAAGAAGGGGCCGCTAGCCAATCCCGCGGACCGCGACCACTGCATCCAGTACATGGTTGCCGTCCCGCTCGTCTTCGGCCGGCTCACCGCCGCGGATTACGAGGACGACGTCGCGGCGGATCCGCGCATCGACGCGCTGCGCGAGAAGACGACGTGCGTCGAGGACCTGCAGTTCACGCACGACTACCTAGACCCGGCGAAGCGCTCGATCGCCAATGCGATCACGATCGAGTTCCACGACGGCACGCGCACCGACGAGGTCGTCGTCGAGTACCCGATCGGCCATCGGCGCCGGCGCGAGGACGGCCTCCCGCTCCTGATCGAGAAATTCCGCACGAACGTCGCGCGCCGCTTCGCCGCGAAGCAGCAGCGGGCGATTCTCGCTGTGGCGCTCGATCCGCAGCGGCTGGCAGCGATGGCGGTGAACGAGTTCGTAGACTTGATGGTTTGAAAGAGATGCGAAAAGCCGTTCTAGCGCTAGTCCTAGCGTCGGCCGCAACCACCGCGCCCGCCCAGGACTTCCCGAAGCTCAAGCCGGGCCTGTGGGAGATGGAACGCTCGTCGGATCGCGAGCGCGCCGGCCGAGCGCCCGCGCAACCCAACCGCATGACGATGTGCCTCGACGAAAGCGTGCAGCGCGAGATGATCGAGATGGGCGGCGGCGCGATGAAGGGCCTGTGCAGCAAGCACGACTTCACGATATCGGGCAATCGCGGCCGCGGCGATTTCGTCTGCGACGTCGCGGGCAGCCGCATGCATTCGAAGTCGACGATGAAGCTGCAGGGCGACGTCGGCTATCGCACCGAGATCGACACCACGTACGACCCGCCGCTCGCGGGCCAGACGCACACGAAGACGGTCGTCACGGCGCGCTATCTCGGCGCCTGCAAGGCGGGCCAGCGCGCCGGCGACATGATCATGCCGAACGGCCAGACGATGAACATGCGCGACATCATGAGCGGCAAGGGAACGATCAGCCCGCCGCCGCGCAATCGATAACCGGGATACCACCATGGCACACAATCCGTTCGATACGCTGAAGGAGCTTCGCCCCGCCTCGGGCGCGCCCGGAGGCTACCACTCGCTGCCGGCGCTCCAGCAGGCGGGCCTCGGCAACGTGTCGCGCCTGCCCGTCTCGATCCGTATCGTGCTCGAGAGCGTGCTGCGCAACTGCGACGGCAAGAAAGTCACCGAGCAGCACGTGCGCCAGCTCGCGAATTGGGCACCCAATGCCGCGCGCGTCGACGAGATCCCGTTCGTCGTCGCACGCGTCGTGCTGCAGGACTTCACCGGGGTGCCGCTGCTGTGCGATCTCGCCGCCATGCGCAACGTCGCTGCGGACCTCGGCCGCGACCCGAAGGTGATCGAGCCGCTGGTGCCGGTCGACCTCGTCGTCGATCACTCGGTGATGGTCGACCACTACGGCTCGCCGCAGGCGCTCGATTTGAACATGAAGCTCGAGTTCCGGCGCAACGCCGAGCGCTACCAGTTCATGAAATGGGGCATGCAGGCGTTCGACACGTTCAAGGTCGTGCCGCCCGGCATCGGCATCGTGCACCAGGTGAACCTCGAATACCTCGCGCCCGGAGTGCATCTGAAGAACGGCGTGTATTACCCCGACACGCTGGTCGGCACCGACAGCCACACGACGATGATCAACGGCATCGGCGTCGTCGGCTGGGGGGTCGGCGGCATCGAGGCGGAAGCCGGCATGCTCGGCCAGCCCGTGTACTTCCTGACACCCGACGTCGTGGGGGTGGAGCTCGAGGGACGCCTGCCCGAAGGCGCCACTGCGACCGACCTCGTGCTGACGGTCACGGAGATGCTGCGCAAGGAGAAGGTCGTCGGCAAGTTCGTCGAGTTCTTCGGCGAAGGCACGGCGACGCTGTCGGTGCCGGACCGCGCGACGATCGGCAACATGGCGCCGGAATACGGCGCGACGATGGGCTTCTTCCCGGTCGACGCGGCGACGGTCGATTACCTCCGCTCGACGGGTCGCAGCGAGCAGGCCGTTGCGGCGTTCGAGGCGTATTACAAGGCGCAGGAGCTGTTCGGGATGCCGCGCGCAGGCGACATCGATTACACCAAGACGCTGACGCTCGACCTCGCGTCGATCACGCCGTCGGTGGCGGGACCGAAGCGCCCGCAGGACCGCATCGAGCTGCCCCATCTCGCGGCGCGCTTCACCGAGCTCTTCAGCAAGCCGGTCGGCGAGAACGGTTTCTCGCAGGCGCCTGAAAAGCTGCGCCAGAGGCACGCGACGCAGCCGATGGTCGCCGGCCGCGGCGCGATCAGCGACGCCGAGCAACAGGTGCCGCGCGCCGGCATGCCGCGCAATTACATCGAGATGGTGAACAACCGGCCCACGCCGGATCGCGTCACGCCGCAGGCACCGGAGGCGATCGACATCGGCAACGGGGACGTGCTGATTGCCGCGATCACCTCGTGCACGAACACGTCGAACCCGAGCGTGCTGCTCGCCGCCGGCCTGCTCGCGAAGAAGGCGGTCGAGAAAGGGCTCACCGTCAAGCCGCACATCAAGACGTCGCTCGCACCCGGTTCGCGCGTCGTGACCGAATACCTGTCGAAGACCGGCCTGCTCCCGTACCTCGAAAAGCTCGGGTTCGACGTCGCCGCGTACGGCTGCACGACGTGCATCGGCAACGCCGGTGACCTTGCGCCGGAGATCAACGACGCGATCGCGACGCACGACCTCGTATGCGCCGCCGTGCTGTCCGGCAATCGCAACTTCGAGGCGCGCATCCATCCGAACCTCAAGGCCAATTTCCTGATGTCGCCGCCGCTCGTCGTCGCGTATGCGATCGCGGGCAGCGTGCTGAAGGACGTCGCGACCGACCCGCTCGGGCAGGGACGCGACGGCCCGGTGTATCTGCGCGACATCTGGCCGACGTCGCACGAGGTCGCATCGCTGCTCGGGGCCGCGCGCGATCCGGCGAC
>Ga0310811_10013997_pt1 | contig 10453 bp, 8 predicted proteins | sample YCmetagenome_FD_207642 | JGI IMG/M metagenome (GOLD analysis project Ga0310811, IMG submission 207642) | Soil microbial communities from experimental microcosm in Duke University, North Carolina, United States - YC | ecosystem: Engineered > Artificial ecosystem > Soil microcosm > Unclassified ... | reverse complement strand
CGTGCCGAAGGGCACCGGCAAGGTGGACCTGGTCTACTGGGCCGACGACGACTTCTCGGTCTTCGTCGCGCCGCGGTGACGCGGGCGCGGTGTCCACATCGGACACAGCGGTACCGCCGCCACCGTCACCATCCCGTCACCACGTGGCCCTCACGCGGCCGTGACCACCAGAACAGCCGCGCGCCCGGCGTCGGTGAGTTCCGCCGGGACGCGGTCGCCGGAGCGCGCCGGGCGGAGATAACCGCCGTGCGCCAAGGCATGTGCGGTCACCTGGTCACAGCAGGCGACCCCGTCGATGAACAGGTCCGGCTCGCAGCTGTGGGACATCTGCACCCGGCCCGCGGCGACCGCCCGCAGGATCGCCATCGCTCTGTGGGAAAGCTGTTCGTTCGCACCAACCACCGTGATCATCCCCTGGGGAGAGCCGTGGAGCCCTACACTCTGTTAGTCGCGTCGTGCTCCGTTTGCGTTAACTACCAAGAAAGAGTCGCTCTTTCACCGGGAGATACCGGTGGCATCGCGCTGATCTGACTTACTCTGGGGACGCACGACCCCCCGGCCGGGTTGCGGCAACGCCGTACCCAACACCCGCGCCCACTGGCGGGCGATCCGGCGCCGCCGCCGGGTGTCGTCGGCCAGCAGGTTCGCCAGCCCCAGTCCCCGCGCCAGGTCAAGAGTGGACTGGACCAATTCACGCACACCGGGGTCCGACTCGTCCACGCCGAGTAGTTCGAGCGCCACCCGGTGCGCTTCCCGGCCCACCTGGGCCTGCAGGGGAACCAGGGTTTCCCGCAGGGCTTCGTCGGAGGAAGCCACCACCCACAGCTGCAGCGCCACCCGGAACATCGGACCGGTGTAGAGGTCGAGCAGCATTTCCACCACGGCCTGGGTCCGGGACTCGCCGACGGGCAACCCGTCGGCGTGCCCCCGCAGCTCGGTGACCTGGATCTCGCCGAGGTATTCGACCGCGGCGGTCACCAGATCCTCCCGGGTCCGGAAGTGGTGCTGGGCGGCGCCGCGCGAAACACCCGCCCGCTGCGCGACCTCCGCGACCGTCGTGCTGTTCCAGCCCAGCTCACCGAGGCAGGCGACGGCCGCCTCGACCAGCCGCCGCCGCGTCGTGCGGCTGCGCTCCTGCCTCGGTTCGGGTTTCGGCGGTCTCGGCCGCGCACCGGTCATGGGTACCCCGCTCAATAGGACTTCGGCAGGCCCAGGCTGTGCTGGGCGACGAAGTTCAACACCATCTCGCGGCTCACCGGCGCGACCCGGAGGGACCGCACGGCGGCCACCAGCGAACCGAGCCCGTACTCCGTGGCCAGCCCGTTGCCGCCGTGCACCTGCACCGCCTGGTCCACCGCCCTGATCGCGACCTCCGCCGCGGCGTACTTGGCCATGTTGGCCGCCTCGCCGGCGCCGGCGTCGTCACCATCGTCGTAGAGCGCGGCCGCCTTCTGGGTCATCAGCTTGGCCAGCTCCAGCTCGATCTTGATCTGGGCCAGCGGATGCGCGAGGCCCTGGTGGCTGCCGATGGGCACCCCCCACACGCTGCGCTCCTTGGCGTAGGCCACGGCCTTGTCCAGCGCGTACCGGGCGATGCCGAGCGCGTACGAAGCGCCCATGATGCGTTCCGGGTTGAGGCCGGCGAACAGCTGCGCGATCGCCGCGTCCTCGGAGCCGACCAGTGCGTCCGCGGGCAGCCGCACGTCGTCGAGGAAGAGACCGAACTGCCGGTCCGCCGTGATCAGGTCCATCTCGATCGGCCGGTACTCGAAGCCGGGCGCGTCGGTGGGCACGATGAACAGCGCCGGCTTGAGCTTGCCGGTCCTGGCGTCCTCGGTGCGCCCGACCACCAGCACCGCGTCGGCCTCGTCGACACCGGAGGTGAACACCTTCCGCCCGGAGAGGATCCAGTCGGCACCGTCACGGCGGGCGGTCGTGGTCAGGCGGTGCGAGTTCGATCCCGCGTCGGGCTCGGTGATGGCGAAGGACATCTTGACCTCGCCGGTGGCGAACCGGGGCAGCCACTGCCGCTGCTGCTCGGCGGTGCCGAACCGCGCGATCACGGTCGCGCAGATCGCCGGGGAGACCACCATGAACAGCAGCGGTGTGCCGGCCGCGCAGAACTCCTCGCACGCCGCGGCGAGGTCGCCGATCCCGGCGCCACCGCCGCCGTACTCCTCGGGCACGGAGACACCGAGATAGCCCAGCCGGCCCGCCTCGTTCCACAGTTCCGTGGTGTGTCCGCCGCTGCGGGCGAGCTTCGAGTAGTACTCGTGGCCGTACTTGCGCGCCAGATCCCCGACCGCGGCACGCAGCGCCGTGCGCTCTTCGGATTCGGTGAAGTTCACAGAATTTCCTCCCTGCCGGCGACCATTTCGCGGTCGCCGCTCCACGGCGCCCTCACCGGGCGCCCTCCTTGCTGTCTTCGCGGTCACGGTGGCCGCTGTCTTCGGTGTGCTCTTCGGTGTCGTCGGCGAGCACGACGGCCAGCACGGTCCCGACGTCGACCTGCTGGCCGACGGCGACCGGCAGCCGGCCGACCACCCCGGCGACGGGCGCGGAAATCCGGTGCTCCATCTTCATCGCTTCCAGCCAGAGCACCGGCTCCCCCGCCCTGACCCGGTCGCCGGCCGCCACCGCGATCCGCAGCACGGTGCCCGGCATCGGCGCCACCAGTGAACCCGCGGCCGCCACCGCGCCGGGTTCGGTGAACCGGGGCACGGGCGTGAGCGCGACCGGCCCGACACAGACCAGACCGGGATAGCGGCCCACCTCGAAGGCACGCCGCACACCGGCGATCTCCAGCACGACCCGGTCCGGCGTCGCGTCGACCACCCGGACGCCGTCCTCGTCGACCGTCATGCCGGACCGCCCGTACCGGTAGGCCACCTCGTACTCGGTTTCGCCCACCACGTACCGCTTGCGCTGCGGCGCCGACGGCACGTTGCGCCACCCGCCCGGGCCACCCGGACCACTCAGGCCGCCCAGGCCAGCCGGGCTACCCGGGCTACCGGCCCGGTTGGCCGCCGCCTGGGCGAGCGCGGCGGCGACGGCGGCGATCCGCTCGTCGCCGAGCGGCTTCGCGAGGGTCGCCAGCCCGTGCCGGTCGAAGAAGGCGGTGTCGATGTCCCCGGCCAGGAAATCCGGCTGCCGCAGCACGTTCACCAGCAGGTCCCGGTTGGTGCGCACGCCGTGGATGGTCGCCGAGGCCAGTGCGGCCGCGAGCTTGCGTGCCGCGGCCGGCCGGTCCGGCGCCCACGCGATGACCTTGGCCAGCAACGGGTCGTAGTGCGTGCCGATCACCGAGCCATCGGTGACTCCGGCGTCGACCCGCACGTCACCGGGTACGGCGAAGCGGTGCAGGATCCCCGTCTGCGGCTGCCACCCCGCGGCGGGATCCTCCGCGTAGAGGCGGACCTCGATCGCGTGCCCTGCTGTCGCGGGTGGTTCGGGCGGCAACGGATGCCCCTCGGCGATGCGGAGCTGGAGCGCCACCAGGTCCAGTCCGGTCACCAGCTCCGTGACGGGGTGCTCGACCTGAAGCCGGGTGTTCATCTCCAGGAAGTAGAACCGGGTCTCGCCCTCCTCGGTCACGGCGAGGAACTCGACGGTGCCGGCGCCGACGTAGTCGATCGCCCTGGCCGCCGTCCGCGCGGCGTCGAACAGCTCGGCGCGCAGGCTCTCGTCGACCATCGGCGAAGGCGCCTCCTCGATCACCTTCTGGTGCCGCCGCTGGATCGAGCATTCCCGTTCCCCGAGCGCCCACACGGTGCCGTGCCGGTCGGCGAGCACCTGTACCTCGATATGCCGGCCGGTGCGCAGGTACCGCTCGCAGAAGACAGTCGCGTCACCGAAGGCCGAAGCCGCTTCGGCCTTCGCGCTCTCGACCGCCGGCCCGAGTTCGGCCGGCGTTTCGACCACGCGCATGCCACGGCCCCCGCCACCCGCGGACGCCTTGATCAGCACCGGGAGATCCCGCTCGGTGACGGCGGCGGGGTCCAGTTCGGCCAGCACGGGCACGCCCGCCTTCGCCATGATCCGTTTGGACTCGACCTTGGACCCCATCGCCTCGATCGAGGCCGGCGACGGTCCGACCCAGGTGAGGCCGGCGTCGAGCACCGCCCGCGCGAAACCCGCGTTCTCGGACAGGAAGCCGTAGCCGGGATGCACGGCGTCCGCGCCGGTGGCGATCGCCGCTTCGATCAGCAGATCGGCCCGCAGATAGGTGTCCGACGGCGCGGCGCCCGGAAGCCGGACTGCCGCGTCGGCCTCCGCGACGTGCGGTGCGGCGGCATCCGCGTCCGAGAACACGGCGACACGGCCGATGCCCAGTTCGGCACAGGTGCGGAACACCCGCCGGGTGATCTCGCCCCGGTTGGCCACCAGCAGGTTCCGGATCATCTCCATCGCTGCGCCCTTCCCGGTGCTCACGGCCGGAAGACGCCGAAGCCCTCGGCGCCCCTGATCGGTCCATTGTGGATCGCGGACAGACTCAGCCCGAGCACTGTCCGGGTGTCCCGCGGGTCGATGACGCCGTCGTCGTAGAGCATCCCGGACAGGAACATCGGCATCGACTCGGCCTCGATCCGCTCCTCGACCATCGCGCGCATCGCGGCGTCGCCTTCCTCGTCGTAGACCTGACCGCGGTTGGCGGCAGCAGCGCGCGCCACGATCGACAACACGCCCGCCAGCTGCTGCGGTCCCATCACCGCGGACTTGGCGCTGGGCCAGGAGAACAGGAACCGGGGGCCGTAGGCGCGACCGCACATGCCGTAGTGGCCCGCGCCGTAGCTCGCGCCGATGAGCACCGACAGGTGCGGCACCTTCGAGTTGGACACCGCGTTGATCATCATCGCGCCGTGCTTGATGATCCCGGCCTGCTCGTACTCCTTGCCCACCATGTATCCGGTCGTGTTGTGCAGGAACAGCAGTGGGATGTCGCGGGTGTTGGCGAGCTGGATGAACTGGGTGGCCTTCTGCGATTCCTCGCTGAAGAGCACTCCGCGCGCGTTGGCGAGGATGCCGATCGGATAACCGTGCAGGCTCGCCCAGCCGGTGACCAGGCTGGTCCCGTAGAGGGGCTTGAACTCGTCGAACTCGGAATCGTCGACGATGCGGATGATCACCTCGCGCGGGTCGAAGGGCACCCGCAGGTCACCCGGCACGATGCCGAGCAACTCCTCGGCATCATGGCGCGGTTCGCCGTAGCCCGACCGGGGTCGCGGGCCGAGCCTGCGCCAGTTGAGCCGGCGGATGATGGCGCGGCCGATCCGGATCGCGTCCTGCTCGTCCACCGCGAGGTAGTCGGCCAGACCCGAGACGCGGGCGTGCATCTCGGCACCGCCGAGCGATTCGTCGTCGGACTCCTCCCCGGTCGCCATCTTGACCAGCGGCGGCCCGCCGAGGAACACCTTCGCGCGCTCGGCGACCATCACCACGTAGTCCGACATGCCCGGCAGGTAGGCGCCGCCGGCCGTGGAGTTGCCGAACACCAGCGCGACGGTCGGCCGTCCGGCCGCGGAGGCGGTGGTCAGGTTCTTGAACGTGCGCCCGCCCGGGATGAAGATCTCCTTCTGGGTGGGCAGATCGGCGCCCCCGGACTCGACGAGGTTGATCGTCGGGAGCCCGTTCTCCGCGGCGATCTCGGCCGCCCGCAGGCCCTTCTTGAGACTCGACGGGTTGCTCGCCCCACCCTTCACGGTCGGGTCGTTGGCGACGATCATGCACTCGACACCCTCGACGACGCCGATCCCGGTCACGATGCTGCCGCCGACCTGGTAATCGGTGCCCCACGCCGCCAGCGGGGACAGCTCGAGAAACGGGGAGTCCTCGTCCAGCAACAGCTCGATCCGCTCCCTCGCCAGCAGCTTGCCGCGCCGGCGGTGCCGTTCGACGTAGGCCTCCCCGCCCCCGGCGATCGCCTTCGCGTGCTCGGCCTCCAGCTCCGCGACCTTGGCCAGCATCGCGTCCCGGTTCGCCACGAACTCGGCACTTCCGGTGTCCACAGTAGATCGAACAGTAGCTCGCACACTGGATATCAAGCCGTGTACCCCAATCTCTTCGCCGCCAGCGCGGTGAGGATCTCATTGGTCCCGCCACCGATGCCGAGGATCCGGACATCCCGGTAGTGTCGCTCCACTTCGGATTCGCGCAGATACCCCACTCCGCCGTGCAGCTGGACCGCCTGGTCCACCACCCATTCCGCGGCCTCCACGGCGCTGTTCTTGGCGAAGCAGGCCTCGGCGATCACGTCCGCACCGGCCACATACCGCCGCGCCACCTCCCGGGTGTAGACGCGCGCCAGGTCGATCTTGCGGGCCATCTCGGTGAGCCGGTGCTGGACCAGCTGCCGGGAGATCAGCGGGCGGCCGAAGGTCTCCCGCAGACGGCACCAGCCCGCGGTGAGATCGAGTGCGCGGCGCGCGGTCGCGTAGCCCTGCACGGCCAGCCAGAGCCGTTCGGCGACGAACTGGGTCGCGATCTGGGCGAACCCGCTGTCCTGCGGGCCGACCAGGTTGCCCACCGGAACTCTGACGTCCACATAGGACAATTCGGCGGTGTCCGAGCAGTGCCAGCCCATCTTGTCCAGCGCGCGGGTCACCGTGAATCCCGGCGTGCCGCGCTCCACGACCAGCAACGAGATCCCGTGCGCCCCGGGTCCGCCGGTCCGCACGGCCGTGGTCACGAAGTCCGCCCGGCACCCGGAGGTGATGAACGTCTTGGTGCCGTTGACGACGTAGTGGTCACCGTCGCGGCGCGCGGTGGTGCGGATCGAGGCGACATCGGATCCGCCGTCCGGCTCGGTGATCGCCAACGCGCCGATCAGCTCACCGGCCAGCGCCGGGCGCACCCAGCGGTCGAGCTGTGCCGGATCCCCCGCGGCCACCAGGTGCGGCAACGCGATACCGCCGGTGAACAGCGCGGCGATCAGGCCGCCACTGCCACCGGTGTGCAGGATTTCCTCCACCACGGTCAGGGAGTCGAGGAAGTCACCCCCGCCGCCGCCCGCCTTCTCCGGGAACGAAACCCCGAGCAGCCCGATCTCGCCCGCCTTCCGGTGCACTTCGCGCGGCACCTCGCCGTCGCGTTCCCACGCGTCGAGGTGAGGCAGCACGTCGGCGCGGACGAACCGGCGCACCGTCTCACGCAGCGCGATCCGTTCCGGCGTCTCGATGTCGTTCACGCCGGCACCTCCGCGAACCGCGCCCGCAACCATTCACCCAGAGCCTTGGCCTGCGGGTCGAACCGCGCCTGCGCCGCGACACCCTCGCCGAGCAGGCCGGTCACCACGAAGTTGAGGGCCCGCAGATTCGGCAGCACGTGGCGGCGGACCGGCAGGTCGGCCGTCTCGGGCAGCAGACGCCGGAACTCCTCGACGGTCAGGAAGTGCGCCAGCCACCGCCAGTGCTCCGCCGAGCGGACCCAGACCCCGAGGTTGGCGTCACCACCCTTGTCGCCGCTGCGCGCGCCGACGATCGTGCCCAGCGGCGCGCGCCGAGTCCCTGTCCCCGGCACCGGTTCGGGCAGTTCTGGTTCGTCCACATCGGACAGATCGAGCGTGTCCGCGGCCGGTGGAATGCCGACCCGCGACCCGTCGGGCAGGATCGCGACGTGCGGAACCCGACCGGAATCCACAAAGGATGCCCGGAACACGCCGTAGGGCGCGGCCTCCGCCGGGGGCGCGGTCACGTGGAACCCGGGGTAGCTGGCCAGGCCGAGTTCGATCGCCGCGCCGCTGAAGGCCCGTCCGGCGACCTTCGGGTCGCTGTCCTTCACGGCGCAGTGCAGGAGCGCGCTCGCCTCCTGTTCGGTGTCGGCGTCCTCGTGGTCGGTCCGCGCGAGCGTCCAGCGGAGCTCGGCGGGCGCACGACCCGCCAGGGCCTGTTCGAGCTGGTCGCGGACCCAGGCGGCCTTCGCCTCGATGTCCAGCCCGGTCAGCACGAAGGTCGTGGAATTGCGGAACCCGCCGAGGAAGTTGAGGCCGACCTTGAGCCGCGGCGGCGGCGGTTCACCCCGGGTGCCGGTGATCCGGACCCGGTCCGGGCCGTCCTGAGCGAGCTGGATCGTGTCGAAGCGCGCGGTGACATCGGGCCCGGCATAGCGCGCGCCGGTGATCTCGTAGAGCAGTTGGGCGGTGACCGTGCCGACCGTGACCGCCCCCGGCGTTCCCTCGTGCTTGGTGATCACGCTGCTGCCGTCGGCGTGCATCTCGGCGATCGGGAATCCGGGTGTGCCGGCCGGGTGCTCACGGAAGAAGGCGTAGTTGCCGCCGGTGGCCTGTGCGCCGCATTCGAGCACATGCCCGGCGACCACCGCGCCGGCGAGGGCGTCGTAGTCGTCGCGGCGCCACCCGAAGTGCGCGGCGGCCGGCCCGACGACCAGGGACGCGTCGGTCACCCGCCCCGTCACCACCACCTCGGCGCCCGCGGTGAGGCATTCCGCGATGCCCCAGGCCCCGAGATAGGCGTTGGCGGCCAACGGTTTCCCGAAGCCGAACTCCGCCGCGCGCGGGAGCAGATCATCGCCTTCCACGTGCGCCACCGCGACGTCGAGCCCCAGCCGCCCCGCCAGCTCGCGGATCGCCGCGGCGAGCCCGGCCGGGTTGAGGCCACCGGCATTGGTGACGATCTTGACGCCGTTTTCCTTGGCCAGCGCGAGGTTTTCCGCCAGCTGCCGCAGGAACGTCCTGGCGTAGCCGCGTTCCGGGTCCTTCATCCTGTCCCGGCCGAGGATCAGCATGGTCAGCTCGGCGAGGTAGTCGCCGGTGAGGACGTCGAGCGGACCGGCGGTCAGCATCTCCCGCACGGCCGAAAACCGGTCGCCGTAGAACCCGGAGGCATTACCGATCCGCATCAGGTCCCTCACGAGAACTGGCCCGCCGTCCGGCCGGCACCGGGCGGCCCGGCGAAGGCCTGCGCGATGCCGAGCCATTCGCGCACTTCTTCGCCGACCGCCACCAGATCGGTGTCCTCGGGATGCCGCCGCTGCGTGACCACCAGGCAGAAGTCGAGCGCACTGCCGGTCAGGCGTTGCGCCGCGTCCGGCGGGCCGAACGTCCAGGTCTGCCCGTCGGGTGCGACCAGCTCGATCCGGAACGGCTCCGGCGGCGCGGTCAGTCCGTTGAGGCTGAACGCGAAGTCGCGGGTACGCACGCCGAACCACGCGATGTGCCGGATCCGGCCGGTCGGCTCGTGCGGCACGCCGAGCGCGTCGAAGCAGTCCTGCGCGTGCGCCCAGGTTTCCATCAGCCGGGCGGTCGCGATGCTGGCCGCGCTCATCGGCGGGCCGTACCAGGGAAACTTCTCCTCCGGCGGAGCGGCTTCCAGCGCCGCGGCCAGTTCGGCTCGGCCGGACCGCCAGGCGGACAGCAGTGCGTCCTGCGGTTTCCGGGCGCCCTCGGCGGCGCCGTCGTCGACATAGTGCTCCCCCGCGGCCAACGCGCGTTTGAGCTCCGCACCGAAGTCGTCCGGGGTCCGCACCGCGATCAGGGCCTTCTCGTCGGTCCAGGCCAGATGCGCGATCTGGTGCGCGATCGTCCACCCCGCCGCCGGCGTCGGGACGGTCCAGTCAGCGCAACCGGCGATCACCCGGTCGAACTCCCCGGCTTCCGCGGCCAGATCGCGCAGTATCGGTCCGATGTCCGCCACAAGCCTCATCTCCTCGCCCATCTCCCGTCAGCCTGGCACCACCGCCCAGAAAAATCAAGCGCGCTTGATTTTTTTCGCCCACGCCGTGTCCCCTCTTCCCGTCCCCGAGTTCTCCCGTCCGGTCCCCTGAACTCTCCCGTCAACGACCGGACCGGAGGACTCGACGACCGGAGCAGAGGACTCGGCGACCGGACGGGAGGACTCGGCTAACACACAGCCGCGACACGCCACCATATTGGGGTGCGTGCGGACCGCTACCCCTACATGTAGTCTCTGATCACCGGCAACACCCGGCGATGGGGAGACGCACGGTCAGCCGGTGAAGCCTTGTTCCGAGCAGGTCGACCGTGGGTCGGCCTGCCGATCCCACGCGCCCTTTTTGGAGTGATGCATGTCCGTGGAAACCACGAGGCCCCCCGCCGCGCCCGCACAGTCGGCGTCGGCCGTGCGGGTCATCCGGCGGGACGGCAGCGTGTCCCCGTTCGACGCGAACAAGATCTCGGTCGCGATGACCAAGGCCTTCCTGGCCGTGGAGGGCGACGGCGCGGCGGCCTCCACGCGGATCCACCAGGTGGTCGCCGAGCTGACCGCGCAGGTCGAGGCCGCGCTGCTGCGCCACGCGTCGGCCGAGACGGCGCTGCACATAGAGCAGATCCAGGACATGGTCGAGCTGTCCCTGATGCGCGCCGGGCACCACAAGACCGCTCGCGCCTACGTGCTCTACCGCGACGAGCGGGCCAAGGCACGCGAGACCACCCCGGCCGCCGAGCAGGACGATGTCGCGCCGGTGGTCGTGCGCGTGAAGG
>Ga0310811_10013994_pt1 | contig 10454 bp, 9 predicted proteins | sample YCmetagenome_FD_207642 | JGI IMG/M metagenome (GOLD analysis project Ga0310811, IMG submission 207642) | Soil microbial communities from experimental microcosm in Duke University, North Carolina, United States - YC | ecosystem: Engineered > Artificial ecosystem > Soil microcosm > Unclassified ... | reverse complement strand
GTTATCGTCTTTATCCAGGGTGATGCCGGGGGATCTTTCCAGGACTTCCAGGGCGGTGGAGCCGGCGTTGGCGGGTGATGCGTCCACGTTGACCACCATGCGGTCGGATTTTTGTTCGAACAAGGGCTTTTTCCCTACGACGGCTACCGCCTGGAGGTTGTTGGAGGATGCCTGCAGGACCAGTGGGGGCAGCACGATGGCTGAGCTGGCGGGGGAGAGTTCGAAGGGTGCTGAATAGGTGGTGCTGTGTCCTACCGTGCTGGCGGAAACCAGGTATTTACCGGACCGGATGTTGTCTAATGAAAAATGGCCCGTTTTATCCGTAACCGTCAACTTAGCCTGAGAGGAGTCTTTGGCGTTGAGGAGAGAAATGGTGGCAGATTCGATTGGCTTCTGGCTTTCGTCTCCTACCTGTCCGCTGATCTTACCGGATGTATTCTGGGCCATACCTGCCAGGGAAAGGTTAGCTACCAGGAATGCAGTCAGTAAGGTTTTGATGTTGTTCATTGTTGCAATTTGTATGTTTGGTACTAGTGTTTGTTTATTACAGTACAAAGATTGGTACTTTGCATTACATAGATCATTGTTTTGTGGTAGAAGGCCATTATCATTGATAATTGGTAAGAACTTCTCTGGTATACTGTTTTGGGATTATGGTGTCAGGTACTGCGATTCATGGGTCAAAATTATCGGTCGATGGAGCCGCCGGGAAATTTTGTTGACATAGGAACGCAAATTGGTGACGTCAGGCAATCGTGGTCCGGATATAGATGCTGGCGGGCGTTGATTCCACAAGCTTTTGATCATAAGATGAGGTTAGAGGGGCTGCTCTCCGACCATGAGACGTTGTCTCGTAGGGAGTTGTTACAGGGAAAAAGGGAAGAAGGATAAAAGGAGTTATTGGAGGAAGAAAGGTTAGCCGCTGACGGGCGCCGCCTTATTTTTCCTTTTGTCGAGCGCCACCAGCAGGACAATGCCTGTGATTACCAGGAGGGAGGAGATGATCTCGGCCTGGGTGGGGTGGAATCCGAAGATGCTGTATTTGGTATTGACCCGGATCTTTTCAACAAAGAAGCGTTCGATCCCATTGAGGATCAGGTAGACAGCGAAGAGGGCCCCGGGGACCTTCAATCGTTTGCGGAGGGACCAGAGGACAAAGAAGAGGCCCAGGCAGACGATGGTCTCGTAGAAGGGGGTCGGGAAGACGGGGATGGGTAGCTGGCTGCAGTACTGACCATCGCAGCCGGTGATCCGGGCCCCTTCTCCAATAACATTATGAGGATATGGGTAAGCGAACAACCAATCGGGCAGAAAGGAAGGCGCTTTTACGCTGAGGTGAGGGATATTGTCCAGGCTGCCGAACTGGGGCAGGTATACCTGTTTGTTTTGCTGAATGACGTTGGCAAAGACCTGGGGGCTGGAGAGGGAGGGTTTGCCATCGGGGGTGGTATAATAAGCGCTGTTGAGGATGCCCCAATCTCCATCGCCGGAGACCTGGCAGCCGATCCGGCCGACGGCGTAGGCCAGCATGAGGGCGGGGGCGGCGGCGTCGTTGAGGTGCCAGAAGGTGATGCCATTCTTTCTCGCATAATACCAGATAGCCAGGGCGGCGCAGATCAGTCCTCCGTAAAAGGTAAGCCCGCTGAAGGAGAAGAGGGATTCAACGGGGTTGCGTACAAAGTCGTCCCAGGTTTCCAGGCTGTTAAAGACCTTAGCGCCGGCAAAGCCAAAGATGGCGGCGAAGATGGTCATGTCCCCTACCCTGTCATGGGGCCAGATCCTTATTTTCCGTTCTTCCGGGGCGGGTAGCTTTTGTTTATTCTTTTCATACCATTTCAGGCCTAAAAAGAGCAGGCCTACGAGTATACCGGCCGGCCAGCTGCCCTGTGAGGACATGATAAAATCCTGCGGGTTGGCGGTGAGGGTGCTATTGGAAACAAACAATCCGATGATCTTAAATCCCAATAAGAAGCCCAGGATAAAGTTGAGGAAGAGTTCGACGGGGCCGGCGGGTTTGCCGACGACGATGATCTCATCCTTTCCATAGAGCAGGCCTTCCTTTTCCTTGCGGAGCAGTTCCCGGGAAAGGACGATAAAGGCGGCGCCAAAGGCCAGGGCCACAAAGAAACCAAATGAGTTTACGAACCGTAGAAATTGCCAGCGCTCGCCCGCTCCGAACAGATCCTTGAAAGCGTAATAAAGATTGGGATACATAACTAAAAAGATTCAGGTGCTAAATAATCTTCGGTTAGGTCTGGCAAAGCGAAGATTTCAAAGAGCACAAACCTACATTAAAATGCGCAAAAAAAATATTCTCCCCGAAGAGAAAGAAACTGAGGGGGTTATGGAAGTGTACGAGGCTGTTTATATCGAAAAAAACAGACGTTTGAAACTTTCCAAATAAAAAAGATATTCACACGCAATAAAATCTGTTGATTCAAGTTCCACAAAAATGTTCCACGGGGAACATTTTTTCCACGGAATACAGGCCGTTCCTAGGTTCTATAGCTTATTAACAGATGTGGATATTTTTGAAAGCCGATGGAGTTTTCCACAAGGCGGAATCAGCCAAAACTTTTTATCCAGATTGGGGGCGAATGACGGGGGGCGAATGGTGGGGATGACAGCGACGGATGATGGGCGGATAATGGGCGGATGGAATGCCTGGGGCGGCAGGGGAAAGGCTGTAAAAACAAAAACCCCTTCTGCGAACAGAAGGGGCATTACTATGAGCAAAGCTGGAAACCCAGCAAGATACTTCTACAACTTTCTACTAACAATATTCCTTAAAAGCTGCGATGAGGTTCTGAGCGATGAGCTGTGCCGGGCGACCTTCGATCTGGTGGCGCTCGATCATGTGTACCAATTGTCCATCTTTAAATAAGGCGATAGCAGGGGAAGAAGGAGGATAAGGCAACAGATGTTGTCTGATCGTCTGAATGGCCTCTGTATCAAACCCCGCAAAGGCGGTTGTAAGATAATCCGGTTTCTGAGCGCTGTTGGCGACGGCCATCAGCACCCCGGGGCGGGCTGAACCTGCGGAGCAGCCACAAACGGAGTTGACCATTACCAGGGTAGTCCCTGTCTTCTTTAATTGGGCATCTACTTCACCGGAGGTGAGTAATTCGTTAAACCCATTGTCGGTCAGCTCCTCCTTCATCGGTAATACTATTTCTGCTGGATACATTTTTATTATGATTTTAGATTGGAATACTTATAAAACACAAAATTAGGTAAAAAGTTGATTACATATTGAAATCGATCGATAGGTTGTTGGCTCTTCTCAATCGGAACAAATGACAGGGAAATTCGCCTCCGACCGCAATTATGTCACTAAAATTAGCGCTTGAATGACGGGAAATTGCCAAAAATTCCTGGTAAATGGCTTTTTGGCCCACTGGTACGTGCTTTGATCTTCCTATTCCGTCAAACGAATTTTAAAAAACAAAAAAATAAGCATTACTATGACACTCGTAAAAGTTAACAACGGCGCCACCAAGAGTCTTTCCAGCTTTGTAGATGAATTCTTTCATGAACTGCCCAGCTGGGGACGGGAAGGATATTCCAGTTTTCCTCCGGTGAATATCCATGAAACTGCTGATGCTTACCACCTGGAAGTTAGTGCTCCGGGCCGTAGTAAGGAAGATTTCAAGCTGGCTCTTGAAAATGGTCAGTTGACCATCAGCTTTGAGAAAAAAGAAGAAACAAAAACGGAAGATTACAAGACTATTCGCAAAGAATTCTCTTTCCGGAGCTTCAAACGCAGCTTTAACCTGGATGATCGCATCAACAGCGAAGCTATACAGGCTAAGTACGAAAATGGAGTGTTGAAACTGTACCTGCCTAAAAAGGAACAGGTAAAAGAAAGCACCAAACAGATCAATGTTCAGTAATTGACCATTGATTCAACGAAAATTGCAGACTTTTTCATAATTAATGGTGATTCCGGCCTTTTTTAAGGCGCAAGGAGTCGGAACGTTTCATAGCAGTTGGTTTTGGTTTGGTTTTGGTGAGCGGCCGGAAATTTCCGGCCGCTTTTTTGCTTTTAGGGGGTCATGCGGGCGCTGCCGATTGACGTTCTTCGTCTTACGGAGATTCTTTTTTATATTTTTGTTGCCCGCTTTCTGTTGTGATTGTTTTAATTTCGGGCTTAAATAACCTATTTTATCCAAGAATATGATTAAACCCGTGAAAGTTATCAAGTTTTGGCTTTTGGTAGTTATAAGCATGGCTTTTTCCAATATAGGTTTCTCACAAAATCCTGTTTTTCATATCCCCATGCCCATTTCGGACACGGCCAAAAAGGGCGAAGACACCTCTACGCTGAGGATCCGCAATCTCAATCCTTATTTTACCCTGCATGTAGATTCCACGCTCAGCTATCAGCTGGAGCTCAACCGGGATCCCAGCCGTTATTTCTTTTTTATGAAGAACGCTCCGTTGGGTTTGAAGATCCGGGAAAACGGGCTACTGACTTTTAAAGCGGAGAAATCCTACTTCCTTTCCGGTAAGCTGAAGTACGATTTCCAATATAAGGTGAATATCGGGGTACAGAATCTCAATGACCCCAAGGAAAGGGTGGATACCTCTTTTACCATTGTCTTTTTTACCACTGAGATCATTCGCTCGCATGTGAAGCCCACGGTCAGTAATGTCCTGTATATGGATGAAGGGGATACGATCAGCTTCAAGTTACAATGTGAGACGGGCACCTACCCTATCGAAAGCATCAATTTCTATTCGAATGTACCCATCAAGACCAGTTCGAATGTGCGGGGCTGTAACGATGATTTTACCTGGTCTCCTCCTTTTGATTTTGTAAAAGAGTCGGATTCCGCCAAGCAAAAGCTGCTGATCCTCTATTTTGTCGGCACAACCAAGATCTTTGACCGGGATACCGCTACGATAAGGATCTATGTGAAGGATGCGTTGAACTATCCTTATATGGTGGAAGAGTACAACCTGGCGGTTAAAAATATACGTACCTATATCCTCCGGCTGAAGTATGCCTTCTTCGTACTGGATAAGAAGGTGCGAAAGACGAAGAATACCCGCACCGACTTCGATATGACTACGGCTACGACGGCCCTGGGTGGCACCATCTTCTCCTCGGCCGCCAGCCAGGATGCGAAGACCACGGGCGCTATCCTGCCCAGTGTGGGGGTAGCCCTGGTACCCGTAAAAGAAACGGTGGCCCCTCCCCTTACGGCTGAACAGAACCAGGCGGGACTGGTCCGATCGTCCATCCGGCGACTGGAGTATATCATCCGGGACAATTCCATTGTTGGGGAGAAAGACCAGGAGATCGTCAAAAAGATCGCGAATTTAAAGAATGAGCTGAAGCAGACGCAGGTCCAGCTGATCGAGGTGCCGCTGGAAGAGACCAGTAATATGACGGAGGAGCAATTGAATGCTTATTTTGAGAACCCGAAGGTGAATAAGAAATATAGATTGAAAAAGAGATAGGCCGGCGGGCGGCAGCTACTCGCAGGCGTCTTTTCGCCGGGTGTCGACGATATACAGCAGCTTCCAACCACCGGCAGTCCGGATCAGCTGAAATGAGTCCACCCCGCAGTGGCTGAATTTTCCCTTGAAATAGAATTTATACGGCGCCCATACGATGGCCAGGGGGCCGTCTATCTTTATAACATCAAACCGGATCTGTTCGTCGGCGGCTCCTTGTGGCAGTTTGCTGATCGACTCCGCAAAATCTCCTATGGCCTCATTGCGGGCGAAGGTCTTTCCCTCCTTGTTGGTAATAATCGTTTGCAACAGGGCGCTGTCGGCAAAAGAAGCGCGTATGCCCGCGGCATCGGAGTTCTTCATAGCGGTGAACAGGGCGTTGACGGCTGTCCTGACCGAGTCTTCGGTAGAAGATTGGGCCCTGGCGCCGGTGGCGAGGGCGGCGCAAAGAATTAGCGCCGGGAGAACCTTTTCATATTTCATATGCCGATAGTTATCGATTCGTGCGACGCCGGGCCGGACGAAAGCTGGCACGTTGGCCGCCTATTTATAGCCCAGGATCTTCAGCATGCTCTGCGCCGTCTGTTCCTTCGCATAGATCCAGTCGGTGAGTTTCCCATTCTTATCATGGCCCACGATGACATGTTTCGGTGAAGGGATGAGACAGTGTTTGATCCCGCCGTACCCGCTGATCTGGTCCTGGTAGGCCCCTGTATGGAAGAAGCCCACATACAGCGGCTCGCCGTTGTTGATCTTGGGCAGAAAGACTTCATTGATGTGCTCTTCCGAATCGTAATAGTCATGACTATCGCAGGTGATGCCGCCCAGGACGACCCGCTGGTATTCCACATCCCATTTATTGATGGGCAGCATGAGGAACCGCTCGCCGATCCCCCAGGTGTCGGGTAAAGTCGTAATAAACGAAGAGTCGATCATGTACCAGATCTCCCGATCGTTCTGCATTTTCTGTCCAATCACACTATAAATATGCGCCATGCTCTCCCCTACCGTATAACTTCCGAATTCGGTGAAGATATGCGGCATGGGTACATTGCTGCGTTTGCAGGCTTTTTTGATATTGCCTACAATTTCATTGATCATGAACTGGTAGTCATATTCAAAGCCCAGGGAGTGTTTGATGGGGAAGCCGCCGCCAATGTTGATCGAGTCCAGTTCGGGACAGATCTTTTTCAGCTGGCAGTACAGGTTGATTACTTTATTCAGCTCACTCCAATAATAGATATCGTCCTTGATGCCTTTATTGAGGAAGATGTGCAGCATCTTTAGCTGGAAGCGGTCTTCATTCCCTTCGATCTTGTCCACATAGAATTCCAGAACGTCCCGGGGACGAAAGCCCAGGCGGGAGGTATAGAAGGGGAAGTTGGGTTCTTCTTCCGCAGCTACCCGGATGCCCAGTTTAAAGGGAACTTTTACTGACCTTTTATACTGCTGCAGTTCGTCCTTGTTGTCCAGGACGGGGATCACATTTTTGAACCCCGTGTTCAGCAGGGAGGCGATGCGGCTGGTGTAGGGCTTCTGTTTGAACCCGTTGCAAATGATATAGGTATCTTTTGTGATCTTTTTGCGGGCGTATAGTTTCTTGATGATCTCGATGTCGTAGGCGTAGGAGGTCTCCAGGTGGATGTCGTGCTTGAGGGCTTCTTCCACGATGAAGGAGAAATGGGAGCTCTTGGTACAATAGCAATAATAGTACTTGCCTTCATAATGATGCCGTTTGATGGCGGCGGCAAACATCTTTTTAGCCTTGTTGATCTGCATGCCGATCTTGGGGAGATAGGTCAGCTTCAGGGGCGTTCCGTACTTGGCGATCAACGCTTTCACATCGAGGCCGTTAAACTGAAGGGAATTTTCTTTGACGTCAAAACCGTCTTGGGGGAAGTTGAAAGTTTGCTTCACCAGGTCGGTGTACGTATTATTCATTGACTGGTCCAGTGTGTAAAATATTAAGGATTAAGAATCGGGCGTTCACTCCATTATGAAAAAAAACTATGCAAAAATGTAGTTTTTTAGACAATTACGAAAATAAAAAACCGGGCCCCTTACTGGGAGCCCGGCAGTATAGTGCAATGTTATGCTATTGTTATCTATTTAACGGCTGCTACCAATGCTGAGAAGGAAGCCGGTTCGTTCATGGCCAGGTCAGCCAGTACCTTACGGTCAAGGCCAATTCCTTTCTCTGCTAATTTATGGATAAAGACAGAATAGGTCAGCCCTTCTGCCCTGACGGCGGCGTTGATACGGGCGATCCACAGGGTGCGGTATTCCCTTTTCTTCAATTTGCGTCCTACATAACGGTATTGAAGGCCTTTCTCCAAGACGTTCTTGGCGACGGTGTATACATTTTTACGTTTGCCATAGAAACCTTTTGCTTCTTTTAAGATGCGTTTTCTACGTGCCCGGGAAGCAACGGCATTTACTGAACGTGGCATATCTTACTGATTTGAAAATTAAATAATGTGGAAATTTCGAATAAGCGCTGACCGGCAGGGCTTATTTAAGTCTTAATAAGCGTTTGACAAAGTCGGTATTCGCCGCGCTGACGGTACCTTTCTTATTCATGAGACGCTTGCGTTTCTTTGACTTTTTGGTAAGAATGTGGCGTTTGAAGGCTTTCTGGAAGCTGATCTTGCCGGTGCCGGTTATTTTGAACCTCTTTTTGGCACTTGAGTTGGTCTTTACCTTTGGCATTTCTAATCCTTTTAGAATGACACCCTGCTGGCGGATCCGCACCGGCGGAACACTTATGGAGCCGTTTGGGCTGTTAAAATGGAGCGCAAAGGTAAGGAATCCGGGGGAATAAAGAGTAAAGCAAGCAAATTAATTATGGAGGGGAGCAAAAAAACAGCCGTCACGCGGGGCGTCGACGGCTGCCAGGGTAATTGACCATTCAAAATCAATGATATAGGTAGTTAAGAGCGATGATATCATTGGCGTTGAAGGTGCGATTGCCCCCGTTGGAGCAGGCCAGCATAAAGGAATTGGCGTCCGGTCCGGAAGGTGTTCCGGGGATCAGGATGGCGCCAACGGTGCTGGCGCCTTCGTTGACGGCCGATCCGCCGCAGCTGTAAGCCCTGTTCATGTAGTCCGTGTGGCGGAAACCGATGCAATGTCCCATCTCATGCTGGATGACCGAGCCCACGTACAGTACGTTGGGGTTGGAGCCATAGGCCTGGGCATTGGTGTTCATCATAATGGAGTTGTACGGGTTGCCCCCGCTGGGGAAACCGGAGGACCCCAGGGTGATAAATCCGCCGCTGGGTCCCTGGTTGAAGCCTTTGATGGTAATGGACGCGGTGCCAGAGGTAATCCGTTGGAAATGCAACCGAAGGCTCCGGGCATTGTAACGGGCGATGGCCGTGTCCGCTCCGCTGACAAAAGCGGTGCCCAGGTTGACCACCTTAATCGTGATGGTGCGGGGAAGTCCCGTCACCAGGTTGGTGGTCCGGTACTGTTCGTCATCGGCGATGCGCAGCAGGCTCTGGTCGGGTACGCTGTTGAGCAACTCATCTGTCAACACGATGTCGCCTTCCACGAGATAGCCGTTATCCTGCCGGATGACCCCGCTGGTGCCAAAGCCCAGGGCTTTGATCTTTGCCAGGACATCCGTTGAAAGGGTGTTGTCGGTTGTCTGGGTGACGGCGGATTGTTTGTGACAGGAAAAAATAAAGACGATCAGGGCTGTGAAGCCAGCCAGGGAAAAAAGAAGTTTTCTCATGTGTAGCGTGTTTGTAAGTTAGGAAATAAGGTTGGTCGCTACATCAAAGCCAGAACGAAGGACCGGGCCCCGCCCGGCCAAAAACGCCGGAACATTTCCGGCGCCCTATTGAAAATAAGAAATGCCTTGTGGAATGTCGTGTCAAAAAAGGAAAATCATTCTCCCCTCCCCGCTTAACTTATACTAACGTAGATAGATACACCTATTTATTCTTTTAATAGAAAAAATACGTTATATTAATCGGATGAACCTGATCCTGCGAGCCTTTTTCATGAGCATGCTAGGGGTAATGACCTTTTCGGATGGACAAACACAGGATTTTGTCAAGCTCTATCACCGGGCCGATAAAGCCCAGGGGTCCCGATCGGCTTACCTTGTAAAGGTGAAGCCAGGTGTGGCTTTGACGGGCGTACGGGTGCTGCGGCAGTTGTCACCTTCGAACTATATCGTATCTGCCGCCGATAGCGGGTTGGTTGCAAACCGGAGCGAGTGGATGTTGCCGGCGAATGATAACTGGAAACTGTCTCCTTCGTTGATGAAGACCCGTGGGAGCAGCGGATTGATCACGTTGACCGTGGCCGTGACGGATCCGGCTGCTTTTAAGACAAGCCTGCGGGTATTGCATGTGGCTGTTCGAATACTTGACGAATATGGACCTCTCCTGAAGCTGCAATGCAGCCGGGCAATTTTTATGGAACAGATCCTCGCCGACCCCGGGGTGATGTTTGCCGACCTCAGCGAGACGCCGGCCCGGGAGGAGCAGGTGCTGAATGACATGGACCTTACTGTCAATGCCATTAACCTGGCGCACCGCACATTCCCTTCCATTACCGGTAAAGGAATGAATGTCTCGGTGCGGGAGGACCGGTTTGACACGGCAGACATCGACTTTCGCTCAAGGGTCCTGAACACCCCGTTAAACTCCACCCTTCTCTCTTCTCATGCCACCATCATGGCCACCATCATCGGCGGCGGCGGCAACTCTTATTACTCCGGGCAGGGGGCGGCTTACCGCAGCACGTTGTCTTCTTTCAGTTTCAGCAGCCTGCTGCCGGACCCCGATGCCGTGTACCGCCAATATGGGATCTCCGTACAGAATCATTCCTATGGCAGCAATATTGAAAATTATTATGGCGCTGAAGCGGTGGCCCATGATGTCAGCGCCCATAACAATCCTTCATTATTACATATATTTTCTGCGGGTAACTCGGGGGACCAGGCTGCGACCTCGGGAGCCTATAGCGGTCTCCCCGGG
>Ga0310811_10013993_pt1 | contig 10454 bp, 5 predicted proteins | sample YCmetagenome_FD_207642 | JGI IMG/M metagenome (GOLD analysis project Ga0310811, IMG submission 207642) | Soil microbial communities from experimental microcosm in Duke University, North Carolina, United States - YC | ecosystem: Engineered > Artificial ecosystem > Soil microcosm > Unclassified ... | reverse complement strand
CTGGATGGTGTCCTCCGGCAGACCCGTGTGGCCGTAGCGTTTCGCCACCTCGCCCGACAGCATCGCGCCGACGGTGCGGTGCACGTTGCGGATGTCGCGCTCGATGCGAACCGGTTCGGCACGTTGCAACGCAGGCTCGGCGAGCTCGATCAGCTCGTTGTCCATCGCGCGGTTGAGGTGATGCTGCTGCTTCTCGCAGTTGAAGATCGCCACGCCTTCGCGCGCCGGCACCTGGTACAGGATACGGCTGAGATCGACGCCCTTGGCCTTCCAATGGTCGATCGCCTGCTTCATATCCAGCTTGCCGACCTGTCCCACCATCTCCGTGAAGGTACGGAACCCCAGCTTCGCCATCAGCTCGCGCACTTCTTCCGCGATATAGAAGAAGAAGTTGATCACGTGCTCCGGCTGGCCGGTGAACTTCTTGCGCAGCACCGGGTCCTGCGTGGCGACGCCGACCGGGCAGGTGTTCAGATGGCACTTGCGCATCATGATGCAGCCCGCGGCGATCAGCGGCGCCGTAGAGAAGCCGAACTCGTCGGCGCCCAGCAGCGCCCCCACCACGACATCGCGCCCGGTACGCAGCCCGCCATCCACCTGCACGGCGATGCGGCCGCGCAGGCCATTCAGCACCAGCGTCTGCTGCGTTTCCGCCAGGCCAATCTCCCAGGGCGATCCGGCATGCGTCAGTGACGTGAGCGGCGACGCGCCGGTGCCACCCTCGAAGCCGGAGATCGTCACATGATCGGAACGTGCCTTCGCGACACCGGCTGCGACCGTGCCGACACCCACCTCCGACACAAGCTTCACCGAGATACGTGCCGTGGGATTGGCGTTCTTCAGGTCGTAGATGAGCTGCGCCAGATCCTCGATCGAGTAGATGTCGTGATGCGGCGGCGGCGAGATCAGCCCCACGCCCGGCGTGGAGAACCGCACACGAGCGATGTTCTTGTCCACCTTGCGGCCTGGCAACTGTCCGCCTTCGCCGGGTTTCGCCCCCTGCGCCATCTTGATCTGAAGATCGTCCGCATTCACCAGGTACTCAATGGTGACACCGAACCGCCCCGATGCGACCTGCTTGATTGCCGATCGCATCGAATCTCCGTTCGGCAGCGGCTTGTAGCGATCGGACTCCTCGCCGCCCTCGCCGGTGTTCGAACGCCCGCCAATGCGGTTCATCGCAATCGCCAGCGTGGTGTGCGCCTCGCGGGAGATCGAGCCAAAGCTCATCGCGCCGGTCGCGAATCGCTTCACGATCTCCGACGCCGGTTCCACTTCTTCCAGCGGCACCGGAGTATCGGCGAACTTCAGCTCCATCAGTCCGCGCAACGTCAGCAGCCGCTTGCTCTGATCGTTGATCACGTCGGTGTAGGCGGTGAAGTCCTGGCGCGAACTGCCGCGCACAGCGTGCTGGAGCTTGCCCACCGTGTCGGGCGTCCAGGCGTGGTCCTCACCGCGCAGGCGGAACGCGTAGTCGCCGCCGGCATCGAGCATTCCCTCGTATAGCGGATTGTCGCTATAGGCGTCCTGGTGCCGCTGAACGCATTCGCGCGCGATTTCATCAAAGCCCGCGCCTTCGATCGTGCTGGCCGTCCCAGTGAAGCACTTCTCGACGAAGTCGGTGGACAGGCCAATCGCATCGAAGATCTGCGCGCCGCAGTAGGACTGATAGGTGGAGATGCCCATCTTGGACATCACTTTCAGAATGCCCTTGCCGATCGCTTTCAGGTAGTTCTTTTGGACTTCGTACGGTTTCAGCTTCAGGCCGTCCTGCTCGCGGATCTGCTCCAGAGTCTCGAACGCCAGGTACGGATTGATCGCCTCTGCGCCATAGCCCGCCAGTACGCAGAAATGGTGGACCTCGCGTGCTTCGCCGGTTTCCACCACAAGGCCCGTGCTGGTGCGCAGGCCACGGCGGATCAGGTGATGATGCACCGCCGCCGTCGCAAGCAGCGCCGGCATCGGAATGCGCGCCGGACCAACCGCGCGATCCGACAGGATCAGAATGTTGTAGCCATCCAGCACGGCATCGGTTGCGATCGCGCAAATACGATCGACTGCACGCGCCATCCCGGCGACGCCCTCGCCAGCCGACCATGTCGTATCGATGGTCTTGGTGCGGAACGCATCGCCCACCAGCGACGAAATGGCGCGCACCTTCTCCAGATCCGTATTGGTCAGGATGGGCTGCGCCACTTCCAGCCGGTAATGGCTGCCCGCGTGATGCCCCAGCAGATTGGGTCGCGGCCCGATCATCGACACCAGTGACATCACCAGCGACTCGCGGATCGGATCGATCGGCGGGTTCGTCACCTGGGCAAAATTCTGCTTGAAGTAGTTATATAGCAGCTTCGGCTTGCTCGACAGCACCGCAATCGGCGTATCGGTGCCCATCGAGCCGACAGGATCCTCTGCCACCTGCGCCATCGGCTCCAGGAAGAACTGTATATCCTCCTGCGTATACCCGAATGCCTGCTGCTGGTTCAGCAGCGCCTCGGCGTCGTTCGGCCGAGGCGGCGGCAGCTCCAGCATCAGGCCGGGCGAGTCAGACGGTTCTGCCAGCTCCTCCAGCTGCACCTGCGTGGCCTTCAGCCACTCGGAATACGGATGCTTGCGCGCGAGCTTCTGCTTGATCTCGTCGTCGCTGATGATGCGGCCTTCCTCAAAGTCGATCAGCAGCATCTTGCCGGGCTGCAACCGCCACTTGTGCACGATGCGCTCTTCCGGCACCGGCAGCACGCCCGCCTCCGACGCCATGATCACGTGGTCGTCGTCGGTCACGATATACCGCGCCGGTCGCAGCCCATTGCGATCCAGCGTCGCGCCGATCTGCCGTCCGTCGGTGAACGCAATCGAGGCCGGGCCGTCCCACGGTTCCATCAGCGCGGCATAGTATTCGTAGAAGGCGCGCCGCTCCGGATCCATCAATGGGTTTTCGGCCCACGCTTCCGGGATCAGCATCATCATGGCATGCGCCAGCGAGTAGCCGCCCGCGACAAGTATTTCCAGTGCGTTGTCGATACATGCGGTGTCCGACTGGCCGGTCGACGGGATCAGCGGCCACATCTTGTCCAGATCGGGCCCGATCAGTTCCGATGCCATCGAGTGCCGCCGCGCATGCATCCAGTTCACGTTGCCGCGGACCGTGTTGATCTCGCCGTTATGCGCGAGGAAGCGATAGGGATGCGCCAGCCGCCACGACGGGAATGTGTTGGTGGAAAAGCGCTGATGCACCAGCGCCAGCGCCGACTGCGTAAGCGGATTCCGCAGGTCCTGGTAGAAGGTGCCCACCTGCGGCGCCAGCAACAACCCCTTGTAAACCACTGTGCGTGTCGAAAATGACGGCATGTAGAGCTGGCTCAGGCCAGGTAGTTTCCGCTGCGCTTCTATGCTGCGCAGATTGTTCAGTGTCTGCTTGCGAATAGTGAGGATCTTTCGCTCGAATGCATCCTGATCCTTCACTTTCGGACTGGCGACGACGACCGCCTGTCGAATCACGGGCATCGTTTCAATCACGCGTTTACCGAGACCCTTGAGGTCCGTCGGCACGTCGCGCCAGCCAAGCAATGACTGGCCCTCAGCGGTAATATAGTGCTCAAACAGCTTCATCGCGTAGTTACGCGATTCAGCGTCCTGCGGCAGGAAGCACATTGCCACGGCATACCGCCCGGGGTCCGGCAGCTTCAGCCCACTTTCGTCAGCCCAGGACCGCAGGAGCTTATCCGGCATCTGTATCAGGCAGCCTGCCCCGTCGCCGACAAGCGGGTCGGCGCCAACTGCGCCCCGGTGGTCGAGGTTAACCAGGATCTGCAGACCACGCGTGATGATATCGTGCGACTTTCGGCCTTTGATGTTGGCAACGAAGCCCACGCCGCACGAGTCGTGCTCGTTGCGTGGATCGTACAGTCCCGGTCCCGCTTGGGATCCCATCATTGGCCTTCACTGCCCCCGTATTTACCGGCCACGCGACAGCCAGCCTGCTGCCTGGCTGAGCCGCAAACTGCCACGTTAGCGCCCGCTTTGCTGCACTGCAACGACCCAGGTGGCGGGGTATCGTCCGCCCTCTCCCCAAGGGCCGGCCGCGTTGACCGATCCTTCTGGCCGAACCGTGCCTTGAACCATCTCTGATTACCGCGTGCAAGCGTGGACGGCTGCACGTGGCGAATGGCAGCCCATTGATATTTCGCACGAACCACGACCGGATTTTGCGGTTGTGCGTCACCCAGTCGTGACGTGGGACCAGGGAATTCTTATGCGATTGTCCAGCCGACGGAACCGCGCAGGACTGTGGCGCAGTAGGAAGGCCTCATGGCGACGATCCTGGTGGTGGATGACGATGCAGCGGTTGGTGCAGTCATCCAGCAGCATCTTACGGAGACCGGCCACCGCGTGTTTGTCGCGCAAGGGACCGCCGATGCGCTGGCCGCACTCACGACGCAGCCCAGCCTCGACCTGATGATCGTCGATCTCGTCATGCCAGAAGGCCAGCCCGATGGTCTCACCTTCGCCAACGAAGCGCTGGCGCGCATGCCGAACATCCCGGTTATCTTCCTGACAGCCTACTACGGCTTCGTCGCCCGTTCCGGACCGCTCCCCGGTCCGATCATCTACAAGCCAGTCGATCTCGACGTGCTGACAAGCGAGATCAACGGCGCGCTGGCCCGATAATCCTGATCAGCCTGTCTGTCAGCCGCGGGCGCGCCGACCGCGCGTCGCCGCCTTCGGCCCGCGCCGCTTTACCACCGCCCGCGCCGGAGGCTCGTCCGACTTCCGTCCGAGACCGATCTCCTTCGCCAGCGAGGAGCGGACTTTGGCGTAATTCGGCGCCACCATCGGATAGTCCGCCGGCAATCCCCACCGCGTGCGATACTGCGCCGGCGTCATATTATACGATGTCATCAGGTGACGCTTCAGCATCTTCAGCTTCTTGCCATCCTCCAGGCAAACGATGAAGTCCGCCTTGACCGATTGTTTGATCGGTACTGCGGGGGAAGGTTTCGGTATCTCAATGGCTGCCTGGCCGACATCACGCAGCGTATGATAGACTTTCTCGATCAGTCCCGGGAGCGCCTCAGCCTGAACTGAGTTGTGCTCGACATGGGCTGCGACGATCTGAGCGGTCAATCTCAGAACCGCTTCCGGCCTCCCGGTTTCATCCATTTGATCTACCTCTATTTACGGTAGTGGCTTTACTACAGGAACAAAATGGCGATGGCCAGTTCTTCATCACGCGAGAATCTTGCCCGAGAGGGAATAACCTGACAATTCCTCCATATGAACAGTAAGGCTGCGTTAAGCTTTGCATGAGATGCCTTGCGCTTTGGGAGGAGCCCCTGGCGTGAGCAAATATCGCCCATTGCAAGACTATCTACGACAGCGAAACGATGAAACAGTCGAACTCAGCTTTCTGGAGATCGAGCGAATTATTGGCGACGATCTGCCTCCTAGTGCTTACGCGGCGCGCTGGTGGATATCAGCCGACTTGAGCCATCGTCACGCACATTGGCAGAGTGCCTGGCATGATGAAGGTTATGCCGCAAAATTGCTGCTGGGTGCCGATCGCGTCGAGTTTCGAAAACAATCGTGACCGATCGTTACTTTGACGCGCCTTTAGGCATCCTGTGATGCCGGGTCACGCGCCCCATTGCCGCGGTGCGCGTGGTCGAGAGCCGCCCGCACCATGTCGAGCAGGCTTCGCGTCAGAAACGGTTTCGTCAGCACCCAGCGCTCGCCAGACACCCATTCGCCAGCGCTACCGCCACCAGTCAGGAACACAATCGGCATCCTTTCGCCACGCGCCCGGACGACATGAGCCAATTCCACCCCGGTCATGCCAGGCATCGTGTAGTCGGCCAGCAGCAGGTCAAAGCGCATGTCGCGGTCCAGCAGGCTGAGCGCTTCCTCTCCGCCAGCCGCGACAGTCACGGTGAACCCGTAAGTTGTCAGTATATCGGCGATAGTGGCTCGGCACTCCGGTTCGTCATCCACCACAAGTATCGTCCGCGACGCACGCGGAGTCTGGTCAGGCACCATGGCGGTCGCGGCGCGTTCCAGCCCCGGTTCAGCAATCGTCTCAGCGCGAGGAAAGAACACCGTGACCGTCGTACCGATCCCAACCGCGCTGTCGATGCGCACACCACCGCCCGACTGGTGTGCCACGCCATAAACCTGGCTGAGGCCCAGCCCCGAGCCCTGCCCAGGCGGCTTGGTTGTGAAGAACGGTTCGAAGGCGTTTTGCAGCACCTCCCTTCCCATGCCCGTACCGGTGTCCGCCACGGAGACGGTCACATAGTCACCGGTCGGCAGATCGGGCGAGGCCATCCCAACCTGCTCCAATGACGTGTTCGCCGTCGTGATGGTGAGCGTGCCACCCTCGGGCATCGCATCGCGCGCATTGATCGCCAGGTTCAGAACCACATGTTCCACCTGCACCTGATCGGCCATCACCGGCCACAGGCCTTCTGCCAATTCCGTCACCACAATGATCCCACGCCCCAAGGTTGAGGCGAGAAGATTACGTATGCCGCCCACCAGTTGATTGAGATCGATCAGCGTCGGTGCCAGTGCCTGCTTGCGACCAAATGCCAGCAGTCGCTTTACCAATTCGGCGCCTCGGTCCGCCGACTGGAGGATCGTCGCAAGCCGCTGCGCCAGTTCGGGCGATTCCGCCAACGGTTCCTGCAAAAGGTCAGCATTGCCGGTTATCGAGACCAGCAGGTTGTTGAAGTCGTGTGCCACGCCTGCGGTCAGCCGCCCGAGGGCGGCCATCGTCTGAGCCTGGCGCAGCCGCTCTTCGGCATGCCGGCGCGCGGTGACATCGCTGTAAAGCGTGACAAAGCCGCCGCCTGGTAACGGGTTGCGCCTGATCTCGATATGCCGTCCGGTTGGTCGCGGCCGTTCCATCGCGCCCATACTTGCGCCGGAACGGATGAGCGTCATCCGTCGCGACACTTCTGCTTCGATTTCCACCGGGCCGAATTCGCCGGCTGTCACCTGGCTGCGCAGGATGTCCTCCATCTGCAGCCCGACATGAAGGATGTCGTTCGGCACGCCGGTGAATTCCGGAAAATGCTGGTTCCAGGCCATCAGGCGTAGATCGCGATCCACCATCATGATGCCGTCGCTCATGCCCGTCAGCGCGGCCTCAAGGATTTCGCGCTCATGTGCCAATGCTTGATGCCGCCGCCGCGTTGCGTCGAAGGTGCGCAGCAACAGGATGGCCAGCAGCACCAGCACGATTGAGGTGCCAACAGCAAACAATACTGCGTTGTATTCCCAGGCGGTCGATCCGCGCATTGCTGCCGCAAGGTCGATTCCAACAACAACCTTCAAGTCCCGGTCGGGTATAGTTGCGAATGCGTACAAACGATCGGCGCGATCCAATCCAGATCGCCCCCGCCAGCTTCCCTCGTTCTCTTCTCGCAAGACTGAAAACAGCTGGGTGCCCGCGATGTCAGCAACGCTCGGAGCCCGGTCGGTCAGCGTCCACGCCTTTCCGTCCTTCATGCTCACCAGACCGATCACCCCCCGCCCAGTCGCTGTTTCATCGAGATGGAATCGCGACAGGGCATTGGGATCGTATGAAGCGGCGATGATCCCGGCGAATGTCCCATCGCCATGATCAAGCCGACGCGCCAGGTTGAGTTGCCATTGCCGGGTCACCTGTCCCTGCGTCAGGGAGCCGATGTACATCTTGCCATCATCGGCCGGCAGCGATGCCTCGTGACGAAAGTAGTCGCGTTGACTGATCATCGTGCCGACGATCGCTGCCCGCGTGCTGGCACGCACAGTCCCCTGCTCGTCGGCGATAAAGATCTGCAATGAGAAGTCATTCAGCACGACGACTTGGGCGGCACGCGTCGCCAGATCGAACGCAGTAGGGTCCCGTTGCCAATTGTATTGCAGGATCCGAAGTGTCTGGTCGAGAGACAGCAGGTCGCGACGCGACTGTTCTTCGAACGTTATCGCCTTGGCCCGGAGCTCCGCTCGAACCCTTGCCTCAGCTTCGGCCTGATGAGCTTGGATCGCGTCACGCGTGCCCAGCCAGGTCAGCGTGATCAGCGCCAGTGTGGCGATGACGACAGCGACCCGTCCCAGCCGGCGGATCCCGTGGCTCTGGCCAATCGCCGAAATCTCCCCGTTTCTCGGCGGAAACTGCGTCGCGCTGATAGCGCCCTCCTTTCAGGTCATGCGTTGCGTCACGTCCCCCATCACGCCGTCGCGAGTTGAAATTTAACCCATTTGGCCAGCGTTGAGTTGAAAAAATGCAGTCCTCGTGCCGTCGCTCTATATACTTGAACGTGCTAGGCCGCTTGCTCGAGAAAAGTCGGGAGCACTGTCATGCCTGTGACTCAATTCGGCAGAATCTTCGCGCCAGATGAGGCATGGCTGGCGAAGGCGCAGCCGGAAAGTGTCCTGGATCCCGGCCTTCCGATCATCGATACACATCATCATCTTTGGCAGCGTCCCGATCATCGATACTTGTTGCAGGATTTGGCCGCCGACCTGCGGTCCGGTCACAATGTCGTTGCTACGGTGTTTCTACAATGCCACGCCATGTATCGCGCAACCGGACCCGAGGAGCTGCGGCCGGTCGGTGAGACGGAATTCGTCGCCGGTATCGCAGCAATGAGTGAGAGCGGCGGGTACGGCAGCGCGCGGGTGGCCGCAGGGATCGTGGGCTATGCCGATCTGACGCTGGGTGAGCGGGTCGAGGCGGTGCTGGAGGCACAGATCAGGGCCGGTGGAGGTCGGTTCCGTGGCGTGCGGCACTCCGGCAACTGGGACGCCGATGGGATCATCGGCAATGGAGCGCCCGGGCCGGACATCTATAAGCGCGCTGATTTCCGGGCAGGCCTTGCCCGGCTGAGCGCTATGGGATTGTCCCTGGACGCGTGGACGTTCCACACGCAGCTTGGCGATGTCATCGAGCTGGCGCGCGCTTTCCCGATGGCGAACATCATCATGGGTCATTGCGGTGGCGTGCTGGGCTACGGGCCCTACGCGGGCAAGCGTGACGAGATCTATGCCGGCTGGAAGGCGAACATCGCTGAACTGGCGAAGTGCCCCAATGTGACGATGAAACTGGGTGGCATGATGATGCGCGCGGCGCTGTTCGACTACAAAGGTGCCGAGCGCCCGGTCTCGTCGGAGGAACTTGCGGCGCTGTGGCGCCCCTACATCGAGTTCTGCATCGAAAAGTTCGGGCCGCGACGCTGTATGTTCGAAAGCAACTACCCGGTGGAGAAAATGGGGATCGGGTGGGTTCCGCTATGGAACGCGTTCAAGCGTATCGCCGCGGGTGCATCGGCGGAAGAGAAGCGAGCCCTGTTCCATGATACAGCGCAGCGTACCTACCGACTGGGATGAAACACCATGAGTGACACAGCCCATCACGACCGGATCCTGGATCAGTTCACGCGGCAGGCAACGCCGTTCAGTACCGCCGGCACGATTACGGATGCCAACGCGCTGCGCATGATCGTCGACGCGGCGGCGCCGTCGCCTGCCGATACGGTGCTGGATGTCGCGTGCGGCGGCGGAATCGTTGTATGCGCCTTCGCGCCGCATGTGCGGCATGCGACCGGCATCGACATGACCCCCGCGATGCTCGACCGCGCGCGCGAGCACGCGGCGGAGAAGGGTGTTGGGAATACCACGTGGGATCGAGGTGACGTCACCGCGCTGCCCTATCCGGATGGTACGTTCGACATTGTGGTCACCCGGTTCTCGATGCATCACTTCCTCGATCCGCTGGTTGTGTTGCGGGAGATGGTGCGTGTCTGCACGCCTGGTGGACGCGTGGTTGTAGTGGACATGTACGCCTCGGATGATCGAACGAAGGCAGCAGAATGGAATCGCGCGGAAAAGCTGCGCGATCCGTCGCACGTGCGGTGCCTGACGTTGCCAGAACTGAAGGCGTTGTTCCCCGCGGTTGGTCTGCCGGCGCCCGGCGCCAGCTTCTACGAATTGCGCGATGAGATCAGGAACCTGCTGGCTCGTTCATTTCCGAACCCGGGAGACGATGTGAAGATCATCGAGATGTTCGCTGCGTCCGCCGAGGATGATCGGCTCGGCATTCCGATCCAGAAGGTTGGCGACAAGATCAACTACGCCTACCGGGTGGCCATACTCGCCGCCCCTGTGAGTGCGAACCCGGCGAAAGCCGGGTGAAGCTGCACGCGCGACAACAGCCTACCCCAGATAAGCCCGCTGCACCCGCTCATCATCCAGCAGGTCGCGTCCGGGACCTTCCAGCACGATGCGTCCGCTTTCCAGCACGTAGCCATGATCGGCGATTCCCAGCGCCATGGGCGCGTTCTGCTCCACCAGCAGGATTGTCATCCCCTGCGCGTTGATCCGCTTGATCGTCTCGAACACCTGCTCCACCAGCATCGGCGCAAGGCCCATGCTTGGCTCGTCCATCAGCAGAACCCGAGGCCGCGCCATCAAGG
>Ga0310811_10013992_pt1 | contig 10455 bp, 11 predicted proteins | sample YCmetagenome_FD_207642 | JGI IMG/M metagenome (GOLD analysis project Ga0310811, IMG submission 207642) | Soil microbial communities from experimental microcosm in Duke University, North Carolina, United States - YC | ecosystem: Engineered > Artificial ecosystem > Soil microcosm > Unclassified ... | reverse complement strand
GGCAGCGCTCGGGATTGCCGGGTTGGCCTATCTGTTCGCGCGTCAGCAAGCTAGCAATTCGCGTTTCACGTTCGGCACGGGAAAGTTCGGCGACCTCGCGGCCTTTTCCAGCGCGATCATCCTGGCGATGATCGCCGTCCAGATCGCTTATGAGAGCATGAACCGGCTGATTCATCCGGTGCCGATCGCCTATGGCGAGGCCATTGCGGTGGCAGCGCTCGGCCTCGGCGTCAATCTCGTCAGCGCCTGGCTGTTGCGCGATGATCACGATCATCACGGCCATGATCACACCCACGATCATGGGCATCGCCACCACGACAACAATCTTCGTGCGGCGTTCGTCCATGTGATGGCCGATGCCGCAACCTCGGTTCTGGCCATCGCGGCGCTGGTGGTGGCGATGGTTTCGCAATGGGTGTGGGCCGATCCGGCTGTCGGCATCGTCGGCAGCTTGGTGATCGCCAGTTGGGCCGTCGGATTGATGCGCGCTTCCGGCGCCGTACTGCTCGACGTTAACGCGGACAGGAATCTCGAGGGGATCATCCGCAGCCGGATCGAGACCAAGGGCGACCGTGTCACCGACCTGCATCTGTGGCAGGTCGGCCCGGGTCACCGGGCGGCGGTGATCTCGGTGATATCAGATCATCCGCTGCCGCCGGCTACCTACAAGCGGCGGCTTGGCGGCTTGCGCGGTCTCAGCCACATCACGATCGAGGTCGAGACTTGTCCGCATGAGCCTCCGTCCTAGGAGAGCGATCACGCCCAATCTTGTGCTCGGGCTGGTCGCGGTATTCGCCGGCATCTGGATCGCGACGTCCGAGATCGGACCGGCGCAGCCGTTGGCTTCCGGGCGGGGTTATCTTTGGCAGGCAACGCGAACGCCGCGGCGCTCGACCGCGAGGCCGGGTTCGTCATCATGGCGCGGCTGCGGGATTGAACCCTTAATTGCGCGGCGCGGAGATCGGCGGCGGACCGATGCCGACCGCTTTCTTCGGTTTCAGCGTGCCGACGTAGAATGACAGTCCGGCCACCAGGAAAAGGGCGACGAGGTACAACGCGTAGGACTGCGGCGGCTTCGTCGCCCATCGTACGAGGCCTTTGATGCCAGCGGGGCCGGTCTGGTTTTCCATGAGCGCTATTTGCGCGAAAGGCGTTCCGAAGGGAAGGAAAAATTCCGCATCACGCCTCGCGCGCGGGCGGGTGGTCGCGCAGCAGGAACAGCGCCAATAGCGCCGACAGGCTGAGCGCGGAGGAAACGATCAGCACGCGGCTGCCCATCGTGTCGATCAAGAGGCTGAACAGCAGCGGAGCTGCGGCCTGCGCCATCCGCGCTGGCGCGCCGATGATGCCGAGGCGATAGCCATAATTCTCCGGCCCAAAGATCGCAAGCGGAAGCGTGCCGCGCGCAATGGTGAGGACACCGTTGCCGGTGCCGTGAAAGACCGCAAACACGCTGGCCGCGCCACCGCCGGCGAGGCCGAGAATCGCCGCACCGATCGGATGGGTGAGACAGGCGAGCTTGGTCGAGACCAGCGGATGAAACCGGCTGAGGAAACTCGCCTCGAAAATCCGCGCTGCCACCTGCGCCGGCCCGATCAAGGCGCCTGCGAACACCGCCTGCGCCGTGGTCGCGCCCGCGGCCTCCATGATGCGCGGCAAATGCGCGGCCATAGCACCAGTGACGGTCCAGGCCGCGGCAAACACGAAAGCCAGCAGGATCATGGTGCGGTCGATCGGGATGTGCGGCTTGATGGCGGAAGCAACCGCGGCCTTTGCGCCCACGACCTGTGGCAGCATCAGCAGATTGATCGGCAGCCCGATCAGGATATGCGCTGCCGCCCAGGCAAAGCAGGTGTTGCGCCAGCCGATGGTCTCCAGCCCCCAGGCCGACAGCGGCCAGCCGACGGTTGACGCAAATCCTGCAACCAGCGTGATGCCCGTAATCGAGCGTCGCGCCTCATTGCCGTAGATGCGTCCAAGCGCCGCGAAAGCGGCATCATAGAGGCCGGCGGCCATGCCGATGCCGAGCAGCAGCCAGGCCATGATCAGCACCGGGATCGAATAGGTGACGCCGAGCAGAACCAGCCCCGCCGCGATCGTCAGGTTGGACATCGACAGCACGGGGCGGCCGCCGACCAGATCGATCCGCCGGCCGATGCGCGGACCGAGCAGGGCCGAGATCACCAGCGAAGCGGAGAAGGCGGCAAAGATCCAGTTCGAGGAGACGCCGAGATCGCGCGACATCGGATCGGCCAGAATCGCCGGCAGATAATAGCTCGATGCCCAGGCCAGCGTCTGCGTGGTGCCGAGCGCCAGGATGATGGGAAGGGGACGCGCGCTCATGCCTGAACTGACACCCGCCGGGACCAATAGAGCGCCACTGGTCCAAGCAGAATACCCGCCGCCAGCACCGCAAACGCCGCCGTCCAGGCGGAGGCGCTCGATGGCCCGCCGGCGGCATCCAGCGCGACGCCCAGCGCCCATGCGCCCAAAGCCGACAGGCTGAAGCCGACGGTCGAATGGATCGCCATCGTGGCTCCGCGGTAGTTGGGATCGGCCGCCATCGTCATGCCCGACGTCAGCGCGCCGGAATCGGCGGGCACCGTGATCGCGTAAGCCATGATCAACGGCAACAACAACCATGGCGACTTGTCCGCGAAAGCGCCGATCAAAAACGCCACGAAAGCAGAGGCGAACATCACGGCCGTGATGGCCCGATGGCGGCCGAACCGCAGCGCGCATTCATTGCCGAAAATGCTGGCCGGCATGGCGAGCACGGAGAACAGCACGCTGACGACTACCGGTGTCAACAGCGAGGCGTCCGAATGTTTCATCGCCACAAAAGTCCAGAACGCAACCAGCCAGGTACGGATGCCGTAGAGCTCAAAGCAGTGCGCGCCATAGCCCAGCACAAAACCCATCGCATGGGTGTTGCGGAACACCGGCGCGAAATCCAGTAAGCGGCCTTGCGCGGGCTTTGGCGTGACCGGCCGCAGCAGCAAGCAGACCGACAGCATCACCAGCGGACCCAGCGCCGTCACCAGGAAGGCCGCGCGCCAGCCCCAGGCTTCCGCGACGAGCTGCGAGACCAGGAACGAAAGCCCGACGCCGAATGAAAAGCTCGAGGTGTAGAGCGTCACGGCGCGCGATGAGTCGCCGGGCGCCAGCCGGTCGGTCAGCGCCTTGAGGCCTGGCATGTAAGCGCCCGCAAAGCCGATGCCGGCGATGGCGTTGAAGAACGCCCCCGACCACAGGCCGGTGGCAAAGAGGCCGAACAGCAACGTGCCGAGCGCGCTGACCGTGGATCCCGCAATCAGGATTTTCCGCGCGTCGATGCGATCGGTCAGCGTCGCCAGCACCGGCACGGTCAACATGTAGCCGGCCGCGCCCGAGCCCGCGAGCAGGCCGGCCTGCGCGCCGGTCAGATGCCATTCCGGAATCAGGAACGCCGCGAGAATGGAGGGGACGACGACGTGGGGGAGCAGGCTGCCCAACTGCCCCACGCACATCGCGGCGATAATCGATCGGCCCTGTAACGAAATGCTTCTCACCCCGGTTCGTTCAGGACGCGCACCCGCATCCAGCTTTGCCTTGCTGTTTGGCATTTGCATCCGTCACGCAGCAGGCGTCAACATCTGATGGCGCCGGTCCACCGCAGCACTGACTTGCGCCGGGCGCGGCCGAGCGGCTGCAGACGCCGGTTTCCGGCAGCACCAGTTCGACGCGCCGCGCCGCAGCATGATCGCCGGCGATTTCGGCGGCAATCGAGCGGACCTGTTCGTAGCCGGTCAGCATCAGGAAGGTCGGCGCACGGCCGTAGGACTTCATGCCGGCGAAGTAGAAGCCGGGCTCGTCCTGCGCCAGTTCACGCGCGCCGTGCGGCCGCACGCTGCCGCAGCTGTGTTCATTGGGGTCGATCAGCGGCGCCAGCGTCACCGGGCATTCGATAGCCGGATCAAGCCGGATACGAAGCTCGCGCACGAAATCCAGATCCGGCCGGAATCCCGTGGCAACGATCAGTTCATCGACGATGACCTGACGACAACAACTTCCCGTGCCCGTCGCGACGGTGAGGCGAGGGCCATCGGCCGCGAGATACGATACGCGGAATTCGCTTTCGACCCTGATCCGGCCTGCCGCGACCAGGGCGGCAAACGCAGCGCCGAGTTCGCCGCGGGCGACAAGCTTGTCGTTGGCGCCGCCGCCGAACGCCTTCGCTGGATCGTTTCCCCGCAACAGCCAGATTGGATGTGTATCCGGCACCTCGGCCGCGAGGCGCGCGAGATCGGTCAGCGTGCCGATCGCCGAATGGCCGGCGCCGAGCACGGCTGTGGTCTTGCCGGCGTATCGCGCGCGATCTCTTCCGAGCACGTCGGGCATGCCATAGGCGATACGGTCTGCCGCCTTCATCTCGCCGATGGCGGGAAGGCCGTTAGCGCCGGCCGGATTGGGCGAGTGCCAGGTGCCGGAAGCATCGATGACGGCGTCGGCCTTCACGACCCCCGGGCCTTTGCCGTTCTGATACCTGATCTCGAACGGCGCGGACTCGCGTCCCCTGGTCTTGAGCTTGTCAAAGCCTGCGCGGCTGATGCCGGTGACGCGGCTCGATACTTGGACGTGATCGGCAAGGCCGGTTTTGCTCGCGAGCGGCTCGAGGTAGCGCTCCAGCAACTCCGCACCGGTGGGATACTGGTGAGGGTCCGGCGAATTCCATCCTGTCGGCGCCAATAACCGTGCCGCGGACCGGTCGATATTGTATTCCCACGGCGAGAACAGCTGCACGTGGCTCCATTGCCGAACGGCATGTCCGACGCTGTCGCCCGCTTCCAGCACGATCGGGCGGCGGCCGCGCTCCAGCACATGGGCGGCAGCGGCAAGGCCAACCGGGCCGGCGCCGATGATCGCAACGGATTTTGCCTCGCTCATGTTGTCCTCCCATTAAACTGGAAATATCGAAATTAAGGGCGGCGCAACATCAAGCCGCGGTCTTCGCATCCTTGCTTTCGGCGCTCTCGCTGCAGCATTCGGCGACCAGGAACTCGACCAGCCCCCGCATCACGTCGTAATTGGCATGGCAAACCAGCGTGGTTGCGTCCCGCACCTGATTGATCAGCCCGACCACCATCAGCGTCTTGATGTGATGGGACAGGGTGGAGGGGGCGATCTTCAATCTGTCCTGCAGGCGGCCGACCGGCATGCCGGCATCGCCGGCGCGGACCAGGGCGCGATAGATCTTGAGCCGGGTCGGGTTGCCTAAGGCTTCGAGGTGGGCGGCGGCGTCGTCGAGTTTCATGATGGCAATATGGCATCCGCACCGACGGCCGTCAACTATATTTCTAGAATAATGGAAATATATTGGCTGCCGAAGCGCGGGCGCGCTGTTATCATCAAGGCATAGTCGACCGTCGTGCCAGCGGATGCCAGAGCAGGGCCCGGACAATGAGCAGGATTCCAATAGTTGCTGGCAACAACCAATATGCGATCGGAGGAAGCTCTTTCCAAACTGGCAAGCTCCGTCCGTTGTCCACGTAAAAAGCGATCAGCAGCAAAACGTAAGAGGTCCCCATGCCCGTGATATGTAGCCGGACCCAAAGAAGCCAGCGCCGTCGTCGGGCCTCGCGGCCCAAATAAGCCGTCGCAAGCGACAGCGCGCCAAGGATAAACAAGTGGTAGTCCTGATCCCACCGTACAGCAGCCAGGCTGGCCGCGGTGGCGAAGACCCCGGTCAGACACCAGAAATAGATCGTCCCGTATTGGGGATGATAGCCTGGACGCTTGTGAGTCAGCATCGCAACAATTCCGGTAATCGTACAGGCTAGTCCGAGCAGGACATGAATTGCCACAACGGTCAGAAACACCGGGTTGGTAGAGGGAATTTCGATTCCCGCGAAACTCGTGATCTCTTCACCCATGCAACGTTCCGCTGCATGCCTACCGGTCAGGCCGGGAAATTGCTGCGCATCACTGATCGGATCGACAACATTGTTGACTCCGTTTCGTTATATCCATAAGTCTGGATATATGGAATCAGAACAAGCTATCATCGCGCTCGCCGCCCTCGCGCAACCGACCCGGCTCGACGTGTTCCGCCTGCTGGTGAAGCACGAGCCGGACGGGCTGGCCGCAGGCGACGTTGCGAAGGCGCTCGCCGTCCCGCAAAACACCATGTCGTCGCATCTGGCAATCCTGTCGCGCGCGGGTCTGGTGACGGCGCAACGCTTCAGCCGCTCGATCGTCTATCGCGCCGATCTCGCCGCTTTTCACACCGTCATGTTGTTCATGGTCAGGGATTGCTGCGACGGCCGCCCGGAAATCTGCGCGCCGTTGATCGAAGACCTCGCGCCGTGCTGCGGGCCTGCCAGGAAAAAGCGCGCTCATGCAAAAGTTTGATCTCTCCCGCCGGCTGTTAGCGGAAGCGCTCGGTACTGTGATCCTTGTCGCAACCGTGGTCGGCTCCGGCATCATGGCGGAAACCCTGACGAAGGATGTGGCGCTGGCGCTGCTCGGCAACACGCTGCCGACCGGCGCCATCCTCGTGGTTCTCATCACCATTCTCGGTCCGATCTCGGGGGCGCATTTCAATCCCGCGGTTTCGCTGGTATTTGCGCTCCGGCGAGAACTGACGCCGGGCGAGGCGTTGCTGTACGTTCTGGTGCAGATCGCCGGCGGTATCGCGGGGACGATGCTGGCGCATGCGATGTTTGCGCTGCCGCTGCTCGATGCCTCGCTGAAAGCGCGAACCGGCGGGGCGCAATGGCTGGCGGAGGGCGTGGCCGCTTTCGGCCTGGTCGCCACCATCCTCGCCGGAATTAAATTCAACCGGCCTGCGATCCCCTGGCTGGTCGGGCTCTACATCACGGCGGCCTACTGGTTTACGTCTTCGACATCGTTTGCCAACCCGGCCGTGGCCATCGCGCGTTCGCTGACCAACACGTTTTCGGGAATTCGCCCGACCGATCTTCCGGGATTCATCGCCGCCGAACTCTGTGGCGCACTCGCCGCCATGGTGGTGATGGGCTGGCTGCTGCGCGGGGCAGGCGAGACGGACGCGATTGCGAAGGAGGCTCGATCATGAGCGTGACGATCTATCACAACCCGTCCTGCGGCACGTCGCGCAATACGCTGGCGATGATCCGGCAAAGCGGCGAAGCGCCCGAGGTGATCGAATACCTGAAGAATCCGCCGAGCCGCGCCCGGCTCATCGAACTGATCAAGGCGATGGGCATTTCCGCACGCGCGCTGCTGCGCGAGAAAGGCACGCCCTATGCCGAACTCGGCCTTGCCGATCCGAAATGGAGCGATGACCAGCTGATCGACTTCATGCTGGCGCATCCGATCCTGATCAACCGTCCGATCGTGGTGACCCCGAAGGGCGTACGGTTGTGCCGGCCGTCGGAGCTCGTGCTCGAGCTGCTCGATCGCCCGCTCGGGACATTCGTGAAAGAGGATGGCGAAGTCGTCATGCCCGCGAAGGCGTAGGCCGCGCGGCCAGCCTTCCGTCCATCACGATTGCGCGGCATAATGCGCCGATGGAACTCACGTCCCGCCTGCGCCTGATGAACTGGCTGGTCCGCCAGGGCCTGACTGGCTTGCCTGGAAACGACCTGATCCGCGGTTTCTGCGAGCGCTGCCGCGCGGAGGGCATCGAGCTGTCGCGCGCGCTCGTCTTCATCGACACGCTGCATCCCGTGTTCGAGGGGCGCGGTTTCCGCTGGACCGATACCGAAACCAACGAGAGCGACAGCTTCGAATATGGTTCGACCGAAACCGGCGACGCCGCGGAAAACTGGCGGCGGACGACCTTCTACCATCAGCTGGAAAACGGCTTGGAAGAGCTGGTGATCGATCTGGCTGACTGCGACGAGCTCGATTTCAATCTGATCAAGGATGTCGCTGCGCAAGGTCACAAGCATCTCGTCTCCTACGTCAATCGGTTCGGCGAGGCCGGCTCGATGGGCCAGATGGACTGCTTCTACTCCTACTGGACGACGCGCCGCGCCGGGGGATTTAGCGCCGAAGGTCTGGCGGCGCTGCGCGACCTCGTGCCGGTGCTGGGGCTGGCGATCAAATCGGCAGCGCAGATGGACGTCGCGCGGACGCTGGGCCGGGTCTATCTCGGCCGCGACGCCTCCGAGCAGGTGCTGCGGGGGCGCATCGCGCGTGGCACCACCGAGCGCATCAACGCCGTACTGTGGTTCTCGGATCTGCGCGGTTCGACCGCGATCAGCGAAAGCATCGAGCCGGGCGAGATCATCCCGTTCCTCAACGACTACGCGCAGGCTTCCATCGACGCCATCCATGACGCCGGCGGCGAGGTGCTGAAACTGATCGGCGACGGCGTGCTGGCGATGTTCACGCATGCCAATATGGCGGTGGCAAAACGCACCGCGCTGCGCGCCGAGCATCGTTTCCGGCACAATATGGCCGCGCTCAATGCCCGCCGCAGGACGGAAGGGGTGGCGGTGACGACGGCCCATGTCGGCTTGCATGTCGGCGAGGTCTTCTACGGCAATATCGGCAGCGAGGACCGGCTCGATTTCACAGTGGTGGGGCCTGCCGTCAACGAGGTCAGCCGCATCGCCTCGATGTGCCGTTCGGTCGACCGCGAATTGCTGACGTCGCAGGCGTTTCGTACCGGGCTCGACGCCGCGGGACGAAATTATCTGGTGTCCACCGGACGGTTTGCGCTGCGCGGCATCGGCCGCGCGCAGGATCTCTATACGCTCGACCCTGATATTGCGTCGGACGAGGTCGTGGCCGGCAGGTACGAGCGCTATCTCGGAAGCTAGTCTTTTCCGGCGCGCAGCGTGTAGAGCCCGACGGCGAGCAACGAAAACACCGTCAGTACCACGCCGAGCGCGAACATCGCCTCATGCGAGATCGTGGCGGTGAGCCAGACGCCGATCGCTGCCGTCATCATCTGCCAGAAGCCGACCAACGCGGACGCAGCCCCTGCTTTCTCGCCGAACGGGGAGAGCGCCTGCGCCGTCCCCAAGGGATTGACGACGCCCATGCCGAGCAGGAACACGCTTATTGCGGCGAGGAACGGCACGAAGTTCGGGCTGTACAGCGCGACCAGCAGCATCGCGATGCTGCCGGTGGCGGCGACCCACAATCCGCCGCGGATCGAGCGGTCGAGTCCGTAGCGAGAGGCCAGTCTTGTCGCCAGCATGCCCGAGGCGAACACGATCATGACGGTGCCGGCGAAGAACAGGCCGAGTTGAATGGGGGTAAAGCGCATCGCCTCGATCAGCACGCGCGGGGTGGCCGCGAACATCGAGAATAGCCCGCCCATGATCAGGCTCACGGTCGCAGCCGGCACCACAAAACGACGGTCGGCGATCAGGCCAAAATAGTTTTTGGCGATCGCGAGCGGATCGAGCGGCGTCGGCGTCGCATGATGGGTCTCGCCCAGCACGCTGCCGTAGGCGAGCGCGCCGAGCGCGGCAAAGGCGGCAACGAGCGCAAATTCGGAACGCCAGCCAATATAATGATCAAGCGCGCCGCCGAGCAGCGGCGAGAAGCCCGGGGCTGCCGCCATCGCGATCATGATCAGCGCCATCGCGCGCGCCAGTGCGGCGCCGGAGAACAAGTCGCGGGCGATTGCGCGCGACAGCACGGACGTCGCGCAGGCGCCGGCGGCCTGGATCACGCGGCCGGTCAGGAGATTGGGCAGGTCGGTGGCGAGGCCACACCACGCGCTGCCGGCAAAGAACACGGCAAACCCGATCAGCACCGGCCAACGGCGGCCAAAACGGTCGGAGATCGGCCCGACCACGAGCTGGCCGAGTGCAAATACCGCAAGGAAGATGGTGATGGCGGAAGTCACCGCCGCACTGGTGACGTTCAGCGAGGCGGCCATCTGCGGCAGCGACGGCAGCAGGATATTGGTCGCCAGCGTCCCGGTGGCGGCGAGCCCGGCCAGAACCGCGATTTGTAGCACAGTCGAGGAGGCCTCGGGGCGGGGGTTGGCGTCGATCGCGAGGGTCTGGTCGGCCATGTAATGTTCCGTTCTGATATTAAATGATGTGTATCATATAAAATCGGATGGGAAAGCCAAAACAAGGCATGGCAGACAATTTTGGAAGAAAGTGGTCACCAGGGCCGTCATTGCTAGCGAAGCGAAGCAATCCATGGCGCCGCACGAAGAATGGATTGCTTCGTCGCAAGGGCTCCTCGCAATGACGCAATTGGCGAAACCTCAGTACGCCCGTAGCGCAGGACCGTCGCCAACCATGTCCGGCTGCCGCGCCAGCGATACCGCGGGCGACATCACGATCACCAGCGCCTGGGCGGTGAAGATCGCGGCCGCCAGGTAGAGGCAGGCTTCGGCGCTGTAGAGGCCGCCAACGATGGCGCCGAGTGCGGAGCCGAGCGGGCGGGCGCCATAGCTCATGATGTTGATGGCAGACACCCGACCCAGCAGCGACGGCGGGGTCACCGACTGGCGCAACG
>Ga0310811_10013991_pt1 | contig 10455 bp, 11 predicted proteins | sample YCmetagenome_FD_207642 | JGI IMG/M metagenome (GOLD analysis project Ga0310811, IMG submission 207642) | Soil microbial communities from experimental microcosm in Duke University, North Carolina, United States - YC | ecosystem: Engineered > Artificial ecosystem > Soil microcosm > Unclassified ... | reverse complement strand
CAGCCGCCGGCCTACCCGCCGCCGCCCGCGCACCAGGCGGCGCCGCCCGGGCCCGGCATGTGGCCGCCGCTGCCCGAGCCGGAGGTGCCGGCGGTCCTCGCCGCCGCCGAGGACGACGGGATGGAGCTGCCGATCTTCCAGTCGGTCAACGGGTGGTTCCGCACGGAGACGCCGCCCGGCCTGGAAGCCCCCGAGCCGATGAACTGGGAGTCCGGCGCCGATGCCGGATGGCAGGCGGCGGCGCAGGCCGCCACCCCGGACGTCAGCTCCACCACCACGGCCGGCCTGCCGGTCCGCGCGGCCGGCCGCCACCTCGTGCCGGGCGCCGCCGAGCCGACGCCGCGGCCGGGCGTGCAGGTCCAGCCGCCCACGCCGAAGCGCGACCCCTCGCGGGTGGCGGCGGCGATGTCGGCCTACGCACGTGGCGTCGCGAACCGACGCCCGCAGAGCTGAGCCGGGAGTCGGGGGACCGGGGGAACGTTGGATGCACATGCAACATCTGGAGAGGACCACGTCTGTGACCGACCCGAGTAATCTCGGTTGGCTGCTGGATAACTTCGCGAGCCGCACCCCCGACGTCAGCCATGCCCTGGCGATCTCCACTGACGGCCTCGTGCTGGCCCACACCCGGGCGCTGCCCCGGGACCGGGCCGACCAGCTCGCCGCCACCGGCAGCGGTCTCGTCGCGCTCCTCGCGGGCGCGGCGCGCTTCTTCGAGGCCGGACAGGTCATCTCCAACGTGACCCAGCTCGACGGCGGGTTCATGTTCTGCATGGCGTTCAGCGACGGCGCATCGATGCTGGTGCTCGCCTCGCCCAACGCCGACGTCGGCAAGGTCTCCTACGAGATGACCGAGCTTGCCAACCGCATCGGCGACGCGCTGACGCCCGCGATCCGAGGGCCGCTGTGACCGATCCGCATCGCCGTGGAAGACCAACCGCGGTCAAGATCATCATCGCGGGCGGCTTCGGTGCGGGCAAGACCACGCTCGTCGGCGCGATCTCGGAGATCCCGCCGGTGACGACCGAGGCCGTCATGACCGCCGCCAGCATCGAGCACGACGACGCCTCGCTGGTGCCGGACAAGGGCAGCACGACGGTGGCGATGGACTTCGGGCGCATCACGCTCTACTCCGACCTCGTGCTGTACCTCTTCGGCACCCCCGGCCAGAAGCGCTTCTGGTTCATGTGGGACGAACTGTGCCGGGGCGCGATCGGTGCCGTCGTCATCGCCGACACCCGTCGCCTGGCCGACTGCTTCGGGGCGATCGACTACTTCGAGAACCGTCGCCTGCCCTATGTCGTGGCCGTCAACAACTTCGACGGCGCGGCGCGCTACCACCTCGAGGACATCCGCGACGCACTGGCCGTGCACCGCAGCGTCCCGATGCTCGACGCCGACGTGCGTTCCCGGGCGTCGGCCAAGGAGATCCTCGTTGCCGTGACCGAGCACGCCCTCGCGCAGCGCGCCGGCGCTCGCCGATAAATACCCCTCAAGGAGAACGCAAAGTGTCCCTGCAACGACGTTTGGTCAGCGTTGCGCTGGCCACCGGCCTGGTGCTCATGGGCGCCGGGTGCGCCAAGGACGACCCCAAGTCCGACAGCGCCGGTGCGGCGTCCACCCTCAAGATCGGCTTCCTCGGCTCCCTGAGCGGCACCTACCAGGCGGTCGGCACCGACCTGAGGAACGGCTTCCAGCTGTACCTCAAGATGCACGACAACAAGCTCGGCGGGCACCCGATCGACCTCAAGATCGGCGACGAGGGCGACGGTGCGCCGACCGCGGTGCCGGCGGCCACGAAGCTCATCAAGGACGAGGGCGTCGTCGCCATGACCGGCATCGTCGGCGGTGGCTCGGTCGCCGCCGTCGCGCCGCTGCTGGCCGAGGCGAAGATCCCGCTGATCGGCTCGAACGGCCGCCCGGAGCTCAAGGACCTCTCCGGCGTGTGGACGACGAGCTTCATGTCCTCCGACCCGGGCTCCTCGATCGCGCAGTACATCAAGGACAAGGTCAACGGCCCGGTCTTCGCCATCGGCCCGGACTACCAGGGTGGCTACGACGAGGTCGGCGGCTTCACCAACGAGTTCGCCAAGATCGGCGGCCAGCTGGCCAACCCCAGCGGCAAGACGCTGTGGACGCCGTTCCCGGCCACGACGAACTTCCTGCCGTACTTCAGCCAGATCAAGTCCAGCGGCGCCAAGGCGGTCTACACCTTCTACGCCGGCAAGGCCGCGATCGACTTCGTCAAGCAGTACAAGCAGTCCGACGTGAAGGACCTGCCGCTGTACGGCGCGTTCATCACCGAGGGCTCGGTGCTGCAGGCCGAGGGCGACGCCGCCAAGGACGTCTTCACCGTCTGCAACTACTCGCCCGACCTCGACAACGAGGAGAACCGCAAGTTCGTCGCCGCGTGGCGCCAGGCCTACCCGGACGCCACCCCGACCACCTACGCGATGGCCTCCTACGACGCCGCCGCGGTGCTCGACCGGGCGATCGGCGCGGCCGGTGCCAACCCGACCCCGCAGTCGATCAACGAGCAGGTCGGCAAGCTCGGCCAGATCTCGAGCCCGCGCGGCCAGTGGCAGTTCGGCAAGAACCACGCGCCGATCCAGAAGTGGTACCTGCGTCAGGTCCGCAACGACGGCCGCGCGCTGGCGAACGTGCTGGTGCAGGACCTCGCGACGGTCGGCGCCTAGTTCCTTGGACGACTATCTGATCCCGGCGGTCGACGGCGTGGCCTACGGCCTGCTGCTGTTCGTCGTCGCCGCCGGGCTCACCCTCGCCTTCGGCGTGGGTGACGTGCTCAACCTCGCGCACGGGGCGCTCTACGCCTTCGGCGCGTACGCCGCCGCGCGCATCAGCGACGGCACGTGGGGCTCGCTCGCGATCGCGGTGCTCGTCGGCACCGCGGCCGCGGGCCTCGGCGGCGCCGTGCTCTCCGCGCTGCTGGTCCCCCTGGCCGGCCGCGGCCATCTCGCGCAGGCGCTGCTGACGTTCGGCGTCGCCCTCGTCGTCGGCGACCGCCTCACCGCGATCTTCGGCAAGGACGACCTCGGGGTGAAGGTGCCCGGCGCGCTGGACCGGGCCGTGCACATCGCGGGGCACAGCTATCCGGCGTACCGGCTGGCCTTCATCGGCATCGCGGTGCTCATCGCCGCCGGGCTCGCCCTGCTGGTGACCCGCACCCGCGCCGGCGGCCTCGTGCGCGCCACCGTCGACGACCGCGACATGGTCGCCATGCTCGGCGTCTCCCCGTTCGCCGTGCGCACCAGCGTCCTGGCCGGCGCGGGCGCCCTGGCGGGCCTCGCGGGCGCGCTCGGCGCCCCGATCATCGGCCCCGGCCCTCGCACCGCCGACCTCGTGCTGATGCTCTCGCTCGTCGTGGTGGTCCTCGGCGGCATGGGCTCCATCACCGGCGCCCTCGTCGCGGCCATCGCCGTCGGCGAGATCCAGAACGTCGTCGCACCGAACTTCCCCACCGTCGCCCCGTTCGCCCTGTTCGGCGCGATGGCCATCGCCCTGGCCGCCCGCGCCCGCGGCCTGCTGCCCTCGGGACGCTCGGCATGAACCTTCGCTGGCTGCTGTACCCCGCGACCGCCGCGCTGCTGGCGCTGCTGACCTCGTTCGCGTGGACCCTGAACGACTACGCGAACCAGATGCTGACCCGCATCCTCATCGTCGGCCTGCTCGCCGTCAGCGTCGCGCTGCTCACCGGCGTCGCCGGCCTGCCGACGCTGGGCCAGACCGCCCCGTACCTCGTCGGCGCCTACACCACGGCGACCCTGGTGCACGACGAGGTACACCTCGGCATCCTCCACCTGCTGGCCGCGGCCGCCGCCGGCGCCGTCTTCGCCCTGCTCACCGCCCCGCTGGTGGTCTACGCCCGCGGCGTCGTGGTCCTCATGATCACCCTCGCCCTGGGCGAGCTGACGTCGACGGTCGCCGCCCAGTGGAAGTCCGTCACGCACGGCACCGACGGCATGCTCGCCCTTGCCGACGTCACGCCGCTGCCCGGCATGGCCTCGCTCGGCGACGACCAGTCGAAGTACCTCTACACCCTCGCCGTCGTCGCCGTGCTGGTCGCCGCGCTGCTGCTGGCCCTGCGCTCGCCGGCCGGCGCCCTGCTGCGCGCCACCCGCGACGACCCGCGCCGGATGCGGGCCAGCGGCCACCCCGTGGCCGGGTACCTCACCGCCGCCTACGTCGTCGCCGGTGCCCTGGCCGGTGTGGCGGGCGCCCTGCTGGTCACGACCCAGTCGTACGTCTCGCCGGGCGACGGCGGCTTCGACGTCGCCGCCCTGATCCTGCTGGCCGTCGTCATCGGCGGCGCAACGTCGATGGTCGGCGCCATCGCCGGCGCCGCCCTCGTGGTCGCCACCCGCGACTGGCTGGCCAGCGCCGGGCACGCCCCGCTGCTGCTGGGCATCCTGTTCATCGCGTGCGTGTACCTGCTGCCGAACGGCCTGCTCGGCGACCGCGCCTTCGCCGGCGCCCTGTTCCGCCGGCGCCCCCCGCGTGTCGACGTGCCCGCCCCGCGGGAGCCGGCCGACGAGACGATCGGGGCGGCGCGATGATCCTGCGCCTGGACGGCCTCGGCCGCCGCTACGGCGACCTGGCGGCCCTCGACGACGTGGCCCTGCAGCTCGAGCCCGGCGAGCGCCGCGCCCTGATCGGCCCCAACGGCGCCGGCAAGACCACGCTGCTCAACCTCGTCGCCGGCGCCCTGCGCCCGAGCGCCGGCCGGATCCAGTTCAACGACCGCGACGTCACCCGCACGTCACCGGCCCGCCGCGCCCGCCTCGGCATCGGCCGCACCCACCAGCACCCGGCGATCTGGCCGACGCTGTCCGCGCTGGACAACGTCCTCGTCGCCGCCCGCCGCCCGTGGGGCCGCCTGCGTCCCGGCGCCCGTGACCACCTCGCCGCCGTCGGCCTCGCCGACCAGGCCACCACGCGGGCCGGCTCCCTGTCGCACGGCCAGCGTCGCCAGCTGGAGCTCGCGATGGCCCTGGCCGGCGAGCCCCGCCTGCTGCTGCTCGACGAGCCGGCCGCGGGCCTGTCCCCGCCGGAGGTCGAACTCCTGGCGTCGCTGCTGGCCGCCCTGCCCGGCGACGTCGCGGTGCTGCTTGTCGAGCATCACCTGGACCTCGTGTACGGCTTCGCCGACCGCGTGACGGTCCTGCACTCGGGCCGCCACGTCCACACCGGCACCGTGGCCGAGACCCGCCGCTCGCCCGAGGTGGCAGCGGCCTACGCAGGGGTGAAGCCATGACACGGCCCGTCCCGGGCCCGCGCGACCTTGTCGGCCGCGGCGATTCGGCGGCGCACGCGGGAGTGAAGCCATGACGCGGCCCGTCCCGGGCCCGCGCGACCTTGTCGGCCGCGGCGATTCGGCGGCGCACGCGGGAGTGAAGCCATGACGCGGCCCGTCCCGGGCCCGCGCGACCTTGTCGGCCGCGGCGATTCGGCGGCGCACGCGGGAGTGAAGCCATGACGCGGCCCGTCCCGGGCCCGCGCGACCTTGTCGGCCGCGGCGATTCGGCGGCGCACGCGGGAGTGAAGCCATGACGCTGCTCGTGGAGGGCCTGCGCGCGGGCTACGGCGGCGGCACCGTCCTGCACGGCGTCGACCTGAGCGTCCCGGAGGGCACGGCCCTCGCCGTGCTGGGCCGCAACGGCGCCGGCAAGACCACGCTCGTACACGCCGTCTGCGGCCTGCTGCGCCCGAAGGCCGGCAGCGTCCGCCTCGACGGCGAGGACCTCGCGGGCCGCCCCGCCCACCGCGTGGCCCGCGCCGGCGTGGCCCTGGTCCCGCAGGGCCGCCGCGTCTTCGCGAGCCTGACGGTCGCCGAGCACCTGCGCCTGACCCGCCGCAAGGGCGAGTGGACGGTACCGCGGGTCCTCGAGCTCCTGCCCCGCCTGGGCGAGCGCCGCCGCCACCGCGGCGACCAGCTCTCCGGCGGCGAGGCCCAGATGCTCGCCATCGCCCGCGCCCTGCTCACCCAGCCGCGCCTCCTCCTGCTCGACGAGCCCTGCGAGGGCCTCGCCGTCGACCTCGCCGACCGCGTCCGCGCGGTCGTCGCCGAACTGGCCCGCGGCGGCCTCACAGTGCTGCTGGTCGAGCAGCAGCCGGAGCACGCCCTGGCCGTGGCCGACCGCGTCGCCCTGCTCGCCGACGGCGTCGTGGCGGCGACCCACACCGCGGCCGAACTGCGCGCCGACCCGACCCTGACCGACTCCGTCCTACGCGTCGCCAGCCACGCCTGACCCCGCATCGGTCGCCGGCCACGCCTGACCCCGCATCGCGAGCCGTGCTCAGGGTCCGACATGGTCCGGCCGACGAGCTGTCGCGCGCGCGATGCGGCGCTGGCGGCGGCAGTGCCGGCTCTGCGTTCGACCTGCGGGTGTGGCCCGGCGATCGAGCAACCCAGCCTGCACGGGGTCGGCGCCGCTTCCGGTTTATTGCTCCTCTAGCTTAGCCTGCACCAAAAAATCGCTCCGACTGCAAACACTGGACGTCACCGAGACATTACGAAGCGCCGAGGAGCGCGGGCCGGCGAGCCACAATCGGCATTTTCTTTCCGCGATCATGCGTTTGCCAGGCTGCCGGAGGCCGGTCCGCATCAACGCGGAAACAAGACGTACACAGGGGTACACGATGTTTCCGCGATCATGCAAAACCGGCCCGCCGGAAGGTTGAAACCGCATGATCACGGAAACAAAACGCCGGCCGCCGGCCTCGAACGCACCCCGCACGCGACGAGCACGTCGTCAGAGCGCGCCGAGCCAGCGCCCCACCGCCGCGATGTCCGTGACCGTCAGGCCGACCAGCGGATCGATCCGATGCACCAGCGCCGCGCCCGGATGCGTCGCGGCCACCCAGTGGCGGTCGGCGTCGGTCGTCTCGTCGTCCAGCCAGGCGAACGGCCGGCCCGCCGCCCACCGCACGATCGCCGCCGTCTTCCAGTGCACCCCGCGCGGCACCTCCGACTCGTCGTCCGGCCAGGTGACCACCGGCAGCGACGGCAGGCCGAGCCGCGGCGACAGGACCGCGTTCGCCTCCGAGAGCCAACTCGTCGCCCAGACGAGCTCGGCGCCGAGGGCGAGCAGGCGCGGGCCGTCGGCGGGATCGAGCCGGTCCAGCAGCGGGTTGCCGGAGTCCGGCGCCGGGCGGCGGGAGCCCGGGCGCGCCCGCATCGGCAGGAGCACGCCGTCGACGTCGAGGAAGACGATCGGGACCATCAGGCGGCGGCCACCGGTTCCGGGGCCGGCTCCGGGTCGGGGGCGCGGCGCCGCGTGGCGAGGACCGAGCCGGCCAGGATCAGGGCGAACGCCACCCCCGTCAGCACGGTGACGTCCTCGCCGAGGACGACGGCGCCGAGCACCACGGCGACGGCCGGGTTCACGAACGTGATGACGGTCGCCCGCACCCCGCCCACCTCGGCGATCAGCGCGAAGAACAACACGAACGCCAAGGCCGTGCACACGACGGCGAGGGCCAGCGCGGCCAGCAAGGGGCGCAGGGTCACGTGGCGCGCGAGGTCGGGCAGGTTCGGGCCGGCGACCGGGGCGAACATCAGCGCGCCGACGATGAGCGACGCGGCGGCGACGCCGTACCGGGGTACCGACGAGAGCCAGCGCTCGATGATCAGCGGCCCGGTGGCGTAGCAGACGACGACCCCGCCGAGCTCGAGCATCGGCACGGCGCCGCCGGCGGCCGCGTGGAAGCCCAGCAGCAGGGCGACGCCGGCGAAGCCGACGAGGAGGCCGCCGACCCGGGCGGCGGTGAGGCGCTCGTCGCGGTCGGCGAGGCGGGCGATGACGGCGGCGACGAGCGGTACGCCGGCGATGACCAGGCCGGTGAACGAGCTGTCGACGTGCCGCTCGGCGTCGGAGAGCAGCAGCCAGGGCAGGCCGATCTCGACGACCGTGTACACCAGCAGCGGCAGCCACGGCCGCAGCGACGCGCGCAGCTCGCGGCGGGCCAGGGCGATCGGCAGCAGCAGCACGGCGCCGAGCGCGGTGCGCAGGAAGACCAGCTCGGCGGGGCCGATCTCGCGGACGGCAACCTTGATCAGCAGGTACGGGATGCCCCACACGACGCACATGGCGCCGAAGAGGATCCAGCCACGACGACTCATGCCTGCGATTTCACGCCGGCTGGCGCGCGGCGTCTTGAACGCTGTTGCGGAACGCGGCCGGGGTGACGCCCGTCACGCGCTTGAACCAGCGGGTCAGGTGGGCCTGGTCGGCGAACCCGGCGGCGCCGGCGACCTCGGCGGGGGAGCGGCCGGCGGCGAGCAGGTGCCGGGCGTGGCAGACCCGCTCGAGCACCAGCCAGGCGTGCGGCGGGAACCCGGTCGCCTCCCGGAACACCCGCAGCATGTGAAACGGCGACAGCTCGACGCCGGCGGCCAGCTCGCGCAGGCTCGGGGCGCAGCGCAGGTCGGCCAGGAGCCGGTCGCGGATCTCGGCGACCTTGCGTGTCGCGGCGGCGTCGGAGGCCCGCAGCCCGCCCGGCGCCGGGCGCAGGTCGCCGTGGCGCTGGATGACGGCCTCGAACGCCCAGACGAGCCTGGAGTGCGCCGCCAGCGGATCGACCCCGGCGGTCAGCTCCTCGTGCGCGGCCCGGACGAGGTGCACGCTGCGCGGGTCGGTGACGATCGGCTCGCGGAACCCGGCCCGCTCGCCGCGGCCGTCGAAGAGCATGGCCTCGGACGGGTACAGCACCCGGTACGCCCATCCGTCCGGCCGCGCCGCCCGCCCGTCGTGCGGCTCGCCCGGCTCGAGGATCGCCAGGCTGCCGACGCCGGCCCGGCGCAGCTCGCCACGGTAGTGGAACTCCTCCTCGCCGCACGTGACGACGCCGATCGCGTAGGTGGCGTGGCTGTGCCGCGTGAATTGGTGCCGCCGGTAGCTGGCGGTGAGCAGGTCGAGCGCGTGCCTCCCGTCGTCGACCCGCGTCCACGCAGCCGTCTCGCCCATGCAGCGAACCTAGCCCGAAAAACACAAGCCGGTGCATGACTCGGGTCCGCGTCACGCACAGACCGTAGTTCCCACCAGACACCGCTGCGGGCCTGGCGGCCCTCCGCTGCCAGGCCCGCGGTGCCAAGATTGAGAACCCACTACCAGGTCACCGGCAGCGCCTCGACGCTGCGCACGATCATGCCCTGCTTGAAGCGCAGCTCCTCGTCCGGCACCGCGACCTGCAGCCCCGGCAGGCGCGTGAGCAGCCCGCGCAGCGCCTCCTGCAGCTCCATGCGGGCCAGCTGCGCGCCGAGGCAGTGGTGCACGCCGGCGCCGAAGCTCAGGTGCGACACGTCGGGCCGGGCGACGTCGAGGTCGTCGTGGCGCTCCCCGTACAGCTGCGGGTCCCGGTTGGCGATCGCGACCGCGGGCAGCACGACCGAGCCCGCGGGGATGGTGACGCCGCCGAGGACGACCTCCTCGGTGTTGACCCGCGGCAGGCTGGTGGCCCCCGCCCCGAGCTGCACGAACCGCATGAGCTCCTCGACCGCGCCCGCGATCAGCGACGGGTCCTTGAGCAGCCGGTCGCGTTCCTCCGGATACCGCCGCAGGGTCAGCAGGATCATGTTGATCTGGTTGGCGGTCGTCTCGTGCCCGCCGATGAGGATGCCCACGCACATGCGGACCAGCTCCTCCTCGCTGAGCTTGTCCTGCTCGTCGCGCGCGGCGATGAGCGCCGACATGAGGTCGTCGCCCGGCGCGGCCCGCTTGGCGTAGATGAGCCCGCCGAAGTACTCGCCCATGGCCTGCAGCGCCGCGCCCATCACGGCGGGGTCCGACCCCGGCCCGCCCATGAGCGTGTCCGACCACGCGTGGAAGCGGTGCCGGTCGTCGGCCGGCACCCCGAGCAGCTCGCAGATGACCTGCACCGGCAGGGCCAGCGAGAAGTTCTCGACGAGGTCGGCCGGCTGCGGCAGCGCGAGCAGCCCGTCGATGAGCTCGTCCACGATCTGCGCGGCCCGCGGCCGCAGCTCCTCGACCCGCCGCGCGGTGAACGCCCGCACGACGAGCTTGCGCAGCCGGGTGTGCTCCGGCGGGTCCATGCCGGCCATGGACTCGGTGGCGAGGGCCCCGAGCCCGAAGTCGGCCGCGGCGTCCTGCGAGCGCGCCGCGGCCGCGCGGCTGAAGCGCGGATCGACGAGCACGGTCCGCACGTCCTGATACCGCGTCACGAGATAGGCAACCCCACCGTCGGCGGTGCTGACCAGACTGACGGCGGAGTCCCGCTGCACTTCGGCAAGCTCAGGCAGCGGCGCGTAGAGGGTGGGCGGTTCGGGCAGGGGAAAGGGCAGCGTCGGCATGCGCCTCAACATATCGAAGTTTGACGATCAAAGTTGCCCCTGAGTCCCGCCCCGGCCACGATACGTCAACAATCGATGTCTGGCGCGCCCACTCACACAGGTCCGTCTTGGCGCCCGAAACGGATAAA
>Ga0310811_10013990_pt1 | contig 10456 bp, 7 predicted proteins | sample YCmetagenome_FD_207642 | JGI IMG/M metagenome (GOLD analysis project Ga0310811, IMG submission 207642) | Soil microbial communities from experimental microcosm in Duke University, North Carolina, United States - YC | ecosystem: Engineered > Artificial ecosystem > Soil microcosm > Unclassified ... | reverse complement strand
CTGCCGCCCCCGCTCCTGTCTTCTGCATCACATGTACTCGGCAACGACGAAGGAATATGCGCCATCCCATCGCGCACGCTGCAGGTCTTGTCTTTTGTGCAACTGTCTTGTTCGCCCAAACCCGCGCGGCGCCGCAACCCGAAGCAGTCGCGGTTACCATGCACAACGTGCAGTATCACTTCACCGGCCGCATCTCCGTCCATATTTACGAACTCAGCGGATGGCTAAGTGCCACCCGCCCGAACCCGTTCCCCATTTTCGACGATCCCCGCTCCTTTGTCCTGCATATTGACGCGGCGAACATGTCTCTGACCACTCAGGCCATGGCCAGCATCTTGAATGATTACGTGTTTGCCGCGCACGACGCCCCCCTCAAAGATATTTCAATTACAGCAACCGGCAACAGCTTGAAGATTACTGGCAAGCTGCACTCCAAAGGAGACATTCCCTTCGAGGAGGAAGGCGTGCTGAGCCTGACCGCGGAGGGCGAAATCCGTATTCATTCTGATAAAGTCAAAGCGGCGCATCTTCCCGTAAAAGGCCTGATGGACCTGCTGGGAGTGGATATTTCAGATCTGGTCAGCACCAACAAGATCCACGGCGTGCGCGCCGAAAAAGATGACCTCCTGCTGAACTTGGAACAAATTCTGCCTTTGCCCAGGATTGAAGGTAGGCTCACCGCAATTCAAGTCAAAGGACAGCAGATTGTGGAGTATTTTGGTAAACGGCTCCCGCCCTTGCCGCCGGGCAACTACATGACCTACCGAGGCGGCCGCCTGCGCTTCGGCAAGCTGACTATGAGTGACACGGATATGGTCTTGATTGACATGGACCCGCGCGATCCCTTTGATTTTTATCTGGTGCACTACAAAGACCAGTTGGTGGCGGGCTATACCAGGACAACTCCCGCGTTTGGCCTGCGCGTTTTCCTGCGCGATTACAACAAGCTGGGGAAAAAGCGGTAGCTGGTAGCTGCGGTATCAATGACTACCTACCAGCCGCGTTGACGGCTGAAAGCCGGTTTGTCCGGCCACTGACTACCCGCCGCTGAGCGCTGCCTGCTGGCCCGAATCACCATCGGCACCTGCGATAAGCGCGAACCACCCGTATAATTGAATCGTGGCCAGAGGTTGGGAAAGCAAAGCAGTAGAGGCTCAGGTGGAAGCGGCTAACGAAGAACCAGCGGAAGCCAAACCTCGCCTGAGCACGGAACAACTCGAAAACCGGCGCAAGAAAGCCACCCTGACGCTCGCCCGCGCGCGAGTCCTGCAACAAATGGAAGCCAGCGGCAATCCCCGGCATCGCTCCATGCTGGAAACCGCGTTGGCCGATTTGGATGCGGAACTGGCTCAGCTGGGCTGATTCAGCGGCTCCACTGCTGCTCCCAGGGTTAGGCAGGCGCAATTCCTGCCTGCAGATCAGCCTTGTCGCTGACGTATAATGAGCGCAAGATGAAGGCCTACGTGTACGTTTCCCTGAAAAAGAGTGTGCTCGATCCTCAGGGCAAGACCATCCAGAGCGCGCTCCACAAAATGGGGTACAAGGGACTGGAGGACGTGCGCCAGGGCAAGTACTTCGAAATCACCCTCGACGGTGGCCTCAGCCGAGAGCAGGCGGAAACCGAAGTGGCGCGCATCGCACGCGAAGTGTTGACCAACCCCGTCATTGAAGAGTTTCGCTACACCCTCGAATAGCAGGCTCCTCCCCCGGCAAGGAGTTCGAATATGTGCGGCATAGTAGGCTATGTGGGGAAAAAGCGGGTCGTCCCCGTGATTCTGGACGGCCTGAAGCGGCTGGAGTATCGCGGCTACGACTCGGCGGGGATTGCGGTGGCAGGCAATGGCGAGGGCCTCCAGATCCGCCGCGCCGAAGGCAAGCTGCGCAACCTGGAAGAGTCGGTCCGCCTGAAGCCGCTGGACGGCACCTACGGCATCGGCCACACCCGCTGGGCCACCCACGGCCGCCCCACCGAGGAAAACGCCCACCCCCACCGCGACTGCACGGGCAAGGTGGTGGTGGTCCACAACGGCATCATCGAGAACTACCTGGTGCTCAAAAGGAAGCTGGCCGAGGAAGGCCATCACTTCGCCACCGAGACCGACACCGAGGTCATCGCCCACCTGGTGGAGAAGCATTTTCTGAAGCACGGCAACGGCCACCGCCCCAAGCTGGAAGAAGCGGTGCGCCGGGCGGTGTGCGAACTGCGCGGCGTGTTCGCCCTGGCGGTGATCGCGGTGGAGGAGCCTAACAAGATCGTGGCCGCGCGCAACGGGCCGCCGGCGGTGATCGGCCTGGGCAAGGACGAGTACTTCGTGGCCTCCGACGTTCCCGCCATTCTCTACCACACCCGCGACCTGTTCTTTCTGGCCGATGGCGACCTGGCGGTGATCACCCCGGAAGGGGTGGAGCTCTCGGACTTTCAGGGCCAGCCCATCGTGCGCCAGGTGCAGCACGTGACCTGGGACCCGATCATGGCGGAAAAGGGCGGCTTCAAGCACTTCATGCTCAAGGAAATCTACGAGCAGCCGCGGGCGGTCAGGGACACCTGGCTGGGACGGGTTTCGCAGGACTCGGGCAAGGTGTTTCTGGACGAGATGGAAATCAGCGCGGCCGAGTTCCGCGCCCTCAAGAAGATCAACCTGGCCGCCTGCGGCACCAGCTGGCACGCGGCCCAGGCGGGCAAGTTCATGATCGAGCGCCTGGCGCGGGTGCCGGTGGAGGTGGATTACGCCAGCGAATGGCGCTACCGCGACCCCATTCTTGCGCCCGACACGGTGACCATGCTGATCTCGCAGTCGGGGGAGACGGCCGACACCATTGCCGCCCAGCGCGAGGCCAAGGCCAAGGGCTCCAAGACCCTGGCCATCTGCAACGTGGTGGGCTCGATGATCACGCGCGAGGCGAGCGGCACCATCTACACTCACGCCGGGCCGGAGATCGGCGTGGCCTCGACCAAGGCCTTCACCGCCCAGCTCACGGCCTTGTACCTGTTTGCTCTCTACCTCGCGGAAGTGCGCGGGGTCATCAAGACGGATGAGGCGCGCCAGCTGATCACCGAGCTGACCCTGGTTCCGGGCAAACTCGAGACTCTGCTCACCCACGAAGAGGACTGCGAGGAGCTGGCCAAGGAGTACGTGCGCTCGCAGGACTTCCTCTTCCTCGGCCGCGGCATTCACTACCCGGTGGCGCTCGAAGGCGCGCTCAAGCTGAAGGAGATTTCCTACATCCACGCCGAAGGCTACCCGGCGGGCGAGATGAAGCACGGGCCCAACGCGCTGATTGATGAAAACCTGCCGGTGGTGATTGTGGCCACCCGCGACCCGGCCGACGCCGGCTCCATAGTGCGCTACGAGAAGACGCTGTCCAATCTGAAGGAAGTGAAGGCGCGCTCCGGGCAGGTGATCGCGCTCGCCACCGAAGGCGACGAGGAGATTCGCGAGGCCGCCGACCAGGTGCTGTGGATTCCGCCCGCGCCCGAGCTGCTGTTGCCCATTCTCGAAATCGTGCCCCTGCAGCTTTTGGCTTATCACATCGCCGTGCGCCGCGGCTGCGACGTGGACCAACCCCGCAATCTGGCCAAGTCGGTGACCGTGGAGTGAAAAACCCCGATTGGCGATTGCAGATTGACGAATGAGAACCCATACGGCGGCTTCGCCTCATCCAGCTTTATTCTTTCACCAATCATAAAGCTGCCACCGCCGAGACGCCGAGTACGCCCCAGGAAGATGTTTGGACGCAAAGTTCCCTTTTGAGAAATGTCATCCTGAGCGCAGTGACGCGATTCGCTTGCGAATCGCGTCACGGAGTCGAAGGACCTCGCGTCTGCTGGCAGTGTTACTGCGGTCGCAGGGAGTTTCTACCTGTCCGCACAGCTTTGCCGATTCTCTAAAACTCCTTTGAACGGCCGAAACCGTACTAGCATTGTAGGGGTCCTTCGGCTGCATAAACCGATTCGCGAGCGAATCGGTTTACTTCGCTCAGGATGACATTCAAGAGAATTATCTTTGCGCACTCTGCGTCTCGGCGGTGAAGGGCCTTATTCTCCCAGCCACGCCCCCAGCGGCCGCAGCGAATCAACGTGATCAAAAATAATCTTGGTCGCCCCTACAATCGGAATCGCCAGCACCAGGCCCATGGCTCCCCAAATCCAAGCCCAGAACAGCAGGGCCAGCGTGACCGCCAGTGGGTTCAGGCGCACGCGCCCTCCCACCAGCTTGGGGTATAGAACGTTCATGGTCACCAGATGGATGACCAGTACGGTGACCACAACAATAATGACTCCGGTGTGGTTTAGCACCCCGATGCCGCCGGCCAGTGGCGGGATGATCGCCAGCACCAGCCCAAGGTACGGGATCAAGCTGGCGAAGCCGCTGATGACCCCAATGAAATACGGATACTTGATGCCCAACTGCCAGAACACCAGGCTGCTGACCACGGAGTTGATGATCCCCACCACTACGTTTCCTATAATGAAGCTGCGGATCATGGTAGAAATCCGGCCCACGGTTCGATGCGCCACCAGGCGGTGTTCTTTGGGAAACAGCTGCACGGTGGCACGGTGGGCGTGTTCCTTCCAGCTGAGCATGAAGTAAACCAGAAACGGGATGAAGCTCAGGGCTAGGACAATGTCACCGACCATCCCTGCCCCGCCCTCCAGAAAACGAAACAGGCTAGGCCCTTGCTGAACTTCCACGGGTATGGGCTTCTGCGTCTGCGGTCCCTTCAGTACCTTGGAGGTGTTTTGCTCAATTTTGCTGGTATTGGTGGTGACTTTGGCCACCATGGCATGTATTTCGGCGGAGTACCTGGGCAGGTCCCGGCCGAAGGCCACAGCCCGGTTATAGAAGACGTAGATAGCGGCCGCAAAAACGGCCACCAGGCACAGCACCGCAATCAATGCGCCCAGGGCCCGCGGTACCCGCCACTTCCGCAAGCCGTTCACGATCGGCTCCAGGATGAAGGCTATCAGCAAGGCGACAGAAACCGTAATCAGCGGCAGTCGGGCGAAGTAAAAGACGGCAATACCGGCAATGACCGCGACCGCCACTTGGGCCATGCTGGCGGCGCGAATATTGGCATGAAGCAGTTCGTGCTCTTCTTCCAGTTCAGCTGCGGTCTCGGCAGGTATCACCACCTCAGGCCCCGGGGCAGGAGGGTGTACTGGGAATGGCTTGGCGGGTTCCTGCTCAGGCTGGGAAGGTGGTGCTTTTCGTCGCGAGCTTTCCTTGGGGGCCATAGACGGGACGCGGTTCAACAGGGCTGAAGCCTAAGATGCGAAAGTTTAGTGCCGTGCCGGATGCAGCAAACTGTCTTCACCCCTCAACCGTCACTCGTAGGAATTTGCGGCTTCGTTCGCACGAAACCGCTGACCGAAAATGCACCTGATCACAATTTCAGGTCCAGCACTCTCTGCCATGGGCTCTCCAATGGCTGCCAAACGCTGCATCCCCAAGCCCGTGAGCAACATCTAAAAGGTTGACAGTGATACACTCAAGTCCTATCATGGGTCTGCTATAAAAGCGGATTTTACTGGCAAAGCATTCAACAACAATGACTTACAAGGACTAGCGCAGGAGGCAGTGGCAATGGCAAAGATTATCGGCATTGATTTGGGCACCACCAACTCAGTGGTGGCGGTCATGGAAGGCGGCGAACCCAAGGTGGTTCCCAACGAAGAGGGTGGCCGGACTACTCCTTCCGTTGTGAGCTTCACCAAAACCGGAGAGCGCCTGGTGGGCCAAGTGGCTAAGCGCCAGGCCATCACCAACCCGGAGAACACGGTTTATTCCATCAAGCGTTTCATGGGGCGTCGCTACGAAGAGGTCAACGAAGAGATGAAGATGGTGCCCTACAAGGTGGTCCGTGACGGCGACCACGTCGCTATCGAGATCATGGGCAAGAAAAACACCCCGCCCGAGATCTCGGCCATGATTCTGCAGAAGCTGAAGAAGGCGGCAGAGGATTACCTGGGCGAAAAGGTGACCGAGGCGGTCATCACCGTTCCCGCCTACTTCAATGACGCGCAGCGGCAGGCCACCAAGGACGCCGGGCGCATCGCCGGACTGGACGTGAAGCGCATCATCAACGAGCCCACGGCAGCGGCGCTGGCCTACGGACTGGACAAGAAAAAGGACGAGACCATCGCGGTTTACGACTTCGGCGGCGGCACCTTCGACATCTCGATTTTGGAAGTCGGCGAAGGCGTCATCGAGGTTAAGGCCACTAACGGCGACACCCACCTGGGCGGCGACAACATTGACCAGCGCATCGTGGACTGGCTGATTGACGAGTTCAAGAAAGACGAGGGCCTGGACCTGCGCGCCAAGGGCAACGAGATGGCGCTGCAGCGGCTGCGCGATGCTGCCGAGCGCGCCAAAATCGAGCTCTCCACCACCATGGAGACCGAGATCAATCTGCCCTTTATCACCGCCGATGCCGGCGGTCCCAAGCACCTGGTCAAGCGGCTGACCCGGGGCAAGCTGGAAGAGATGGTGCGCGACATCATCGAGCGCTCCATCGGCCCCTGCAAGCAGTGCATGAAGGACGCCGGCATCTCCTCTGACAAGATCAACGAGGTGGTGCTGGTCGGCGGCCAGACCCGCATGCCCCGCATCCAGCAACTTGTAAAAGAGCTGTTCGGGCGCGAGGGCCACAAGGGCGTGAACCCGGATGAGGTAGTGGCGGTGGGCGCAGCCATTCAGGGCGGCGTGCTTAAGGGCGAGGTCAAGGACCTGCTCCTGCTGGACGTGACCCCGTTGACGCTCTCCATTGAAACGCTGGGCGGAGTGGCCACACCCATGATTCCGCGCAACACCACCATTCCGACGCGCAAGACGGAGACTTTCTCCACCGCGGCGGATAACCAGACTTCGGTCGAGGTGCACGTGCTGCAGGGCGAACGTCCCATGGCGGGCCAGAACCGCACCCTGGGCAAGTTCCATCTGACCGGCCTTCCGCCGGCTCCCCGCGGCGTGCCCCAGATTGAGGTGACGTTCGACATTGACGCCAACGGCATCCTCAACGTGACCGCCAAGGACATGGCTACGCAAAAGGACCAGAAGATCACCATCACCTCTTCCTCCGGGCTCTCGAAGGAAGAAGTGGAGCGCATGGCCAAGGAAGCCGACTCGCACTCGGCCGAAGACAAGGCCAAGCGCGAGGAGATCGAGGTCCGCAACCAGCTCGACTCCATGGTCTACAGCGTCGAGAAGATGTTGCGGGAGCACGGCGACAAAATCTCCGGCTCCGAGCGCGGCGAGGTGGAGAACGCGGTCGCCGACGCCAAGAAGGCACTTGAGTCGAACGACAAGGACCAGATGAACAAGGCGCGCGAGCGCCTGACCGCCGCTTCACACAAACTGGCTGAGCAGATGTATCGTGCGGCCCAGCCGCAGGGCGCCCCGGACGCTGGTCCTCAACCTGGCGCCGGCCCGCAACCCGGGGGCAATGGCGAAGCCAAGAAAGAAGGCGAAGTCATTGACGCCGAGTACGTGGACGTGGAGGACAAGAAGTGATCGCGCTAGCGGGGCGTCTGAGCCCCGCTGCGATCATCCTGAGCGGAGCGAAGGATCGGGCCGGGTAGCTTCTCGCTAGCAGGGGGCGCCGCTGGCGCCCCTTGTGCCACTTGCTCAGGCGTCATGCTGAGGCGCTTCAGCGCCGAAGCATCTCGCGAGCGGCGCTGAGCATTCGGTCACGCGCGAGATCCTTTACGGCTGAAGCCGGTCAGGATGACGCCGGACGGCCATAGCGCAGTAAGAGTCGTATCAGGACACGCCTTCAGGCGTGCCGGCCAAAGCGGTTCGTATCAGGGCATGGCGTCAGCCATGCCGAACAAGCAAGGAATCATTCGGGCTTTAGCCCCTGCAAGGGTTCCAAGGGAGAAACAAGGTGCAATTCGCGGTCAACGGTAACGAATATTTTCTGAGCTTTGTGCCGGAGGAGGGCGAATGGTTTGTGTTCACCCCAACGGCGGAAGGCTTGCAGCGCGTTCCGGTGGTGCATGACGACGAACTGCCCATCGGCAACCCGGTCGTGGTCATTCCGGAGGATGAAGGTCCCAAGACGATAAACTAACTGGCAACTGACCACTGTTTCCTAATGCCAACGCAGACCAAAGACTATTACGGGATATTAGGGGTTAAGAAGAATGCCTCCGCGGATGAGATCCGCAAGGCTTTCCGCAAGCTGGCGCGCAAGTACCATCCCGACGTCAATCCCGGCGACAAGTCGGCGGAGGAGCGCTTCAAAGCCATTTCCGAGGCCAATGACGTCCTCAGCGACCCCAAGAAGCGCAAGATCTACGACCAGCTCGGCTACTACTCCGATAACATCAGCCCGGAAGCGGCGGAAGCTTACGCCCGGGCGGGGGGCGGGTCCGGGGGCGGCTTCCCTGGAGGAGGCTTTCCCGGAGGCAGCCGGGCAGGCCGCGCCAGCACCCAGGAGGTGCCCTTCGATTTCAGTGGTTTCGATTTTTCCGACCTGTTCGAAGGCGCAGGCCGCGGCGCACCCAGCGAACGCAAGCGCGGCGGCTTCCGCGACATCTTTTCCGGCATGTTCAGCGGACGCGGCCAGCAGCCCAGCGGGCCCGAACCGGGCAGCGACCTCGAGTACCAGGTCAACGTTGGCTTCTGGCAAGCCATTCGCGGGGCGGTGCTGCGCCTGCAGGTAGCCCGCCGCGACATTTGCACACAATGCCACGGAAGCGGCTTCCTGGAAGCGCCCGGCGTCTGCCCGGAATGCAAGGGCACGGGCCAGGTGACCCAAACCGGCGGGCGCATGAAGTTCAATACCCAGTGCCCGCGCTGCCATGGCACCGGCAAGAACGTCACCGTGTGCCCCACCTGCGGCGGAGATGGCGTAGTGGAACGCACCGAGCCGCTGGAAGTGCGCATCAAGCCTGGCACCCGCGACGGACAACGCATCCGCCTGGCGGGCAAGGGCAACGCCGGCTACCACGGCGGCGCGCCGGGCGATCTTTACGTCATCATTCGCACCGGCGAGCACCCCATCTTTCGCCGCGAAGGCGACGACATCTACCTCACTGTGCCGGTGAGCGCCACGGAAGCCGCTCTCGGCGCCAAAATCGAGGTGCCCACCATTGACGGGCGCGCGCTGTTAAAGATTCCTCCCGGCACGCAGAGCGGGCAGAAGCTGCGCCTGCGTGAAAAAGGGGTGCCCTCAGCTACTCGCGATGGCGCGCGCGGCGACGAAATTGTAGAAGTGAAGGTCACCGTGCCCATGCCCCGCGACGAACGCACTAAGGAACTGTTGCGCGAACTGGCCCGCCTGAATCCTGAAGACCCGCGGGCCGAACTCTGGCGGCAGGTGTAACCAGATTCCTGGCCCCTCACTCCTGTATATTCGCCACTTTGCAGGTGTTAGTTTCGCTTAAGGAACGGCTACTCCCCCTGCAAGGAGTATCGGGATAAGAAATCGTTACGCATCGGCAAATTATTTCCTGACTACAAAAATCCCTTCTGTTTCCCCGGTCCCTGTGTAACTCACCGCGACTTTCCCCACTCTTCTGCTCAACCGCGCGCGAGCGGTGCGGGAAGGAGAATCGTAATGCGACCTTTCAGGAGAGCAGCATTGCTTGCTATCGCAGTCACGGCTCTGGCCGCCTACAGCCTGCGCACACGAACTGCGGTCGGAGCACACCCGGCAAGCACGCATTTTGACGCTGCGGTGGTCAGGAACGCGGCCAGGATGCTCGACCAGGGACGGCACACCTTCCGCTATAACACCTTTGGCGACCAGGATTTCTGGGGCGGAACCCTGCAGCTGCACCAGGCTCTAGAAGGCAGCCAGTTCGGCGGCGTGGGCCCGGGAGTGAGTCCCGCTACCGCATTGGCCGTGGGACTCAAGGTGGATGTTGACGCCCTCCCTCCTTCCCTGATGGTGGCGCTGCAGCGCGGGCAGGTAAACCTGACCAGCCCGGCCGCCACCCTGGCGTTACTGAAACAGAACGCTGTTCTCGGCGTGACCGGCTACTTCAATCCGGATGGCAGCCTGCGCTCGGTGGGCATCCAGTGCGCCCTGTGCCACTCCACGGTGGATAACTCCTTTAGCGCCCCGGGCATTCCCCCCGGCAACATCGGCCACCGCCTGGACGGCTGGGCCAACCGCGATCTGAATGTGGGCGCCATCGTTTCCCTTGCTCCCAACTTGCAGCCCGTAGCCGACCTGTTACAGGTGGACGTGCCTACGGTTAAAACCGTGCTCGCGAGTTGGGGCCCGGGAAAATTCGATGCCGAGCTGTTCATGGACGGTAAAGCTTTTCGTCCAAACGGCAAATCCGCCGCCGCGCTGATTCCGCCTGCCTTCGGTCTCGCCGGCGTCAACCTGCACACCTGGACGGGCTGGGGCAGCGTGCCCTACTGGAACGCATTCGTTGCCAACCTGGAAATGCATGGCAAAGGAACCTTCTTCGATCCCCGTCTGGATGACGCAGCGCAAT
>Ga0310811_10013989_pt1 | contig 10456 bp, 7 predicted proteins | sample YCmetagenome_FD_207642 | JGI IMG/M metagenome (GOLD analysis project Ga0310811, IMG submission 207642) | Soil microbial communities from experimental microcosm in Duke University, North Carolina, United States - YC | ecosystem: Engineered > Artificial ecosystem > Soil microcosm > Unclassified ... | reverse complement strand
AAAAGCCTTAATTTGTAACAATTTGCCTCGGTAGCTCAGTTGGTAGAGCAGTTGACTCTTAATCAATTGGTCCACGGTTCGAGTCCGTGCCGGGGCACCACTTCTTTTTACGGAGATTTTACTCCCGGTTTTTTCCTAAGCCGTCAGGCAACATCACCTTGCTGGTTGCCATGTCGTTTCTGCGCCGGTAGCATCGCGCGAACTATTGGAACAATTTGAAATGCGGAGAATCTCATTTTTAAGCAGCCGGTTTGCAGATTCATGTATGCCGGGCAGTAATTTTTAAACAATAATTTCATCTCGCTTGCATCATCCACCAGATATTTTCCTGTTTGTCGGACGGTTTCATCCGTTGCTGGTGCATCTGCCCATCGGGATGCTGGTGGCGCTGGCGGCTTTGGAAATCGCCGCCTGGTTCCCCCGCTTCAAAAACGCGAATACCAGCGCCGGGTTCATTCTCGCGCTGGCGACGCCGCTGGCGGTGGTCACGGCAGTTTGCGGCTGGCTGTTGTCGTTGGGTGGCGGCTACGACGAAAATCTTCTGGCCTGGCACAAATGGCTGGGCACCGGCACGGCGGCAGGTTGTGTCGTGGCGGCCATTTTGTTTTATCGCGGAAAATTCAACGCCTATCGTGCGAGTCTGTTCATCGCGGTGGCACTGCTCATGGTGACCGGACATTTGGGCGGTTCGCTGACACATGGCAGCGATTACCTGACCCGTTATGCGCCGTGGCCGCTGAAGCAATTGCTTGGCGGCTCCGTGGAGAAAAAAAATTCTCCCGCAATGTCTGCTGAAAACCCACAAGAGCTTCCGGTGTTCGCCGGCCTCATCGCGCCCATTTTTGAGAACAAATGCGTGAGCTGCCACGGCGCGGCCAAATCCAAGGGCGATTTACGGCTCGATTCGTTTGCCGCCTTGATGAAAGGCGGCGAGGACGGAATCGTGCTCAAACCCGGCAATGCGGCGCAAAGTCCGCTTTTGCAGCGCGTCATGCTGCCGGCGGATGATGACGACCACATGCCGCCCCATGGCAAACCCCAGTTGACTACTGATGAAATCGCCTTGTTGAAATGGTGGGTTGACGCTGGCGCATCAGAAACTAATACGGTGGCCGAACTCCGGCCATCGGCGGAGATTCGTCAAATAATTTCCATGTCCGCCAACTCGTCGCCACCGGCGAAGTGAAACCTTTTCTGAATTGAATTGCGCCCGCCCGCCCTTCAATATCCCATCGTGAACCGTTGCAATTATTTTATCCTGTCGCTGCTCATCCTGGGTGGTGCGTTGAAACTTTCTGCGCAGGGGACGGCATTTAATTATCAAGGTCAATTGAACGCCGCCGGCGCGCCGGCCACCGGCAGTTACGATTTGCGCTTCGCCCTTTACGACGCGGTCACGAACGGCAACCGTGCCAGCATCCTGCTGACCAATTCAGCCGTGCCCGTGACCAACGGGCTGTTCAGCACCACGCTGGATTTTGGCGCCATTTTCGCCGGCACGAATTACTGGCTGGACATTGCCGTGCGCTCCGCCGCCGAAACCAACTTCACCACGCTCATGCCGCGCCAGCCGGTCTTGCCCGTGCCGTATGCGATTTTTGCGGCGACCGCTAGCAATGTGAGCGGCACCGTGTCCGCCGCGCAATTGACCGGCACGGTGCCGTCGGCACAGATTGCGGGGACGTATTCCGGGCCGGTGAATTTCAACAACGCCGGCAATGCTTTCACCGGCACGTTTACCGGCGGCGGCGCGGCCTTGACCAGCCTGAACGCCTCGCAGCTCACCTCCGGCACGGTGGCGGATGCGCGGCTCACGCCGAACGTGGCGTTGCTCGACCATGACCAGACTTTCACGGGTATCAATATTTTCACCAATCGCGGAAATTCTTTCATCGGCAGCTTTTTTGGCAACGGCAATGTCGGCTGGATTCCAGTGAGCGGCACGTCCACGCAAGCTATGCCAAACGCCGGCTATATTTTGTTGAATGCCGGTCTCACCACGGTCACGCTGCCATCAACCGCGTCTTTGTTGTCCGGGGATGTCGTGCGCATTTCCGGTGCAGGCAGTGGCGGATGGCGCATCGGTCAGGCAACAAACCAGTCCATATTCGGTAACTTTGTCAGTTATCGCAGTTCTGCCTGGGTGCAGGCAACGGCTGACAATGGCACATGGCGTTGTCTCGCATCTTCGGCCAATGGTTCGTTGATGTATGCCGGTGCGGACAGCCTCGCTGGCATTTACGCCTCGACAGATTTTGGCCATACTTGGGGTTCCACGCCGGCGACAGGTTCGGGCTGGCGCGGCGTCGCCTGTTCCGCCGATGGCACGAAAATTTTCGCCGTTCCAAACAGCGGTGACATCCAGTTCTCCCTTGATTCCGGCGCAACTTGGTCGGGTGTCAGCGGTTCCAGTATGGCTTGGTCAAGTGTGGCATGTTCGGCGGATGGCTCACAAATTCTTGCGGCGGTCAGAGGTGGACGCCTCTTTCTCTCGACCAATTCCGGGGCGGTCTGGAATTTTACCGGCCCGACGGGAAATGCCAGTTGGACGGCCGTGGCTGTTTCCGCTGATGGCACCCACATGGCTGCTGCCATCAACGGCGGGAGCATTTATACGACTGTGAATTCCGGAGGAACTTGGACGGCCAATGCACCCAGCGCTCTTTGGACTGCCGTCAAAAATTCTGCCGATGGGACCAAGCTTGCCGCCACCATTTTCAATAATTCCATTTACACCTCGACCAATGCCGGCGCTGCTTGGGTCTTGACCGGTGCGCCTACCAATTCTTGGAGCTGTCTTTCCGCTTCTTCGGACTGCACCCGTCTTGTGGCCGGGGTCAGTAACAGCATACTGTATGCCTCGGTCAATCTTGGTGCCTCGTGGTCACCGTTGGCTGGCACTGCCAGCCAGCCATGGTCGGCCATCACAGGATCATCGGATGGCGGGCAGTTGGCCGCTGCGGTCAATAAAACCACAGGCAACATTTACTATTCCGGCAGCTCCACGCAAACCATTACGCTCACCGGCACCAACGGTGTTCTCTCGGGCAGCCAAGGGTCGGCGGTTGAATTGCTCTACATCGGCAATGGCCAGTTCATGCCGGTCAGTTCATCGGGGATTTTGTGGGCGAATTGAAATTAGGATCGCTACGCGCGCAATGAAATGCGCCACCCAAGCATTTTCGTGAAAGTGCCCGGCTGCGATTGCAGGAATCAACAGTCTTGAACTGCTTCATTTTTTCCAGCGCGGTGAACGGCGGCAGCCGTTCTGCAGCCACAACCGCCAGACCATCCAGAAGGCTTCAAAGATGATGTCGCGTGAAATCTTTGACGCGCCCACGACGCGGTCGGTAAAAATTATCGGCACTTCGACGACCGTGAAACCTTCGCGCCAAAGCCGGTGCGTCATTTCAATCTGAAAGCTGTATCCATTGGAGTGGACGGCGTCCAGGTTGATGGCTTGCAGGGCGCGGCGGCGGAAGCATTTGTAGCCGCCCGTCGGGTCGCTGAACATCATGCCGGTGATCACGTTGACATACTTGCCCGCGAACCGGCTCAACATCAGCCGGCCGAGCGGCCAGTTGATGACGCGGATGCCGCCGACATAACGCGAGCCGAGCACCAGATCGGCTTTTTCCGCCGCCCGCAAAAAAGCGGGGACTTCCGCCGGATCGTGCGAAAAATCGCAGTCCATCTCAAAAATGAATTCGTAGTTTCGTGCCAGCGCCCACTTGAAGCCGGCGATGTAGGCGCGGCCCAGCCCGTTTTTTTCAGAGCGATGCAGAACGTTGATTTGCGGATGTTGTGCGGCGAGTTCGTCCGCGATTTTTCCCGTGCCATCGGGTGAATTGTCATCCACCACCAGCACGTCCACCGCGACCGGCAGCGACAACAGCTTCGCCATCAGGCGCGGGAGATTTTCCCGCTCGTTGAACGTCGGCACAATGATGATCGTCTGGTTCATGCGGCGCGCGAATTGTCAGAAGATTTAGACGCGAAAACAAGCGGACAGTTCAACCGGCGGAAAAGTTTCATTGCCAGTTTAAAACCGCCGGAATAGTTTGACCGGATGTTCGCCTCGCTGATCACGGATGTCTTGAATCTCGGCTACCTGATGCATAATCCCTGGCTGTTGCTGGTGTTTGTGTTTCAGGTTTGGATGTTCATTGACGCCCTGCGCCGCCAGGAATGGTTCTGGGCCGTGTTTATCTTCATCGGTTTTGGGTTGGCGGCCATCCTGTATTATTTTCTGGTCTATCGAGCGGCGGCGCCGGCGGCCACGCAAGGTTTTGAACTGCCCGGTGCGCAGAGCCGCGCCCGCATCAAGCAATTGCAATCTCAAATTCATCACATCGGCAACGCGTATCATTATTTCCAGCTTGGAGACGTTTATTTCCAGAAGGGGAAATTAACCGACGCCGAGAAATGTTACCGTTCCGCGCTGGAACGCGAGCCGAACGACATTGACGCCCGCGCGCATCTCGGCCAGTGCCTGCTGCGCCAGAAACGTCCCGCCGAGGCGCGACCGCTGCTGGAAGGCGTCTGCCGCGAAAATCCCAAGCATGATTACGGCCATTCGCTCATGGCTTACGCGGAAACACTGACGGCGCTGGGCGAAACCGAAGCCGCGTTCGGCGTCTGGCAACATGTGGTGGAAAATCATTCCTATGCCCGCGCCAAGGTGCAGTTCGCGGAACTTTGTCTCGCGCGAAACCAGCGCGAGCTTGCTCGCGAGCAGCTCAACGATGTGATCAAGGATGACGGCCATGCGCCGAGTTTTCAGCGCCGCCGTGATCGTATCTGGGTGCTTCGTGCCAGAATGTTGCTGCGTCAGGTGAAATGATTTTTACTCCGAGAAGGCCAGATACGGAATAAAAATCAGGTTGACGATTGGAATGAACAACATGATCACCAGCCAGCCAGTTTTGCCCCTGGCGACGCAAAGTTTGACGAAGAAAACAATCAGAAAGACCAGGTTCACCAGCGGAATAAACAACAGGATAATCGTCCAAATCGGCATCTGGGCCGCTTGCAGCAGTGGAATGAGCTGAACGATGGGAATCCAGATGAGCACACCCGGGGTCACTCCGCATTTTTCACAGATGCGTTTGTAACAAAAGCAGGCGAACAAATAAAATCCCAGCGAAATGACAAGGATGAACATCAAAACTCCCAGGCCGAAGGCGGCACCGGCCGCTGCTTGTGCGTTTTCATTCATAAACGAATCCTTTCTGTAGGGTTCATGGTTTTGGGTGAGCTGTAATGAACCGTCCGGTTCATTAGTGGACTTTTTTGACAGAATAGTCTGTAAATGCAAGGTAATTTGCTGTCCGCCTGGCTGGAGCCGCTTTTACCTTTTGCCGCACGGTAGTTTCTCTTATCCTGCCATCATGTCAGGACTCATCGCCATCGTCGGTCGCCCTAATGTCGGCAAATCCGCGCTATTCAACCGCATTGCCGGCAAGCGCATCGCCATCGTGCATGACATGCCCGGTGTGACGCGTGACCGCGTGACCGCCGAGGTCGAATGGCAGGGCCGTCCTTATACGCTCGTGGACACCGGCGGCATTGGCCTGTTGCGCCGCGAAAAATCCGCCGACATCATCGTGAAGGCGGCCGTCGAACAGGTGGATCTCGCCATCGAATCGGCCAACGCCATCATCTTCGTCGTGAATGTTATGGACGGCATCGTGCCGCTGGATCAGGAGGTCGCCCAGCGCCTGCGCAAAAGCGGCAAGCCTGTGTTCGTCGCGGTGAACAAGGTGGACACGCACCGCTTGGAAGGGCAGGCGACGGAATTTTCCCAACTTGGCTTTGACAAGGTTTTCCCCGTCACTGCGATTCATGGCGACGGCGTCCCGGCCTTGATGACTGCGGCGATGGCAAGATTGCCGGTGGCGAGTGACGAAGAACTTGAGATGACGGACGAGCCAGCACCTGAAATGGTGGCGGCGGACGGCAAGGTCCCCGAACACAAGATCAAAAAAACCGGCCCGCTGAAGATCGCCATCGTCGGGCGTCCGAATGTCGGCAAATCGTCCATCATCAATGCGCTCACGCAGTCCGAGCGCGTCATTGTCACGCCGATTGCGGGAACAACGCGCGATTCGGTGGATGTGCCGTTCGAGGTGGAGACCGAAGGCGTGCGGTCAAAATATATTTTGATTGATACCGCCGGGATGCGGAAAGCGCGCCGCGTGGATGACACGGTGGAATTTTTCAGCGTCCAGCGTTCCGAGGAATCCATCGCGCGCAGCGACATCACGGTGCTGGTGGTGGACGCCGAGGCGGGCATCACCGAGCAGGACAAAAAAATCGCCGACACCATTGTGGAGCAGCGCCGCGCCTGCATCGTCGTCATCAACAAATGGGATTTGTTTGATAAAGAAATCCGCACAGCCCGCGAGGAGGAAATCCAAAAGCGCGAAGCGAAAAAACGCACCGTAGGCCAGGCTAAAAATCTCACGACGCTCGGTGAATTCGGCCAGTGGGTGCAGGATAAATTATTTTTTCTCGATTACGCCCCGGTGATTTTCACCTCCGCAAAAACTGGTTTTCATCTGGAACGTCTGTTGGAAGCTGTGCGTTACGTCGCTGCGCAGTTGCAGCAGAAAATTCCCACGTCCATCCTGAACCGCACGTTGCATGACGCAGTGGAACACCGCCAACCGGTCAGTTCGCAGGGGCATCGCTTGAAATTTTATTACGCCACGCAGGTCCGGCAGGCACCGCCGACCTTCCTGCTGTTCGTGAACAACGACGAGCTTTTGACCGATCAGTATAAAAAATATCTCGCCGGCGAAATGCGCACGGCTTTTGGCTACGAAGGCTGCCCGATTGTGCTCGTGCCGAAAGCGCGGCCCAAAACCGTCCAACCGAAACGGAAATTCCGTCCGGTGCAAAAGGGTCAGAAGCCTGTCCCGGCAAAATCTCACTATCGCACGCGCGTCGGCGGCCTGTCGCGCCGTCCCAACCGAAAACGATGACAAAACGACGGTTTTATGGGGTTTAAATTTGGCAATAAGCAGCCATTTCAAGCTTGGTAAAAGCGTCTTATTTGCCAATGGGAACAAGCCTCCGATTTTCGATCAATTCCTGGCGAATCCATTGATTTCATTTGTGAATATCGTTTGCGTAACTTTTCTGTGAAATTCTCTTGAAAAATACAACCGGTGGTAGCATGATGGCCGCCGTTCCCCAATTAGTTGGGGCTTCAATTTTAACAAAAGCCCCGTTTTTCTGCTAAAATTGATGATTTTTTAAGTCCGGAAGGTTTCTGTCTCGCTTTGAAATTGACCGGGTAAATGTTGGAAGAATTAAACCGGAGATTACCATGATTGATGCCCGTGAAGATGTCTCGGCTCCAGCCGCCAAAACCGCTGGACGCCGTGCCCCTAAAGTTTCAGCGATGCGCGCCGTGAAACCGACCAAGTCCGACCGCAAAAAGTCGCTGCGCATCGAGCGCGTGTTCAGCGACGCCAAGGTCAAGCCCTTCGACCAGATCGAATGGGACAAGCGCACAGCGGAGATCACCGACGACGCGGGCAAGGTCATCTTCAAGCAGGAAAATGTCGAGGTGCCGAAGTCCTGGTCGGTGCTCGCCACCAAAGTGGTCGTCTCCAAATACTTTTACGGCGAACAGCATACTTCCGAGCGCGAAACCTCCGTGCGCCAGCTCATTCATCGCATTTCGCGAACGATTGCTGACTGGGGCATTGCGGATGGCTATTTCAGCAAGACGGATGGTGAAGTGTTTTACGAAGAACTCACTTGGCTCTGTTTGAACCAGTATGGTGCCTTCAATTCGCCAGTGTGGTTCAACGTCGGTCTTTTCCACCAATACGGCGTCGGCAAAAATTCCGGCAAGGGCAACTGGTTTTTCAACCGCAAAACCAAAATCGCTGAACGTGCCAAGACACAATACGAATATCCGCAGGGCAGCGCGTGCTTCATCCAGTCCGTCAATGACGACATGGAATCCATCATGCACCTCGCTTACAGCGAAGCGATGCTCTTCAAGTATGGTTCCGGCACCGGCACCGATTTGACGCCGATCCGTTCCAGCCGCGAAAAACTGAGCGGCGGCGGTCGTCCGAGCGGCCCGATGAGCTTCCTGAAGGTTTACGACCAAGTGGCCAACGTCGTGAAGTCCGGCGGCAAGACCCGCCGCGCAGCCAAGATGAACACGCTGCGCGACTGGCACGGCGACATCGAGGAATTCATTGACGCCAAGCAGAAGGAAGAGAAGAAGGCCTGGGCGCTGATCGAGCAGGGTTACGACGGTTCCTACAACGGCGATGCCTACGGCAGCGTCATGTATCAAAACGAAAATCTTTCCGTCCGCGCCAGTGATGAATTTTTTGAAGCCGCGCTCGCCGGCAAGGAATGGCAGACCAAGACCGTCAAAGGTTTGCCGCTCCAGAAAAAGGACGCCAGCAAGTTGCTCGACAAAATCGCCGAAGGCACGCACATCTGCGGCGATCCCGGCATCCAATACGACGGCGCCATTCAGAAGTGGCACACCTGCAAAGGCACCGAGCCGATTCACTCCACGAATCCGTGCAGCGAATACGTTTTCATCAATAACACCGCGTGCAATCTCGCGTCGCTCAACCTGATGAAGTTCAAGCGCGACGACAACAAGTTCGACATCGAACGTTTCAAGGCCGCCGTCCGCATCTTCATCACCGCGCAGGAAATTCTCGTGGACAACGCGAGCTATCCGACCAAGGACATCGCGGAAAATTCCCACATCTTCCGCACGCTCGGTCTCGGTTTTGCGAACCTCGGTTCGCTCTGCATGAGCTACGGCTTGCCGTATGATTCCGACGAGGGCCGCGCGCTCGCTGGCGCGATCACGTCCATCATGACCGGTCATGCTTACGAGCAGAGCGCGAATATCGCCGCAAATGTCGGCGCGTTTGCCGGTTACCGCGATGCCCGCTGTGCCGGCGTTCCGAATCCGGTGTCCAAGGACAACGTCGAATCCATGCTCGGCGTCATCAAGCTCCACCGCGAAGCCGTGGAAGAGATTCATCCGAGCGACGAGTTTGGTTATCTCAAGACCGAAGCCCGCAAGACGTGGGACGGCGCGCTCGCCAAAGGCAAACAACACGGCTACCGCAACGCGCAAGTCACCGTGCTCGCGCCGACCGGCACCATCGCCTTCCTCATGGATTGCGACACCACCGGCGTCGAACCCGACATCGCGCTGGTTAAATACAAACTTCTCGCTGGTGGCGGCATGTTGAAGATCGTCAATCGCGGCGTGCCGGACGCTTTGCACCGGCTGGGTTACAGCGAGAACGAAGTCACCGCCATCATCGCGCACATCGAGAAGTTTGACACCATTGAAGATGTTCAGGAAAATGGCGCGACGGTGAAAAGCGGATTGAAGCCGGCGCATCTGCCGATTTTCGATTGCGCCTTCAAACCGTCACGCGGCACCCGCAGCATCGGTTACATGGCGCATCTGAAAATGATGGCCGCCGCGCAGCCGTTCATCAGCGGCGCGATCTCCAAGACGGTCAACATGCCCAGTGAATGCACCGTGGCCGACATCCGCGATACCTATGTCCAGGCGTGGAAGATGGGCTTGAAATGCGTCGCGATCTATCGCGACGGCTCCAAGCGTTCGCAACCGCTCAATACGAAGAAAACCAACGAGGGCGGAGACAAGGCGGTTGCTTCATCGGCAGATTCGTCGGCCTTGGAAAATCGCATCAAGCAATTGGAAGCAGAGGTGGCCACTTTGCAGGATGAAGCCGGCAAGCCGTTGCGCCGTCGTCTGCCGGACACGCGCACGGCGGTCACGCACAAGTTCGACATCGCTGGCCATGAAGGCTATCTCACCGTCGGTTTGTTCGAGGATGGCCAGCCCGGCGAATTGTTCATCACGATGGCCAAGGAAGGTTCCACCATCGGCGGCCTGATGGATAGCATTGGCACACTGACCAGTTTGGCGTGGCAATATGGTGTGCCGCTGGAGGCGCTCGTCCGGAAGTTTGCGCATCAACGTTTCGAGCCGAGCGGGTTCACCAAAAATCCTGACATTCGCAACGCATCGTCCATCACGGATTATGTATTCCGCTGGATGGCGCTGCAATTCATCCCCGGCTATCGCGAAGGCATCAATGCCGCGCGCACCCAACCGGAGCTGACCATGCCTGGGCTGATGGAAGAGATAAAAAAAAAGGTGAACCGGCCGGTGCCTGAACTGGCGATTGCCGAGGACACGGAAATGGTGGAGTTGAAACCCGGCAACGGCCACCGGCACGAACGCCGCGCCGCGACGCTCACGCAGATGATCACCAACCAGCAGGACGCGCCAAGCTGCCCGAACTGCGGACAGATCACCGTCCGCAACGGCGCGTGCTACAAGTGCCTGAACTGCGGCGAAAGCCTCGGTTGCAGTTGACGGTTTTGAAATCACCCATGCAGGGAGCAAGAGCAATCT
>Ga0310811_10013988_pt1 | contig 10456 bp, 14 predicted proteins | sample YCmetagenome_FD_207642 | JGI IMG/M metagenome (GOLD analysis project Ga0310811, IMG submission 207642) | Soil microbial communities from experimental microcosm in Duke University, North Carolina, United States - YC | ecosystem: Engineered > Artificial ecosystem > Soil microcosm > Unclassified ... | reverse complement strand
CCCATCGCTCTTCCTTCTCATCCTGGGAGGCTCGTGCTCGTAACATCTTGGGCATCTCTTTTCTCCTCTCGGTTTCTCAATAACCTTCTTTCTGATTCTATCACCACTTGAGGAACGCAGCACTAGTACTACAGTGGTAAGTAAGGAGAAGCAGCAAGACGGTGTATGGCTCACGCACATCGTCAGTCATGTGAGGTAGCGACATCGTGGTCAAACTCCAGCATGGTGGGATGGCTGAGCTAGCGGGGAGCGCGTAGACTCAGAGGGAGATCGTTACTCTGAACGCACAGAAGGAGTCACCCGATGAGTACTTCCTATTACGCTGATCGCATCAATTTGTATTGTTTGCAGCGGCAGTATCCTGACTGGAGCCAGCAGGAGTACGCCGATGCACTGCACCGTTCCAAAAGCTGGGTGGACAAATGGCAACACCGCTTGCACAGGGTTCCCAACGCAGATCTGCTGGCACTGCACGCTGTCGCCTTAGGCCAATCACGTGCCCGCAAACAGCCACCGGAGCGCATCGATCCTCAGATCGAAGCGGAGATCCTGGCCATCCGCGATGACCCACCTGAAGGGCTCCGCCGCACGCCGGGGCCAAAAGCCATCCTCTACTCCCTCCCCCGGCGTCTGACTGTGTGGCAAAGCCAGCTCCGGCTGCCCACGTCCACCCGCACCGTCTACCAGATCCTCAAACGGAACCAGCGCATTGCCTCTCGTCCATCTCGCCCCGAACCATCGGACAAGCCACGTCCGACCCCACTCTCCTGCTGGCAGATGGATTTGAAGGATGTGAGCACAGTCGCGGATGATCCGGTCGAGCCGACCGGGAAGCAGCAGCATGTGGCTGAGACATTCAACATCGTGGATGAAGGTACCTCGCTGCTCCTGTGGAGCGAGGTCCGTACCGACTTCGTGGCGGAAACGTTGCTGGCTTCCCTGGCTGAGGCCATCGAGCGCTACGGCGTGCCGCACCGCATCACGTTGGATCGGGATCCCCGCTCGGTTGGGGCTCCGCAAGGCAGTGACTTTCCTTCGGCCCTCTTGCGCTTTGGCGCTTGCCTGGGGATCAAAATGCACGTGTGTCCCCCGCGTCATCCCCAAGACAATGGGTTTGTTGAGCGGTATCATCGTACCTATCAACAGGAGTGTGTGAGGGTGGATCGGCCTGCCACCCTGGAGCAGGCTCGCAGCGCGACGGAAGCGTTCCGTGAGCACGACAACGGGCAGCGCCCCAACCAGGCGCGATCCTGTGAGAACCGTCCTCCACTGATCGCCTTTCCGAACCTCACACCGCTGCCCCAGCCACCCGAGCAGATCGAAATGGATGGCTGGTTGCAACCGTTTGCAGGCGTGCATATCGAACGCAAAGTGGATGCGCATGGACAAGTGCACCTGGACTTACGCAGGTACTACGTGGATGTGCACCGGGCCGGCCAACGGGTGACGCTGCAAATGGAAGCCGCAAGCCACTCCTTGCTCATTTGGCACGAGGGCACCTTGCTCAAAACGGTCCCGTTGCGTGGCTTCTCCGGAGGCTCGTGCTCGTTTGCCCGTTTTGTCGACTCCATGATCCAACAAGCGCGGGCGCAACGCCGCTTGCGTTCGTTGCAAGAGCGGAAAAAACGCGTGTCCTGAGTCGCTGACGCAGCCGTACAAAGGCTCGCTGAAAGCGGGCTGTCAGGGCCTGCTCCTCCAAGAACTGTCTTTTTTCTCGCTGCCAGAGATGTATTTACGCTGTTTCTTGTTTTAAAATGCATTGAGATGGTTATCGCTATGAAACAGATATATTATTATTTTTACGTATGTTTCTCAAAAAGAGATGCTTGCTGCTCATATCTCATCAGGTGAATAGCTCATCTCGGCCCACGATGTCGCTACCTCACACGACTGACGATGTGCGTGAGCCATACAGGGAGTGACAAGAAAGAGCTCCTTCTGGCATCATGTACAAACAATCAAGCATGATTCCAAGAAGGAGCAGTTAAAAATGAGTATAACACAGGTGATGGAGCACTACCAGTCGATATTAGAAGAAGAATTATATGATATTGCATACGAAACAGGTGCTATAAAGCGTAAGAGAAAATGAGATGCAATAACGTTTGCACAGATGATGATCTTTGGATTTTGGCAGGACCCAGATCTGCGTTTGAGTGGTTTAGCTCAAATAGGAGGGAGAAGAGAAGTTTATGTGACCGAATCAGCGATCAGTCAACGTTTTACTCCAGCATGTGCCAACATGTTTCTAAAAGTCATGCAAAGACTCGCTGAAGTGGCGTTGGAGAGTGAAAAAGTGGAAATTCCACTTTTGAAGCAATTTTCCGCAGTGATCGTGGAAGATAGTACATCAATTACATTCCCAGCAGAACTCACAGAGATCTGGCGAGGGTGTGGGGAAGAGGGAAGCACAAGCAGTGCAGCAGTAAAGGCATTTGTTCGTTGGAACGTATTAAATGGTGAATTGCACGGTCCTCGGCTGACCAATGCTCGTCTCAATGATCACAAGAGTCCATTTGGGATAGAAGAATTACCGGAATATTCCTTATATATTGCCGATCTTGGTTTTTTTGCCATTGATCGACTGTGCCATATTGCAAGAGAGAAAACAGAGAAAAGGTACTTTGTCACACGATTCCAAGCAAAAACAAATCTGTATAATCGCAGAGGACACCGCATTGATCTGGCAGGAATACTTCCCCAACAGGTTGGGCAGGTACGGGAAGTAGGAGTCGTTCTTGGTAAGAAAAACGGCCTCCCAGTGCGCCTCATTCTCGTAAAAGTTCCTGAAGAAGTGGCAGAAGAGCGTCAAGAGCGTATTCGCCTGAAAGCCCAAAAGAACGGGGATATTCCCAGTAAAGAAATTCTCGCATTGGCCCATTGGACGATGGTCATTACCAATATTCCCCGGAAACGTGCATCGTATGCGGAGCTTCTGGTCTTACTGCGATTGCGCTGGCAAATCGAACGGCTCTTTCGACTCTGGAAAGAGGATGCAAAAATCGATGAATGGCGCACAAAGAAGCCCTATCGTATTTTATGTGAGTTCTATGCAAAACTCTGTGCGATGATTATCCAACAAGCTTTTCTACAAGAGGGGTGTTGGCTTGATCCACTCCGCAGTCTCGTCAAAGCAGCAAGCGCTCTACGTCGTGAATGTAATCGGATTATGATCGCTTTTTATGAGGGAAACCTGGAAAAGACTGTACAATCTATTTTATCTACAATGCGTGCTGGGTGTCGTATTGAGCGTCGAGCCGCCTTTCCTAGTACTGCTCAACTTTTACTGGATGGTTTGGATTGGCAACTCGAACTACTCTTAACTTAATGCTTATGGAAAAGGTTGGGAGCCCCTCTTCTCTCTATAGACGTCTATATTTTTCTAGCAAGATGATAAAACTGCTGTCGGATACCGACCTGGAGGGTTTCGTGACAGCTCTCGCACCGATCTCCCATCAGATCAGACATCTTGAATGCCGTCTCTCGGATGAAGTCCTGCATCGCTTCATAAGAAAAGGTTCCTGGCTGCGCGGCATATCGCGCTCTTGCTTGGTCAAGCTCCTCTGCTAAAGCAACTATACCAGCCTGATTACAGACCTCACGACACACATCACACAATTGCCAGTTCTGGAGTGCCGCAAACATCGCCTGATGATATAACAACACCGCCTTCGCTTGCCCATAAGGATCACTACCGGTCTGAGCCTCTATAAAATAGGCGTCGATATAATTCTGAAGCGCTTCCTGGTCGCTATAATTCTGAAGCGCTTCCTGATTGTTCATATCCATATCCTTCACTACCCCTTCTCATTGCGGTTAGATCCTCCAGATCTTGGGGATCTAACCAGTAATTGGCCATAAAGTGATCCATAGGCACAATACATATTGTTCACCTACATGGTGAAAATCGCACGACAATCGCGTTCTACGAGGGAAATATCCGTCCACCCACTATAGGAGTGATAGCCACAAGCGGGATAACAACGTACACAGACCGCCTCACCACACAGATTGCGTCCGATCTCACACCCACATTTTGTACAGGATTGCCCCCTACTTAACCCATGTGCCTCCAAGAATTCAGAAGGCGGGCGAAGAGCAGTGATCCAACTGCTCCTCGCCCGCCCCTGATACCCAATGAATTGCGGAACATACATGGCCTAGCTGTCACAACAACAACCGAACAGAGTATAGCACATGTGCAGCATGTTTGATCGAAAGATAGCCATATGGTATTTTATCTCAGCATTACTGAGGTAAAATAGAAAACTCATGCATTCAGGATAGTTGCGACTTGATGTGTGCTTTGCTCAGTCTCTTGGTGCCTGATGTGGGTGAGCAATCGTTCTCAACGTTGCGACGATCTCCGTGCAGATTGGAACGATTGATCCGGATGCAATGCTCTTTCTTCCAGGGGATAACATTACGTGTCTCCCCAAGCGGAGCCATGCCTCTGTGCCGTAACGCAGGCGCAAGCCCAAGAAGCAATTGCCCAGGCACAGGAGGCATCGACGCGTGCTCAGCAGAAAGCAGAAGAGGCGATAGGCGCAGCGCAGGTCCAGGCCAAGCAGGATATTGCGCAAGCGCGTGCAGAGGTCAGAAAGGCTCAACAAGAGGCAGCGGAGGCGCAGAAAGCGTCAGGCAAGGCCCAGACGGCAGCCCATGAGCGGGAGATCGCAGCGCAGGCTCAGGTGACAGCCGCCGAACAACTGGTCGCCGAAGCAAGGCAAAGCGTCCAGCGGGAGCGGGAGGAAACGGATCGGCTCAGGCAGGAGACACACCGTCTCTCTGACGAAATAGCGCCATTGCGGCGAGAGGTAGCTGAGACGATTGCTGCCTGGCAAGAGCAAGCGCAAGCAGACCACGACACATTACAACGGGAGCGCTCGGAAACAGATCGGCAGCGCCAGGAGGCAGAGCAGCTCAGAAAAGAGCGGGAGGCGTTGCGTGAGCAGGCAGAGCAGCGTGCCAAGGAGATCGAGGAACTACAGCGACAGCTCACCCAGGTGCGCACTGAGCGCAAAGATCGACCAACGTGATAGAGAGATGAGGCAATCGTTCCAGCCTGGAGCTGGTTTGACGGCCGGGTGCGGCAAGGTTTTTTGCGCCGAACTCATCCAAATCACGAGGGCACGATCGATCTCCATTGTTCCCGGCGTTTCATTGCTTGTCGCTGAAGAAATGCCCGTTTGCGACAGCGGTACGAACAGTACACCCTGGTACGATGACCCTTGAACCGCACCAAAGGCGCCCCGCAAGGGCACTGGTCTGATGGTTGGGGTGGCGTCGTTCCTGATTGGCAGGTGAGAGAAGAGATGGACTGGCAAGAAGAGCCTGTTGTGAGCATCGCAGGAGCAGAAGTTGGAGCACGTGGTGCTGCCACCGATCGTCGCTGGGGAGCAGGAGGAAGAGCGCGTGGTATCGAGGCAGCAGCAACGAGAGGAGAGGACGATGTCTGCGTGCAGCCGCCATCAGCAAGAGACCCCTGGATCTGAGGCTCAGTGTGCTTTGATCGGTGGAGGGCTTGCACGATGCGTTGCTGCGTACGTGCTTTGTGCCACATCTCCTGCCAGCGGTCATTGCAGACCGCCAGGCGTAAGGCCAGCATGGGATTCACATGGGGGCGCAGCCAATGCATGCCTGAGCCTTTGAGACGGGCTTGCACGACCAGTTTGTTGGCACTTTCCACCATCCCTGAACCAATGGGCCATCCCTGCGCGTGAAAAACTGGTTAGTGGAGCAACCCCTCACGCTTGCGTAAATAGTCCAGATGCTCCCCAACTCCCTTCTGCTGAGTGAGATCATTCCCCAACTGCTCAGCCATGCGTCGCAACACACGAAACCCTCGGTGTTTGAGCACATGCAAACAGCGCTCCAGCATCCGATCAGGAAAACGCAGACCTGCTTGCGCCAAGGCTTCGAGCAGTTGGGTCAGGTGTTCTGCCGCATGCGGAAAATCCAGAATGTGCAGCGTATCAGGCCGATAGATTGGCAACAAGCTTTGGCACCACTCGGCTCCGTCGGTGACGCTACACACCTGCCTGGCTTCTCCGACCCGCCGCCGTCGTAACTCCCCTGCTGCGTGTTGGGTAAAGGTGCAGGCATCACAGAGACGCGACACATACGAGAGGTGATCCACGTGGATCTCTGGTTCGCCATCGGCCCTCGTCATCACGTGAGGTTCTCCGATAGCCAGCGTGCGTACTTCGACCCATTGCTGATGGACCAGAGAAATCATGGCTGAGTGGTGGGAGCTGGAAAGGAGGGCAAGGAAGGTTTCCCACATGGTGCCTTTGCCGCTGCGTGGTGGTCCATAAATATAGAAGAGACATTCCTCACTGGTATGTCCTGTGATGCTATAACCAAGAGCCTCTTGTAAGTATCCTGCCCATTGGGACATACCAGTCTGTAGACATGGGGCATCACATCAGCGTTCCCGACGACAAAAAATTCGTCCAACACTGCGTCATTTAATGCGTACATCTACACCTTCAACTTAGGACCCCGATCCGGACGCCTCCCTAGTCGCCCATTTTGGTGGTTTATACCCTGCCGCTCGGTTAGCCGTGTTATTCTGCTCACGCTCACTTACTGCATGTTTTTTCTCTTTCGCTACCTCCCTTACCATACGACCATCTTCCGTCATCCTAAATATCCCCCTTCCCTTTGCAACATTAGCCGCTCCTGCTATCTTTCCTCCTTTCCTATTTGCCTCGCTCTTGGCTTCTGGTGTCATCCCAAAGATCCCCGTTCCCTCTGCCAATGTCTTCGCTCCTGCTATCCTTCCTCTTTCAATTTGCCGATGTTTTGCTATGGCTCCCGCTAACAAATCCAACCCAGAAGTTGACCCACTGGGAACGGTGTCTCTCTGCGTGGGAACGGTGTCTCTCTGCGTACGACTCCGTTTCCCAACTGGTTGACTTACTGAGCCACGCCCATCTCCTGATGATGTACTGTATGAACCACTCTCCGTTGGAGATTGTTGCGCCCTCGCTCGTTTATCTCCAACCTGCTGACGCGTCACATCCAACTGCGGTGGTTGTGCTCGTTCTTTCCCTTTCCCCGTCTCCTGACTAGGGAGTTCTGCACTTCGTCCTGACATCGCTACATTCCTTTCTCTCTTGAGATAGCACGAGATCTCTCTTTCCATCCCTTCAGTCGTACCAACCACTTTAACCACGCAACGCCCTGCTGTCAACCCACACAACGCGACGACAAGCCCATGCAGCACCTCTTGGTGTCATGCCCAGGTCATGCTCATGGAATGCCCAGGTTACGTTGACGGAACGCTCCTATTCTCTACCTCATCTGAAGCTTTTTGCCCGTTTTCAGCACCCCACCATTTGAGCTCATAGCTATCTAAAATCTATCTCAAATCTGACTACTATCTCACTGTGTCCGCATGTAGATAGATATTCTCTCCCTGGTCGTACCTTTTCTGGTTCATCTGAAGATTTTTGCCTGTTTTCGGCTCCCCCTCTATCTCAGCTCACGGATACACCGTAGTGCAAGGTAAATCATGCCTATTACTGCTAGCTTACGTCTAGCCGCTTTACCTCCAGATTGCCCGCCCTGGTCTCCCTCCAGACTATTTCAGATATTTCCTATCTTTCTCATCATCCGTTTCCGGCGAAGCCGGCTCTTCCGCCAACTCGTTTTTCAATTGCATCCAGCGAGATTCATCGCTCGGATTTCCTCCCCCTGCCATAATCTTTTTTTCTAACTCGTCCTTGACATCTGTTGCTGGACGCATACTCAATCCATCAAACATCTGATACTGCCCCCCTATCACACGCACTCCTTCCCCTGTATAGCGTTTCATCTCCTCCTTCGTCAACAATGGGTCAATATTGCTTTGCCCATAACGCTTGGCTACATCCTCTAATCTAGCGCGCGCCCTGGTCGCTAGCTTCTTCTCACTCGCATTATAACGCGCCTGGACCGCTTTCCCCTTCTCACTTGCCTGATAACGCGCCTTGGCCTCTTTCCCCTTCTCACTCGCTTCATAACGCGCCTTGCCCTCTTTCCTCTTCTCACTCGCTTCATAACTCGCCTTGGCCTCTTTCCTCTTCTCAGCATCGGAACGGAAACTCGTAGGCTGACGCACCACATCTCCCAATGCTGTCCCTACGGTACTCCCTGGCTCCCCTTGTAGTTCCCTCACCTCACGCTGTTTTCCTTTATCTCCTGGCATCATGCCCTCCTTTGACTTTTTCTCCCTACTCTACCACACCTGCCCATCCTCCAAACCGTCAGATCCGCAAAAAAACTTTTATCCTTCCGTACATTTTTCATGATATTTCGACAGCACAAAAACTCGTTTCCGCATGTCCCTTCAATCCGCCTGACAAGCAGGTTCACGCGCTCAAAATTCGTCAGGCTCTACTATGTATTACCTATTTATATAGATGGAGTGTTGGTGACATCACTTCTCATTCCTGCTCTGGTGTCTCATCTTGCTCTGTTACGGCTCGCCCGTTCTTTTCTTCCGGGTGAAACGATGTTTCGCCCTGGTCCCTCTCCATCCGCAGATTGACCGTCCTACTGCCCTGCTGCTGGCTGACTGCCGTGATACTCGTCTCGCAGACAGAGCGCCCTAGCAGAGGCAAGCTGAAGATACATGTAAAAATCTATCAGAGCGTACTTTTGTTCTCATTTTTGCCTGTTGGAGAAACGCACGTTTGTTGTGTTGTACACAGTTCTTCAACCCTTCATCTTGCCTGATTGGAGATAGAAAGGCCGTCTTTTTTCCCATGTTTTTATCAATGTCCACAAACGCCCAATGAGAGTTACGTTTTTGAACGAAATCTGCTCGTCCTGAGCGGATTTTAGCGGGGGAATTATGTCGGGACCCACTTTAGGCGTTGGTACAGGGCTTGTTCCCTATCAGCCGGTACAGAGGGGGTGTTGTCATGAATTGCGCATGGTGTGGCAGCTCCTCAACCGGATCGCATGGGATCTGTGATAACTGCATGATGCAATACTTCAATGTCGATGCCACCTCTATCCACGCTGAGATCGCAGCAGAACAGTCCGTAGAGCCTCTTACGTCGTCTCTGGATCCTTTCACCCTATCGGATCAGCAGCAGCAAGGAGAGCGCAAGCATGGCAAGCAACGATCATCGCACGCCGTTTCTGTTCAGTTTCAATATCTCCCGGCCCGACGACCTGCTAAATCCGGCACAAATCGCGTCTTATCCTCTGGTCACGTGCCCAACCTGTTATTACGTCGTGTGTTCGTGTGGTCACTGCCATCGTCAGGAGTGCCACTAGCCTTGTGTGTACAAAAGTGAGGAAAAGTGATGTTAGAGCGTATCAACGGACGTCCGTGCAGCATTCAAGGGTGTTCTCATACCGCCCACTGGCAAGACGACGGACACCCTGTCTGTCATCGCTGTATCGTCGAGGTAGCTGCGATGAACCGTGAGAACTACGAGACCTATTATGAAACCCTGCTGTCGCCTGAAATGATCGTGATCGGCCAACTCACCACGCTGCTGTCTTATCCCTCTACCGATCAGGCAGTGCTGGCTGCCCACATCGATCGTCTGCCTCTCAATGCAGCGTTTGTCCTGCGTGCGCTCAACAACAACGAGGATGTGCGCGGGATGGCGACCTACTACGTCACAGACCACTTTGCAGATGCACATGCTCCATTCATCGCCGGATGGGGTACAGGTTGTCTCACGGGCTTTGTACAGCGTCTCAACAGCTACTCAGCAAAGATCAGAGCGCACGTGACCAGTGAGTTTCGCGAAGGAAGCGAGGTGGAATAGTGCGCATTTACTACGATTGTGATGTAGCCCGTCGTGTCTACCTTGATCGGGAGCGCTTTACGGCGTTTCTGATCAGCCAGGGCATGACAGAGCAGCAGGTAAACCGGTTGAACATCCGCTTTCAATGGATGCTCAAAGAACGGGATTGTCCCGACGGGCATAACTACAAGAACCCGCATGGCTGCTACAAGTATGGCTCAACAGTCTATCTCTTTGTGCATGAAGAAGTGCAGAGGCTGACGCCACAACGGGTAAACTATGCCTTGCTCCATGAAGTCAGGCACTACATGCAGCATGCTCGCGACGCTGCTGGCTTTCAACAACTGCTTGACGAGTGGAAGGATCTCCCCTACCGACAACGCCCATTAGAGCAAGACGCCTTTGCGTTTGCTGATCAGCACAAGGATCAGCAGTTCATCACAATCGATTGATGTTTACCCCTGCTCAGCCAGGAGCGAGAGGGGGGTCCATCATGGCACGCCCATACACACCAACGTAAGCCAGGATGAGGCAAAAAGAAGCTCCATTTGTGATGAGAGCAAAGAGTATCCTGCTATCATTTTCAGAAGGAGCCTGCACTATGATGAGTGTATCACACGTGGAACATTCCCTGAAACAGATCCTGGAAGAACGCGCCAACACACTGGCACGGGAGACGGGTTGTATCGAACGGCAGAGAA
>Ga0310811_10013987_pt1 | contig 10458 bp, 11 predicted proteins | sample YCmetagenome_FD_207642 | JGI IMG/M metagenome (GOLD analysis project Ga0310811, IMG submission 207642) | Soil microbial communities from experimental microcosm in Duke University, North Carolina, United States - YC | ecosystem: Engineered > Artificial ecosystem > Soil microcosm > Unclassified ... | reverse complement strand
CTCGGACTACAAATTCAGCTTGAACCTGCTCAAGAAGTTCAAGGCGCTCTTCCCCCACATCCCGACCAAGAGCGGCCTGATGGTGGGCCTGGGCGAAACCGACGACGAAATCCTCGACGTGATGCGCGACATGCGCGAGCACCACATCGACATGCTCACCATCGGCCAGTATCTCGCGCCTTCCACGTCGCACTTGCCGGTGCGCCGCTACGTGCACCCGGACACCTTCAAGATGTTCGAAGAAAAGGCGCGCGAGATGGGCTTCTCGCATGCGGCGGTGGGCGCGCTCGTTCGCTCGAGCTATCACGCCGACCAGCAGGCACACGCCGCCGGCGTCGCCTGACCCAATTTACGACGCTCGGGCGAACTGCAGGACGAAGGTCGCGCCCTCGCCGGGCGACGACTCTGCGCGGATCGAGCCGCCGTGCCGTTCCATGATTCGGCTCACATTGGCCAATCCCATGCCGGTGCCCTCGAACTCCTTCGCGCTGTGCAAGCGCTCGAAAGGTGTGAACAGCCGCCCGGCGTGCGCCATGTCGAACCCGACGCCGTTGTCGCGCACACGCACGATGGCCTCGCCGGCTTCCTCATGGGCCAGGACATCGACGACCGGCGGCTCGCGACCGCGCGAATACTTGATCGCATTCGACAGCAGGTTGACGAAAGCCAGAGCAAGCAAGGCCGGATCGCCTCGCACCTGCGGCAGCGGCGCGACACGCAGGTCGACGCCGCCGTCTTGGAGCTCGAGCGCCAGCGCCTTGCGCGCTTCCTCGATCACGCCGTTCAGGTCCACCGTCTCCAGCTGCAGTTCGCGCTGGCCGAGGCGCGCAAATTGCAGCAGCCCCTGGATCATCCGGTCGGCATTGGCGGCGATGCCGATGATGCGCTGGAGGCTCGCGACGTCGGTCGCCGGCGGTTGCTGTTCGCTGCGCTTGCGCACATGCTGCGCATAACCGGAAATGCTCAGGAGAGGCTGCTGCAGGTCGTGCGCGACGGCGCCCACGAAACGGCTGAGGTCGTGATTCGCGATTTCAAGTTGCTTGTTGGCCGCGGCCAGCGCATCGCCGGAACGCGCGAGGGCGAGATGGGCCTGCGCGAGCCGCGCATGCAGGCTGCTGTTTTCCAGCAGCAGCGCGCTCAGCACGAAGGCGCTCGCGCCCAGTCCGTAGATGCGGCCCGTGTACCAGCCCACGTCGTAACGCGCGTGGTTGAGCACGGCGGCGAGCGCGGTGTCCGCGGTCCACGCACACAGAACCACCATGAGCCAAAGGTCGAGAACCGAGTGCGGCCGCCTGCGCCAAAGGAGCGCGAGCGCTGCGATGCCCAGCAGCCAGGTGATGGTTGCGACTACGACCTTGAGCGGCGCATCGCCGTCGCCCGACATGATCGGCGGCAGCAGGTGCTTGCCCGCCGTCGCGAGCGCGATCAGCACCGCCGAGAACAAGGCCGCGCCAAGCATGGTGCCCACGATCGCGACCCAAACCCTGCCGCGCAGGCGCCGCATGCCGTGCGGGGTGCCGCCCGCCACCGTGTAGCCGGCGACGAACAACGGAAACGTCGCGTGCCAGAGGAAATACAGCCATGCTGTGGTCTGCGGGCCGGCGCGCAGCCACCCGACCGGCGCGAACAGGCCGGGAAAGCTCAGCGCGTGCGCGATTGCCATCAATGCACCGAACAGGTAGCCCGCTCCCAGCGCCAGGGGCGCCGGTGAGCGCGCAATTGCGAACTGTCCGAACAGCAGCACCGTCGTGACGAGATCGCAAACGATCAATGCGGCTTGATACGCGGGCAGGAACGCCGCAACGGGCTCGAGCGGCATCTTGGCGAATGGCGCCGTCGCGAAGAACACCACGATCAGGAACAGCGCAACGACAAGCGCGGTGCGGCGACCTGCTGCAGTGGCAGGCGTGGAGAACAGGAAAGAACTGGCGGGCATCGGTCGGTGCGAGAGTCGCCTTCAGACCAATATAGTTCGACCGCGAACGCGCGTTGCATCGCTCTCCTGCGACTTGCGTACTCGCAAACCCGCGGCCGCCATAATTCAGCGCGCATGAATGCCAACTTCTACGCACTGGGCGCCATCGCACTGTGGGCCACCCTTGCCGCGCTCGGCGTGTCACTCTCCCATGTGCCGCCTTTCCTGCTCACCGGCCTCGCCCTCGTGATCGGCAGCGTGCCCGCATGGCCGCGCATGCGCGAATGGCGCGTGCCGGCCTCGACGCTCGCGCTCGGGATCTATGGCCTGTTCGCCTATCACTTCCTGCTGTTCCTTGCGCTGCGCAGTGCGCCCGCGGTAGAGGCGAACCTGGTGAACTATCTCTGGCCGCTCTTGATCGTGCTGCTCGCACCGGTGATCCTGCCCGGCCTGCAATTGCGTGCGACGCACGTGATCGCCGGACTCGTCGGTTTTGCGGGTGCCGCGATCGCGATCCTCGGCGGACGCAGTGCGAGCGGCGAGTGGTCGTGGGGTTACGTCGCTTCGCTCGGCGCGGCCGTGATCTGGTCGACCTATTCGCTCATGACTCGCCGTGTGTCCGCTTTTCCCACCGCCGCCATCGGCCTGTTCGGTCTTGTCTCGGGCGTGCTCGCACTCGTGTGCCACGCATTGCTCGAACCCGCCGCACATCTCGCCGCACGCGATTGGTTGTTCATCGTGATCGCAGGCCTCGGCCCGCTGGGCGCAGCTTTCTTTTTGTGGGACAAGGCGCTCAAGCTCGGCGATCCGCGGCAGATCGGCATCCTCAGCTACATCACGCCGCTGGCATCCACGCTGCTCTTGATGGTCGTGACGGGCCGCTCGCCTTCATGGACCATCGTCGTGGCAGCGCTGCTGATCATCGGCGCCGCCGTGATCGGCACGCGTGCGCCTCAGCCCGCGAGCAAGGTGGCGGGGTCTTCGGCCTCGAGCACCTGACGCGCCCAGCCTTCGAGCTTGGCGGCATCGGAGCGCAGGATCTCCTGCTTCACGGCGAGGATCTGCGCCGGGTGCATCGAGAAGCTGCGAAGCCCCAGGCCCAGCAGCAGCCGTGTCATGCTGATGTCGCCCGCCATTTCGCCGCACACGCTCACCCCTTTGCCGCGCCGGTTGCACTCGGCGATCGTCTCTGCCACTAAGCGCAATACCGCGGGATGCAGCGGGTCGTACAGGTGCGCGACGGATTCGTCGGCGCGATCGATGGCCAGCGTGTACTGGATGAGGTCGTTCGTGCCGATCGACAGGAAATCGAAGTACTTGAGGAAGATCTTCAGCGTGAGCGCGGCCGCAGGGATTTCGATCATCGCGCCGATCTTCACGGGGCCGTAGGCGGTGCCACGGTTGTCGAGCTCGGCGCGCGCGAAATCGAGCAGCGACAGCGTCTGCCGGATCTCGGTCGGGTGCGCGAGCATCGGGATCAGCAAATTGACTTGCCCGTGCGCGGCGGCGCGAAGGATCGCACGCAGCTGCGTGAGGAACATTGCCGGGTCGGCCAGCGACCAGCGGATCGCGCGCAAGCCGAGCGCGGGGTTCAGGTGCGCCGCATCGCGTAGCGAATTGTCCAGCGGCTTGTCCGCGCCGACGTCGATGGTGCGAATGGTGACGGGCAGCCCTTCCATGCCGCGCACGGCACGCAAGTAGGCCTCGAACTGCTCGTCCTCGTCGGGCATGTCACCGCGCCGGCCCATGAAAAGGAATTCGCTGCGGAACAGGCCCACTCCGACAGCGCCCGCCTTGAGCGCGTGCGGCGCGTCATCGGGCAGCTCGATGTTCGCGAGCAGCTCGACCTTCTGCCCGTCCATCGTGATCGCGGGTGTATGCCGAAGGCGCGAGAGGCGGCCGCGCTCGAGCTCGCCTTGCCGCTGCTTGAAACCGTACTCGGCCAGGATGATCGGCGATGGGTCGACGATCATCACGCCTGCATCGCCGTCGATGATCACCCAGTCGTCCTGCCGCACGAGTTGCGACGCACTGCGCGCACCGACGACCGCCGGGATATCCATGCTTCGCGCGACGATGGCCGTGTGGGAGTTGCGCCCGCCCACGTCGGTGACGAAACCTGCGAACACACTCTGCTTGAACTGCAGCATGTCCGCGGGCGAGAGGTCGTGCGCGAGCAGCACCAGCGGCACGTCGATGCTGTCGTCCAGCAGCAGGTCCTGCTGCGTCTTGCGCTTCGGCGGCGGCGGCGCCACCGGCGTAGGCGTGCCCTTCATGTAGCGCAGGATGCGCTCGGCGACCTGTTCGAGATCGGCCTTGCGCTGTCGCAGGTACTCGTCCTCCATTTCGTCGAACTGGCGAGACAGCACTTCGAGCTGAGTGGTGAGCGCCCATTCGGCGTTGTAGAGGCGATCGCTGATCCAGTGCTTCACGCCTGAGATCAGCTCTTCGTCTTGCAGCAGCATCAGGTGCACGTCGAGCAGTGCGGTGAGCTCGTGCGGCGCCTCCTTCGGGCCCATCTGGGCGATGGTCTGCTGCAGGCGCTGGATCTCGTCCACGACGGCGTTGCGCCCCTGCCTCACGCGCTCTATCTCGGCTTCGACCTTCCCCGGCTCGATGAAGTAATGCGCGACGTCCACGCGGCTTGACGCCATCAGCACGGCACGCCCGATCGCGATACCGCGGGCGACGGGCAGGCCGTGGACGGAGAAGGTCATGGTGTGGCCATCCTCATTCGCCTTCGCCGAACTTGTCGTCGATGAGCGCGACGATGGCGTCCAACGCTTCCTGGTCCTTGTCGCCGACGGTCTCGATCGTCACCTCGCTGCCCATGCCGGCGGCCAGCATCATCACGCCCATGATGCTCTTTCCGTTCACGCGCCGGTCGCCGCGGCTGATCCACACCTCGCATGGATAGCTGCCGGCCAGCTTCGTGAGCTTGGCCGAGGCACGGGCATGCAGCCCCAGCTTATTGCTGATGGTCGCGGTGGTCTTGCTCATGGTTGCGGCGGGGCTGGTTCTGGGGAGCGGTGATGGCGACCTGCATCACGCCCTGCGTGCCGCCGATGACGGCTCGCGAGACAAGGGCGTCGAGCGGTTCGCTCCGGTAGCTGACGGCGCGCAGCAGCATCGGCAGGTTCACGCCCGTGATCAGTCTCGACTTGACGCCATCGACAAGCTTTTGCGCGACGTTGCTCGGCGTCGCGCCGAAGATGTCGGTGAGAACGAGCACGCCCTTGACGTCCTTCGCGCGGAACAGCTGGTCCATTGCGATGCCCGCGGTGGACAGCGTTTCCTCAGGCGGCAGGTTCGGCTGAACGTCGATCCCCTGCACATGCGCCCCGCAGTCCGGGAAGACATGCAGGGCGCATTGCCGCAGCGCGTGTGCGAGCGGTGCGTGGGCGATGATCAGGATGGCGTTCACTTGGATTGATTATCCTTCGGCCACAGGAACCAGCCGTAGCCGAAGACGCAAGTTGCGAGGAAGACGCCCATCGCGCCGCGAAAGGCCGCGACGGTTTCCCATCCGATCGCGGCGAACGCGTCGACGAGAAGGCCGATCCCCCATTGCACGACGAAAATGCCTGCGAAGATGACGAAGTTGTAGGCCGAGAGCGCACGACCGGCGAGCACCGGGGGAAACGCCATGCCGACCGACGGCTGCGCCAGCGATGCGGAGGTCGCCGTCACGCAGAAAAGCGCCCACCACCCGGCGCCCGCGCGCGGACCGAGCCACACGATGGCCGCAAGCACCAGCAGATTGAGAGGCGCGCCGAAAGCGATCAACTTGTCGGTGGTGATGCCGCGCCGCTGGAGCGTGGGGTTCGCGAGGCCCCAGGCCCAGAACGTCGCGAGCATGAAGGCATTGACCAGGAAAAGCCCGCGCGCGGCCTCGGCGGGATCGAGTCCCGTGACGCGCACCATCCACGGCCCGGCCCACAGCGACTGGATCGCGATCATGCCGCCGTAGTTGAAGAAGCCGATCGGCGACATGCGGCGGAAATAGGCATGGCGCCATACTTCGCGATAACTCGGCGGCTTGCGGTCGGGGCCGTGGTCTTCCGTGCCCCAGTGCGGCGTCAGCGCCGCGATCGCAACGCTTGCCATCGCGATGCCGGCGGCCAGAATCCAGAAGATCGGCCGCCAGCCGAAGCGCGGCAGCATCCATTGCACGGGCAGTGTCGATGCGACCATGCCGAGCGAGCCCGTCATCAGCATCCACGAATTCGCCCGCAGCTGCGCCGGAGGCTCGAGCCAATGACGAAAGCCGGTGAGCGGCGCCATCAGGCAGGCACTCACCCCCGCCCCGCACAAGATGCGCGCGACCAGCAGGCCGGCGAATCCGTCCGCTTTCGAGAAGGCGATGCAGCCCGCGATGGCGATCACCATGAACCCCAGCATCACACGTTGCGGGCCGTAGTGATCGAGCCAGCGCCCGAGCGGCAACTGCGGCAGTGCGAAGCCCAGGAAGAACCCGCCTGCGAGCAGCCCGAGCTGCTGCGCATTGAGCGCGAACTCGCGCGTGAGCGTGGGCGACAAGGTCGCAGTGATCGCACGCAGCACGGCGGAAAAGAAATAGGCGAAGGCAAATGCCAGGAAGACGAGGACTGCGCGCCGACGCGTGAGCACGGTCATTCGAAACGCAAACCGGTGAAGAACGGCTCGGTGAATTCGACCTTCAACTGCGGCGCATAGATGACCGCCTGGAAGATGGAGGTGCCACGCGCGAAATAGCCCGACTGGCTTTGCAGCTCGCCGCCCTTGTTTTGCGCGGCACTCGCCTGCGTCATCGATGAAGGCGCGAGGTCGAGTGCGCCGGCCGGGCGCCATGGGCGATTGCTGGTCGGCGTCGAATGGATCGTTGCCTCGCTCGCTTTCTTCCACTGCACGAGCGAAGTCGCCAGATCGCTCGTGCCCACGTCACCGTACAGGACGACGAATGTCGCGCCGCCCGCTTCGCACCGGAAGGCGTGCAGGACGATGGGCTGCCCCGGCGCGAACTGCGTGTTGTGCAGGACCTCCTCAGGCTTGCAGGGAAAAGTGGCTTTCAGCCCCGTGGCTTCGATGGGGACTTCACGCCAGTTGTACGTGGGCGTGCAAGCGGCTGCGATCAGCAGGCCTGCCGCGGCGACGATGCGTTGCATGCCTCGATTATTGGCCCACAATCCATCGCATGAATTCCCTCGACGGCATTCGTGTGCTGGACCTGTCGCGCGTGCTCGCAGGACCGTGGTGCACGCAGACATTGGCCGACCTCGGCGCGGACGTGATCAAGATCGAGCGACCGGGAAGCGGCGACGACACGCGAAGCTGGGGACCGCCCTTCCTGCAGGACAGCGAGGGCAAAGACACGCACGAGGCCGCGTATTACCTCGGCGCGAATCGCAACAAGCGTTCGATCACCTGCGACATTGCGCAGCCCGCGGGCCAGCAGCTGATTCGCGACCTCGCGAAGAACTGCGATGTGCTCGTGGAGAACTTCAAGGTCGGCGACCTTGCACGCTACGGCCTTTCGTACGAAGACATTCGCAAGGTGAACCCGAAGCTCGTCTACTGCAGCATCACCGGATTCGGCCAGACCGGGCCGTATCGCGATCGCGCGGGCTACGACTACATCGTGCAGGCGATGGGCGGCCTGATGAGCATCACGGGCGAGCGCGACGACCTGGGCGGCGGCCCGCAGAAGGTCGGCGTGGCCGTGGCCGATCTCTTCACGGGCATGTATGCGACGGTGTCGATCCTCGCCGCGCTTCGCCACGCCGATCGCACGGGCGAAGGCCAGTGGGTCGACATGGCGCTGCTCGACACGCAGGTGGCGATGCTCGCGAACCTCGGAGCGAACTACCTCGTGAGCGGCAAGGTGCCCGGCCGCGCGGGAAATGCGCACCAGAACATCGTGCCTTACCAGGTGTTCGAGACCGCACCGGGCGCTGCGGGGCGGGACTTCATGATCCTGGCCGTGGGCAACGACTCGCAGTTCGCCAAGTTCTGCGAAGTCGCGGGCCGCGCCGAGCTTGCGGCCGACGAGCGCTTTGCGAAGAACCAGGGGCGCGTTCGTCATCGCGCCGTGCTGGTGCCGATGCTCGAGGAAATCATGCTCACCCGCACGAAGGCCCACTGGCTTGCAGCGCTCGAAACCGCGCGCGTACCTTGCGGCGCGATCAACAACCTTGCCGAGGTGTTCGCGGACCCGCAGGTGACCGACAGGCAGATGGTCAATCGCTGGGCGCATCCGCTGCACGACGACGTGCGCCTCGTCGCCAGCCCGATCAAGATGAGTGCGACACCGGTTCGCACCGAGCGCCCACCGCCCCTGCTGGGACAACACACGAGCGAGGTGCTGATGGACCTTCCCGGTTATGACGCGGCGCGCATCGACGCGCTGAAGAAACAAGGGGCGATCTGATGGCCGACTTCGTTCTCGTGCACGGTGCGTGGCATGGGGCCTGGTGCTGGCGCGACGTCCTGCCGCTGCTACGAGCGAAGGGCCACCGCGCGCATGCGGTCACACTCACCGGTGTCGGCGAGCGCGTTCATCTCATGTCGCCCGCGATCACGCTGGAAACGTTGATCGCCGATGTCGTGAACGCGATCGAGGCCGAAGAGATGGAAAGGCCGGTCCTGGTGGTTCACTCCTTCGCGGGCATGATCGGCACCGCAATCGCCGATCGAATGTCGCAACGGATCGCACACCTCGTTTACGTCGACGCGGTCATTCCGCTCCCAGGCGAAAGCTGGAGCAGCACGCACACGCCCGCCACGCGCGAAGCGCGGATCGCTGCGTCCCGAGCTTCGCACGACTACAGCTTTCCGCCTCCCGATCCGTCCGTGTACGGGCTAGGTGGACCGCAGCATGAATGGGTACGGCGCCGGCAAGTTCCGCACCCGGGCCACACATACACGGCCACGCTCGATTTCGATCCCCGGCGCGTCGCAGGCGTGCCACGTACCTTCGTGGATTGCGTCTCGCCGCCGCTGGCGACCATCGACGCGAGCCGCCGGCGGGTGCGCGACCCCGCTTTCTGGGGCGCGCCGTGGCGCATTGTCGAGCTCGGATCCGGTCACGACCCGATGGTCAGCGCGCCAGAAGATTTGTCCCGAATCCTGCTGGACTGCGCCTGAACTCGTAGAATCACGCCATGAGCAAGACTCCTGCTGTCATTGGCATCGCTGCGGCTGCCCTCATTGCAGCCGGCGCGGCCTTCTACGTCGCAGGGACGAACGATGCCGCCCCGGCGTCTACATTCGTGCTGCTCGACGGCTCGAAGAAGACGACGGCCGACCTGAAGGGACGCGTCACGCTGGTGAATTTCTGGGCGACCAGCTGCGTCACCTGCGTCGGCGAGATGCCGAAGATGGTCGACACCTACGACAAGTATCACGGCAAGGGCTACGACATGCTGGCGGTAGCGATGAGCTACGACCCGCCGAGCTACGTCGTGAACTACAGCGAAACGCGCAAGCTGCCTTTCCAGATTGCGATCGACAACACGGGTGCTGTCGCGAAGGCGTGGGGTGACGTGCAATTGACGCCCACCACCTTCCTCGTCGACAAGCATGGCGAGATCGTGAAGCGCTACGTCGGCGAACCCAATTTCGCCGAACTCCACCAGCTCATCGAGAAATTGCTCGTAGAGGGTTGATCCTCACTGATTCGTGAAGGCGTCGTGGCAGCCCTTGCACGCGGCGCCTGTTGCGCGATAGGCCGCGCGAAGCGCGTCTATGTCTCCGGTGCGGCTGGCTGCTTGCAGCTTCAACACTTCCGCCTGCATCTTTTCCCGCAGCTCGTTGAACTTCGGCAGCTCATCCCAGAGCTGCGGCTTCGCATCGGTTCGACCGACGCCGTTCGTGTCCGGCGTGAACGCGGGCCAAGGCAGCCTGGACATCGCGACCACGACATCGGCATGGTCCTGTGCGAGTTTCGCGTCATAGGGGATTCGCCCGTTCACCATCGCGCCGATGCGGGCATAGAAGCTCGTGCCCATCACGTACATCACGCTTTGCCGGTACTTCACAGCGTCTTCGGGTTTTCGAAACTGCGCCGAGGCCGGCATGGCGACGAGCACGGCGAGGAAGGAAGCGGCAAACTTGCTCATCTTGACAGTCTCGTCACCGAGGCTCGAATCGCAATCGGGAAGGTACTGAGCATTCCAAGGGAATAAAAGGCGATGACTACGATCTGGGATTTGCCGACGCGCGCTTTCCACTGGCTGCTTGCATCCGCAGTGGTCGGCCTGCTCGTGACCGGCAAGATCGGCGGCGACGGCCTCATGGCGTGGCACGGCCGCCTCGGCTACTGCGTAGGTGCGCTACTGCTGTTTCGCCTGGCGTGGGGCCTTGCGGGAGGCTACTGGTCAAGGTTTTCGAGCTTCCCGCTTTCGATGAAGGCGGCTCTTCGGTATGTGAGCAAGCGCGAGCGTACGGTCGAAGTGGGACACAGCCCGCTGGCCGCGATCTCCGTGTATTCGATGCTGATGTTCCTTGCGCTGCAGGTCGCAAGTGGCCTTTTCAGCGAAACGAAGGAGGACTTTTCGGGGCCGTTG
>Ga0310811_10013985_pt1 | contig 10458 bp, 9 predicted proteins | sample YCmetagenome_FD_207642 | JGI IMG/M metagenome (GOLD analysis project Ga0310811, IMG submission 207642) | Soil microbial communities from experimental microcosm in Duke University, North Carolina, United States - YC | ecosystem: Engineered > Artificial ecosystem > Soil microcosm > Unclassified ... | reverse complement strand
CCGGCGACGCCTTTGTCGAGGTCCAGGTTGCCGAGCATCCGCTGTTCAAGCGCGACGGCTTCGATATTTCCATGGAATGCCCGATCACCCTGCCCGAGGCCGTGCTCGGCGCGACCATTACGGTGCCGACGATCGACGGCAAGGTGGCGCTCAAATTGCCGAAGGACAGCAATACGGGCACGCAATTGCGCCTCAAAGGCAAGGGCATCACCAACCCCAAGACCAATCAGCGCGGCGACCAGTATGTCCGCTTCAAGGTTGTCCTCCCCGAGCAGGTCGACCAGGAACTGCGCGAGGCGGTCGAACGCTGGTCCAAGCGGCACAGCTATGACGTGCGCGGCAAGCTCTTCGATTCGTAACGGCGCGACGCCGTAACCTCGGCGCAATATTTTGATTTATAAGCGATAATTGAAATATGCGACGATCCGTTCAGGCGTCGCCGCGCGTTGACCGGGACCGGCAATCGTGTAGGATGCCCGCACATCGGACGGGGTCGCGCAAGCCGCTGGCCTTGATGACTTAAAATACATGAGGGACGGGATGACGGAAAAAAGCGGCCTGTTGGCGGGCAAACGTGGGCTGATCATGGGTGTCGCCAATGATCGCTCGATCGCCTGGGGTATCGCCAAGGCTGCGGCTGATGCCGGCGCGGAACTGGCTTTCACGTTTCAGGGTGAAGCCCTGCAGAAGCGTGTCCTGCCGCTGGCCCAATCGATCGGCGCCAAGCATGTCCTGCCCTGCGATGTCACCGACGATGCCAGCATCGACGCCACCTTCGCCGCCATCAAGGAAAACTGGGGTTCGCTAGATTTCGTCGTTCATGCCATCGCCTTCTCCGACAAGGATGAGCTGAAGGGCCTCTATGTCGATACGACGCGCAAGAATTTCGCGCTGACCATGGACATCTCCTGCTATTCCTTCACCGCCATCTGCGAACGCGCCCGGCATCTGATGCCGAAGGGCGGCAGCCTGCTGACCCTGTCCTATTTCGGCGCCGAGCGGGTGATGCCACATTACAACGTGATGGGCGTCGCCAAGGCGGCCCTGGAATGCAGCGTCCGCTATCTGGCCGCCGATCTCGGCGAACAGGATATTCGCGTCAACGCCATCTCCGCCGGCCCGATCAAGACCCTGGCCGCCTCGGGCATCGGCGATTTCCGGCATATCCTGCGCTGGAACGAGCTCAATTCGCCGCTGAAGCGCAATGTCAGCATCGAGGATGTCGGCGGCGCCGGCCTCTATCTCATCAGCGATCTGTCGCGTGGTGTTACCGGCGAGCTCCACCACGTCGATAGTGGCTATAATGTCGTTGGCATGATGCGCACCGATGCCGCCGGTGATCTCGCCGACATGCTGAAGAATTTCAATGACCGCGGCTGAGCCGCACCGGAACGTCAATGTCGCATAACAGTTTCGGCCACCTTTTCCGCTTCACCACCTGGGGCGAGAGCCACGGCCCGGCCCTTGGTTGCGTGGTCGACGGTACCCCGCCGGGCATCGCCATCAATGAAAGCGATCTGCAGACCTGGCTCGACAAGCGCAAGCCGGGCCAGTCGCGTTTCGTCACCCAGCGTCGCGAGCCCGACCAGGTCGAGATCCTCTCCGGCACCTTCGATGGCAAGACCACCGGTACGCCGATCTCGCTGCTGATCCGCAATGAGGATCAGCGCAGTAAGGATTACGGCAAGATCAAGGATCAGTTCCGCCCCGGCCATGCCGATTACACTTATTGGGCCAAATACGGTATCCGCGACTATCGCGGCGGCGGCCGGTCTTCCGCCCGCGAGACCGCGGCCCGGGTGGCGGCAGGCGGTGTCGCCCGGCTGGTGCTCAACCATCTCATTGCCGGCGGCCTGCAGATTCGCGGCGCCCTGGTGCAGATCGGACCGCATGCCATCGATCGCCGCAACTGGGATTGGGCGCAGACCGAGCAGAATCCCTTCTGGTGCCCTGATGCGGCCACGGCGGCTAAGTGGGAAGAGTATCTCGACCAGGTCCGCAAGTCGGGCTCTTCCACCGGCGCCATCGTCGAAGTGACCGCCAGCAATGTGCCGGTCGGGTTGGGTGCCCCGATCTATGCCAAGCTCGATGCCGATCTCGCCGCGGCAATGATGAGCATCAATGCCGTGAAGGGCGTCGAGATCGGTGCCGGTTTTGCCGCAGCGGCGCTCTCTGGCGAAGAGAATGCCGACGAAATGCGCATGTCGCATGGCAGCGGCAAGGCTAATGCCGTCAAATCGGGCGATGTGCAGTTCCTGTCGAACAGCGCGGGCGGCATCCTGGGCGGCATCTCTACCGGCCAGGACGTGGTGGTGCGCTTTGCTGTCAAGCCGACCTCCTCGATCCTGACACCACGCCGCAGCGTCGATATCGAAGGCCATGATGTCGAAGTCTCCACCACCGGCCGTCACGACCCCTGCGTCGGCATTCGCGCCGTACCGGTCGGCGAAGCGATGATGGCGCTGGTCCTGGCCGATCATCTGCTGCGCCATCGGGCCCAATGCGGCAACTGATACGATGAGCTTTGCGGGCGCTCTGGTGCTGCCGCAGTGGCAAGGTGCCGGCCGCCGCATCGGCTATCTGCGCGGCATCGCCTGTCTGCGCGATCTGCTGCCCGATACCCTGCCACAGCATGTCATTGCCTGCCCCGACGAAGATCGGCTCACTCTCCGTGACGGTGTGAAGGCGCTGGACCTGCTGGCAACGAATGCCGCGCAAGCCAGGGCTGTTCGCAATAAGCTGCAGGGACCGATCCTGACCATCGGCGGCGATTGCGCAGTCGATCTCATCAATGCCGCTGCGGCCAACGCCGTCGAAGATGCCGCCCTGATCTGGATCGACGGCCATGCCGATCTCAACAATCCCGCGACCTCACCCAGCGGCCATTTCCATGGCATGGTGGTCCGAACGCTGATGGGTGATGGCCCGGCCGTCCTGGTCCGGCATGTTGCCCGCCCCTATCGCCCGCAGCAGGTCTTCTATGCGGCGGTGCGCGACTGCGATCCGGCCGAGACGGATGAGATATCCAGGTCGCGCATCTTCACTTTGCCGGTCGGCGGTGATGCCGCTGACCTTATTGCGGCCATCAAGGCACAAGACTTCTCGCGCATCCACCTGCATCTCGATCTCGACTGCCTGGACCCGGCGGTGTTTCCCTTTATCGGCGTGCCGGCGCCGGACGGCCTCGATCTCGATCAGCTCTGCAAATTGCTGGCCCTGTTGCGCACGAGCTTCACGCTGGCTGGTGCCTCGATCACCGAATGCAACCTTGCCAATGAGGATGAAGCAGCGGCGGCGCGACCGCTGCTGCGGCGTATCCTCCACGAGGGCTTCGGCCTCGCAGGCTGAACAGCCTAGCGCCGGAAGACGGCGACCAGCTCGACATGCGCCGACCAGATGAACTGATCGACGATGGTGAGATCGGTGAGGCGAAAGCCGCCGTCGATCAGGATGCGGGCATCACGGGCAAAGGTCGCCGGATTGCAGGAGACGCCAACCGCCAGCGCCAGCGCCGAGCGGGCAATCTGTTCGGATTGCGACCTTGCCCCCGCCCGCGGCGGATCGAAGACCACGGCCTGGATCTTTTTCAGCTGTTCCGCCATCAGCGGTGCGTCATCGAGATCCTGGCTGGTGGCACTCACCCGATCGCTGACCAGGCCACGCCTGGCGGCCTGGTTGAGGGCCGCAACCGATGCCTTTGCCCCTTCGACCGCGATCACTCGCCGCCCCTTCTCCGCGCTCTGCCGAGCCAGGGGGAAACTGAAGGTGCCGCAACCGGCATAGAGATCGGCCACAACCTGCGTATCCCCAATGCCGGCCAGCACGGCGTCCCGCAAGGCGGCCTCGCCGGCCGCACTCGGCTGCAGGAAGGATTGCGGCGGCAGGTCCACCAGCACGTCCGCAAAGGCGACTTGCGGCACCGCATGCTGGGCGATCGGTTCGGGAACCGCGCCGCGTTTGTCGAGCAACCAGGTAATGCGGGTGACACCGGTCTTGCCATCGGCCTGCGGCAGCGAGATCTGCGCCAGATCGGCCAAGGCGAAACGCTGGGTATTGCTCGGCGGCGCCTTTGCCGTCACCAGGATGTCGATGCCGTTGCGGCATTCCGTCGCCAGCACGTCCCAGGTCTCGCCGATGGCAAGTGCCCCCTGCAGCGTCTCACGCACGGCGCCGATCAGGGCAAAGAGCGCCGGGGTAAGCAATTCGCATTGTTGGAGGTCGACGACATCATGGCTGGCAGCGCGATGGAAGCCGACCGCAGGGCCATTCTTGGTGCCGATAACGGCGAAGACAGCCCGGCGCCGGGTTGCCGCGGGGATAAAGACATGCCGTGGCGCGGCCTCAAGCTCGATGCCGCGCTGGGCAAGTGTGGTTGTGACGGTATCGACCTTCCAGCGACGATAATCATCCTCCGCCAGATGCTGCAAGGTGCAGCCGCCGCATAGTCCGTGATGCCGGCACGGGGGCTCGACCCGATTTGCCGCCGGCTCGAGGACCCGCAACAACTTGGCACGCTGGCCGGAACCCTGGCGGGCGGGTACTGTCGCCTCGACCCGTTCGCCCGGCAAGGTGAACGGAATGAAGACCGGTTCGCCCTGCCAATCGGCAACACCGTCACCCTGCTGGCCCAGCGTCTCGATCGCGATCTCGACGGAACCGCCGGGCTTCGATCCCGCTTGGTTCTGGTGCAAGACGCGGGCGCGGGCCGAAGGCGACGTTTTGCCGCGCGTCGTGCCCTGTTTGCCGGACCGGATATTGTTAGGTGGCCGCGTCATGATGGGCGACAGGCCATGCGGCTAGCCGGGACCATAGGGCTCTCGCCGGCGGAAACCTTGCCGGGCCGCAGAAAACAGACAGATAAGAAGTGATCGGCTATCATGCCGGCACCCTATACCAGTGAGGAGCCCAAGGCGATATGGCTGTTATCAGGTTCATCGGTAAATGCATTCTCTGGGTTTGTGCCGGGCTCGGCGCGCTGCTGATCGTGATCACCGTTGGCGGCGTTATATCCCTGCGCCACCTGGCGACGGCTCCCGTCCGCATGCCGGACCATGCCGCCCTCACCCTTGATCTCGCCGATGGCGTCACCGAACAGCCGGTGCGCCTACCTTTCGATTTCGGTCACGGGCTGGCCATGCCGGATCTACTGCATGCCCTGCAAGCGGCGGCCCAGGATAATCGTGTCGATCGCCTGGTCCTCTATGTCGGCCGCGGCAATATCAACATGGCCCAGGTGCAGGAAATCCGCGACGCCATCACCGATTTCAAGAAGAGCGGCAAGAAGGTCGAGGCCTTCGCCGAATCCTTCGGCGAAGGTGGTGACGGTACTGTGCACTATTATCTCGCCAGCATCGCCGACAAGATCGTGCTGCAGCCCTCGGGCGATTTGCGCCTCACCGGCTTCCATCTGGAAACGCCGTTCCTGAAGGGCGCCTTTGACCGGCTCGGCATCGTCGCGCGCATGGGGCAGCGCAAGGAGTTCAAGGGTGCCGTCAACACCTTTACACAATCCTCGATGCCCGATCCGCAGCGCCAGAACATGCAGCAGCTCGCCGATTCCTGGTTGCAGCAGGTGGTGACCGACGTTGCACGCGACCGCAAGCTCGATCCCCAGGCCGTCAAGCAGGCGATCGACCAGGCGCCGATGTCGGCGGAAGACGGCAAGAAGGCTGGCCTGATCGATGTCCTCGCCTATCGCGATGCGGTCGATCACGAGGTCGAACAGACCGCGGATCATGACAAGTCGATCGATGTCGCGGATTATGCGAAGACCCTACCGGCCGCGGCCAAGGGCAGCCCGAAGATCGCCACCATCTACGGCACCGGCCCGGTGGTGCTGGCGCCCAGCGAAAGCAACCCATTCCGCGGTTCCGTGACCATGGGCGCCGATACCCTGCGCGAGGCGTTTGATTCCGCCATCGCCGATCATGTTGCGGCGATCGTCCTGCGTGTGGATTCACCGGGCGGTTCCTATACCGCCGCAGATACGATCTGGCGCTCGGTCAACCGGGCGCGCGCGGCCAATATTCCCGTCATCGTCTCGATGAGCGGCGTTGCCGCTTCCGGCGGCTATTTCGTCGCGGCCCCCGCCACCAAGATCGTCGCCGAACCCGGCACGATCACTGGCTCGATCGGCGTCTTCGGCGGCAAGATTGTGGTCGACGGCCTGCTCAAGAACCTCTCGGTCGGGATCGATGGCATCTCCGCCGGCGCCCAGGCCGATATCGACAGCGCCGTCAGTGATTTCTCACCCAGTGAGTGGCAGAACCTGCAGCACAGCCTCGATGTCGTCTATGCCGATTTCACCGGCAAGGTCGCCAGCGGGCGCCATCTCGACCCCGCCAAGACCGAGGCGATCGCCCAGGGCCAGATCTGGACCGGTAGCGATGCCAAGGAACGCGGCCTGGTCGATGCACTGGGCGGCTGGAATGTGGCGATCGATCTCGCCAAGCAGGAAGCCGGCCTGAAGAAGGATCAGGACGTGGCGCTGGTCGAATATCCGTCGAACAAGCAAGAGACCGGCCGCTTCCTCGAAAAGCTCTTCAGTCAGACCAGCCAGGGCTCGATCAGCACCTTCCTGATGCAGGACGGCCTGCTGCAGCATTGGGCACGGCGCTTCGGTCTCATTGATGCACTGAACGGTGCCACCAGCACTGACCATCAATTGCCGGAACTGGCGCTGCCACCGCTTATGGTGAACGGCGTGCCGCTATAAGGAATTCCTTGTTGCCTTCGGGTCCAAGGATCGGGCTCTCGGTGACGCCGATCACCGACCAGCTCGGCAGGCTCGCGAACCAGGCGGTGATGCGTTCCACCACCGCCTGGTGCAATTCGGGATCACGCACGACGCCGCCCTTCCCCACCTGACCGGGGCCGACTTCGAATTGCGGCTTGATCAAAGCGGCGGCGAAAGCCGTCGGCTTGGTCAAGGCTAAAGCCGCGGGCAGCACTGTCTGCAGACCGATGAAACTGGCATCGCAGACGACGATATCGAGCGGATCGGCTATCTCGGTTGTGGTGAGGTGCCGGGCATTGGTCTTCTCAAGGACGATCACCCGCGGATCGTTGCGCAGCTTCCAGGCAAGCTGGCCATGGCCGACATCGACGGCATAGACCTTGGCCGCGCCATGGCTCAGCAGCACATCGGTGAAACCGCCGGTCGAGGCACCGATATCGGCGCCCACCATGCCGGTGGGATCGATGGCGAAATGTTCGAGTGCCTTGGCGAGTTTCAACCCGCCGCGCGACACCCAGGGATGATCCTGGCCCTTGAGCAGCAGTTCGCAATCCGGCGGCAGGGTCTGGCCCGGCTTATCGATCCGCTGGGTACCGACATAAACGAGTCCCGCCATGATCAGCGCCTGGGCCTTGGACCGGCTTTCCACCAGACCGCGATCCACCAGCAATTTGTCGACGCGTTCTTTCGCCATCTGCCACTCACGCCTCGGACAAGACCGGTTCCTGCGTCCCGACCATGCGATCCGACATCTGCTTCCAGCGCAGGATCAGCAAGGTTGCCGATACCATGAGACCGATGGCAAGTCCCCACCATAGGCCCGGCCCCTGGAAGCCGAGATAGAAAGCGAGCACGGTGCCGCTGCCGAGACCGGCGACCCAGTAGCCGCAGCCGCACATCACCATCGGCACGCGCGTATCCTTGAGGCCGCGCAAGGCGCCGATGGTCGTCACCTGCATGCCGTCGACCAGCTGGAACAAGGCGGCAATCGGCAGCAAGGTGAGCCCGACCGCCAGGGCCGAGGCATTGATGGCGGCATCGACATCGATATAGAAGCCGAGCAGGAAACGCGGCACGGTCACCATCACCGCCGCCATGCAGATCATCCAGATCATGCCGAGGGCAATGCCGGTATAGCCGGCGCGGCGCGCGCCATCGGGCACGCCGGCGCCAATGGCATAGCCCACCCGCACCGTCGCCGCCTGGCTGACGGCATAGGGGATCATGAAGCTGATCGAGGAGATATTGAGGACGGCGTTATGCGCCGCCAGGGTGGCGACACCGAATTCGCCGATCAGCACAGTCGAAGTCATGAACATGCCGGATTCGAAGGCATAGCCGGCGGCGATAGGCCAACCCACCCGCCACAAATCACGGAGCACCTTGCCGTCGCGGTGCCATAGGTCGGTGAAGACATGATAGCCGCGCAGCACCGGCTGGCGGTTGATGTAGAGAAAGATGATCGCTACCTGCAGCCACTGCACGAGGCTCATGGTGAGACCGATCCCGGGCACGCCCAAGGCCGGGAAGCCGAACCGGCCATAGAGCGTGATGTAGTTGCCGAGGATGGTCAGCGGCAGGGCGATGAGGGCCGTCACCGTTGCCACCATTGGCCGGTGCAGCACCGTCACGTAATTGCGCAGCACGGTGAAGAGCAGCACAGCGGGGATCGACGGCAGGCCATAGGCGATCAATGCCTGCACCTCGTCGATGACCTCGGCTTCGTAATGGCCGTAGCGTCGCAGCAGAAGCGGCACGACCACGGCCAGCAGGATTGCCGGTATGGTCAGCAGCAGGGCAAAGCGCAGCCCCTGCCGCACCACGCGGCTGACCTGGGTGTGATCCTCCGCCCCCAATGCCTGGGCAGCGAGCGCACTGACGCTGCCCAGTGCTCCCATCGGCAGAAGCTGGATGGTGAAGAGGAGCTGCACGCCAAGCCCGGTTGCCGCCAGACGATCAGCGCCGAGCTTGCCCGCCATGATGTAGTCAGCAACGCCCATGCCCATTTCCGCCAGCAGACCGGCGGCAATGGGAGTGGCGAGCTTCAGGGTCGCAAGCGCTTCTTCGATCCGGCTGCCGCGGCGCCAGCTCCGGCGATCCGCGGGATCCCGGTACTGGGCCGTTCCGGCCATTGGATCCTCGTGTCAGCTTTTGCGCGTCAGGACGAATTCCGTCATCCAACGCAGGGGATCGGCCTTGGCGCCGAACATGTCGAGATGGCGATTGGCCTGCTCACCCAGGAGCTTCGCCTGGGCGCGAGCCCGCTCGATGCCAAGGATCGAGACGAAGGTCGCCTTGCCGGCCTTGGCGTCGGCGCCGACCGGCTTGCCGGTGGTCGCTGCATCGCCTTCGGTGTCGAGCAGATCGTCGACGATCTGGAAGGCAAGGCCAAGATCATGGGCATAGGAAACCAGCGCGTGACGTTGCGCCGTCGAGGCATGGCCGAGAATGCCGCCGGCCTCGCAGGAGAAGGCGATGATGGCGCCGGTCTTCAGCCGCTGCAGACGGGTGATGGCGCCGATATCGAGATCATTCTTCTCGGCCCAGAGATCGATCATCTGGCCACCGACCATACCGGCCACACCGCCGGCCTTGGCCAAGGCCAGGACGAGATCGGCTCGGACCTGTCCATCGGGATGGGTCTTGGGGTCGGACAGCACTTCAAAGGCCATGGTCAAGAGACCGTCGCCTGCGAGAATGGCGGTGGCTTCGTCGAAGGCCTTATGGGCGGTCGGGCGCCCGCGGCGCAGATCGCTGTTATCCATCGCCGGCAGGTCGTCATGCACCAGACTGTAGCAATGGAGCATCTCGATCGCCGCCGCCGCACGCAACGCATAATCCTGATAGACGTCGAAAAGAGCCGCCGAATGCAGCAGCAGATACGGGCGTATGCGCTTGCCACCGGCCATGGTGGTATAGCGCATGGCTTCGATCACGCGATTCTCCGCGCCGTCCACCGGCGGCAGGAGGTCGGAGAGCAGGCGGTTGACCGACGCGGCGGCCTCATTCAAAGCAAGTTCGATCGACACGAAAAACCCCAGTTCAACAATCAGTCCAGCTTGGCCGGCTCGGTCGAAACCGCGCCATCCGGGCCAAGAACGATCTTATCCACTTTCAACTGCGCCTCGCGCAACTTCGCTTCGCAATGGCGCTTCAGCAACGCACCGCGCTCATAGGAGCGGATGGCATCATCCAGCTTGTTGTCGCCCCGCTCCAGCCGCTTGACCAGGTCCTGCAACTCGGCCAGTGCTTCCTCGAAGCTCAGATTGGCGATATCGGCCGGCAGCTTGCCGCCGGATTTTGCCTCCGCAGTCTTATCGACTTCAACCATCAACCCTACCCTAAAACAAAGCACCCGCCCGCATATCCCTCTGATCGGCCGGGATTATTTCGGCATGCGGCGGTATCGCGATCGCGGCGCATCTTAAAGGGGCGAGGCAGCGGCAGCAAGTGCCGCTGCCTCGCCTGCGGGAGGGACACCGCACAATACAACCTGTGGATAAGTCACCCTACCCTGCGCTCACCCCTGCATCAGGGCAGCAACATGGGCCGCCGCACTATCGGCCAGGGCATCAAGGTCATAGCCGCCTTCCAAGGTGGAGACCAGGCGGCCATCACAGACCCGCCGGGCCAGGGCCAGCAATTCCAGCGTCGCCCAGGCGAAATCCTCGGTCTCCAGTTCCAGGCTGGCCAGAGGGTCGTCACGATGGGCGTCGAAACCG
>Ga0310811_10013983_pt1 | contig 10459 bp, 13 predicted proteins | sample YCmetagenome_FD_207642 | JGI IMG/M metagenome (GOLD analysis project Ga0310811, IMG submission 207642) | Soil microbial communities from experimental microcosm in Duke University, North Carolina, United States - YC | ecosystem: Engineered > Artificial ecosystem > Soil microcosm > Unclassified ... | reverse complement strand
TGATTGGGTGCCCGAGCGCTCGACAAGCAACTAGGAAGACGCCCGAATTCAGAGCGTGCGTGTCGATGGACTGCCAATCGGCGTTCGGGACTGGCGATGCCGCTGACACTCCAGCCGTCGTTTCCATTCGCAGCTCGAGGTCCTTCGTCCGTCGGTTGCCGCAATCGAGTTCCTCGCGGACCTCCGACGCGGCGTACTTCGTCGATGTGTCTGCACCGATGGTCATTGGCGTGCCGTAGACGAAGCGGAACCATATTCGGGCGCTGCCGTCGGGGAGCGGTTCGACGCGCGCGGTGTCGAGATACGCGACGATCTCCGGCGTACGTGCGATTTCGTACCACTTCGCTCCGGTGTTTGCAACTGGTGGGAGTCCGCCCGCGGGCTTTGGCTGCTCCTCACCGCACGCCGTCGACTGAAGCGCGATAACCGTCAGCAGCGCAAAGGCGCGGGCAGAGACAGAACGCGGTCTCACGGGCTTGTCGTGGATCAAATTGTGTTGGCGTCTGACGCCTTGAGTTAACCTGCCGCGTCTCGGCTCAGCCAAGCGCGCGTGATTCTGCGTAACGTACCACGGTGGCTGGGCGCCTAACAATGATGCCGGTCGCGCGGTCAGGTTCAACGGACGTTGCCGGCTGCCAGTAGGGTGTGCCTTGGTAGTGCCGCGGGCCGATCACATTACATGCAGATCGTGGAGCCGAACTGCCCCGACTTTTCCGGAGACTCGGTACGTTGGATTTTCAGGCCGCTGATTGGACGACCTGAGTTGCTGCGGCGGCGGAATGCTGCGCCTCGAACTCGGCCGGCGGAAGATAGCCGAGGGGCTCGAGTAGGCGCTCGGTGTTGAACCAGGCGACCCAGTCGAGCGTCGCGTACTCGACGTGGTCAAGATTCCGCCACGGGCCCTGCTGTCGAATCACCTCCGTCTTGAACAGGCCGATCACCGACTCGGCCAGCGCGTTGTCGTAGGAATCGCCGCGGCTCCCCACCGAGGCGTCGAGCCCCGCCTCCGCGAGGCGCTCGGTGTAGCGGATCGCGAGGTATTGCACCCCTCGGTCGCTGTGATGGACGAGCCGATCGTTAGGCTGACGAGCGTAGAGGGCTTGCTCGAGGGCGTCCAGCACGAGATCCGTCCGCATGGTAGCGCTCGCGCGCCAGCCGACAATTCGTCGCGAGAAGACGTCGATCACGAAGGCGACGTAGACCATGCCGGCCCACGTCGCGACGTACGTGAAGTCGGCGACCCACAGCTCGTTCGGCCGCGTCGCCGCAAACTGCCGCTGCACGAGGTCGGCCGGGCGCGCCGCGACGAGGTCGGGCACCGTCGTCCGCACACGACGGCCGCGCACCGCGCCGGCGATCCCCAACTCGCGCATCAACCGCTCGACGGTGCAGCGGGCCACCGGGTGCTGCTCGCGGTGGAGCTGCCGCCACACCTTCCGCGCGCCGTACACGCAGCGGTTCGTCTTCCAGACCCGGTTGATCTCGGCGCGCAGGACCTCATCCCGCTGCACGCGTGCGGCGCGCCGCGTGAGGTCGGCCTGCTGCGCTTTGGCTTCGTAGTACGTGGACGGCGCGATCGGCAGCTGTCGACAGATCGGCTCGACGCCGTAGTCCGCGCGGTGGTCGTCGATGAAGCGGACCATCACGTCCCGCGGCGGTCGAGCTCTGCCTGGGCAAAATACGCGGACGCCTTGCGGAGGATCTCGTTCGCCCGCCGCAGCTCGCGGTTCTCACGCTCGAGCGCCGTGAGGCGGGCGCGCTCGTCAGTCGTTAGGCCGGGTCGCTGGCCAGCGTCGCGCTCGGCCTGTCGCACCCACCCCCGGAGCGTTTCGGGATTACACCCGATCTTGCCGGCGACCGACTGGATCGCCGCATACTGGCTGCTGTGCTCCCCCTGATGATCCAGCACCAGCCGCACTGCCCGCTCCTTCACTTCCGGAGAATACTTCGGTGGTCTCGCCATGCTCCAATCCTCGCAGGATTAGGAGCCTCCGGCAAATCCGGGGCAGTTCAGAGCCGAACTGCCAGAGTCCGTACGCCGTGCCAATGGAACTCAAACTGCGCGGTGAGGTCGCTGAACTGGCCATTTAACGGGACGTCGTAGTGCAGCCAAAACCCCGAGCCATCCGCGAAGGCACCGACGTGACAGCGCTCGCGCCCGCGCGCCGTGCGCGGACTCGTGAACCGTGGACCCTCCGGATGTCTGGCAGCGAAGACCGTGTCCGGGCTGAAGGTGTCCTGCACGAGTTCTGTGATTACCTCGGGCGTCCATGCCACTGCGTCCTGATTAGCCTCGTCGAGACGAGCGCACGCCTCGGCGAGGCGGTCCGCCGGGAGGAGGTCGCACCAGTCGCGTGCCCAGGTGACCAGGTCGGACTCTATGTCGGGACCATCCACGATCAGCACGGGTCGTTATGCGACGGACGTCGTAGCCGGCTAACGCATAAGGTAGGCTGCGAGGGCACTCAATAAAGCGGGCGCGGAGCGCCCGCCGTCAACGGCGCCCTCGGCGGCTTCAACGAACGTTAGGCGGTGCGGCGTCGGGAGCGCGGTTTGACGGTCGCCGCATCGGCCACTTCCGCGAGCGCGCGCAGCGCCCGATTGACCGCCGCCGAGTCCGGGAATCGGGCCGCGACGTCGGGAGCGAGCACTACGACGTTTGTTCCCTCCCGGTACCGGGCGGCGTACTTGCCGCGGACGCCGTCGCGAAAGTCGTAGTGGGGCAACAGGTCGTCGTCCCCCTGCGGGCGGCGGCGTGGCGACGCGGTCTTACGCTTGGCCTTCTTCATAGTCATGGCGCTCGCCGCGGTCGGCGAGGCGGGCTGAGATGATCCGGATAGCGTCAATATCCTTGCTGCGCTCGGTAAAGGCAACGACGATAACTCGGCCGCGGCTCGTGCGCCCAAGCAGCACGAACCGATCCTCACCGACCGAGTGAGTTGGGTCCGGCAGCGTGAGTGAGCGCTCGTCCTCGAATGCGGTCGCGGCCTCCTCGAAGCTTACTCCGTGCTTGTGGAGGTTGCGGCGCGCCTTGTCTGGGTCCCACTCGAAGCGAAGCGCCATTCGGATCGGCTAGTCGAGATGTCTGTGCAGCCGTCTAACGCCTAACGTTGAGCTCCAAGCGAATCAAACAATAGCGAGCGCAGCGAGCAATCCGCAGATCGCTTGGCAGCTCCAACGTACGTTGGACGACCGCCGGTAGATATCTACTCGTAGTACTGTCCCTGGTCGTCGGCACCCGCCTGAGTGAGACCGATGCTTTGCACGACGTCGGCCAGCTCCGGAGAGAGCCGTGGCTCGCTGAGCTCTTCCCAGCGGTACACGTCGGGCCACGTGGACCAAATGCCCGCGGCTTCGTCGTAGCGCTCCAAGGGTACGCGACTCAAGCGCCAGACAAATAGCCGCTCGAGGGCCTCCTTCGTAGCGGAACCGACACGAAGCGCGGGGTCGTCGTACCACGGCCGCTCGTGAACGTCGATGTCGTCCCCAAGCGCATTGAAGGCTTGCGTTGCCGCGGCGAAGTCGACTCCGTGTCGGAACCTAACGACGATTTCGGCGAACGGAGCGCCGCGTTCAAGTGCTTCGGTCAGCCTCGGGTGCCCATGCGAACGTCGGGGTCGCGGAACGTGTGGTCGTCTAACGCGTTAGCTTAAGCTGCAAGCGAATCATATGAGAGTTTGCGGCGGAGCCGCAAGCAATCAATAGCTCCCTTGTCAGCTTCAGCGTTCGTTAGGCAGGCGCTCAGAGAGATCAGACGGGCGCGTCGACGACGATGACAAGTCGCGTCGGCATCCTCACGCCGATTCGCAGACGAGCGAATCGGCCGGGCCATCCGCATGGCGTGGTCCGCGCGGATCACCTACTGCGACATTGCAGAAGATGGCCCCGGGAGCCAATGGTCACTTACAACACCGCTTTCGGTACCACCCGCCTGACCCAGACCTTAATGCGCTTTCCAGCGCTAACGGCGCCGTCGGGATTGAAATCGGCCTTCGTGTGCCAGGCATTGTCGGGTTGCGTATCGACGTCCATGGCATGTCGCAGATCTTGCGCGATTCGCGCGTTACGAATGACCGCGAAGCACTCGGTGTTCAGGTTCGCACTCCGCGGGTCCAGGTTGAAGGTCCCGATGACTGCGACGTGGTCGTCCACGACCATGGATTTGGCATGGAGCCCGAACGTTGGCGTGTAGCCGAGCGTGGCTTGCAACGCACCGGTCATCACCTGACGCCGCACCTGAGCGTCAGGTTTGAACTCGTAGATCTCGACGCCAATCGCCAGCAGCGCGTCGCGCTCGCGCTGATAGCCGCTGAACGCCTCGAGGTTGTCGGTGGACGCAAGGCTATTGGTGAGAATCCGAACGCGCACGCCGCGCGCGATGACCTCGCGGAAAAGGCCCTGGCTCAATGGCGTCGTCACGAGGTACGGAGATTCGATCGTCACCGACTTCTGCGCGCCCTTGATGAGCCGGATCAGCTCCTCGGTGCTCGCGCCGCCGCCACCGATTCCGCTCGTTCCAGCGTTCTTGCCGGGGACGTCGCTGACGAAGGTGACGCTGTCCGACCACACCAACGCTCCTGATTCGAGAATGCGAGTGAACGCGACCGGCACCGACTTGATGCGTTCGCGGACCTGCGGCCAGAAGTTGCGTGGATCGCAGGCGTACTCGTGCAGGTAGCGATAAGTGGTCGCTGTGTCCGGCGTAACGGTAGTCCGAACCAATGACCGGATAGGCACGCTGAGCGGATCGTTCCAGAACTGATTGAACGATCGTTGCACTTCGATCGACGCACCGCCAAGCAGCAGGACATCACGATCGCGAAAGTTGAACTCGTGATCGTAGTCGAAGTACTCATCGGCGATGTTCCGGCCGCCGGTAATGGCGACCGTTCCATCCACAATGAACGTCTTGTTGTGCATCCGCTGATTGAAGCCGCGAAAATCGGTGGTGAGGTTGAAGAGCTTGATGGGGAGATTCTTGCCGATGTTGGCGGTTGGGTTGTACAGACGAATCTCGATATTCGGGTGTGCATCGAGCGCGAGCAGATCCTCGCCACCCACCTCGAGCATGAAGTCGTCCACGAGGAGCCGCACGTGAACACCGCGGTCGGCGGCGCGCAGAAGGTAATCCACCGCAATCAACCCGACGTTGTCCGCGGTGAAGATGAAGTACTGGACGTCGATCGTGCGCTCGGCCGCTTCAGCGAGCCAGGCGCGCGAGACCAGCGACGCGTCCCCCTCTTCGAGCGAGTAGACGCCAGTGCTGGTTCGCATCAGCGGAACCAGAGGCGCGAGGTGCTCGGAGAGCTTCGCGCCCGTGGTGTGGACCTGCGAACAGAACGCGGGGTCGGCAGCAATGCTGCGTGCGGGCGCACCTTCGCGCTCGCACGAAGCAAGAAACGTTAGGGTGGCGAGGACGAAGATGAGGCGCGTGCTGATGGGCATTCCTTGATCTAGACGATCCCACCCTCGACGTTGCAAAATGCCCACCTGCGCGTTTTAACAAGGACGAACGGGCAACAGTGAAATCGACTGTCGAAACTAGCCGGCGATTGACACCATAATCGAAAAGGCGACGAGCGATGTCTGACGCGTTTTTCAAGAAGGTATTCGGGGATTCGGAGCCAACGAATGTCGGGAGCGGCTGGATCAGCGGCGTCCTGGGCGTTTTTTTTGGCCTGCTTGGCTTCGGAGGCGCTCTGTGCCTGCATTTTCCCGCCCTGCTGACGTTGCCCGACGCCCGAGCGCATTATCCCATAGCGATAATGCGTTTGCTCATTCAGGGGACGATCGCAGCAGCTTTTGTGTGCTCCGCCATCTCCGCGATCCTGCGGCAGCGTAAGGTTCTCGCGCTCGCCGGCGGGCTGCTCGCGGCGGCGGCGGCGCTGCTGGGCGGCGGAAGCACGCCGCTGCCAAACGAGGTCGGGTCACACTACGGCATCGGCTTCGACTGGTTCCTGCTCGACCTGCTCGTGATGACCCTCGTCTTCGTTCCGGTTGAGCGGTTCTGGCCGCTGCACCCCAAGCAGAAGACCTTCAGGCCGCAGTGGACCACCGACGCATTCTATTTCGTGGCCACGCACCTCCCGGCGCAGTTGCTCACCTTCTTGATGGTCGCGCCCGCCCTCTTGCTTACCAAGTGGCTGGCCATTCCGCCGCTCCAGCATTTTGTCCAACGCTGGCCGTACCTGGTGCAGCTCATCGCGGCGATCTTCGTCGCGGACCTTTGCCAGTATTGCGTCCACCGGATGTTCCACACCGTCCCATTCCTCTGGCGGTTCCACTCGATCCATCATTCGATCGAGACCCTCGATTGGATCGCCGGCTCGCGTTCCCACTTCTTCGACATCGTCATCACCCGCGGGCTCATCATGATTCCGATGATGCTGGTGGGCTTCCCGCAGAGCGTGCTGGCAGGCTACCTCGTATTCGTCTCCTTCCACGCCACATTCTGCCACACTGATTTCCGCCCGGATGCCCACTGGCTGGAGCGATACGTCGTGACAGTGCGCTATCACCACTGGCATCACGCCGCGGACAAGAACGCGGTCGACGTCAACTTCGCCATCCATTTGCCGTTCCTCGATCGGCTGTTCGGAACGCACTACCTTCCGAAAAACGCCTGGCCCGAGCGCTATGGCCTGATCGACGACTCGCTCCCTCCCGGATTTTTCGCCCAGCTTCTCGCCCCGTTCAAGCGGGCACGATCATCATGAAAACACACAACCTGATCGGTTACGCGATCCTTCTGCTGCAGGCAGCGGCTTTGGCCTACTTGGCGCCGCCGGCCCTCGGGCCCTGGCTCGGCATGACGTTAGGGATGCTGTACTTCATGGCGATCTGGTTTTTGAGCGGCCTGTACTTGTCCGACATCATCCACATGGGAATCACGCACGGGGCGCTCGACTACAAGCCATGGTTCATCAAGACGGTGACGGTCGTCAGCAACACCGTCGGCATCTACGTGAATCCAGCCACCTGGGTCAATCGTCATCGCCACCACCACGAGTTCGCCGATCATGACGGCGACCCGAACAAGCTGCACGGCGATGGCTTTTGGAGAACGATGTACCTCTGTCTCTTTCCGTATCCCTGTGAGCACGACCTCGCGAAGGACGATATTCTCAAGTCGGCGCCGTTCCGCTTGGTTTCAAACCCGGTCTATGCCGTATTTTCGCAATTCGCCAGCTTCGGCCTCATCTGGGTGGTGTTCCGGGACTGGAAATTCGCCTTCGTGCTCTGGGGTGGCCTGCGAATTTTCGCACTCTGGGTGAATCTGATCCAGAATTATTGGACGCACGATCGGCGCTTTGGGACCCGTCGCTACGACGACGCGCATGACAATGCAATGAACCTCGGAGACTGGCTGCCGGTCATGGCGACCTTCAGCGCCTGCCTTCAGAACAACCATCACCACTATCCGCACTTACTCCGGACCAGCCACGATGCATCCGAATTTGATTTCGGGTTCATGACGGTGCGGTTCATGAAGTCGCTGGGTCTTGTGAAGGCCTCGTCGACGGGCGACGACATGCCCCCGGATCTCCCGCTCAGAGAAATCGGTTTTTGATCGGCGCTGTGGCGGCATCGTTTCTCACGACGCATCGCGCGCCATTCGAACACGCGATACCGATTCTTCCGAACGGCTGCGGCGCCGAGCGCGTCGACGAAACGGAGGAAGTCGTCGCGGGACTCGATCTGGTCGAGGAGCTCTTCTGGACTAGACATTCAGTGATGATGGTGGCGGCCTAACGCCATGAGTTGAGCTGCAAGCGAATCAAACAACAGCGAGCGTAGCGAGCAATCCGCGGATCGCTTGGCAGCTCCAACGCACCTCTGAAAGTCAACGCCTCGCAGGCACAGCGAATATCGGACGCCGGCGAGTGACCGGCGCGTCGGACGACTGCCTAACGGTGGTGCGATACGCCAATCAGCTCTCCCTCTCTCCCAAGAGCGACCGAAGTCGTCTTCACGCGCCTCTACGTCGGAAGAGACAGAAGCATGGTTCGAAGGAGGTGGCCCATTCGCGTTAGCGGGGACGCGGCGCGGTCGTGCTACGCCACGGCACCCATGCGTTGGACCGGGCGCACCTCCGAGCTCGGAGATCCATCGTGCTGCCGGAGCCACTCGGCGTAGCTCCAGCCTTCCTTCAACATCCAGTACAGGTAGCAACACAGCTTTCGCGCCGCCGCGACGGTCGCTTTAGCTTTCCCTTTCGCGCGGAGCAGGCGTTGATAGTAGGCCCCGACTGGGCCGGGGGCGAGCTTAAGCGTCTGCACGATCTCGATCAGGATCCACTTCAGCCAGCGGTTCCCGGCGGGGCCCACCCCGCCGTGCGTCGTGCGCCCGCCCGAGCTGTGCGTGCTCGGCACGAGCCCGGCGTAGGCGGCGAGCTCGTGGCTCGAGCGAAAGCGGGCGATCGGGCCGATCTCCGCCTCGAGCATCAGCGCGCCGAACGGGCCCACGCCGGGAAGCGACTGCAGTTGCGTCGCGACCACGTTCCCGCGCGCCGCGCGCTTCACCAGTTGATCGAGCGCGTGGATTTCCTGCGAGAGGCTGTCGACGAGTCGCAGCAAGACATCGACCTGCTCGCGGAGCGCGGGCGACAGGGCGACACTGGTGAGCCACGTGCGGCCGGCCTTGCCGTACAGGTCCGTTGTCGAGCAGACCTGATTTTCGGCGGTGAGGTGGCCGTGAATGCGGTTCTTGAGTTGCGTGCGTTGGCGCACGAGGAACGCGCGCCCGCGGAGCAGCTGCCGGCGAGCGCGCGTCGCGGCGTCGGCGACCCAGATCGTGGGCAGCAGATTCGTCCGCAACAGCTCGGCGAGTTTCCGGGCGTCGATCGGGTCGGTCTTCGAGCGCGCCTGCCAAATGAGCTTTGCCTGGTAGGCGTGGGCGACCTGCACGGTGAAGCCGGCGGCCTCGAGGCGCTCGGTGAGCCACGCCCAGTAGAGGGTGGCCTCCATCGCCACCGTGACCGGGGCGGGGAGCGCGGCAAGGAAGGCGCCTAACGCGTCCAGCGAGGCCGGGAGCCGCTTCGCCTCGGCCAGCACCGCGCCGCCGGCGTCGAGGGCGCAGGCGGTGATGTAGCGTTTATGCAGATCCAAGCCGACGAACGTCATGGGAGCCTCCCGCAAGGGTTGCGGTGAAGCTGTGCGGGCGGGCGCCGATCAGCGACCCGCGAGGTGCTCGCGGTAGCTGATTCCCAATTTCATATGGTCGCGTTAGGTTGGCGCTCGGTGGTGGCTGGCGTTCAAGTGTTCGCCGGCACGACGTGGCGTGTCACCCATGCGACGAACTCCTCCCGCGAGAGCGCTCCGGCAGCGAGGGCCAGCATCGTGCGCTCCGCGTCGTCGACGGGCGCCGCGAGTTCGCGCCCGTTGAGGATGAGGAATGTCTCCAGGGCCGCGTGCGCCACGCGCTTGTTGCCGTCGACGAACGGGTGGTTCAGCGCGAGCGAGTAGCCTAGCGCGGCAGCTTTCTCGGCGAGCGACGGGTACAACTCGGTCCCGGCAAACGTGGCGCGCGGTTGTGCGACGGCCGACTCCAGAGCGCCGAGATCCCGCAGGCCGGCGGCGCCGCCGGCCTGCGCGACGACGAGCCGGTGCAGTTCCACGACCTCGCCGAGCGACAGGTACCGGACGGGCACGCGGCGATGTCAGGCGAGGCGGCGGTAGAGTTCCCGGTTCTTTTCGAGAACGCGGGCTGCGGCCTCCTGAAAGTCCGGCTCGGGCGCGGTCAGCAGGTCGCGCAGGGCGGCGGCCGCGAGTTCCTCGGCGCTCACGTTCAACCGCGCGGCGACGGCAGCGAGTTGCGCCTCGAGGGCACCGGTTAGTTCGACGGAGAGTCGCATTGAGAAGAGTTGGCTCGGATGGCGAAACTTGCCGGTCGAATCGTGTGTCGGGAAGATGCCCGTGCCAACCTAACGCCACAAGTTGAGTTGCGGAGCGCGATCCGACGGGCGCCGCAATATTGACGCTACGTCCAACCCGACTGCCACACAACCTGATGCCGGTCGCTCCGTCAATTCCAACGAACGTTAGGTAGCCGGCGGCGGAGGGTGGGCGGGCCGCTTCCTGCGCAAGATGCGCGAACAGGCGAGGCAGACAACGGCGAAGACGAAGCAACTGATCGCAAGGACAGCGAAGAAGCCGAATGCGTGCACTCCCGGGCCAGCTTCCCATGCAAACAACGTAGCCCACAGTCCGCAGAGCGTGAAGATGACGCTAAGCACCTGGCAGGCACGCGTGACGACTTGGTCGGCCAGGAGGCTGATACGCGCATTGGCAGCGTCATTATCCCTCGCGGACTGGTCGAGATTCATGCGGCTACCTAACGCCTATAGTTAGTTGGTATGAAGCGGCGGCTGGACCTCCGCGAGACGTGGTAGCGATCCTTTGCTCCACACGATGCTAGGCATCACACGCGATCAATGTCGCACACGACGGAGGCCAGCCGC
>Ga0310811_10013982_pt1 | contig 10459 bp, 6 predicted proteins | sample YCmetagenome_FD_207642 | JGI IMG/M metagenome (GOLD analysis project Ga0310811, IMG submission 207642) | Soil microbial communities from experimental microcosm in Duke University, North Carolina, United States - YC | ecosystem: Engineered > Artificial ecosystem > Soil microcosm > Unclassified ... | reverse complement strand
AGGGAAAACTCCTTATTCAGGCAGGCCAACTTCGGAAGACAGGCCAAAAAGAAGTTTTGGTGATGCACCGACAGGTAAAAAGAAAAGTTTTTCTTCGAGAGGGAAAACACCTTACGCAGGCAAACCGACATCAGAAGGCAGACCAAAAAGAAGCTTCGGAGGTGAATCTTCTGAAAGGAAATCTTTTGGTAAACCGAGTTTCAAAAGTGATGAAAGGCCGTCGGATAGAAAATTCAACAGCCGTTCATCAGAAGAATCAGGATATAAACCATTCCGTAAATCGGCTAATTCATCTTATAATAATAAACCATCATTCAAGACAGAACGCAACCCGGAAGACAAGCCATTACGCGCAAGAAAGAAATCTGCCGAAGACGCTGGCTTGATCCGTCTGAACCGTTATATATCTAACGCCGGTATATGTTCACGCCGTAAAGCTGATGAACTGATCAGTGCTGGGGTTATATCTGTAAATGGTGAAGTGGTATCTGAGTTGGGTCATAAGATCGACCCGAATAAAGATGCAGTACGCTACAACGGCGAATTGCTGAAACGTGAGAAGATGGTGTATGTGCTTTTGAACAAACCAAAGGATTATATCACTACGACCGACGATCCTCAAGAGCGCCGCACGGTAATGCAGCTGGTTGAAAAAGCAAGCAGGGAGCGTATATATCCTATTGGCAGGCTCGACCGCAATACAACGGGCTTATTATTAATGACCAACGATGGTGACCTGGCCGATAAGCTATCTCACCCTAAAAATAATATCACCAAACTATACCACGCTGAATTGAGCAAAAGCCTCACCCAGGGCGACCTGAATAAGATCTCTTTTGGTTTGGAACTGGAGGACGGTTTTATTAAACCGGATGCCATTTCCTACGTTCAAGGTGGTACCAAACGTGAAGTAGGTATACAGATACATAGTGGCAAGAACCGCATCGTGCGCCGTATATTCGAACATTTAGGTTATGAGGTTGTGAAACTGGATAGAGCAGTATATGCCAACCTGACCAAGAAAGACCTTCCACGCGGCCGCTGGCGTTACCTGGATGAAAAGGAAATTATCCAATTAAAGCACCTTATATAAGGAGGTAAAAGGATAAAGGTGAAAGGTTTTCTAATCTTTCACCTTTACTTTTTAAAGCACTTATCTTAATTATGTGCCTTTCGCCTTTTACCTTTACCCTTTTGCCCTTCACCTTTATCCTCCCACCCTTCGCCTTTTTCTGCCTTAATTATTAACTTGCGGGTATTAACCATCCTAAAAATGAAAAAACTTCTCTTAATTCTCGCCTTGTCATTTCCGGTGCTGCTTTATGCACAAAAGAAAGACAAGACACCATCTACCTATGACCTGCTGATCGGCACTTATACCAAAGGCAAAAGCAAGGGCATATTGGTTTATCGCTTTTACGTTGAAACCGGCAAGCTGGCTTACTTAAATCAGATTGAAGGTGTGAGCAACCCCAGCTATTTATGTGTTACAAAGGATAATCACTTTGTTTATGCTGTTAATGAAGACGGTAAAGACGGTGGTGTAAGCTCATTTACTTTCGAGCCAAACCTTGGGAAACTGACGCTGTTGAATAAACAATCGTCTGAAGGGAATGATCCATGCTATATCTCGGTTGATGAAGACCGTAAGAATGTATTTGTAGCTAACTATACCAGTGGTAATCTTGTGGTATTGCCTGTAAACAAAGATGGATCGCTAAAGCCAGTTTCGCAGAATATCCAGGATCAGGGTAAAGGTCCGGTTGCTGACCGCCAGGAAGGTCCGCATGTGCATACTGCTTTCTTCTCGCCTAATGAAAAATACCTGTTATATACTGATCTGGGCACCGATAAGCTAAATATTTGCCGGTACCATGCTTCGGATGAGAAGCCGTTGTCACCTGCAAACCCGGCATCGGTGAGTGTAAAGCCGGGCAAAGGCCCGCGCCATGTTGTATTTTCTCCTGACAAAAAATATTTGTACCTGTTGCAGGAAATGGGCAGCAACATCAATGTGTATAAATTCAATGGGGGAGATCCTAAAGAGGTACAAACTGTAGATATGCTGCCTGCCGGTTTTAAAGGTACTAATGCTGCGGCTGCCATCCATATCTCACCCGATGGCCGCTTCCTGTATGCTACAGACCGTTTGGATGCCAGCGCGTTGCTGGTCTATGCTATCAACAAAGAAACCGGAGAGCTTAGCTTTATTCAGCGTCAGCTGACCTATGGCAAAAACCCACGCGATTTTGCTATCGATCCGTCAGGTAAGTTCCTTTTGGCCGCTAACCAGGACAGCGATAATATATTGGTGTTCAGAATTGACCAGGCAACAGGTAAATTAGCCCTTACCCGCAATAAGATAGAAGTAGGTAACCCGGTTTGTTTGAAATTTACTCCGGCAGAATAAGGTCAAAGCTAAAAGGTGAAAGGCAAAAGGCATCAAAAAAGTATGCCAATTACCTTTCACCTTTATCCTTTCGCCTTTAACCTTAAAGGATGTGCGCTTTGCTTTTCTCTATCACCTCAGCATAATAGCTTTCGTAAACAGGCAATATTATCGACAAGTCGAATTCTTTAGCACGTGCCAGCGAGTTTTCTTTGAATGTTTTCAGGCGATTCTCGTCTTCCAAAATATAGATCGCGCTTTCGGCCATGCCGTCAATGTCGCCTATTTCTTTCAGGAAACCGGTTACACCGTCAACATTCAGCTCAGGCAAACCGCCTGCGTTGGAGCTTACCACGGGGACTTTACAAGCCATAGCCTCTAATGCTGCCAAACCAAAGCTTTCTGATTGTGATGGCATCAGGAACAAGTCAGATACCGAAAGAATTTCTTCTATAGCATCCTGTTTACCTAAGAAACGTACATTGTCGCTTACGCCTAAGTCGCGGGCCAATTGCTCACATTCTGTTCGCTCGCCGCCATCGCCTACCATTAATAGTTTTGATGGGATGCGTTCAATCACTTTGGCAAATATCTTGATCACATCCATCGTACGCTTCACTTTACGGAAGTTGGAGGTATGGATCAATATCTTTTCTCCTGCCGGTGCTATCGCCTTTTTAAAGTGATCCTTTGCTTTCAGGCTGAAACGCTGCATATCGATAAAGTTGGGGATAACCCTGATCTCGTTCTCGATCTCAAAGAAGTCGTAAGTGTCTTTACGCAAATTCTCGGATACCGCAGTAACCCCGTCCGATTTATTGATGGAGAACGTAACAACCGGCTGATAAGTACGATCCTTACCAACAAGCGTTATATCAGTTCCGTGTAACGTGGTTACCACAGGGATATAGATACCGTAGGTCATTAATATCTGCTTGGCCATAAACGCAGCCGAAGCATGCGGGATGGCGTAATGTACGTGCAGGATGTCTAGCTTTTCGAAGCGCACCACATCGACCAGGCGGCTAGCTAAAGCCAGTTCGTAGGGCGGGTATTCAAAAAGCGGATATTTTGATACAGCAACCTCATGGTAAAAGAGGTTCTCTGAAAAGAAATCGAGTCTGGCAGGTTGGTTGTAGGTGACAAAGTGCACCTGGTGACCGTTATCTGCAAGGGCCTTGCCCAGTTCGGTTGCAACAACCCCGCTACCGCCAAAAGTGGGGTAGCATACTATTCCGATCTTCATTGATTTGGTTTCTCTCTTGCTAATTAGTAATGAAACTATCGCATGTTGCCGGCCTTAGTCCGTCGCCGGTATGCATGCAATAGTTTCACTGATGCAAGTTTAACAGCTATTTATGGCAATAGTGTTATAGCTGTGTAAAATCATTGTGGGGAATGCGGAAGTTCGAGTGCGGAATGATTTGCGATGCGAAAGTTGGAATGCCGATTGCGATATGACTTGTAATGCCAATTCCGAAATCGAACTTCTGACCTCCGAAATCCTACAATCCTTTTTGTATCGCCTCGTAGACCGCATCCTGTATCCGTGGACGAATATTCAGGCTGGACAATTTATCGCTAACACTGGGATTTACCCGGTTCGATAAAAAGATATAAACCAGGTTGTAAGTTGGGTCGACCCAAACGCCTATGCCAGTATAGCCTGTATGCCCGAATGTTCTTGGTGACGCCAGTTTTGACGGATAATGACGGTCAGCAATAGGATCCCAGCGGTCAAAGCCTAAACCACGGCGGCTAACATCTGATTGTTTAGCAGTGAACTTATCTACCGTTTCAGGTTTAAAATACTGATCGCCGCCGTAGGTGCCACGGTTCAGCAGCATCTGGTATAATATCGCCAGGTCATTAGCTGATCCGAATAGACCCGCATTACCAGAAACCCCACCTAATAGGGCTGCGGTTGGGTCATGCACATAGCCGTCTAACAGGCTATGACGGAAAACCTGGTCGTTCTCGGTAGGCACTATACGATCTGTTGGAAACCGCTTGTATGGCAGGAAGCCCGCAAACTGCATACCCAGCGGATCGTAGAAGTTTTCCTGGACGTATTCATTAAGCGGTGTCGCTGTGATCGCTTCGTCAATCTCTTTCATAAAACACATACTCAAGTCGCTGTATATATATTGCCCACGGGTTTTTAATGGTGAGTTGAGCATATCCGCCCACATCACATCACGGAAGTAGTCTTTGCGCAGGTAAAAATGCAAGGCTACTTTGATTGGATAGGCGGCTGATGAATCATTGCTGATATCAGTCGGTTTCAGCTTTTCATAAGTTTGAATGTCCGGTATCAAGCCAGCCTGATGTTCCAATAGCTCACTTATTTTGACATCATTTTTGTTGGTTTTGCGGGCCATGGGGATGTAAGTGCCGATGGTCGAATCAATATTCAACCGGCCTTCTTCTGTCAACCGCATAGATTCAACGGTAGTAGCCGATATTTTGGTTACCGAAGCAAGGTCGAAAATATCGGTCAACCTATCCGGGATGGTTTTGTCGTAAGTGTGATAACCGTAAGCTTTGTTGAATATCACTTTTCCGTCCTTTGCTACCAATACGACGCAACCTGGAGTGGCCTGGTTGGTAATGGCTTCGTTGGCGATCTTATCAATTTCAGTCAGGTTGTTGGCGTTAATACCAACTTCTTCAGGAACAGTATATTGCAGTCGGGTTTTTGTCGTAATAAAACCTGTACCTGAACGATATTTCTGCGAATAGGTCTTATCCAGATTTTGCGTTACAGCCATCCCGCCAAAAATGGCCTGTGCACTAAACATGGCTGAAACAGGCGACGATTTACTTGAGAAAATGATGGGTGAGTTGATATTCTCCAGCTTAGCTAATGAGCCACCATCGCCAAAATAAGCGATCACCAGATTTTTTGAACTCCGTTTCTCATTAATAAAACTCACGATCTGCGGGTTAGCCATATCAGCATCTGTAAGCTGAATGATCAGGGTATTGTAGAGTTTGGTATCAAAATCCAGTACACCCTGGCCCGGAAGGCCTACGTAGGTCATCCCATTGAATGATTGGATGCCGCTATATTTGTTCAATAGACTGTCAAATGCTGCTGCATAAGGGTACGAGAAATGGATACTGGCAATAGTAAGCTGGCTCAATGCCTTCAGCGGAATCTGGTTTTGAGCGTTATTCAGTAAAACTGTTGCTTTTTCTGCTGCTTTTTCTTCGTTGATATAGGTTTGACCAATTAATGGGGGATTTTGTGCGCAGGCCGATTGAATTAATACAAATCCTGACAGCGCAAGGAGACAAAATCTCCATTTATTTTTTCTCATATACATTTTCTCCGTTGACGTAGGTTTTTAATACTTTAACATTGGGCAGGTCTGAGCCTTTTACCTTCATGATATCGTTATCTAATATCACAAAGTCGGCAAACTTGCCGGGCTCGATACTCCCTTTTTCTTTTTCTTCAAATTGAGCTTTGGCAGCCCAAATAGTTATTCCTCTTAACGCATCAGCGCGGCCGATAGCATTTTCTGGCTGAAACCCTCCTGCTGGATAGCCTTTCAGATCTTTGCGCACCACCGCAGCGTAGAACGTATAAATAGGACTGATATTCTCTACCGGGAAATCCGTTCCGAGCGGCAGCCAGCCATTTTGCTGAAGCAGTTGATTATAAGCATACGCTGTTTTTAGTCGCTTTGCACCTAAACGAGTCCCCGCCCAGCGCATATCGGAAGTGGCGTGGGTTGGTTGTACGGATGGAATAATATTGTAATCGCCAAAATAATGGAAATCTTCAGGCGCTATTACCTGCGCGTGTTCTATTCTCCAGCGATGATCATTCTTTCCTTTTAAAACACTTGCATAAATTTTCAGGATGACACGATTGGCCGAATCGCCAATGCAATGCGTACACATCTGGAAGCCTTTAGAAATAATTTTTTCAGCCACCTCCTGAAAATGTTTCTGATCGCTCAGCAAAAAGCCTTTCCAGTTTTTCTGGTCGTCATAAGGCTGAAGCAGGCATGCACCCCGCGAGCCCAGGGCACCATCGGCATATACCTTAAAGCCGCGTACATCTAAGCCCGGCGTTTTGAATACGCCACGTTTGAACAGGTAGTCGTAATTCTCTTTCCGGTCCGAAAGCAGCACATACATGCGCATTTTCAACGAGCCTTTATGCTGTAACTGCGCGATGGTGCTCACCATGGTATAAGGCAGGCCGCAATCCGAAACGGTGGTTAAGCCATTGGCAAAGCAGTTTCTTTGGGCAAATAAAAATGCATCTTCTGTTTCCTGGTCGGTAGGTGCGGGTATTTTGCGTGTTACTATTCCAACGGCATTATCTACCAATATACCAGTAAGTTTTCCTTTTATTGTCTCGATTTGTCCACCGCTGATGGTTTGCCCTGGTTTTATTCCTGCCAGGTTTAAAGCGGCCTGGTTAGCTATTGCTGCATGCCCGTCTACTCGGCTAAGCAGTACCGGTCTTACCGGGAACAACTTATCCAGTTTATCTTTATTTGGAAATTGCTTTACAGCCCATTTATTCTGGTCCCAGCCCCGGCCAATTACCCAGCCGTCCGGGTTGCGTTTAGAACCCGATAGCACAGAGTCAACGATTTCATCCCAGCTTTTTGTACCATCAAGGTTTACCTCCTGTAGCCCTAATCCGTATTCATAAAAGTGCGAATGTGCATCAATAAAGCCCGGGTAAACCGCTTTACCGCCCGCGTCGAGTACGTGATGTGCCTTGTAAATATTTTCAAGTGAATCATCTTTGCCTACCGCGATGATTTTTCCACCCTTCACCACAAACGCATCCGCCATAGAAAATTGGGCGTCAACCGTATACACCACGGCATTTTTCACCAGTAAATCGGCATTGAAATCCTGTTGTTTGGTACAGGCGGCAAATAAAAACAACAGCAGCAGCGGCAAAAGTTTTTTCATTGGCAAGCGTAGGTTTTACTGATATACAATTATCTGCATATTATGTTGGAGCAGCAAGGCTATTTTATGATTTGTCATTGGCCACTAGCTCCGAGTAGACTCACCCCGAATTCGCTACGCTGTTCGACCACCCTCTCTTCGCTGCGCGGAAAGAGGGTGAAAAGTTAAAATCCCCTCTTTACCGCTCGCGGAAGAGAGGGTGGTCGAGCGAAGCAATGACCGGGTGAGTAGAATATGCGACTTGATTAACTAAGCGACATTGATCCTATGACAAATCAACTATTCTGTCACACCTATATAATAATGAGCGACTTATTACCATATCGTATATATACCACGGCCAAAAGGTAAAGTTATGCGGCCAAATATTTAATTTAGCATCATAAAACGACTCGCTAACCAGCGGGCGGAGAAGGGAAATTGATTAAATGCCAGATATAATTCAGCTTTTACCAGATTCGGTAGCCAACCAGATTGCAGCAGGAGAGGTAGTGCAAAGGCCCGCGTCGGCAGTAAAGGAGCTGATCGAGAATGCGATTGATGCCGGGGCGGATAAGATACAACTGATACTGAAAGATGCCGGAAAATCACTGATACAGGTGATCGATAACGGCGCAGGGATGAGCGTGACCGATGCGCGCATGTGCTTCGAGCGCCATGCTACGTCCAAGATACGCAAAGCGGAAGACCTTTTTGCCATACGTACCATGGGTTTCCGTGGCGAGGCCATGGCTTCTATAGCGGCTATTGCGCAGGTAGAACTAAAAACCCGCCGGCATGAAGACGAGCTGGGTACCTGCATCCTAATAGAAGGTTCAGATGTAGTGAGCCAGCAGGCTTGCTCGGCAAATGCAGGTACATCCATATCCGTAAAAAACCTGTTTTACAATACCCCTGCACGCCGTAATTTCTTAAAGAGCGACCCGGTAGAAATGCGTCATATTGTGGATGAGTTTCAGCGTGTGGTGCTGGCTAATCCGAATATATTTTTCTCGATGCACCATAACGGGCAGGAGGTTTTTCACCTGCCTTCTGCGTCATTAAAACAGCGCATTATTCATCTCTTAGGGAATAACTACAACCAGCGTTTGGTGCCGGTTGAAGAAGATACATCCATCATCAAACTACATGGGTTTGTAGGCAAGCCGGAGTTTGCGAAAAAGACACGTGGTGAGCAGTTCTTTTTTGTGAACAACCGCTTTATTAAGGATGCTTACCTGAATCATGCTGTGCTAACAGCTTTTGAGGAATTATTGCCCGATGAAAGTTACCCATTGTATGTATTGTTCATCGATATCGATCCATCCAAAATTGATATCAATGTACATCCAACCAAAACGGAAATAAAATACCAGGACGAGAAATCAATCTACGCTATCATCCGTTCGGCGGTGAAACGTTCACTGGGGAAATATAATATTACGCCGACGCTGGATTTTGATCAGGAAAACAGTATCGGACATTTGATAACAGAAAAGCCAATGGAGCAGATCGTACAACCGACGATCAGCTTCAACCCGGATTTTAACCCGTTTGCTAATGAACTGCAAGCCCCAAGAGCTGAGCGATTATCACCCACATCTTACCCTCGGGAAGTAGGCGATCGTAGCCGTACACCTATCCCGCAAAATTGGGACACTTTGTATGAGATAGCCAGGAAAGGATCGGATGTACAGCATGAATTGCATAGTGAGGTAACCATCCCGGTGCAGGAACAGGAAGTAAGTAAGTCGAGCGAGCGGCAATTATTTCAGATACATAATAGGTATATCCTTTCGCAGATCAAATCAGGTTTTATGCTGATCAATCAGCAGGCGGCACACGAAAGAATACTATATGAACGTTTTTTGCAGCAATTGGATAATCATTCAGGAACCAGCCAGCAAAGCCTGTTCCCACAATCTGTTACCCTGAATGCCGGAGATTTTGAATTGTTAAAAGAACTTTTGCCGGATATCCGCGGACTGGGTTTTGATATCCGTGAGTTTGGTAAAAATACGGTAGTGGTTGAAGGTATACCTGCCGACCTGAACAATGTGGCCGAGCATGCATTGCTTGAACATTTGCTGGAAGGCTTTAAAAATAACCTGGCTATATTGAAGTTAGATAAACGCGATAACCTGGCACGGTCGCTGGCCCGTAATGGGGCGATCAAAGCCGGAGCAAAGTTGTCGCTTGAAGAAATGAATTTACTGATCGACCAGCTTTTTGCCTGCCAGATGCCGAACCTGGCATTGAACGGTAAGCCCGTAATCAGTACATTTACCCTAAATGAATTAGCCGAACGTTTTGAGAAATAAAAAGAACTAAAATTTACCTATGAGCGCATACAGGCAATCCCCCTTTTCGAATTTAACGCCGGTTGTAAAGCCGTTGCTGATAATCAATATAATTTTTTTTATTGCCTTTCTTTATTTTGATGGTACAGATACTACCCGTGAAGGCCCTTTAACCCACCTTTTCGGCATGCACTATTTCGGGTCGCCAAGTTTCAGGCCATGGCAAGTTATTACTTATATGTTTATGCATGGGGGATGGGCACATATATTTTTTAACATGTTTGCCTTGTTTTCATTTGGACCAATTGTTGAACATAGCGTGGGGTCTAAGCGCTTTTTTAATTTGTATTTTATATGTGGCATAGGTGCGGTAATACTTCAACTTATCGTGCAAGCAATCCAGATTCATGGTATAACAGGTAGTTACATAATCCATGAAACGGGAGTTGCAACTCCTTATGGTATAGATCAGGTGTATTTTCAATACGGCACTAGCCCAGAACTTGGGGGTAAATTATACGGGATTTATAATGGTCCACTTGTAGGAGCATCAGGCGCTATTTTTGGATTATTGGTTGCGTTTGGAATGCTATACCCTAATATGGAACTGATGATATTGTTTCTCCCCATTCCAATCAAAGCAAAATATATTGTTCCCGGTTATATATTAATTGAGATATGGCTTGGCGTTGGACAGTATGGAGGTGATAATGTGGCGCACTTTGCACATCTTGGGGGAGCATTATTTGGTTTCCTTGTTGTAAAATTCTGGAGATTGAACAGACCTAACAACTATTTCTAATTCTGGTGCGTTTATTGATATAAACTATATATGAATACCTGG
>Ga0310811_10013980_pt1 | contig 10460 bp, 4 predicted proteins | sample YCmetagenome_FD_207642 | JGI IMG/M metagenome (GOLD analysis project Ga0310811, IMG submission 207642) | Soil microbial communities from experimental microcosm in Duke University, North Carolina, United States - YC | ecosystem: Engineered > Artificial ecosystem > Soil microcosm > Unclassified ... | reverse complement strand
CAACCAAGCCTCGCACCTGCCTACTCGTTGCCACGGAATCGAGCGCACTTGAAGAGAGCGTTCACAAGTGTACGCAATGCGAGAGCGACTTTCGGTCAAGCACTGGCTCCAGGAGACGAATCTCAAGGAGTGTTGGATCGCGCTACACTGAGAGACGATCTGACCCGCGCCGCGTTCGAGAAGGTGGCCAGCAGTGTCGTCTTCATCCTGGGAGCAGATGGGAACGGCAAGTCGTGGCTCTTCGGGCAAACTTGGCTGAGGCAGACGTTGCCGCCCCTGACGCTCGTTCTTATGGCCGCAGACTTTACGCCTCTCACTCCCGTTTCGGACATCGAGCAATTTCTTATCGCGGCGCTGATCGCCCAAACCGCCGACAGCCCTACCGAGATCGTCCGAAGAAGATGGGGAAGGCATTTTGACTATTGGAAGAGAAATCGGGCCTACAACTCTCTCCGGTTGGTCGTCTACGTCGACGGTGTCAATCAGTGGCCACTACTGCCTTGGGTGCAACTGTTGGAGAAGCTTTTCCGGGTATTAGAGGAACTGGGCGGGAATCTAGTCGTAAGCTGCAGGACTCCGTTCTTTCGCTCCACGCTGAAAGATCGTCTGATTGATCCTGTCCACCCCATTGATGTTCCCAACTGGTCCTACTTGGAGCTTCGGCAACTGCTGCATGCTCATGAAATAGCAATCGAGAAGCTTAAGCCTGGTATCGGTGAGTTCTTGAGAAACCCGCGCATATTCGCAATAGCATTCCGCCTGTTCCAGAAAGGAGAGATCGAACGTTTCAGTGAACTGAGCGTGAGCCGCCTTCTCTTTGAGTATATCCTGAACGGGACATCGGCATCTAGCGCGCGCTCATCGCCCGATGAGTTTCGACGAGTTATGAAAAATCATGCCGATAGGATCATCGAACGCTTACGCACCACTGATAAGTCAGACCTAATGGTGTTCGAACGCCCATCCCATTTCACGAGCGAACAAGCTTCGCTTGAGGCGCAGCTAACTATGATATCCGAAGGCCGCTTCTTCGAGGATGTGACAGGTGACTCGTCGCTCTACGTCCTGAGGGACGATAGTCTTCCGCTCGCTCTCGGGCTATCAATACTCGCAGAGGCAAGGAGACTACAACGCAGTAAGCGGCCTATTGCCAGTGGACTCTTTGGTATTCTCGATCCGATCTCCGCACTCGACATTACTGCCGACATTCTGTTTTCTGCTGTAATCGTCGGTGTGGTTGATGAAGTAACGCCGTCAGAGGTGATAGCCGCCCTAGTTGCGTCTCTTGCTGGGCTGCAAAACTTTGATCATAGCCGTTTCGAAGAAGTTCGGGCGTTGTCGCGCCGAGCTACGGCGCCGTTCTTACAAGGGCTCGAGGACGCAATCTTGAGTGGGAATAGCCCTCCCAATCTGGTGTGGCTGACGAACGCGCTGATAGGAAATCGTACTATCCCTCATTGCTCGGTCGCAATCGGTGCATTCGTTCGCCGATGGCTGAGCTTGTACTCACTGGCGCCGGAGCGGAGGCTATTCAGCCGAGATCCCCCCGGCAATGAAGCGCGCGACGAGGAGTACGCGAAGCGAAAGAACGCCCTTGCGACTGCCATTGCCGCGTTCAGCAGAGCGGAGGCTGATCTCTTGTCGTCACTTGTCCGCGAAGAGCGTGACGCCCACGCGCCACTTCATCGAATAGCGTTCGATTTTTTGTCAGGCGAACCTTTGGCGCCCTTCGCTGGAGCCCTGCGTGATTGGTGCTTTGCGGTGTCCTTGAATGGTGGCTTCTACGCCGCTCACGATGAGTTCAATTTCCTCGTCCGATTCAATTGTGTCGATTGGAGCGAAACCCGCGACGAGATCCTGCAAGCGGCTGAACCCCTAGCGGCGGCCGGCACTTCGGCGACTGGGCTCTGGGCTTTGGTCTACCTTCTGAGAGCGACGGGAGCGTCAGCCGACGCAGATCGGGCTTACGCGATCGAGGAATTGTTGACGAAGGATTGGCAGCGGTCTGGAGGGTGGCGGTTTGTTGAAAGCTTGTGCTCCTCCGACCCATGCGATCCCGGATCTTCCGATCCGGATAATATTGCTGAAACTGCCATGAAGTACGCGGCGCTTGACGTAAGAAAAGTTGGAGCGGTCAACGTATCGACTTCCGAAGATCGTTTATTGGACGAGGCAATGCCCGGTCTTGCCCGCTTCAATATGGAATCTGCGATCTCTACGATGGACCGACTCGCCCTTGACGTGTTGACCAGGCGAGGTGACGCATTGCGTTTCGGCGTGACCTTACTCGAAAGGCATACGGCAGCCCTCACCGACAACATCGCTAGGCAGTTCGTTGCGAAGGCCTACCAGGTAGCCAATGCGGCCCTGGCAACCGAGGTTGAGGACAAGGAAATATTCTTTACTTCCCAGTATTGCTTGATGATTGCCTTTCCGCATATTGCCGGCAACGCGCAACTGGAGGCGTTAGAGGGTTGTCCTAATTTTCCTAATCTTCTGCTGACATTTAACGAGCTCATGGACGATGCCGAGCCGGAGAGATTCGAAGCAACCCTTGAGCGCGTACATCGGGAAGGCAATACTACTTCGCTGTTTCGACTGATGGCGTTTGCTCAGTCCACTATGACGATTATGTCTGAGCGCAGTAAGGTCATTATCTCTAAACACATTTCATCAACGGATGACCTAGTCCGGCTGTGCGCAATTGGCACCTCTCTGCGGCTGGAGGATCCGATGTTGCTCAAGGCTATAGTTGATAGCGGTTGGACTGCGTCCGCGTTCAGGAGCACGCCGGACCGCACGGAAATCTGGTATGGATCGCATGCTCTGGTTGCAGCCGCGGTGCAGGGCCAGATCTCCCTTGAAGACTGTCTCGACCGTATCGACTTCAACGCTTATACCAGCGTGGTCAAGAGGCTTGGTCTCCAAGGGGTTGAAAAGGTGTCGGCTTGTCTCGATGCCGCAATCGGCCGAACCGCCAATCATTTAGTTTCGACTAGCTTGCCAAAAATTGAGCGACCGTTGGAGAGCGGCACGAGCCCGACGCTTTTGAACATCGACGATCAGGGAGATGCGCAGGAGAATGTGGCTGACGGGCTTCTGTTCTCAGACGAGCCTAGAGATGCTTGGAACGAACGGCAGGCGCGCCTGCGAAACACGGTCAATGAGTTTCAGCGCGAGCTTACTGCTGTAGGTTCTCAGCTGATCCTGCGATCGTTGCCCGTAGATCTCGTGATGGAGGTCTTTGAGCGGAAGCCAGAGGTAGTTCGCAACTGGGCAAAGTTTCTTACTGCTGCCAGTAACTCGGCCCTTGCTAATCTCCATAATTTTGCCCTTCTCGTCGTCGAGGTCACTTCGTCGGAGGACGAGAAGGGCGCAGTAGAACTATTCAGGCGGATTGTCTCAACTGAGCCGGCCATGCGCGTTACCCTTTGGGACGGCACCGTTAGTCTTGAGGCCTTTGTTGTCTGGAAGGCGGGTAAGGTGCCGGATTTCCGGGAGCTATGCTTCAGGAGACTCGACCAAGCGCACAACGATCATGTGCTCGCTTCCGAAGTCCTTGCTGGACTGCGAGCCGGCCAGATCGAGCTCATTCGACAGTATGTTTCCCAGCGACACGTGAGGCCGGAACCGGCCTACGTGGCTCGAGCGATTATGGTCGCTGGGTTTTGCGAAGATACCGCCTGGACACAGGAGGTTTTGGCCGCGCATCAGAACGATCGGGGTTTTCTAGGCGAAGCATATGCGGCTGCGCGCGCGGCAATGGACAGGCTGCGATGGGCTAAACATTGGGCCTCGCGCCGAATGAAGGCCACTACCACGAAGGACTTTTGGCGCTATACAGTGCTACTGGCGAAAATCATAGATGGAAGACTGATTGACAGCTGGACATTGCAAGTAAGTGATCCAGGAATCGCTAGGTATTCACCGACAAGCCGGGATCTCTTTCAGAGGCGCGTTGCCGTTTGGAAAAGGAAGCGGGAAGGATCGCTCTTTGGCGGCAAGGTGCCTGGTCGCAATTTTCTTGCTTGAAAAGCCACGTCTGTCGATCTTAGGAGCAACTTATGGCACGCAGTTCAATGGATGCAGCCGCTATGTTGCAGGAAGGAACTGTACTGGCTCTGGCGCCCGGTTGAAGACGCGACGATTGGGTATTCTCCACGGCAGAGGAAGCCGTGATTCTGTCTGGATCGAAGGAAAAGGGCGATGGCGACATGGCAAGTTCCCGATGCCAAGGCGGAGGTTAAGCGAGGTGATCGAGCGGGCCCATACGGAAGGGCCTCAGATCATCGCGCGTCATGGCAGGGAGGATGCAGTTGTTCTTTCGATCGAGCTGTACCGCGCCCTCACTGCGCACACGTCAGACTTCGGTGTCTATCTACTTGGCGGTCCAAAGACTGATGATTTCTCGGTCGAGCGTGATGGAGACGCGGGTCGTACCGTCGAACTTTGATCCAGGGAACGATTTGTCCGCCACCTAACAAACGCGCAAGACTCGCGCTGGTAGCGGCGAGGTGGCTCTCCTCTCGACAAGTCACGTCGCCGTGCCGCCCACCGTCAGCGCATCGATGCGCAAGGTCGGCTGGCCGACGCCGACCGGGACGCCCTGGCCGTCCTTGCCGCAGGTGCCGATGCCGGGGTCGAGCGACATGTCGTTGCCGATCATGCCGACCTTGGTCAGCGCCTCCGAGCCGGCGCCGATCAGGGTCGCGCCCTTGACCGGAGCGCCGAGCTTTCCGTCCTCGATCAGGTAGCCTTCGGTGACGGTGAAGACGAACTTGCCGGACACGATGTCGACCTGGCCGCCGCCGAAATTGGCGCAGTACAGGCCCTTCTTGACCGAGCCGAGGATCTCCTGCGGGTCTTTGTCGCCGCCCAGCATGATGGTGTTGGTCATGCGCGGCATCGGCGCATGGGCATGGCTCTGGCGGCGGCCGTTGCCGGTCGGTGCCACGCCCATCAGGCGGGCGTTCTGGCGATCCTGCATGAGGCCAACCAGGCGTCCGTCCTCGATCAGCACGGTGCGTTGCGTCGGTGTTCCCTCGTCGTCGATGGTGAGCGAGCCGCGGCGGTCCTGCATGGTGCCGTCGTCAACCACGGTGACGCCCGGCGAGGCGATGCGCTCGCCCATCAGCTTGGTGAACACCGACGTCTTCTTGCGATGAAAATCGCCTTCCAGCCCGTGGCCGACCGCCTCGTGCCACAGCACGCCCGACCAGCCCGGCCCGAGCACCACCGGCATCTCGCCGGCCGGCGCCGCCACCGACTGCAGGTTGACCAGCGCCTGGCGGATCGCCTCGTCGGCCTCGCGCTGCCAGTACTCGGGCGCGAAGATCTCGCCGTAGGCGGCGCGCCGGCCGCTGCCGGTGCCGCCGGTTTCCATGCGGCTGCCGTCGGCGCAGACGACGCTGACATTGAGCCGGACCAGCGGCCGCACGTCGGCCGCCCGCCAGCCGCCGGCGCGCACGATCTCGACCACTTGCCAGGAGGCGGCGAGCGAGATCGAGACCTGGCGGGCCTTCGGTTCCTTGTCGCGCACATAGGCGTCGATCTTTTGCAGCAACTCGACCTTGCGGGCGAACGCCTCGCCGTCGATCGGGTTGTCGTCGGCATAGAGCAGCCGGTTGGTGCCGCGCGGCTGCTCGGCCAGGATGCCGCTATGGCCGGTGCGCACCGCCTTCACGGTGGCGACGGCGCGCTTCAGCGCCTGCTCGTCGAGCGCCGAGGCATGGGCGAAGCCGGTCGCCTCGCCGGCAACGCTGCGCAGGCCGAAGCCCTGCGTGGTGTCGAACGCCGCGCTCTTCAGCTTGCCGTCGTCGAACGACAGGCCTTCGCTCTGCACGTACTCGAGGAACAGCTCGCCGTCGTCACAGCCGGCCAGCGCCTCGTCGACCAGCTTGTCGGTGCGCTTCTTGTCGAGGCCGCCCTTGCCGAAGAACAGCTTGTCGGCGGTGGCGAGGTGGTTGATCGACTGGCTCATGGGGGTATCCCTCGAAGGGAGAGTTTGTGGAAAGAGGGCCGCGTCAGACGACGAGGACGATCTTGCCAAAATGGGCATTTGCCTTCATGTGCGCAAGCGCCGCCGCCGCCTCGGCCAGGGGGAAGGTGCGGTCGATCGGCAGCGACAGTTTGCCCGCCTCGATCGCCTCCCAGAGATCGGCACGCGCCGCCTTGACGATGGCGCGCACCTCGTCGGGACCGCGTGTGCGGAACGTGACGCCGATGTAGTCGATGCGCTTCAGTGCATGCAGGTCGAAATTGAACTCGCCCTTCATGCCGCCCAGGCGGCCGACATTGACGATGCGGCCAAGGATCGCGGCGGCCTCCATGTTCTGGTTGGCGACGCCGCCCGACACCTGGTCGACGATCAGGTCGACACCCTTGCCGCCGGTTGCCTCCTTGACCTTGTCGGGCCACTTGGAATCGCGCGTGTCGAGCGCAAGATCGCAGCCGAACTCGCCGAGCCGTGCGCGGCGGCCGTCGTTGGTCGAGGTGCCCATGACGATCGAGGCGCCCATGTGCTTGGCGATCTGCATGCCGAGCAGGCCGACGCCCGAGCTGGCGCCCTGGATCAGCACCGATTCGCCCTTCTTCAACCGGCCGGCGCCGACCAGGGCATTGTGCATGGTTTGCACGGCCACCGGCATGCAGGCGGCCTGCTCGTACGTCATGTTGTTGGCGGGAATCTTGTGGGCACGGCCGGCATCGGTCACCGCGTACTCGGCGAAGCCGCCGGCGGCCGAGCTCATGGCGCGGTCGCCCGGCTTGAAGTCGCGCACGTCGGCGCCGACCGCCTCGACCTCGCCGGCGCATTCCAGGCCGACGATGGTGCCCGGCCCGCCGACCGTGCCATGGCGGTTGCCGGCGGCGACCGCGAGATCGGCGCGATTGAGCGACGCTGCCCGCACCTTGATCAGGATCTCGTGCGGCTTGGGCACGGGCTTGGGCGCCTCGCGGACCTCGACACCGTTTTCGCCGACGACAGCTGCTTTCATGGCCGTTCTCTCCCTCGGATAGGGAGCCATCCCTAGCAGGCAGCGGGACGGGACACTATGGCTGGAGCTGCCCCTTCACGTATTTCCAATCATCACCCCACGGCTTGCCGATAGATCTGCTCCAGGGCGCGGCACAGGCCTGCCGTGTCGCAGGCGGCGGACGCCGCGAGCCGGGCGCGCATGCCGGCGCGCAGCGTGGCGAGGGTCGCGGGAGTTCCCGGATCGCGCGCCAGGGCGCTCGCCTTGGCGACCAGGTCGTCCTGGTCGGCGGCGACCCAGTCGTCGAGGCCGGCGGCGCGCAGCAGCGATTCGCTGGTGCGCGCGACCCAGCGATCGCCGGCGCAGGTCAGCACGGGCACGCCCTGCCACAGCGCCTCGCTCGTCGTCGTCCCGCCGCTGTAGGGAAACATGTCGAGCGCGATGTCGATGCGATCGTAGCTCCGCAGAAAGTCGAAATGCGCGGCGCCGCCCTCGACGTCGAGGCGTTCGTGCGCGATGCCGAGCGCGGCGAAGCGCGCGAGGAGGTGGTCGCGGTTGGAGGGCTCCGCCAGCGTCGAGGCGCGGATCAGCATGCGGGCACCCGGTGCCGACCGCAGGACCCGGGCCCACACGCCGAGGGTCGTATCGTTCAACTTGTAGGACGAGGTCAGCGCGCCGAATGTCAGTCTGCCGCCGTTGCGGCAGCAGGGTGGCAGCGCGACCTCCGGCACGGCGTAGAGAACCTCGAATGCGAGGTATGTGCCGCGCACCCGCAGGACACGCTCGGTGAAGGAACCTTCCTCCGCAGCCGGGATCACCACGTCGTCGCCGACGATGCCGTCGAAGCAGTCGAAGCCGTAGGTCGCAAAGCTGTTGAACCAGCCGATCTGCACCGGCGCGGGACGGCGCATGAACAGGGGCAACCATTTCGGCGCGCTGTACGCATTGAGATCGACGAGCACGTCGATCCCGGCCGCCGCGAGCAAGCCGGCAATCCTTTCGTCATCGAGTGAGCCGACCTGCCAGATCACGTCGAGATCGTGGTCGCGATAGCCTGCCGATGCCGAGGGATCGCCGCCGAGCGACACCAGGTGCACCTCGAAGCGGTCGCGATCGTGGCGGTTGATGACGCCGTAGACCGGTTTCAACCAGTTTGCGCTGTCGAAGAACGCCGAGACGTAGCCGATGCGCAGCTTTCCGGCCGACGGCGGGCGTGGTGGACGGGCGGTCGGCCGGACGCCGGCTGCGAGCCGGCGTCCGAAGGCACGTCGCGCGGCGAGCACGCCAGCGTTTCCCGCCGGCGCACTGCCCGGGATCATGATGGCGATGTTCTCTTCCGCCACCGCGCGCAACGCGGCGTCTGCCGCCGCCCGGCGGCAGGCTTCGATCGCCGGTTCGACGTCGCCGAGCTTGAACAGCGCCTCGGCCAGCAGGCTCCAGGCTTCGCCGTCATCGGCGCGCAGGTACACGGCGTTGGCCAAGGCATCATGGGCCTCGCCGAACGCACGGGCCCGCAATTGCGCGGCGCCAAGGCCCCGCCAGGCCGCGTGATGGCGATGGTCGGCAGCGATCAGGCGGCGATAGATGCCCGCCGCGGCCTGCATGTCGCCGGCCACGAACAGCGCGTCGGCTGCTTCGATGGTGCTCATGAGTCACTCGCGGGAGGGCGGAGCTGTGCCCACCGCAGCAACGCGGCCGCGGCGGGTGCGAGGATAAGGGTCGACGGCGTCCGTTACCAGTTCGACGTTGCCAGCAGCCCGCCGGATCAGACGATCCGCGACGAATGCCCCTGCCAGTAGCGATCGCGCAGCAGGCGCTTGTAGAGCTTGCCGGTGGGATGGCGCGGCAGCTCCGGCTCGAAGTCGATGCTGCGCGGGCACTTGATGGCGGAGAGATGCTGGCGGCAGTAGGCCATCAGCTCCTCGGCCAGCGCCGGGCCTGCGTCGGCCATGTCGCGCGGCTGCACCACCGCCTTCACCTCCTCGCCGAAATCCGGATTGGGCACGCCGAACACTGCGCAATCGATCACCTTGGGATGGTTGATCAGCAGGTTCTCACATTCCTGCGGGTAGATGTTGACGCCGCCCGAGATGATCATGAACGCCTTGCGGTCGGTCAGGTGCAGGAAGCCGTCGGCATCGACGTAGCCGACGTCGCCCAGCGTGGTCCAACCCTGGGCGTTGCGCGATTCGGCAGTCTTCACCGGATCGTTGTGATACGCGAACGGCCGTCCCTCGGCGAAATAGACCGTGCCAGGCTCGCCCTGCGGCAGCTCGTTGCCCTGCTCGTCGCAGATCTTGAGCTTGCCGACGACGGCGCGGCCGACCGTGCCCTTGTGCGCCATCCATTCCGTCGAATTGCACATGGTGAGGCCGTTGCCTTCGGTGCCGCCGTAGTACTCCCACACGATCGGGCCCCACCAGTCGATCATCTGCTCCTTGGTCGGGATCGGGCAGGGCGCCGCGGCATGGATGGCGCAGCGCAGCGACGACACGTCGTAACGCTGCCGCACGTCCGGCGGCAGCTTGAGGAAGCGCACGAACATGGTCGGCACGACCTGCGTGTGCGTGATCCGGTGCTTGCCGACCAGCCGCAGGAATTCCTCGGCGTCGAAATGCTCCATGATCACCGACGTAGCGCCGAGCCGCATGACGCTCATGTTGAAGCGCAACGGAGCGGCGTGATAGAGCGGCGCCGGCGACAGGTACACGGTGTTACCATCCATGCCGTAGAGCTGGCGCGTGATCGCCGACAGCGGGCTGTCGAAGTCGATCGCCTGCGGCTCGACCACCGGCAGCACGCCCTTGGGCCGCCCGGTTGTTCCCGACGAATACAGCATGTCGTGGCCGGCGGTCTCGTCGGCGATCGGCGTCGCCGGGTGGCGCGCAATCGCCGCTTCCCACGAGTCGTAGCCGACGAGGGCGCCGTCGATCATGAAGCGGTTCGGCACGTCCGCGAGCATCGGCGCCAGCTCGGCGGCGCGCTCGGCGAGATGCTTCGAGGTGATGAAGAGCCGGGCGCCGCAATCCTTGGTGATGTAGGCGACCTCGCCCGCCGTCAGGCGCGAGCTGATCGCGGTGTAGATCAGGCCCGATCGTTGCGCGCCCCAGCAGATCTCGAAGAAGCGCGCGTTGTTCTCGAGGAAGAGCGCGATGTGATCGCCGGCCTTCAGGCCGAGCGAGCGGAACAGCTGGGCGGCGCGATTGGATTGCTCGTCGAGCTGGCGATAGGTCACCGTCTCGCCGCTGCCGGCCATGATGTAGGCGGGCTTGTCGGGATTGGTCCGGGCGTGGATGTAGGGATGCATTGAGGTGCATATGCCGGGACGCGAAGCGGCCTCGCAAGCCTCCAGTGATTTCGCGGACCGGCATCGCGGCAGCCGAGTGCGTCCCGCTCGCTACGAAGTGTCTGTCATCCCGAGCGTAGCGAGGGATCTTTGAGGCCGCAGAAAGGTCCCTCGCTTACGGCGTTTGCTTCGCAAACGCC
>Ga0310811_10013979_pt1 | contig 10462 bp, 9 predicted proteins | sample YCmetagenome_FD_207642 | JGI IMG/M metagenome (GOLD analysis project Ga0310811, IMG submission 207642) | Soil microbial communities from experimental microcosm in Duke University, North Carolina, United States - YC | ecosystem: Engineered > Artificial ecosystem > Soil microcosm > Unclassified ... | reverse complement strand
CCGCTTCGCCCATGGCGCGCTGGGCCCGGCGCGCGGCCGCCTGGGAACGCTCGAGTGGTGCATCGCGCGCGGCGCGATCAACGCCGTGGGCCAGCGAGTCGGCCGCCGTCTGCAGATCGCGCTCCGCCGCCGCCGCCTGAGAGTCCGGATGCTGCGCGTCGGTCTTCGTCCACTCCGTCTGGCGGCGCTGCAAGTCCTCGGCGTCCTTGGCGAGGGAGGCGAGCTCGCCCTCCTGCGCTGCGCGCTTGAACAACTCCTGGCTGCGCTCCAGCTCGCGCCGCAGCTGCTGTTGCGCTTCGGCGAGCTTCTGGAGCGCCTGCCGCGTCGCCTCGGGGTCGAGCCGCGCGAGCGCGTCCTGCAGCTCGCGCAGCCGTTGCTCCAGCTCGGGCGTGAGCGCGCGCTGTAACAGCTCCTGGACTTCGCCGAGCCGGCGCTGGAACGCGGTGTCGTCCACGCCGGCCGCTTTGGCCGCCCGGGAGATTTCGTCCACCGCCTGCGCCAGGTCCTGTACGCGCTGCGACATCGCCGCCTGATCGCGCGCGATTTCCTGGGCGCGCTGCGTGGATTGGAACGACATCGAGCCACGTTGTTGGTCCCGCCCGTCCGGCCGTCCGCCCGTCCGCCCGTCCGTGTCCCGGCTCCGCTCCTGCGCCAGGTCTCGCGTGCGATCACTCAGCTCGCCTTGCGCCGCGCTCAGCGAATCGGACGCGGCCACGACGTCACGCGCGGCCTCGCGTGCCTGTGCCCGCAGCTCCTCCATGCTTGGCAGGCGGAGCGCGAACTCGGGACTCTTGCCCTGGTGCGGCGTCGGCGCGTTGTCCCAGGCTTCGACGTACAGCCGCAGCGTATCGCCGGGCAGCAGGCCGCGATGTTCGGCATCGAGTCGTCCTTGGAGAATCGCGCGATCGCCTGCTTCGCTCACGTCGAGTGACTCCCGCACCGCCTCGCCGACGCGTCCGGTCCGGCTCACGCGCCAGCTCACCACCGCCACGCGGCTGATGCCGTGATCGTCGCGCACGTCCACGACGAGCGGCTGATGCATCGATATCGGCAGCGTCGTGTCGCGGCCCGGCACGGGCACGGCGACGACGGGCGCGGAGTCGGGGACGATGAGGAGGTGCAGCTCCGGCGCCGCGCCTTCGAGCGGCGCCCCGTCGGCGCTGCTCGCGGCGAGTCGCCACGTGCCACTCGCGCCCGGCGTAAAGCGTCCCTCGACATGCGTCGCGGTGACGCGTAACCGCTCGCTGTGCGACTCATGGATCCACTGCGCGCCGGCCAGCGGGACGCTCGCCGTGCCGCTCGTGAGGATCGTGGTGCCGGCGGGCAGCGGAATGACGTCGGGTCCGACCAGCAGCGGCTCGTCGGAACGCTCGAGATAGGAAGGAAAGCGCGCGGTCAGTCCCAAGTCGGCGAGAAAGGCGGGCAGCGTGACCGCGACCTTGATATCGCCGCTCCTGCGCCCGCCACTCGCGGCGCGCAGGTAGAGATCCGACTCGACCGGCCCGACTGCGTGGACCGCCTGTCCTTTGGGATCGAGCTCGAGCAGCGTTGCTTTCCACGGCTCGCCGGCCCCGCGCGTCCACAATGTCACGCGCTTCGCACCGGGGACGGTCACGGTCGCGGTCACTGTCCCGCCGCGCCGAACGGTTCGCTGATCGACGGTGAGCCGGACCGGTGCGCGCGCATCGCGCCACGTGCGTACCGGATGCCAGAACGCCGCGGCGCGACCCGATAGCGGTGATCCCGCGAGAAACAGCGCGGTGCCGGCGAACACGGCCCCAGCGCCCATGGCGAGTTGCCACCGCGTGGTGCGGCGCAGTCCGGTGTCGACCGTCGGCGCGGCGAACGACACGTACGCCGCGGCTCGCGTGTCGGCGGCGAGCAGCAGGGCTTCGCTCGTGCCAGTACCAAGCCCCGCGGATGGACTGACGACGCCCACGACGCTGCCGGCGCGCCCGTTCGTGACTTCCTCGATCAGTCTGCCGAGTGGTGCGGCAGCGGCCTCACGGCGGGCGCGCAGCGCGGCCCATCCGGCGCCCACGACGCTGGCCCCGATCAGGATCCAACCCAGCGTGACGCCGGGGACCGCGGGTGCGAGCGCTACGCCCAGCGCGGCCGCCGCGAGCGCCGCGCCGACGCCGGCGAGCGCGACGGCGAGCGTGCGCGCCCGCGCGTGCGGGGCGCCGAGACGCCGGAGCCGCCGCGCCGTCTCGGTCATTTGGCGGAGACCGTGGGGGCCGCGGTCACCGCGTAGGTGAAGAGATTCACGCCCATCCGCAATGCCGCCTCGTGCAGCTCAGGAGGGTCATGGTGCACCGTCGAATCTTCCCAGCCGTCACCGAGATCCGACTGGTAGGAATAGTATACGACGAGGCGGTTGCCCAAAAAAATCCCAAAGCCCTGCGCGGGCAGGCCGTCGTGCTCGTGGATCTTCGGAATGCCCTTCGGGAACGCGTAGACCAGGTTGTAAATCGGGTGCGTCAACGGCACTTCAACCATCGGATGGTCCGGGAAAACGCGCGCGATTTCGCGACGGAACGACTTGTCCATGCCGTAGTTGTCGTCGGCGTGCAGGAAACCACCCTGCTCGAGATAGCGCCGGAGATTTTGGATCTCGCTATCCGAGAAATGCACGTTGCCGTGGCCCGTCATATAGATGTAAGGGACTTCCCACAACTCGGGGCCGGTCAGCGTGACCACGCGCTCCCGATCCGCGACGGGCAGCGTGGTCCGCGTGCGCAACGCGGTGAGAAGATTCGGCAGGCTCGATGGATTCGCGTACCAGTCGCCGCCGCCGTCGTAGTGGAGGCGGCCGATGGTTAGAGAGGCGGTTGGGCGGTCGAGCGGTTTGGCGGTTGGAAAGACAACCGCCATCACCGCCATCACAGCGCCTAACCGCCGAACCGCTGAACCGCTCATAATTCGTTCACCAGCCTATACGCAGTATTTCGTGAAATCCCAGTCTCTTCCGCAAGTCGATTGGCGGCATCCTTGCGCGAGAGTCCCTCCTCCAGCAACGCCCTCGCTCGTTCTGCCGGATCGGGCGGGGGCGGGAGCTCCTCGACCTTCTGTCTGCCCGTCCCGGCGACCACAACCGTAACCTCGCCCCGGACGGGGGCATCTGCATAGTGGTCTGACAATTCCTGTAACGTCCCCGCACGCGTCTCCTCGAACACCTTGGTCAATTCCCGAGAGACGCTCGCCTGCCGGTCGGGTCCACACGTGTCGATCAGATCGGCGAGGAGTTGCGTGACGCGATTCGGCGCTTCGAACAGCACGACGGTCCATTCAGACGAAGCGACGGTCAACAGCAAACGGCGGCGGTCACTTCCTTTCCGCGGGAGAAATCCCAGGAATACGTAGCGGTCGCCTCCGATGCCGGAGATGGACAAGGCGGCAGCCACGGCGGTGGGACCCGGAATCGTAACAATGGGAATGGCGCGCTCTCGCGCGGCCGCGACCAGCGCGACTCCCGGATCGCTGATGGCTGGTGTGCCGGCATCGGTGATGAGGGCGACGTCCCTTCCCTCTACAAGGATGCGCAGGATGCGCTCGAGGGCGCGCTCGGAGGAATGGGCGTGAAAGCTCACCAGCTCCGCGCGTGAGCCCGCGTGGTTGAGCAATGGCTTGCTATGACGGGTGTCTTCAGCCGCCACCGCCGAGACGCGCTTTAGCGTCTCCGCGGCGCGCGGGGACAGATCGCCGAGGTTACCGAGAGGCGTCGCGACGACGTAGAGGGTGCCCGCCACGTCACCACGTCACCTGCCAGGGGAGTCGCCCGTAAAAACCGGCGGCCTGCAGCACATAGCGGTGCTCGCGGGTCGCGTCCTTCAGCACCTTGGGCGCCGTGCCCGGCATCATGACCTCGGCGCCCTCGAGCAGCTGCAGCGTCCAGTCGGTCAGCGCGGTCGCGAGCTCTTCCGGCCGGACGACCGAGTCGGGCGTATCGGTGCCGCGCGGCACGCTCATCAACGCCAGGGCCTGGTGCGTGCCGACGATTGCCGCCGTGACCTTCTGCGCGCGACGCTTTGCCTCGCCGGGGAACTCGCGCTCGACGGCCTCGACGATGCGCCAGTACAGCTCGCGGTACGTATTCACGAGCGCCGTCGGCGCCTGGGCCGGGAGGTCGTCGGCGCTCGGGAACGTGCCGGCCGACATCACCGGCGCGGCGCCGTCTTTGCCCGGGTCGAAGAGCGACTCGAGGTAACGTGCCGGCGGCACGTTGTCAGGCTTGTCGCAGAAATGCCCGCTCAGGTATTTGCCCTGATCGAACTTCAAGTAGGAGACCCGTCCGTTGGAAATCAGCTCGAGCACGCCCGAGACTTTTTCCTGTTGCAACACGGGGAAGAATTTTTCCGGCTGCCGCACGTCCAGGAACCGCGACTTGTAATCGCCGGCACACGATCCGTACATCCACGCCAGCTGCTCCATGGGTGCGGCGCAATACTCGAGATCGCCGCGTTCCACTTCGGCGCGCATGCGTTTCAGCGACTCCGTGATCGTGATGACCTGACGGCCGGCGGTGTGCAACGATGCGGCGTTGACCGCCTCGCCCTTGCGGAAGAACAGCAGCACGCATTCGTCGGGCAAATGCGCGGCGAGATAGCCGTCGATACGGCCGTCCCGATCGCGCTTAGCGAAGGCGAGCAGGTTGTCGAGGTGGACGAAGGCGAGACGAGTGCGAGAAATAAGCCGGTTCACCTGCGGAAATTGCAGATCCGCGAGGCGCACCGGCGAGTTCGTCAGGCGAGCAGTGCTCGCGCGCATCGTCCTCCGGGGAGGAAGCTACGACAAGTGCTGGGCGATCTTTTGCTCGAACGTCTGCGACGGGTAGGCCCCGACCAACGTGTCGACGTGCCGTCCGTCCTTGAAGAATAGAATACTCGGAATCGAGCGGACGTTAAAGCGCATGGCGGTGGCCTGGTTGGAATCCACGTCCACCTTCACGATTTTCACCTTGCCGTTGTACTTCCCGGCGAGCTGATCCATGATCGGCGCGACCATGTGGCACGGCCCGCACCACGTCGCCCAGAAGTCGACGACCGCGAGCCCCTTGTGCTGCTCGACCTCAGCCTGAAATGTGGCGTCCGTGACGGCGGACGGATGCATCACGTCTTCCATAACCCTTCACGCTCCCTCGAGAAACGTTAGTTTGCCTTCATGAATCCATCTGTTGCCCACGTCGGCATCGCGGTGACCAGCATCGACGAGGCGCTCGGTTTCTATCGCGACGTCCTCGGCCTGGTTCCCGGCCGGCCCGAAACCGCCGATGGAGCGACGATTGTCAGCCTGCACGTCGGATCCGTCGACGTCGAGCTGCTCGAGCCGCGCGATCCCGCGAGCCCCGTGGCGAAGTTTCTTGCGAAACGCGGGCCCGGCATCCATCACGTCTGCTACCGCGTGGCGGACCTCGATGCCACGCTCGACCGCTGCCGTGCCGCCGGATACCGCCTGATCGACGAAACGCCGCGCCGCGGCGCAGCCGGGCGACGCATAGCATTCTTACATCCGAAAACGACGAACGGCATCCTGCTGGAGCTAACCGAGTAGGTGGAACGCACGCCGCTACGGTTTAGTTCCTTGTCCGCCTCCGGTCGAGGGCTGGCACTGCGCCGCGGGATTTCCCGCGCTCTCGAGATGCACGTCGTACACGAGCCACGTTCCCTGATCGGTGAGCACCATGGTGATCGGCACGACGGCGAGGCAGCCGTTGGCGCGCTGCAGCTCCACGCGGAAGTCGCGCAACCGGTCCATGCTCGGCACGTCCTTGAACGTCGGATTGAGCGGCTGCGCGGACATCGGACCTTCGATGACGCGATAGCCTTTATGGTCCCAATACACGTGAATCGTTTGCAGCGTGCGCTTGAGCCGGTCCCCATTCATATAGGTAGACGCGGGACCTTTCTGGCTGCCCCACAGATTCCCCATGCGGGTCAGGTCGTTGGCTTTCACCGCATCCATGAACTGCGACAGGGCGTCGTTGGGCGTTTGCGGCGAGACACCGGTGAGTCGGCTGCGCGAGCCACCGCATGCGGCCGCGACATACGTCAGCACGAGCATGACGGTGGAAGCGAAGCGGAATCGTCGCGTCACACGAACCTGTCGTGAGGGAGTGACCCGAAGGTAAGACACCATGCGTCTCTACGTCAACATCGATCACGTTGCGACCGTGCGTGAAGCGCGCAAGACCGACGAGCCCGACGTGGTACAGGCCGCGGCGGCGGCGGAGCGCGCCGGCGCGGACGGCATCACCGTCCATCTGCGCGAAGACCGGCGCCACATTCAGGACGCCGACGTGCGCGCGCTGGCACGGAGCGTCAAGACCGTGCTGAATCTCGAGCTGGCCGCGAGCAAGGAGATCGTCACGATCGCCACGCGCGTGCGTCCGTTTCAGGCAACGCTCGTGCCGGAGAAGCGGCAGGAGATCACGACCGAAGGCGGCCTCGCGCTGCGCGTGACCGACCGGCGACTCAAGGACGCGATCGCTCGCCTGACGACCGCTGGTATTCGCGTCAGTCTTTTCATCGACCCGCAACGCCGAACGATCGATGTGGCCCAGGCACTCGGCGTGCCGGCGATCGAATTTCACACCGGTCGCTACGCCCATACGTGGCAGCAGAGCGATGCCGCGCTGAAACAGCTGCAGCGTGCGGCGACGCACGCCAAGAGTCTCGGCCTCGCCGTGCATGCCGGGCATGGACTCACGTACCAAAACGTCCAGCCAATCGCTGCCATTCCGGAGATCGAAGAGCTCAACATCGGCCACAGCATCGTGAGTAACGCCGTGTTCTGGGGATTGGAGGAAGCGGTGCGCCGCATGCGCGCCCTCGTCAACTAGACCGCCGGTATGAGTTGCAGTTCGGTCAGTCTCCACCCCTTGGCGGATTCCTCCTGAAGCCGGCCCGTTCATTTTTCGGTTCCGATGCAGACCGCAATCCTCGAAGCCCCCGGCCGCTTTGCGATACGCCCCATGCCGACGCCCGAGCCTGGCCCGGGCGAGGTGCGCATTCACCTCGAGGGTAGCGGCGTCTGCGCGTCGTCCCTTCCACTCTGGCAAGGCCGGGAGTGGTTCGCGTATCCACAGTCGGGAGGTATGCCGGGACACGAAGGCTGGGGGTCCATCGAAGCGCTCGGCGACGGCGTCACCGATTTCCGCGTCGGGCAGCGCGTCACCGCGTTATCGCACCGCGCCTTTGCCGAGTACGACGTCGCGCCCGTCGATGCGGTCGTCGCGATCCCCGACGAGCTCGACGACGCCCCGTTCCCCGGCGAGCCGTTCGGCTGTGCCTTCAACATCTTCTCGCGCTCCGATATCCGGCCCGGCGACACCGTCGCCATCATCGGCATCGGGTTTCTGGGCGCCGTGCTCACGCGACTCGTGTCGAGCGCGGGTGCACGCGTCATCGCGATCTCGCGGCGCACGTTCTCGTTGCAGTTGGCGCGGCGGATGGGCGCACTCGAGCGGGTGTCGTTCAAGAGCGGCGAGCGTGAGCAGGTCGTGAAGCGCGTCCTTGACTTGACCGACGGGCTCGGTTGCGAGCGGGTGATCGAATGCGTGGGTGCGCAGGAAACGCTCGATCTGGCCGGCGAAATCGCGGCCGAGCGCGGCCGCGTGATCATTGCGGGCCTCCACCAGGACGGGGCTCGTCACGTCAACATGCGGCTGTGGAACCGGCGCGGGCTCGACATCATCAATGCGCACGAATGCGACGGCGCCGCCCGCGCCCAGGGGATCCGCGCCGCCGCCAATGCGTTCGCGGCCGGCGTGCTCGATCCGTCCTGGCTCGTCACGCACCGCTTCTCCCTCGGCGACCTCGACGCGGCGTTTCGCATCACGGCGGAGCGCCCGGACGGCTTCATCAAGGCGGTCGTCCTCACGTAGACCCAAAGTTTATTACTTTGGGTGCCGTGACCACGCCTCCAGCTTCCCCGCTCGGGATGTCGGACTTCTTCGCCCTCGAGGCGGGGGAGTATCTCGACCGCCTGGACGGATTGCTCCAGGCGCCCGACGTGATCCCCCCGGCCGACGAGCTGGTCCGACTGGCGCGGGCGCTCCGCGGCAGCGCGCTCATGGCAAGCCAGCAGCCGATCGCGCGGGCGGCGATGGGATTCGAGGCGCTCGCGCGCGCGCTGCGCGAGGGACGGCGGTCGTGGGACGCCAACACGAAACAGCTCGCGATCCGCGCGGTGGATGATCTCAAGATCCTCGTCCGCAAAGTCGGGAGCTGGACCGACGCCGACTCGGCGAAGGCCGAGGCGCTCGCGAGCCAGCTCGAGCAGACGAGCGGTCGCCCGTCGGCGCAGGTGCGCGCCGCCGAAGCGATGGGACTCGACGCCGGCGCGCGTGCGTTCGTCGCGCGCGAGGGCGCGGCGATTGCGAGCGCGCTCGATCGCGCCGGCCGCACGCTGCGCACCAATCCGCTGGCGCACGATCCGCTCCAACAGGTGTTGAAGGCGTTACAGCCGCTGCGCGGCCTCGCCGCCCTGAACGATCTGCCGCCACTCCCGGATTTGCTCGAGGGCATCGAGCGCTCGATCGGCGAGATCGAGCGCACCAGCGGCGCGCCGCCAACGAATTGGGGCGATACGGTGGCCGAGCTGTTTCAGATGGCTGCGACGTCGATCGCTCATGCCGCGCGCGAAGTCGCCGAGCGCGGCCGGCCCGACCCCGAGAGCGCCGAGTTTCGGAAATTCGCCGGACTGCTCGTGCAGTTCATGGAGAGCGAACCCGACATCGTGCCGATCGAATCCATCGGCTCGATCGTCAAACGCGGCACGCCGCCGGCCGGGGCGGAAGCCGCCGAACGGCCGGCGCCACTTGGCCGTCTCGAGCTCGTCAGTCACGGCGAGCATCTGCGCCAGGCCGCCGATTCGCTCGAGCGTGCGCCCAGCGCAACACAGCGGGAGCTGCGGGCGCACACGCTCGCCGGCACGTTCCGCGCGCTGGGCGCGGCCGGCGGTGGGCCCGTCGCCGAGCGCGTTGCGGAATTCGCGCAGGCCGCGCGTGAGGCGGTCTCGAAGGGAATCGCGTTGAGCCAGCCCGCGCTCTTTGCCGCCGAGCTCCGCAGCGCGGGTGAAGTGCTCTCCTCGTCGGGATCAGGTGATGAATCCGCAACGGCGGCTGCGCTCGCGGCGGTCACCGTGCGAGTGCGGCAACTCAGCGGCGCCGCCGTCGCGCCGCCACCTGCTCCTCAGCCGCCGCCGGCCGCCGCCCCCGCTCCATCAGCCCCGCCGACCACGCCGGCCGATCGCGCGCGCGTCTCCGGTGCGAGGCGGGTGCCGGCTGCTGTGACCCAAGAGCCGCCGATCGGCGCCGAGTCCGCGCCCGACATCGCGGGCAGCTGGATGCGGTATCAGCAGCTCGTCGCGGCGGGCGTGGGACCGGCGTCGCTGGAGGAGTTGATCAACGGGCCGTCGGCCGACACCGGCCCCGTCAGCCCGTCGCCGCGGGCAGCCGTTGCGGCCCCCGCCGCCGCGCCCACACCGCGGAGCAACGGCGATGCAGTCGACATCAAGACGTTGCTGTACCGCGGCAATCGGGCGCGTGAGCGGGCGCAGGAGCTGCGCGATTTGGCGAAGCGCGCGAACGGCGACGCGCTGCGCGCGATCATCGACGAAGTCTGCGATCTCGTTGTCCTCGCCATCGAGCCCGAATAAACCGTCCCGCTGGCGCCGAGCCTGGCTCATCGGGCTCGTCGTCAGCATGGCGCTGCTCGTCTGGGTGCTCACCAAAAGCCATCCGCGTCAGGTATGGGAGTACGCGCGCCACGCAAACGGCTGGCTGCTGCTGCTCGCCGTCGCGCTCGCCACGCTCACGTTTCCGGTCCGCACCATTCGCTGGCGGCTGATCCTGCGCGACGTCGATGGCCACCGCTTTCCGTTCACGCCGCTGTGGCACGCGACGACGATCGGGTTCATGGCGAACAACCTCCTTCCGGCGCGGGCGGGCGAATTCGCGCGCGCCTACGTCGCGTCACGCCAGCTGCCGGTCCGTTTCACCACCGCCCTCGGCTCGATCGGCGTAGAGCGTGTGTTCGACGCGCTGGTGATGCTGGGCCTCATGGCGGTCGCGATCGCCGCACCATCGTTCCCCGCGAACACCCTCGTCGGCGGACGCTCGCTCTCCGCCATCGCGATGTCGGCGGCCATTCTCTTCGGCCTCGTGCTGATGTTGGCGCTGGTCGTGGTGCACCGCCCCGCGCCATGGCTCGCACTGTTCGCGAAGCTCGCGCGGCGCATCCTGCCGGCCCGGTTTGCCGAGCGCGCGATTCAATTGGTGGACGGCTTGATTGCCGGCCTCACCGTCCTCAAGAGTCCCGGGCGCTTCGTGGGCGTCGTCCTCTGGTCGCTGGTCCTTTGGATGACAAATGCCGCCGCATTCGCGGTGTGCTTTCGCGCGTTCGGGCTACCGGTGCCGCTGGAGGCGGCGCTGCTCTTGCAGGGCATCATCGGCTTCGGCGTG
>Ga0310811_10013978_pt1 | contig 10462 bp, 6 predicted proteins | sample YCmetagenome_FD_207642 | JGI IMG/M metagenome (GOLD analysis project Ga0310811, IMG submission 207642) | Soil microbial communities from experimental microcosm in Duke University, North Carolina, United States - YC | ecosystem: Engineered > Artificial ecosystem > Soil microcosm > Unclassified ... | reverse complement strand
GTCGTAGTCCTCGCCTGCCAGCTGCACGCGATGCGTGTGCGTGTGGCCGCCGAGGTAATCGTTGGCTTCGTACAGGGTGACGGCATGTTCACGGGACAGCAGCCACGCCGAGGCAAGCCCTGCGATGCCCGAACCGATGACGGCGACGCGCATGCCTAGTACTCCGCCTTGCGGTGCACCCACGCGGGCACGGGCTTGAGATCCCAGACGAGGCCAAGCAGGGCGAGAAAGCGCAGGCCGTACCAGGTGAGGTCGATCTCCCACCAGCGGAAGCCTTGCCGCGCCGAGCCGGGATAGAAATGGTGGTTGTTGTGCCACCCCTCGCCGAACGTGAGCAAGGCAAGCCAGGTGTTGTTGCGACTGTCGTCGTTGGTCGGGAAACGACGGCGCCCGAAGCGGTGGGCCAGGGAATTGATGGTGACCGTCGCGTGGAACAGCACGACGGTGGAGATGAAAAAGCCCCAGATGAGCATCTGCCCGCCACTGGTTCCCCACGATGGCACCAGGGCGTGCAGCAGGGAGCCAAACCCGAACAGAAGCAGGGCGAGCGCGACGGGTATGGCGATGTCATAGCGGTCCAGCCAGCGGAGCTCCGGGTAGTCCCGGAGATCGGTCACGCGATCCAGATCGGTGCGGAAGGCCTCCGGCGTCAGAAACCAGCCGGCGTGGCTCCAGAGAAAGCCGTACACGGTCGGCGAGTGAGGGTCGAGTTCCGTGTCGGCGTGACGGTGGTGGTTGCGGTGATGCGCGGCCCACCACAACGGACCGCGCTGCACGCAGGATGCGCCGATCAATGCAAACGCGAATTGCACGGCGCGAGATGTGCGAAACGCGCGATGCGAGAAATACCGGTGGTAGAAGCCGGTAAGGGCAAACATGCGGATGGCATATAGGGCGATGGCGGTCACCACGGCGACGGTCGACGTGCCGACCCAGATCACCCCAAGGCATGCCAGGTGCATGGCAACGAAGGGAATGGCGCGCACCCAGTCGATGCGATGCGAGGCACTGGACGCTGTGCCTTCGGATCCCGCGTCGAACCACAGGCGCACGCGCTGCGCCAGGGAGCCGCTTTTCGACGAGGCTTGCGGGAAAAGCGGGTGGTTCATGGAAAGGTTCCGCAGTGGTATGTGACTTATACGTCGCGCGGCAGCGATCGGATGCAGCGCTCGCTCAGGGCGGACAATGAGAAGTGAGCGGCAGTCGAGCGGCCGATTCGACCTCGGCGCGTGCGGGTGCCGGTCCGACGGCGTCCAGGGGGAAGCGGATCTCTACGCGTTGGCGATGGCCTCGCTCGTCGCGGATGTTGCTGATTCCCGCGAATTCCTCGAGGCGGTGATCGGCGTTGGCGTAGGTCAGCTGTACCGACGGGGCGATGACGCCCAGGAAACTATCGAGGCCAAGGCGGAATTGGCGCGAATCGCCGTGGGAGCTTGCCAGCGGCTTGAGTTTCAGGTCCAGGTAGCCAAGCCGGCCGGGCACCACGAAGGCGGCTCGCGCGCCCTCGGGTCGGGTCAATGCCGCCCAGTGGGATTGCACGAATGCGTCAAACCCCGCATCGACGACCGTGTCCGGCCGCGCCGGAAGATCCGCGGACTCCGTTGGTGCATCAGCGCGTTGCCTCACATAGACCCGCCATGCTCCCGGCAACCGCGTCGCGCCCTCCTGGTAGCCATCACGCGCGTCCTCGAAAGTGAAGTCGGGCGCCCAGGGTTGATCCGGGTAGTGCAGCCACTTCCGCGCAAACGGCTGCCCGCTCGGACAGCGATACAGGACAAGCCGCGTCAGCGTCCCTTGCTCCCGAAAGAGCCAATGCTCCTCCCGGTAGCGCAATGCGCCGCCATCGGCAGCGTATGCCATGCCCGAATAGTGCGACGCGCCTTCGAACGGGCCGGCATGCAATAGCCCCGACGCCATCACAAGGCAGGGGGCGATCAGCCTGGGGAAGGTGATGCCAGGGGAGGTGCGGGGTGCCACTGGAGTGTGCGATACGCAGTGCCCGTTCATATGGCTCAATGCCAACCCTGGGGCTCAGATGCGTTGCCGCGCGTGCTGGCGACGTGAGGCTTTGTTGCGTGACCCATCGTGGACGACCACGCGGCACTCGCCGCGGCCCAAATCGTGGAGAGGAACACTATCGTCTGCATGACGCCATTGCCGCTCATGAACGTCCCTTTCTCGCGTGGAGGTCATACCGTTACGAAAGAAGCGGGCGTTTGGATTCGCCATCCGGCGTCCACGACTGGCCTATGAGTTGATGCAAGTGCTGCCTTGCTGACCTGGTTGTGCAACGCACTGGCGATGCATGACGGCAGGCGACCGCGGAAGGCGCCTCATCGCGCTTTCGAGCGATCAATCTCTGCAGCCAGTTCCCTCAGGTAGAAGGGTTTTGCGAGCACAGTGACGTCGTGAGGCAACTCGGCCAGAGCCTGTCCAGGCTCCGCTGTGACCACGATGATCAGCAATCGCTCGAAGAGCCTGCGGGCCATGGCGGCAAGAACAGAGCCGTCTATGGTGCCTGGCATGTTCACGTCGGTCAGCAGGAGGTCGAAGGGTCCGGCTGTATGCAGGAGGGCGAGTGCTTCATCGGCATTGTTTGCGCCGGTGGCGGCAAAGCCGAGTGCACCCAGCATGGTGCAGAAGAGCTGCCGAAGGTCGTCGCTATCCTCCACGACCAAAGCCTGCGGGATGGCTGTTCCGACCTGGGTTTCGTTGTCGATGGAAGTCATGACGACCTTTGGCGGTTCGTGGGATGCCACATCCGATGCATGGCCTTTCCATGGAAGCGACCGAACGGCTCCGATGCGCTTCCTGGATATACGCACCCGGCCCGCGCTTGGATTCAGCGTGGAGCGCAAAATTGGCAGCAACCCATGAAACGAGTCGGCATGGTCGACGCGAACCGAGCTCAGCCACAGGCCATGACGGCCGCGCGGCGTGCAGGTGACCGCGGCGAAAAAAGGGCAGGGCGGGTGCCGGTCAAGCCGAAATGCCTTGCAATCGCCTTTCACGTGACCGCGGCGATATCACCGCAACGACACGGCGAACTCATGCGTGCGTCGTGGACTTTTGATCCCGTCGACAGTCTGGCGTTAGCGAGACACCGTAAGGTTGTCACCAAGCCGTTGTAGTTTCGTGTGTCGATTTGCGAGCCGGGTGAGGTTTCCCCGCTTGCTGTTCGGCCGATAAGGCCCGCTATCCATGGACGGTCTTGCGTTGCACTCGCGCGGGCGCTCATGAGTAGTGGGTCGGGGACCCACCAATAAGGACTACTGATGAGTAACCCGCTTCACCGCAGGGCGCTGCCTGTCGCCATCGCTTCGCTGCTCATTGCCACGCCGCTCATGGCCCAGAACATCACCACCTCTGGTGTGAATGGACGTGTCGTGGATGCCGCCGGCCATCCCGTTGCGGACGCCACCGTCACTATCGTCCACCAGCCATCGGGCACCACCAAGCAGGTCACCACCGATAGCGACGGTCGCTACGCCGCGCAGGGCCTGCGCGTGGGTGGTCCGTTCGACATCACCGCCAGCAAGGCGGACATGGCGCCGGTGGAGCAGCACGACATCTATCTGCAGCTGGGCCAGCCATCCTCGATCAACCTCAGCATGGGTGCGTCGGCGCAGTCGGCCAGCACGCTAGGCGCGGTGACGGTCAGCGCGTCGTCGCTCGCGCAGACGTTCACGTCCGACAACAAGGGCTTGTCGACCAATCTTTCGCAGAAGCAGCTCGAGGCCACGCCGCAGGGCAATCGTTCGATCGATGACATTGCACGCGTCGATCCCCGCATCACGGTGATCGACCAGGGTGTCGGTTCGATTTCCGCCAACGGCATGAACAATCGCTACAACAACATCGCGGTGGATGGCGTGAGTCAGGGTGATCCGTTCGGCCTGAACGCCAACGGCTTGCCCTACCAGAAGTCGCCCATCTCGCCGGAAGCCATCGCCGGCTACAACCTTTCCACCGCCAACTTCGACACCACCTCCGATACGGTGGGTGCGGACGTCAACGCGGTGACCAAGTCCGGCACCAATCAATATCACGGCTCGGTGTACTACTCCTATCGCAATGCCAGCAAGCTGGTGGGCGATGCCGGCTGGCTGCCAAGCAGCAATCCGGGTTACCAGTACAACGGCTACAAGAACGACTGGACCGGCGGCTTCAACGTCGGCGGCCCCATCCTCAAGGACAAGCTGTTCTTCTTCGTGTCCGCGGAACACGAGCGGACCAACGGCATCGGCGCCGACTCCGCCAATGGCCTGGATTACTCGCTCGGCAACGGCCCGTCGACCAGCAACAAGGTGTCGCCGGGCGATTTGCAGAAGATCATCGACGCCGCCACCAAGCTGGGCCTGAAGCCGGGCACCTTCGGTGGCGCGACCGGCCTGGCCTACGACGACAAGCGTTACCTCGGCAAGGTGGACTGGAACATCACCAACGAGCACCGCGCCAGCTTCACCTATCAGCGCACCAAGGAAGAGTTGCCTGCCGTGGGCGGCAACAGTGCGAACAGCGTGGGCCTCACGAGCTACACATATACCAAGGCCATCACCACGGACAACTACGTCCTGCATCTATTCGACGACTGGACCGACAGTTTCTCCACGGAAACCAAGGTCGGTTACCAGAAGTTCGTGCAGGACACGACGGCACCGTATCAGCAGCCGGCGGTGAACGTGAACCTGTCTCCTGATGGCAAGGGTCCCTCGGTGAACCTCGGCGAGGAACGTTATCGCCACTACAACCACATCGATACCAAGAAGTTCAGCCTGTTCCTCGCCGGTACGTACGTGGCGGGCGACCACACCATCAAGGGCGGCATCGATTACCAGAGCAACAAGATCTACAACCTGTTCGGCCAGACGCAGTTCGGCCAGTACAACTTCTGGGGCATCAACAATTTCCAGAACGCCAGCTACAACTCGTACATCCTGTATCACCCCGCGCCTGGTTATGCACTGAGCGACATTGCCGGTCGCTGGACATACAGCCAGTACAGCCCGTTCCTGCAGGACACCTGGCAGGTCAACGATCAGCTGTCACTGCAATACGGCGTGCGTGTCGATATTCCGGATGCCAACGTCAAGCCTGAATACAATGCGTCGTTTGCCAAGGCGTTCGGCTATCCGAACAACTTCGCCATCGGCCCGGGCAATCGCGTCGTCGAGCCGCGCCTGTCGTTCAACTATCTGTTCGACAGCAGCTACCGCACGCAGCTGCGTGGCGGCGTGGGCCTGTTCCAGACGACGCCGCCGATCGTGTGGCTCACCAATCCGTATCAGAACAACGGCGTCACGCTGTTGAACTACACGTCGTATGCGCCAGCGACGGCGCCGTTCAGCTCCGACCCGATGGCCCAGAACATTCCTGCCGGCGGTGGCGCGGGCTCGATCGACACGATCGACCCGAACTTCAAGATGCCGACGGTGTGGAAGGCGTCGCTCGCTTTCGATCGCGAGCTGCCGTGGTGGGGCCTGGTGGCTTCGGCGGAATACCAGCACATCAAGGTGCGTGACGGCATTCGCTACGAGGCGCTGAATTTCGGTACGCCGACCGGCACCTTGCCCGATGGGCGCGAACAGTTCTGGAAGACGCCGGGCGAGGCGCCCAAGACGGCCGATACGTTGGCCAACCAGAATCGCGCCTTCAGCAACCAGTCGACGTACCTGACCAACACCAAGAAGGGCAAGTCCGATACCTTCACCGTGGCGCTGAGCAAGGCGTTCGGCGAGGAATTCTCGGGAACCGTCAGCGCGACGCTGGGCCATGCCACCGACGTGGATCCGGGCACGGACACCATCGCGTTCAACGGCTATTCGCGCGTTGCCCGCCGCAACCCCAACAGCGACGTGCTGGCCACGTCCAACTACAACGTGGCGCAGAGCCTGAAAGCGTCGCTGAACTGGCAGCACGCGTTCTTCGGAAGCTATTACACGCAGGTGTCGCTGTTCTACAACGGCCATACCGGAACGCCGTACACGTGGGTCTTCGCCAACGACGCCAACGGCGACACGATCTCGGGCTGGGATCCGGTGTATATCCCGGCGGTCAACGACCCGAAGGTGGCCTATGCGAAGGGCACCAGCGCCCAGGTCATCCAGCAGTTCCAGGACTATCTGTCCAACAACGGCTACCTCAAGGATCACCGCGGGCAGATCGCGTCGCGCAACGGTGACACGACGCCGTGGGTCAATCAGCTCGACATGAGCTTCTCGCAGGAAGTGCCGGGCATTTTCGCCGGTAACAAGGGCGTCATCCGCCTGGACATCTTCAACGTCCTCAACCTGCTCGACAAGCATTGGGGCGATGTGCGCAACACGGGCATCTACCCGACCCGCACCCTGGCGAGCTACGGCGGCGTGAATGCCCAAGGCCAGTACGTGTACTCGCTGCCCACCGACAAGAACGGAAATTACCAGCCGCAGCAGTTGACCACCTATGACGGCGGCTTCTACGACCCGAGCCGAGTGGTGTCGCGCTGGTCGGCGATGGTGACGCTGCGCTACAACTTCTGACGCTGACGCGTCTATCGGCAGGAACATCGGCGGGGCACGGAAAGAGCGTGCCCCGCCTTTTTTTTGCTCCCCGTGAGGCGGGCCGACCCGGCCCCATCCGCCACGCGCCACGGCGCGAGGAAAACTGCGGCCGCATGTTCGTTGGGATCGGGTTCGGCTTCAGCGCGAATCGGTGCATCCAAATCCGGCGAACGTTCGTAGAGCAAACGTCGGCGTCGACGTGACGAGCCGCCAGTTGCCTTTCGTGACATTTCGCAAGCCATCACGGTCGCAAGCCGTTCTTGCAGTCGGTCGTGCCCGCCAAGGAGGTCTATTCGTGGTCATTCGTCATATCAAGCCCGCTTCCGAATGGACGGCGGCCTGGCTCGACAGTGTGGTGCTGGACAAGAACAGCATGACCCAGCGAAAACTGACCTCCATCGACAGGCTGGGTGACGGGTTGGACGCCTTGCGGGTGGCGGCGCAGGAGCGCGGCGTGCATCTGCTGCTGGTGGAAAACGAACAAGGCGAGCAGATCGTCGCGGCGAGCGCAAAGCCGTTTACCGTGTTGTGTTGATGGGAAGGTAGGTTTTCCATTGGCAGCGCTGGTGGCGCCGTCATCTGCAGGTTGAGTCGCGGGCCGAGGGCGTTCGGCACGCAGCTGTCATCGGAAGACGACCGGATCGTCTGTGACCCAAGCGCCGGGTGGCATCGCGGGCAGGCCACCCCAGGGGAGGGCTGCGCCCGAAGATCGTTCAAACCCTTTTGCGGAGGATCACGCCATGTCACGTGCGTCGCTGCTGTTGTCGCTTTCCCTGCTTGCCGGTTCCGCGCTTCTGTCAGCCCCTGCGGGCGCTGCGCCAACGGTGAATACCTATGTCGGCAATACGACGGTCAACCTTTCGCCCGTCCTCCTCAACGCATTGAGCGCACTGCATGTCACGCCCAGCAGGCAATTTCCCGCCGAGTTGAGCGGTGCGACTGCTCGGTTTCCCATTCCGGCCGGACAGATCGACCTGGCGACCGTACATGGGGAAATCGTCCACGCGGGCGGCCTGAATCTCAAGGCGGGCAACACGACCGTGACGCTGTCCGATTTCGTGATCGATACCACCGGCACCGCGCCCGTGCTGACCGGACTGGTGGCGGCCAATGGCAACCTGGTCGCGCGTTTGCCGCTGTTCTCCGTGACGCTGACGAAAACCCCTGTCGTGAAGAACTACGGCGTCGCCGGCCAGCTGTCGATTACAGGTGCAGCGTTGAGTCTAACGACCGACGCTGCCGCCGCCCTCAATCAGGCCTTTGGCGTCAGCGCGTTTAGCCAAGGCATCCCGGTAGGGACGGCATCGGTCAGTGCGCTTACTTTCAACCCGACGGCGGTTCGATAAGTCTCACGATGACTGGGCTGCACGAGTGCCGGGCTTGGGGTGGCGCTCGTGCAGTGGAGGGTTCGGGTGCTGGCTGGTGCTGGTCGCGAGTCAGTGGCTCACGCTCGGTGCGTAACCTGGACCGTGCAACAGTGAGCCTGCCGAGCTCTCAGCGAAGAAAGGCCCCGAAATCCGCGGGTGGCACCGCCTCGCCGCACATATAGCCCTGGTAGTGAAAGCAACCGTGCCGATAGAGGAAATCCATCTGCTCGGATGTCTCCACGCCTTCGGCCACGGCCTTGATGCCAAGGTTCTTGGCGAGGGAAATGATCATGCGCGTGATGGTCGCCCCTCTGCCTCCTTCATGGATGCCCTGGATGAAGGAGCGATCGATCTTGATTTCATCCAACGGCATGCGCTGCAGATAACTCAGCGAGGAATAACCCGTTCCAAAATCATCCAGGGCGAAGCGCACGCCACGTTCGCGCAACAGCATCATGCGCTCGATGATGGTCTCGATGTCTTCGGCGAAGAGGCTCTCGGTCACTTCAAGCACGAGGCGGGACGGATTGGCGCCGGTGCGCCGCAGTACGTCGAGTACGGAAGGGACGAACCCGGCATCGTGCAATTGCCTCACGCTGGTATTCACCGACAAGGTCAGGCCTTCCGTGCGCGGATTGCCCGCCCAGGAGGCAAGCTGTCGGCAGGCCGTTTCCAGCACCCATTCGCCGAGCGGCAGGATGAGCCCGGTAGCTTCGGCAAGCGGGATGAACTGCGCGGGCGGGACGTCGCCGCGGGTGGCGTGGTTCCATCGCAGGAGTGCTTCGGCACTCACCGTGCGGCCATCGCTGTCGACCTGCGGCTGCAGGTACATCCGCAGGCGGCGGGCGTGGAAATCCGTGCGCAGGTCATGCTCCAGCGCAAGGCGTTCCTGCATGGCCACTTCCATGGCCTTGTCGTAGACGCACACCTTGTTCTTGCCGGTGGACTTCGCGTGGCACATGGCCAGGTCGGCGTGCTTGAGGGTGTCCTCCGTGCCGCGCTCGCCATAATCGAACAGGGCGATGCCCACGCTCACCGTGCAGAGATAGCTCAGGTCATCCAGTGCGTAGGGCAGCGCGAGTGCGCTCCAGGCCTCATGGGCCATGCTCTCGGCAGCCCGCAGGGCTGATGACGGGTCGTGCCCAAGGTTGCCGAGCAGTACCACAAACTCATCGCCACCAAGGCATGCGAGCACGTCGTGCGCGCGTACGTAGGCCTCCAGACGCTGTGCGACCTGCTTGAGCAACAGGTCGCCGACTGCATGTCCCATCGAGTCGTTCAACAGCTTGAAATTGTCGACGTCGATGAAAAGGATGGCGCCCCATCCATGGGTGGTGACGGGCAAAGCCAACATCTGGTCGAGCCGTTCCATCAACTTTCGGCGATTCGGCAAGCCGGTGAGAATGTCGTAGTACGCCAGCCGATAGATCTGATGCTCCGCTTCCTTGCGTTCGGTGAGGTCGGTGTTTGCGCCTGAAATGCGCACGGCCTTGCCGTGGGCATCGCGCAGGATGAATCCGCGCGACAGCACCGGCACGTAGTGTCCTTGCCGATGGCGAAGCCGGAACTCCAGTTCGTAACTCCCGATATCACTGCCCAGCAGATGTTCAAGCGCGGAGCCGATGCGTTGCGTGTCGTCCGGGTGCACTCGACGCTTCCACAGATCCGGGGTTGCCGGCAGCGCATCGGAGATGAGTCCGAGCATTTCCCACCAGCGTGGCGAGTAGTAGGTCTCGCCGGTGACCAGATCCCAATCCCAGGCGGCGTCGTTGGTGCCGCGCAGCACCAGGCTCAAGCGCAGCTCGGAATGCTTGAGGGCGCGCTCGGTCTGCTTCAATCGGGTGACGTCGGTAAAGCTCACCACCACTTCGGTGGGCTCGCCGTTCTCGTCGAGGTTGGGTACGGCGTTGCATACCACCCACACCAGCTGTCGGTCGGCGCTGCGATGCAGGCCGATGACGTATTGCGAGACGGGCGCCCGTGTTTCGAGCACGCGGGCGACAGGAAATTCCTCCAGCGGCAACGGCGAGCCATCCTCGCGGACGAAGTCGAAGTGCTCGTCGGTATAGAACGCGCCCAGCAGTTCGTCGTAGCGCATGCCCAGCATGTCCAGCGCGGACTGGTTGGCGTAGATGATCTCGGTGCTCGCACGGTGCAGCACGATGCCCGCCTGCACGTGCTCGAACAGGAATCGGTACAGCCGCTCGCGCGAGGCCTGCGCCTCCAGCGCACTCTTGTGCGCCGTGCTGTCGCGTGCAATGCCGAGAAAGCCGGACAACTCGCCTTGCTGGAAGATGGGCGTGATGGTCAGCCCGTTCCAGAAGGTTTCGCCTGACCGTGTGTAGTTGAGGATTTCGCCCGAATACGGCGTGCCGCCACGGATGGCCGCCCGTATCGCGTCGACCTCGCCAGGATCCGTGGCGGGACCTTGCAATACGCTGCAGGTCCGGCCCATCAGGTCGGTTGTGCGGTAACCGGTGAGGTCGGTGAACGACTGGTTGACGTACAGGACGCGACAGGCTTTATCGGTAATGACGATGCCATCCGCAACCG
>Ga0310811_10013977_pt1 | contig 10463 bp, 10 predicted proteins | sample YCmetagenome_FD_207642 | JGI IMG/M metagenome (GOLD analysis project Ga0310811, IMG submission 207642) | Soil microbial communities from experimental microcosm in Duke University, North Carolina, United States - YC | ecosystem: Engineered > Artificial ecosystem > Soil microcosm > Unclassified ... | reverse complement strand
TGCTCATGGAGACTTCCTCTTCTGCTGACGGTTGTTTCGCAACACCATCATGGCCCTCGAGGCCGAAAGGGGAGGAAGTCTCTTTTTACTCGTAAGAGACTTCCAGTCAATACCGCGCGCTTGATGCTCTTGCCCTGAGCTTTCGGGCCAATGCCGGTCATCGTGTTGTCCTCTTTGCTGCGTCGCGCGTGTCAGTGCTGTGCGGGTTGCAGCGGTTGTCAGACTGCATTTCCGTAAACGGTCTTGTTGCATCGATGTGGCTGGTGCGGACCAGGGTATAAACCGCGCCCGGAGACCTCATTCATTCGGCGGTGTCGCCGGTGTTCGGGGATCAGCCGAAACACGTTTGGACGTCCAGAATGTTAGGCAGGTTCTCTCCGGGTGGGTCTGACCCGTTGCTACCGCTTAGCGCTGACGTGGAACCTTTCAAACCATGGCGGCAACCGTGGTAGCGTGTTTGCCGGCGGGACGCGGCGCCATCGGGTGCTTCCCGCAGGCGTGCGGATCGTAGTCCACGTCGTGCGCGAGCATCGCCCACAGTTGCCGCGCGTGCTTGTTGGCGATCGCCACCAGCACCTTGCCGAAGGCCATCCGGCCATCCAGTTGCCGTATCCAGATCTGCTCGGGCGTGCACCTTTCCACGCTGACCGCCTTGGCTCGTTGCAGGCTGCTGCGCGCGCCCTGGATCAGCAACGTGCGCAGGTACGCGTCACCACGGCAGCTGATCGCGCCCAGTCGGGTATGCCCGCCGCTGGAATGCTGGGTCGGCACCAGGCCGAGCCAGGCGGCCAGTTGCCGACCGTTGCGAAAGTCCTTGGCCCAGCCGAGTGTGGCGATCACGGCATCGGCCGTGATCGGCCCGATACCGACGATCGCGCGTAGGCGCACGCAGCGTTCGTCCATCCGCGCGTGGGCGTCGATGCGTGCATCGCACGCGTCGATGGCCGTGCGCACCTGCACCCAGTGTGCGGCCAGACTGCGGATCAACTCCTTGAACTCATCCGGCAGCGCGGCGTGCTGATCCAGCTCCGTCAGCGTTCGACGCAAGGCCAGATCACTTTTCGCCACCACGATGCCGAACTCGGCCAGCAAGCCGCGCAGGCGGTTGCCGATCGCCGGGCTTTCCGCCTTGTAACCTTCGCGCACCCGATGCCATGACAGTCGCGCCTGCTGATCGACATCCTTCACCGGCACAAAACGCATGTTGCCTTGCCGCGCCGCGGTGGCAATGGCCTCGGCGTCGTTGCGGTCGTTCTTCGCTGTGCGGTTCTTGCGAAACGGCGTGACGAACTGCGCCGCCATCAGCCGCGGCTGCAGACCGTGAGCCAGACACTGCCGTGCCCAGCAATGCGCGCCGCTGCACGCTTCCATCGCCACCACCGTGCCCGCCGGCATCTGCGCCAGCCACGACAGAAATGCTTCACGCCCCAGATCCTGCCGCCGTTGCACGTGCCCGGTCGCATCGACCGCGCACACCGAAAACACACGCTTCGCCAAGTCCACGCCGATGGTTATAGTGCTCATGGAGACTTCCTCTTCTGCTGACGGTTGTTTCGCAACACCATCATGGCCCTCGAGGCCGAAAGGGGAGGAAGTCTCTTTTTACTCGTTCGAGGCGGACGGCTTCGTCGCCGCTTGACTCCAGCGTTCTGCCTGAGGAGAACTCAATGGATTCCAACAAAGCATTAGAGCTCAACGCCTTTGTTCCCGCCAAGAATTTCGATCTATCAAAGCGGTTCTACTCAGATCTAGGCTTTACGTTACTCTGGGGTAACGAAGACATTGCGCAGTTCAGAATCGGGTCGTTCACTTTCCTGCTTCAAAAATTTTACGTCAAAGAGCACGCCGAGAACTTCATGATGGCTTTGAGAGTGGAGGATGCCGATGTGTGGTGGGAGCATATTAAGCACATTGCCCTAAGTGAAAAGTATCCCGGGTTAATGCTTAAGCCTCCAACAATGCAGCCTTGGGGTATTCGCGTTCTGTATCTATCCGACCCCACTGGGGTTTTGTGGCATATTCAGGACAATAAGAGGGCATAACTACGAAATCAAGGTGACCTCCATGAGGTACGTGTTTTCAAGTTGCGCACCCGGTGCGTCGGCACCGTATTTTGGTTGCTAGATCTCACTCATGCCTTTGTCGCTAGCCAAAACAAAAACGATCGTCGTGATGTTTGTTGCGGCGGCAGTCGTGGCGATCCTTTTTAGTTGCCGGGCTCTATTTCATCTCATTTGCGCCTAGCTCACGATTTGGTCTGTCCAGAGCCACCCAGGACTGGGCCACGTTCGGTAACTACATCGGCGGGACACTCGGCACGGTCTTCTCGCTCTTGGCTTTCTTTGGTGTTCTTTGCACTGTGTGGCTACAAGCATCGCAGCTCGACTTGGCAAGCAGACAGGCCCAGCTTGATGAGATTCAACGTGTGCTGGCAACCGTCTCGGCGCGGTTGGATCGGTTGCTCTCGGATCCGGTAAACCACCAGTTCAAGAGCTATAAGCTGAGATCAGAGCCAGCAGACTTCTTTCGGGTCCTTTCGGCTGGTGGCACGGTTACGCTGTCTCCACCCGCTTCGGACTGGATGGTTCAGTCCCAACTGAGCGAAATCATTGGAGAGTGCAAGATCGCACTTGACCCACAAGCACTCGTCGTTGGCATTGAGCTAGACCAGCTCGCTTGGTTGCTTGGCCGCTATACGGCGCAAGGGGGCGCTGCTTCAGTTGTAGATTTCTATAGACGTCGTTACGACGCTGTTGCATGTTGGCTAGATGCCCCCGGATTCGCCGGGTCGCACCCCTGCACCCAGAAGATTTTTGCGCCTCAATCGTTGCGTGAGGTTCTCTCGCCACAGCCGAGGTGAGATCTAATAATTGATTCAAGTCGAAGCCGCTCTGCGACTCGGCTTAGATTCAGGCGTTAGGTTGCTTGCCGAGTGCGAACAAGCGGTACCTCGCCGGCGGTCCATGCGCCCACCCCGGATTCCGATGGCGCGGCGCCTGACATCGCGCTAGCCTGCGCGCTTCCGCATGGGGAATGGGGAAGGGGGCTTTATGCGCAAGGCTTGGAAGTGGCTCGGCCGCCTGGCGGCCGTCGTGCTGGTCCTGCTGGTGGTGCTGCTGCTCTCGGCCTACGGGCTGAGCGAGCGGCGCATGGCCAGGGTGTACCGGATCGACCCGCCGGTGCCGGCGGTCCCCACCGATGCGGCCGCGGTCGACCGAGGCAGCCACATCGCCGCGATCCGCGGCTGCAAGGACTGCCATGGCGCCGACCTGGGCGGCGCCACCTTCATCGACGATGCGCTGTTCGCCCGCCTGTCGGGCACCAACCTCACGCCCGGCGGGGCAGGCGGCAAGCTCACCGACGTGGACCGGGTGCGCGCGATCCGCCACGGCGTGGCGCCGGACGGGCGCCCGCTGCTGTTCATGCCGGCGCAGGAGTTCAGCCACCTCGGCGACCAGGATATGGGCGACCTGCTGGCCTACCTGCACAGCGTACCGGCGGTGGAGCGCACGCCGCCGGCGAACCGGGTCGGCCCGCTCGGGCGCGTGCTGTTCGTGGCCGGCAAGGTGCCGCTGCTGCCGGCGGAGATCGTCGACCACACCGTGCAGCGGAGCGAGCCGCCCGCGGCCGGCCCCACCGCCGCCTACGGCGCCTACCTCGCCACCGCCTGTGCCGGCTGCCACGGCAAGGGTTTCTCCGGCGGGCATATCCCGGGCACGCCGCCGGATTGGCCCGACGCCGCCAACCTCACGCCGGACCCGAGCGGCCTGGCGAGCTGGAGCGAGGCCGACCTGAAGAAGGCGCTGCGCGACGGCGTGGCGCCGGGCGGCCGGGCGCTGAAGACCGACTACATGCCGGTGCGGGTGACCCGCTTCCTCACCGACGAGGAGATCGGCGCCCTGTACGCCTACTTCCGCAGCCTGCCGGCGAAGCCGCGCGGGCAGGGCTAGCGAGGCATTCACGGAAAGCGTCGCGCTGCGTGGATGCGGCGTGCGCTTTTCTGTATGTTGGCGACTTCCCAACGCCAAGGCGCGCCGCATGACCGCATCGCTGGAACACCCCGATCACCTGAGGCGCAGCCTTTCCAACCGGCACCTGCAACTGATCGCCATCGGCGGCGCGATCGGCACCGGCCTGTTCATGGGCTCGGGCAAGACGATCAGCCTGGCCGGCCCGTCGATCCTGCTGGTCTACCTGATCATCGGCGTGATGCTGTTCTTCGTGATGCGCGCGATGGGCGAGCTGCTGCTGTCCAACCTCGAGTACAAATCCTTCATCGACTTCTCCACCGACCTGCTCGGACCCTGGGCTGGCTTCTTCTGCGGCTGGACCTACTGGTTCTGCTGGATCATCACCGCGATCGCCGACGTGATCGCGATCGCCGCGTATGCGCAGTTCTGGTTTCCCGGGCTGGCGCCGTGGATCCCGGCGGTGCTGTGCGTGCTGTTGCTGCTCAGCCTGAACCTGGTGACGGTGAAGCTGTTCGGCGAGATGGAGTTCTGGTTCGCGCTGATCAAGATCATCGCGATCTGCGCGCTGATCGTGACCGGCTTCGCGCTGGTGGCCTGGGGCTTCCGCTCGCCGTCGGGGCACGTGGCTTCGTTCGCCAACCTGTGGAATGACGGCGGCGTGTTCCCGAAGGGGATGAGCGGTTTCTTCGCCGGCTTCCAGATCGCGGTGTTCGCCTTCGTCGGCATCGAGCTGGTGGGCACCACCGCCGCCGAGACGGCCGACCCGAAGCGCAACCTGCCCAAGGCGATCAACTCGATCCCGGTGCGCATCATCATCTTCTACGTGCTGGCCCTGGTCGCGATCATGGTGGTGACGCCGTGGCGCCTGGTGGAGCCGGGCAAGAGCCCCTTCGTGGAGCTGTTCGTGCTGGCCGGCATTCCGGCTGCGGCGAGCCTGATCAACTTCGTGGTGCTGACCTCGGCCACGTCCTCGGCCAACAGCGGCATCTTCTCCACCAGCCGCATGCTGTACGGCCTGGCCGGGGAGCAGCACGCGCCGAAGACGTTCGCGCGGCTGTCGCGGGCGGCGGTGCCGTCGCTGGGCCTGCTGTTCTCCTGTTTCTGCCTGCTGCTGGGCGCGGCGATGATCTACCTGATCCCCGACCTGATCACCGCGTTCACCCTGATCACCACGCTGTCCGCGGTGCTCTTCATGTTCGTGTGGTCGCTGATCCTGTTCGCGTACATCGCCTATCGGCGCAAGCGCCCGCAGCTGCACGAAGAGTCCATCTACAAGATGCCAGGCGGCGTGGCGATGTGCTACGCCTGCCTGGCGTTCTTCGTGTTCGTGCTGGTGCTGCTGAGCCTGCAGCCGGATACCCGCGAGGCGCTGATCGCCAGCCCGGTCTGGTTTGTGCTGCTGGGCATCGGCTACCTGTGGAAGGGACGCCAGGCGCGCCGGGCCGCGGCCCTGTCTGCCGAGTGAGCCGCCCGCGTGGTAGGAGCCCGCTCGCGGGCGATGCTTCTGACGCCGGGATTCGGAAAAGCTTAAGGGCATCGCCCGCGAGCGGGCTCCTGCGAGGTGGGCAGGCACATCAGTACTGGTCGTGGATCTTCACCTGGCTCCAGGTGGGCTGCTGCGGCCAGCCTTCGGGCGAATCCTCCCAGATTTCCTGGCGGCCCCACGGGGTGACGTCGAGCAGGCCGAAGGTGCTGGTGGGCAGTTCGACGCCGCGGCCGGTGGTGAACCAGGTCTGGAAGATCGCGTCGCCTTCGCGCAGGAACACCGACAGGCCGAACGGCGCGTCTTCGGCGCTGACGAAGTCTTCGTGGAAGCGGGTGCCGTGGCAGGAATACCAGGGGAAACTCCAGCCGAGCCGCACCTTGACGGGCTCGATCTCGGCGACCCTGGCGCGCGAGACCACGGCGAAGGTGACGCCGCGTGCGTGCAGGTGGTCGAGGTTGCCGATCTGGTCGCAGTAGAACGAGCAGCCGGGGCAGACGTGGTCCGAATCCGGCGCCAGCATGTTGTGGTAGACGATCAGCTGCGGCCGGCCCTCGAACAGGTCGGCGAACGTGTGCGTGCCCGCGGGCGAGCCGAACGTGTAGCTGCCGTCGACGCGCGTCATCGGCAGGCGCCGGCGGCGGGCGCTCAGGGCGTCCTGTGCGCGGGTGTGCGCTTTCTCTTCCACGAGCAGGGCGCGGCGCGCGGCCTGCCATTGTTCGCGGGTGACGATGGGTGGGCGGTTCATGGCGATCTTCCTCGGGTTCGCTCAGTCGCGGTCGGGCGCGCCGAGCGGGAAGTACGAACGGTACGGCCGCGCCTCGTCGACGGCGCGGGCGAACGAGGCACGCGCGAGCAGGCGTTGCCGGTAGGCGGTGACGTTGGCGCGTGATGCCGGGATCGGGTGCGTCCAGTCCGCATAGAACAGCGCCGGTGCGGCGGCGCAGTCGGCCAGGCTGAACGCGTCGCCGGCGGCCCAGCGGCGCCCGGCGAGCTGCTGGTCGAGCCAGGCGTAGGCGGTGTCCAGCATCCTGCGCGCCTCGGTTGCGCCGAAGCCGTCGCGGTCGGCCTCGGCGCGCAGGCGATCGGTCACGATCTTCTGCATCGGTGTCTGCACGTAATTGTCGAAGACACGGTCCAGCAGGCGCACCTCGAGGGCGGCGCCGGGGTCGGCGGGAATCAGCCGTGCCGGGCCGGGATAGTGCAGGTCGAGGTACTCGATGATGATGCTCGACTCGACCACCGTGCGCTTGCCGTCGCGCAGCAGGGGCATCCGCTTCAACGGCCACAGCGTCGCGAATTCTTCGGCGGTCTTCGCCTCGTCCGGTGCGAGCATGCGCTGCCCGAACGGCGTGCCGTTCTCGTACAGCGCGGTCAGCACCTTCTGGCAATAGGAGGAGAACGGGTGGGCATAGAGCTCAAGAGTCATGCGGGTTACCTTGCGCGGGTTTCTTCCATGCGACGAACAGCCATGCGCGATATCGACACCGGCAGGCAAGACAGGCTGCATGTTCGGTGCACGGGCTTGCGCCGGCCGTCGAACGGAACCTCGCGAGACATTCTTTTGTCGAACAACGGGTGGCTGGCGCCTGCTGCTTCCTGTCCCCCCGTCGATGCCAGCCGTGCCCGTGCCTGCCTTGCCCATGCAGGGCCTCTTCTTCCCCGGCACCGACCCCGGCGACCGGCACCGGCAGCGCGACGTGCACACCGGAATAACATGCCTGCGCATTGAATGGCGTATCCGGGCCGCCAGCGCCTCCACGGCAGCATCACCAGAAGTTCGTCAATGAATCATCGTCACAAATCATCGAAATCGGGTCGTCGCGTCGACTGGAACGACCCGGATCTGCAGTCGCTGCTGAGCAAGACCGAGCACTGGAAGCTGGACAACCGGGCCGGTCATGTCACGCAGGACGTGCAGATCCACATCGGCTGGGGCATGGGGGCGGACAAGCCCGCCGTGCTCGTCTGGGAGCGCGACAAGACGATGGTGCTCGAGACCGCCTTCGAGATGCCGATCGGCGAGCATGTGCGGGTGGACCGGTTGCTCGATGACGGCATGCGCAGCGTGTGGGGCGTGGTCGCCGACGGACGCGAGGGCCGCCGCGAAGGGGATCGGGAACACGGCGTGCGCGTGTACTGGGTGCACGTGCGCTGAGAGCCTCCGCCGAGCGGGCAAGTCATCTTCGTGGGCGTCGACCCGGGCCGCGCTTGACCGGGGTCAAGGCGGTGCAGGCCGGTACTGCCGAACATCGGTTTCAGCGACACCATGGCGGTGTCCATGAAACGGATAGTCCGATGGAATTCCATATCGCCCTGACCAGCGCGTCCCCCGCTCCCGGCGTCGTGCAGGATGCCTTGTTCGATATCGACCCCACCGCGGTGGTCGATCTCGACATGAGCGGCCTGGTGCTGCGGGTATCCGCCTCGGCGACGGCGGCGGACCTGGTCGAGGTGTTGCGACAGGTCGGCTGGCCGGTGGCGCCGGAGCAGGTGGTGCAGCTGCCCTCGATCTGCTGCGGCGGTTGCGGCGGGTAGCCCATTTTGCGGGCGGTCCGGCGCGGGCGATCCGTCGTTCGGACCAGCAACCCGTTTCCTGACCAGGGTCGGCGCCGACGCCCGTGCCTGCCCGCAGCTTGCTGCAGTCCTCCCTTGGGCGTGCGGCGCGTGCCGTTCGCCATCGTGGCCGTCTAGATCACATCCCACATGTAGCCATCGTTCGCCAGCACCGAGCCGGCCAGCCGTTCGATCGCCTCGTCCTCGTTGCGCTCCAGGCCGCGCACGTTGCGCGCCATGCGCCGGCGCGCCTGCTTCGCGAAGATCTCGGCGATGCCGATCGCCTCGTCGGCAGCGGCGTGCGATTGCTTCGCCAGGCTGTCGGCACGCGACAGCACGCACAGGCCGACGAACAGGTCGATCGCGATGTCGGCCAGGCGCTTCTGCGCGTGTTGCATGTCGGCCGCCTTCTTGCCATGGCGGCGCAGCAGCGCATCGGCGGACTTGGACAGCTCCACCGTGTATTTCTCGTAGGTGGCGGCGACCTTGCGCAGCCGCGGCGACAGCTCGTGCGCGATGCGGTCGATGCCGTAGCCGGTGGCCTCGCGCATGCGCCTGCCGGTGTACGTGCCGAGCACGCCGAAGCCCTTGATCGGGTCGTTGAAGATGTCGCCCACGGCGGCCTTCAGTTCGCTCAGGCCCGCGCCCACGCCCTTCAGGCCGGACAGCGCGATGTACAGGCGCAGGATCTCGTTGGTGCCCTCGAAGATCGACAGGATGCGCGTGTCGCGGGTGATCTGCTCGTACGGAAACTCGCGCATGAAGCCGTTGCCGGCGGCGATCTGCAGCGCCTCGTACGACGCGCGCTGCACCGCCTCGCTGGCGAACACCTTGCTCATCGCGGCCTCGACCGAGTAGTCGCTGCCGCCGCCGTCGATCAGGTGCGCGACCATCCACACCGCGCTTTCGGCGGCGAAGCAGTCCACCGTCATCTGCGCGATCTTCTCGCGCACCAGGCCGAACTCGGCGATCGGCTGGCCGAACTGCTTGCGCTCCTTCGCCTGCGCGCTGGCGAGGCGGATCAGCGAGCGCATGCCGCCGACCGCGCCGCCGCCCAGGCCGGTGCGGCCGCTGTTCAAGATGCTCATGGCCACCTTGAAGCCCTTGCCGACCGGGCCCAGCACATTCTCCGGCGGCACCCGCACGTCGGCGAACGCGACCGTGGTGGTGCTGGAGGCGCGGATGCCCATCTTGTCCTCGTGCGGCCCGTGGCTGACGCCGGGCCACGCCGCCTCGACGAGGAACGCGGTGATCTTGCCCTCGGGCGTGTCGGTGCGCGCGAACACGGTGTAGAAGTCCGCGATGCCGCCATTGGTGATCCAGATCTTCTCGCCGCTCAGCGTCCAGCTGCCGTCGTCGTTGCGCACGGCCTTGGTGCGGATCGAGGCGGCATCGGAGCCGGCGCCGGATTCGGTGAGGCAGAACGCGGCGATCATCTCGCCCGTGGCCAGCTTCGGCAGGTAGCGCTGCTTCTGCGCGTCGCTGCCGAACAGCAGCACGCCCTTCATGCCGATCGAGCTGTGCGCGCCGATGGTCAGCGAGACCGAGCTGTCGTGGCTGCTGGTCTGGCCCAGCACGCGCGCGTAGGCGCCGTTGGACAGTTCCAGCCCGCCGAATTGTTCGGGAATGATCAGGCCGAACAGGCCCATCTCGCGCAGCGCCTGGATGAACTCGGCCGGCTGCTCGGCATCGCGGTCGTACTGCTTCAGCTCCGCGGTCTTGTCGGCAAGGAACTGGTCGATCGCGTCGGTCATCGCGCCCAGCATTTCCCTGTCGCGCGCACGAATCTGCGGGTAGGGAAACAGGTTTTCCTCCACGATGTTGCCCAGGAACAGCTGTTTGGCGACACTGTCGTCGCTGCGCAGGGCCGGCTGCTCGTTACCGGTGGGCGATGGCATGCTCACGTGCATTCTCCTGGGCGGGTGAAGGCCCATTCTGGCACTTCGACTGCCGCTGGACATGTCACAGATCGACGCAGCTTGCGCAAGTCGCCGTTTCGATTCAAGCCGCGTCGCTCCGCCTGCGGAGAAGGTTGGCAGGCGCCGCGGGACGGCTTGAAACCGATGCCGGGCGAACCCAAGTTGTTGTATGAACTAGCTTGTATCGAGGGTTTGCGGGCAAGTGCGCACTGGGCGCGCAGCGCCGCATTCCCGTCTTGCGGAGGTAGGCCATGGCAACCGGTTGGGCAGGTGACGGCGCCGTGCAGGATCAGATCGACGCCACGGTCGACGATGCGGTGCAGCGGGCGCGCCAGCAATTGCGCAAAGGCCCTGGCCTGACGCACTGCGAGGAATGCGATGCGCCGATTCCCGCGGCGCGGCGCAAAGCCGTGCCCGGCGTGCGCCTGTGCGTGGCCTGCCAGGAAGCGCAGGACGCGGAGCAGCGCAGTGCCAGCCTGTACAACCGCCGCGGCAGCAAGGACAGCCAGCTGCGCTAGCGGACACCCGGCCGCC